>Ga0207687_10000054_pt1 | contig 89031 bp, 75 predicted proteins | sample KBSM54metaG_FD_184399 | JGI IMG/M metagenome (GOLD analysis project Ga0207687, IMG submission 184399) | Miscanthus rhizosphere microbial communities from Kellogg Biological Station, Michigan, USA - KBS M5-4 metaG (SPAdes) (version 2) | ecosystem: Host-associated > Plants > Roots > Rhizosphere >...
GGTCGGCGCGCTGCGCGACCCGCGCGTGCTGTGGGCGTTCGCGATCGTCGCGCTGCTCGATGCGCCGCTGTTCACGTTCGTCGAGCCCGGCGCACCGGTCGCTGCCGAGCCACGCCAGACGCATCCTAACGATGCCGAGGTCGTCGCGAAGCTCGATGGCGTCAGCGATCGCTGGCGGGTCTACGACGAGTTCGTCCTCGGCGAGCGCGCGGGTGCGCGCCTGCGTATCCGCGACTTCCGCGGCTATCCCGCGATCGATCCGATCAGCCTGCATCGCTACGTCGACGTGCTCGAGTACGCGAAGCTCGATCCGCAGATCCTCGCGGACTTCAACGTGCGCTATCTGCTGCTCCAGCCGCATTGGCGCTACGGCGCGTCGACGAGCTTTCCGCATCTGCCCGCGACCGGATTCCACGCGCGTCCCGACGTTCGCGGTCTCTACGAAGCGGACGATCCTGCACCGCTGATCGCCGCGTACGGCGCGGTCACGATCGTTCCCGACTCGAAGCCCGATCACGTGCTCGCCGCCGTGCGCGGTGTGCAAGAACCGGACGGTTCGCGGCGCCGCGCGATCGTCGAAGCGAGCGACGCCGGGGCATTGCCACCCGACGCGACGACCGGGATCCCGAAGTTTTTTTCGGGAACGCTCGAGTCGTACGAGCCCGACACGATCAGGTTCACGATCGACACTTCAAGTGCAGCGCTGGTCGTGTTGAACGAGCTCGCGTTTCCCGGCTGGCACGTGATGGTCGATGGAGTGCGCACGACGGACATCCGCGTGAACTATTTGCTCCGCGGTGTGTGGGTGAGCGCAGGACATCACGAGATCGAGTGGACGTTTTCTCCGCGTCATTGGCGATTCCTCGTCGGTGGCTACGCGATCGCATTGCTAGTCATCCTCTTCGCGCTTGTGTACGGTGCTCGCGAAAAGAGGAGGCGATATGAAGTGCGTGATCGTGATCCTGGCGAGCTTGCTGATCACCGCGTGCGGACCGAGTAGTCGCGGTAGCGGCGATGACTTCGGCAACGGCGATGGCAACGGCAGCTGCAACATGCACATGTGCTCTGCCGATCTGCATGACGTCGTCGACTGCAACGGTGCGGTGATCCAGACGTGTGCGAGCGACCTCGGTTGCTCGGGCGGTGCGTGTGTCGATCCGTGTCAGGCCGCAGCATCGGAGACGAGCTCGGTCGGCTGCGACTACTACGCGGTCAACCCCGACTCGTACATCACGACGAATGGCTCGTGCTACGCGGCGTACATCGCGAACACGTGGTCGACGCCGGTCTCGATCAACGTCGAGTACAACGGCCAGCAACTCGACACCTCGACGTTCGCGCGGATTCCCGTCGGCGCGGGTTCGGCGATCACGTATCAGCCGCTGATGGGCAACATGCTGATGCCGAACCAGGTCGCGATCCTGTTCCTCGCGTATCACCAGGGTCTGCTCACGACGCCGTGTCCGAACGGAATCACGCCGGCCTACGTGAGTGCGGATGCGGCGGTGCATGGCACGGCGCGCGGGCATGGCTTCCACATCACGACCACGGCGCCGGTCGTCGCGTACGACATCTTCCCGTATGGCGGCGGGACCTCGGCGGTGACGAGCGCGACGCTGCTGTTGCCGACGTCGGCATGGGACACGAACTACGTCGCGGTCGACGCGTTCGAACAGGCGAACGTTCATACGATGGACTCCGACAATTCGTCGCCGCCGTTCATCGAGATCACCGCGATGCAGGACGCGACCAACGTGACGATCAAGCCGACCGTCGCGATCGTCGGCGGCACCGGCGTCGCCGCAGCGACCGTGGGCTCGAACGCGACGTACACGTTGGCCAAGGGTCAGGTCCTCCAGTTCACGCAGAACGCAGAGCTCAATGGCAGCGTGATCACGTCGGATGCGCCTGTCGGGTTGTGGGGTGGCCATACTTGTATGAACGTGCCGAACCCGGTCGTCGCGTGCGACGCCGCGCATCAACAGATTCCGCCGGTGCAGGCGACCGGAAATCGCTATGCCGCCGTCCGCTACCGCAATCGGTTTCCCAACATCGAGGAGTCACCGCCGTGGCGCATGGTCGGTGATGTCGATGGCACCACGCTGACGTACAAGCCGTCGCAGCCGGCGGGCGCACCGTCGACGCTGAGCAAGGGCCAGACCGTCATGTTCAACTCGCCGGGCCAGTTCACCGTCGAGAGTCAGGACACAGATCATCCGTTCTACATGGCCGGCTACATGACCGGTTGTCAGGCCGTCAACGACGGCAGCGACTGCCGCGGCGACCCGGAGTACGTCAACGTCGTGCCGCCGGATCAGTTCCTGAAGGCGTACACGTTCTTCACCGACCCGACGTATCCGGAGACCAACCTCGTGTTGACGCGCGAGCGCGACGGCGGCCAGTTCGCCGATGTCACGATCGATTGCGTCGGCACGGTCACCGGCTGGCAGCCGATCGACGCATCGGATCAGATCGAGTACGCGCGCGTCGATCTCGTGACCGGAAACTTCCAGGGCGTCGGCAGCTGCAACAACGGGCTCCACATCGCGAGCAGCTCGAACAAGTTCGGCCTCGTCGTGTGGGGCTGGGGCAGCACGGCGAGCGGGCTGTTCAGCTCGACGTACGTCAGCTACGCCTATCCCGCCGGCGCGAGCCTCAAGCACATCAACCACGTCGTGATCGAATAACAAACGCGACGACGACCACCGCGAGCCAGAGCGGTGGCGTCGTCGCGGCGCAGCCCCCCGGCGGTGCCGGTGTGATCACGGGGTGCGGCGCGCTCGGTGCGAGGCCACGCACGGTGCCGTCGTAGCTCGCGGCGACGAGCCACTCGCCGGACTTCGCGAGCCCCGCGAGCACGGGCGCGCCGATCGCGATCCGCGCGAGGGGTGCACCGGTGTGCAGATCGAGCGCGGCGAGCTCGCCCGCGGTATCCGCGATCCACACCCGATCGCCGTCGATAATCGGCGAGGACTCGTAGCCGGATTCGCGCGCGCCGCGATAGTGCGTCGCGCGCAGCGGGCTCGGCAGGCCGGCGTGGCGCCACAGCTCCGCGCCGGTCTTCGCATCGAGCGCGACGACGTCGCGATACAGCGTTGGCACGATCAGGATCCCGCGCGCGTACGCCGGTGTACCGATCGTCGCGTTGCCCCACTCGAAGCCCTCGTCGGGGGCGAGCGCGGCGTGCCACTCGACCTGGCCGGTCGCGAGCTCGAGCGCGGTGACTTCATCCGCGGCGTCGACGACGAACACCGTGTGATCCGCGATCACCGGCGTCGCGTTGATCCCGATGGTGTCGGTCGCCTCGCGCTGCCACAGCGGCGCACCGGTCGCGCGATCCCAGGCTTCGACGCCGCCGAACAGCCGGTTGAACGTGCCGACGACAAGGCCATCGCCGACCGCGACCGCGGCGAGCGACTGACTGTTCTCGCCCTCGGGCACCGGATCGGTGTGCCAGCGGCGATGACCGTCGCCGGCGGCGAGCACCGCGAGCTCGCGTTGATGGCCGATCATCACGTCCGCGCCGTCGGCTGTGACCGAGGCGAACGTCGCCGCGGCTTCCGGCGCGGTCTCGGGGCGAAGCGCATAGCGCCAGCGCTCGGTGCCGGTCGCGGCGTCGAGCCCGAGCACGACGCCATCGATCTGCGGCACGACGACGCGATCGCCGACGACCGCGACGCCCCCGCGAACCTGGATCGGCGTGACCGCGCGCCACAGGATCCTTCCCGTCGCGAGCTCGAGCGCGACCACGCCGCCGGTGTTGCCGTTCGCGAGATCGGTGACGGTGACGTAGACGACGCCGTTCGCGATCGCCGGCCGCGCCGAGAGCACGTGACCGCCGACCGCCGTGACCCAGCGCGGCGCGAGCTCGCTGCCCGGTGCGGGATCACACGCGGTGATCGTCGCGGAGGTCGTGATCCGCGTGCTCGGCGTTTCGGCGGTGACTTCGATCGAATGAGCGCCGGTTGTCAGCGTTGGCAACTCCGCGCGCCAGTCCCAGCCACCGACCCAGCGCAGCGCGATCGGCGTGCCGCCGTCGAGCCGAGCGGTCACGATCGGCGTCGCCGCGTCGAGCTCTGCCGCGACGACGAGCTCCGCGCGATCGCGCGGGGCGCACTGCGTACGCGCAGGCGCCATCACCGACAGCACGGGTTCGTCGACGGTCGTGTGGTGCTGCGAGCTCAGCTGATCGTGCGCGAGCGTGAACGTGCGATAGCCGGCAGGCGTGAAGTCGAGCCCGCCCATCACCAGCGGCTCGGTATTGAATTCGGTCACGCCATGATGCGCGACGACGCGGTTCGAGTGCGCGTGACCGGTCAGCACGTAGTGGACCCGCAGCTGATCGAGCACCGCGAGGATCTGTGGGCTCGGTGGCGCGTGGGTCAGTGCGATCACCGGTTGCTTCACGCGGTGGAGATCGCCGGCGAGGAACGCGACGATGCCATCCTCGTCGAGCGCCATGTTCCACACCAGCCAGTGGACACCGGCGAAGTCGAACGAGTAGTTGTCGGGGCCGACGCGCTTGGCCCACATCGCGCCGGTGTCGTACCAGTCGTGGTTGCCGGGCACCGGGATCCACGGCACGCCGAACAGCTCGCCGAGCGCCTGCTCGACGTTGTCGAACTGATCCTTTGTCCCACCCTGCGTGATGTCGCCGAGGATCGTGAACAGCGCGGGATGATCTGCGGTCGCGCTCGCGATCGCATCGGCGAGGCCCATCAAGTACGTGCCGGGGATCCCGAAGTGCGTGTCGGATGCGACCGCGAACTGGATCGGTTGCGCGATCGGATGCGCGAGCCGATGGACGACGAGCTCGATCGCCTTGTCGCTCGGCCACACCGCGAACACCGGCTCGGGGCGAAAGCCTTCGGGCACGCGGACCCACACCATGCCGGTCGCATCGTCGGCGACGAGCAACTCGAACTCGCCGGCGGCGTTCGCCTCGGTGAAGATGGTCGAGCCAAACGCCACGACCGCATGGCCGACGGGGTGGTGCGCATCGTCGACCACCCGGCCGCGGATCGTCGCGGCATCGGCGATGCCGGCAAACAAGATCACGAGGAGACCGAGCGAACGCAGGCAGTGATTCTAGTGGCATGATGGCGCCGTGACCAAGCGGTTCCAATCGATCGCACCGGACGTGATCCTCGGCGAGGGCGCGACCGTGCACGAATTCGTCAACCTGTACGGCTGCAAGATCGGCGCGTATTCGCGCGTCGGTGCGTTTGTCGAGATCCAGCGCGACGTCACGATCGGCGCGCACTGCAAGATCTCGACGCACTCGTTCATCTGTTCGGGCGTTCACATCGGCGATCGCGTGTTCGTCGGCCACGGCGTGACGTTCGTCAACGATCGCGTACCGCGCGCGTGCAACGCGGACGGCTCTCCGAAGGGTCCCGACGACTGGAAGCTCGAGGAGACCTGGATCGAAGAGGACGCCTCGATCGGGTCCGGTGCGACGATCCTGTGCGGCATCCGGATCGGTAAGGGCGCGCTCGTCGGCGCCGGCGCGGTCGTGACGAAAGACGTGCCGGCGGGCGTGACCGTCGTCGGCAATCCGGCGCACCCGCTGTGACGCTGGCGAGCCTCTCGATCGTCATTCCGGCGTTCGACGAGGAAGCCTCGATCGAGCGAACCGTCGCAGATGCGTTCGAGGTCGGTCGCCAGATCACCTCCGCGCTCGAGGTGATCGTGTGCAACGACGGCTCGCGCGATGCGACCGCCGCGCTCGCCCGCAAGGCCGGTGCACGCGTGCTCGATCGCCAGGTCAACCGCGGGATCGAGGCGTCGATGCGCTCGCTCTACGCGCATGCCTCTCACGACTGGGTATTCCTGATGTCGGCGGATCGCCAGTGGCCGATGACGTCGCTCGTCCCGATGGCCGAGGCTGCCGAAGGCGGAGCGGACTTCGTGATCGGCGTGCGCCCGAACAAGCGCGAGGTCTACACCCGCTATCGCCGGATCGTGTCGTGGGGCTACGAGCGGATCGTTCGCGCGCTCGGCGCACCAGGCGGCGATCCGGGCTCGATCAAGCTCGCGCGGCGCGAGCTCTTGCACGCGGCGGTCGCAGCGCGCGGCGTGTTCGCCGAGGGCGAGCGCGTGATCCGCGCGGCGCGAGGTGGTGCGCGCGTCGTCGAGGTTCCCGTCGAGTTTCACCGGCGCGGTGCAGGCAAGGCGACCGGTGCGCGCCGCGATGTCGTGACCCGCGCGCTCGTCGACGCGGTGCGGGTCGCGAGCTCGCTGGCGCTCGGCTGGCCGCGGCCGGAGACGCCAGAGCCCGACATCTAGTTCGGCCAGCGTCCCGGCGCGATCGCGCTCGACCTCGCCGTGCCGTCCCCTAGCGATCGCGGGTCACGAACACGACGAACGAGATCAGCACCAGCACGACGCAGATCATCGCGACGAATAGCGCGCCGATCGCTCCCATGCCGCAGTGCACGCCCTTGTAGCCGGGCGGATACGGGTCGGTCGTCGCAAGCTGGTAGCAGCGCAACACGCACGCCGCGAAGAACACCGTGATACCGAACCACACGCTCCGCGCGTACCGCTTCGGGCCCATACCCGTAGAACGCCACGTGCCGGGCAGCGCATTCGCACGACTTTGTCCTCGAATGTCGCGAGCCGGTGACGCTATCAACCCAATGGCTTCGCGAGGTTGTGATCTGCGACCACGAACCAGTCGCCGTCGATGTCGCGCGCGTGGCCGAGGAGCAGGTGCTCGAGCGGCGCCGCACTCGGGAAGAAGTGCAGGTGATAGTCGACGGTGTAGCGGTAGTAGCGCTGGCGCGGCACGACGACGATCACGCGGCGCGCGACCCGGCGGAGCTCGCGCGCGGCGGCGTAGAGATCCGGAACGTGCTCGAGCGTGTGCGCGCACACGACGGTATCGAACGCGCCATCGCCGAACGGCAGGTTCGGCAGGCTCGCGAGCGCGACCGTGCAGCGTGCCCGGCGAGCGGTCTCGGCCGCGGATCCAACCGTGACCTCGAGCGCGGTGACGTCGTGCGTCGCGGCGAGCGCCTCGGCAACCGCGCCGTTGCCGCTGCCGACCTCGAGCACGCGGCCTCGCGCGGCTTCGCAGATCGCGGCGATCTGTCCCGGCGTCGTGTCGGTATCGCGGTACCGGCCGCCGCCAGCGGCGAGCGCGGCGTAGGCATCGGCGAACTCGCGAGGCGACATCGCGAACGCACGCTCCTTGAAGTCGAGGTCGAATGCCGGGCCGTGGAACGTGGTCGCCATCCAGCGATTGAGCGGCCTCCACTCGCGGATCACGGGCGGCAAATAGTCATCGAGCAGTCGGCGTACGACACTCGTCACACGACGGTCGCGCAGGCGGTCGCGCAGGCTCACGCCACGACGCTACCACCCTTGACGCATCCCGACGGCCATGTGACGGTTCCGCCGCGTGAGCCTACGTATCGGCGTCATCGGTTACGGCTACTGGGGTCCGAATCTGGTGCGCAACTTCGCCGCCGGTGCGCGCACGAAAGTGCTCGCGATCGCCGACGCGAATCCCGGGCGCCGCCAGATCGCACAGATCCAGCACCCCCACATCCAGGTCGTCGAGGATGCCGCGGCGCTGATCGCGAACCCCGACATCGACGCGGTCGCGATCGCGACGCCGATCTTCACGCACTACGACCTCGCGAAGCGCGCGCTCGAGGCCGGCAAGCACGTCCTCGTCGAGAAGCCGCTCGCTCCAAGCGCGGCCGAAGCCGAGGAGCTCGCTCAGCTCGCCGAGGCGAAGAAGCGCGTGCTGATGGTCGATCACACGTTCGTCTACACCGGCGCGGTGAAGAAGATCCGCGACCTCGTCGCCTCGAACGAGCTCGGCCGCGTTCTCTACTTCGATTCGGTCCGGATCAACCTCGGGTTGTTCCAGCCCGACTTCAACGTGATCTGGGACCTCGCGCCGCACGACCTCACGATCATGGACTTCGTCCTGTGCCAGACGCTCGGCGTGAAGCCGAAGTGGGTCTCGGCGATCGGCGTGTCGCACTACGGCCGCCACGAGAACCTCGCGTACGTCACCGTCGGCTTCGAGGACCAGCTGCTCGCGCACGTCCACGTCAACTGGGTCGCTCCGGTCAAGACGCGGCGGACGATCATCGCCGGCTCGAAGAAGATGGTCGTGTGGGACGACACCTCGCCGGTCGAGCCGGTGAAGGTCTACGAGAGCTCCGTCGACGTCCAGCACATCGACAAGGAGTCGGCGTACGCGCTGAACGTCCAGTATCGCTCCGGCGACGTCCACTCGCCGAAGCTCGATGGCCGCGAGGCGCTCGCGAGCATGGTCCAGACGTTCGCGGCCGCGTGCCTCGACGGTGCACCCTCTCCGTCGGATGCGATCGTCGGCGTCCGGATCGTTCGCATGCTCGAAGCCGCGCAACGCTCGCTCGAGCGCGCGGGCCAGAGGGTCTCGCTATGAAGGTCCCGTTCGTCGATCTCGTCGCGTGGGCGAAGCCTTCGCGCGAGGACTACCTCGCCGCATTCGCCCAGGTCCTCGACACTGGCGCGTTCGTCGGCGGCCCGCAGGTCGCGTCGTTCGAAGCCGCGTTCGCGAAGTTCTGCGGCGCGCAGCAGGCGATCGCGATCAACAACGGCACCGATGCGTTGCTCCTCGCGCTGCGCGCACTCGGCGTCGGCCCTGGCGACGAGGTGATCACCGCCGCGAACTCGTTCTTCGCGACCGCCGAAGCGATCAGTCACGCCGGTGCGAAGCCGGTGCTCGTCGATGTCGACGACGCGACGCTGCTGATCGATCTCGACGCCGCGATGAAGCACGTCACCGCGAAGACGAAGGTCGTCATCCCGGTCCATCTGTTCGGCCAGCTTTGCGACATGGAGCGGGTCCGCGCGTTCGCGAACCAGTTCAAGCTGCGCGTCCTCGAGGATTCGGCGCAAGCGCACGGTGCGACGCGCGGCGGGTTCCGCGCGGGCTCCGCCGGCGATGCGGCTGCGTTCAGCTTCTACCCGACGAAGAACCTCGGCGCGATCGGCGAGGGCGGGGCGGTGACGACGAGCGATCCGATCGTCGCCGAGTCGGTGCGCCGTCTTCGCGATCACGGTCAGGCCGGCCGCCACGATCACGTCGATATCGCCTACAACGCGCGGCTCGACTCGGTGCAGTGCGCGTGCCTCGAGATCTCGCTGCGCCGGCTCGCAGCCGCGAACGAGACCCGCCGTGCACGCGCTGCTCGCTATCGCGCTCGCCTCGGCAACGCGGTGAGGTTCGTGACCGAGGCGCCCGACAGCTCGCCCGTCTATCACCTGATGATCGTCCGCGTCGACGCCGCGAAGCGCGACGCGATCCGCGACACGCTCGGCAAGGCCGGCGTCGCGACCGCGATCCACTATCCGACGCCGATCCATCTCCAGCGCGCGTACGCGCACCTCGCGCAGGGCCCTGGCTCGTGCCCGGTCGCCGAGCGCTCGGTGAAGGAAATGATCTCGCTGCCGATGTTCCCGGATCTCACCGAGGCGCAGGTCGACTACGTCTGCGATCAGCTCCTGGCGGTGCTGTGATGCCGATCTTCCACGGCCGGCTCGGCGCCCAGCTCAGCTCGAGCGAGCGGATCTTCCGGCCGATCATGGAGGGCACCTCGAGCTCTGCGTTCGAGAACGTGATCGCCACGGGTTCGATCGTGCCGTGGCACCAGCACGCGCACGAGGAGATCATCGTCTGCCTCGAAGGACGCGCCGAGTGCACGTTCGAGAATGGCGCGCCCGAGGTCTACACCGCCGGGAGCGTCGTCGTGATCCCACCGCTCACCCGTCACACGCTACGTGCGCTAGAGCCCGTTCGCCAGCTGTCGTTCTTCTCCGGTGCTGAACCCGGCACGGTCTGGGATACCGACGGCGGCGACGTCACTTCATAGAAATTCCCGCGGTATCGAATCGGCTCGACGTAGCATCGAAGCTGCATGGCACGCCCGCACGTAGTCATCATCGGTGGCGGCTTCGGCGGCCTCGAGGCGGCGCGCCGGCTCGCGAAGGCTCCGGTCCAGGTCACGCTGCTCGATCGCCGCAACCATCACCTGTTCCAACCGCTGCTCTATCAGGTCGCGACCGCCGCGCTGAACCCGAGCGACATCGCGTATCCGATCCGCGCCGCACTCGCGAAACAAAAGAACGTCCGCGTGCTCCTCGCAGAGGCGCTCGCGATCGATCCCGACAAGCGCACGGTCACGCTCGAAGGCGGCCTGCTTCACTACGACTACCTCGTCGTCGCGACCGGCGCGACCCACTCGTACTTCGGCAAGGATCAATGGGCACCGCTCGCGCCCGGGCTCAAGTCCGTCGAGGATGCGCTCGAGATCCGCCGCCGGATCTTCCTCGCGTACGAAGCCGCCGAGCGCGAGAGCGACCCGGCCGCGCAGCGCGCGTGGCTGACGTTCGCGGTCGTCGGCGGTGGCCCCACCGGTGTCGAGCTCGCGGGCGCGCTCGGCGAGATCGGGTTGACGACGCTGAAGAAGGACTTCCGCTCGATCGATCCGACCGACGTCCGCGTCGTCCTGTTCGAGGGCAAGGATCGCCTGCTGCTCGCCTATCCCGACAAGCTGTCGGCCGCCGCGAAGAAGTCGCTCGAGAGTCGCCACGTCGACGTTCGGCTCGACACGCTCGTCACCGCGATCGACGATCGAGGACTCACGGTGAAGGCGCCGCACGGCGAGGAACGGTTCGCCGCGCGGACGATCCTGTGGGCCGCCGGCGTTCAGGCGTCGCCACTCGCCGCCGGTCTCGGTGCGCCGCGCGATCGCAGCGGTCGCGTGATCGTCGAGCCCGATCTCTCGGTGCCGAACCGCCGCGAGGTGTTCGTCGTCGGCGATCTCGCGAAGATGATGATCAGCGACGGCGTCGAGGTTCCCGGCGTTGCCCAGGGCGCGCTGCAAGGCGGCCGTCACGTCGCGCGGATCATCGAGCGCGAGACCCGCGGCGAGACGTTCGAGCGCCCCGCGTTTCGTTATCACGACAAGGGCAACATGGCGACGATCGGCCGCGCCGAGGCGGTCGTCGCGACGAAGCGGGTCGCGATCCACGGCTACATCGCGTGGCTGATGTGGTGGGCCGTCCACATCTTCTTCCTCGTCGGCTTCCGCAACCGCGTGCTCGTGATGCTGAACTGGATGTGGTCGTGGCTGACGTTCCAACGCGGTGCCCGCTTGATCACCGGTCCGGTGGGTCCGCTGCCGCCGATCACCACGATCGACGAGCACGGCGGCCTGATCATGCCGCCCGCGAGCAAAGCCGTAGAAGTCGAGTCGCCGCCGCCGAGCTAGTAGCGCGTGTGATCGAACGGCTCGAAGTGGAAGCCGAAGTTCAACGCGAACGTCGCTTCGTCGCGGCGCACGATATCGCTGCCGGCGAGCGCGCCGACCGTCACGTGCGGGGTCAGCCACACGTCGAGGCGACCGCGCGCTTCGACGATGCCCATGCCTTGGCTGTTCGAAGCGATGCCGGGCTCCGACGTCAGCGTCGTGTAGCGCACGCCGGCCGCGAGCTCGAGTCCACCCGAGAACGCACCGGCCATGAGACGCGCACCACCGACGAGCTTTGCGGCCGCGAGCTCGCCGTCGATCTTCTCGCCCATCGGCATCGTGCCACCCGTCGTATCGCCGCGCGCCGCGGTGGCGTTCGAAGGACCGAGGCTCGCGTCGAACGAGCCGATATCGATCTCGGCGCCCAGGTAGAACATGCGGTTGAGCGTGACCTGCGGTGCGAACCGCACGTACTCGCCGCGGTAGGTCTGACCGTTGCCCGGATCGATCCGCGTCGCGCCTGCGCCGAAGTCGAGCCACATGCCGCTCGTCGATGGCGGTGCGGGCGGCGCCAGCACGAGCGCTTCGGACGGTTGGGCCGAAGCGACACCGGCGGCACCGGCGACCAAGAGGACCACGAGCGTGTTACGCATGCTCGCGATACTAGCGCTGCTCGTCGGGAGTTTTCGATCAGATTCGCGTGACGGCATGTGAAGCGCTGGTACGCATCGAACCGGCCGGAACTTCAGCGCCGGTCGAGCGATGGCGGGTTGTAGCGCTCCGCGGGAGCGGGCGCGGCGGTCCCACCGCTGATGAAGACGGTGCCGTCGCAGAGCAGCGTCGCGCTGTGGCCGGCACGCGGCACGGACATGTGATCGGTCGCGACGACGTCGACCGAGCCGTCGATCGGATCGAGGCGGGCGATGAACGCGGTGTCGGTCACGGTGCCGTCGGCGGTGTGGCCGCCGGTGAGGAGCACGCGACCGTCGGGCAGCGGCGTCGCCGCGAGCTCGGTGAGGCCGGCGTTCGGCGGCAGCTTGCCGACATCGGTAAATCCCGCATCGGTCGTGAACAGCTCGAGGTTCGGGATGGGACCGAGCGTGTTCGGCTTGTTGATCGGATCGACGACGCCGGTGCCGCCGATGATCAACACACTCCCGTCGGGCATCCGCACGGCCTGATGTCCGGACCGCGGATAGACCATCATCGGCTTGAACGTCGGCGAGATTTCCTCGCTCAGCGGCTTGAACAGCTCGCTCGTCGCGATCGGAAACTTTGTCGCGTCGAGGCCGCCGGCGACGAGCACGGGCGCTCCGACGTCGTCGCCGAGCCGAGTCGCCGTGTGTGCCGAGCGCGGGAAGGACAACATCGCGCGGAGCACGCGCACGGTAGCGGTGCCGTTCGCGATCGTGACCTCGTCGACCGCGTTCGAAGGGGTGCCCGCAGCGAGGCCGCCGATCGCGATCACCCGGCCGTCGGTCAGTGCAGTCGCGGTCAGCGCGGTGCGAGCCATCTGCGCGTCGTCGACGCGGTCGACGCGACGGCCGGTCGGCGCATCGGGTTCGACGAGCTCGATGAACGTGGCACCGTTGCCATTGGTATCGGCGCCGCCGATCAGCGCGATCCGCGTGTCGCCGCCGGTGCCGAGCTGCGCGGCGACCGCACCGCTGCGCGGCGTGACCTCGGGTGGCGTCGCGAGGACCACGAGTGCGCCGGTCTGTGGATCGAAGCGCTCGATCGAGCCCATCGGCGCCATCGTCGTGGGATCCGCGCCACCGAGGATCAGGCCTGCGCCGGCGACGTCGGTGATCGCGACGCCGTCCATGCGCGGCACGGGCTGGAGCGGGAGATCGAGGTCAGCGAACTTCACTTCGCGCGAGAAGAACAGGTGCGGCGATGGCGGCGTCGTGCCCGATGCGGAGATCGAGATCGCGCAGGTCCGGCCGTAGGCGATCTCGCTGGAGCCGACCTTGCCGGTCATGTGGATCACGAGGTCGTCGCCGAACGGCACGCCGGGGAGAGAGACGGTGGCGCCCTTCGCGAACGTCTGCGACACGAGGTCGGCGGCGGCACCGGCGTCGGCGACCGACAAGACGAGCTGATCGAGTGGGAACGCGGACGCGGAGTCGTTCGCGGGAACATCGATCACCGGCGAGACGGTGACCGTGTTGTCGGCACAGGCCGCGAGCAGGATCACGAGCCCGAGCTTCAAAACGTGAAGCCCTTTCCAGTCGGCACGACCGTCGCGCGGGTCGCACCGGTGTCTTCGGCGATCGCGGCGGTGATCGGGATGACGATCGCGGCCGTCACGATCACGGCGCCCGCGACCCAGGCCCAGCGCGAGCGATACCAGGCCTCGTGCTGGACGACCTGCGGCGCGAGCAGGTTGTCGACGATCGAGGCGACCGGCGCGAGGTCACCGCGCTCGACCGAGGCGCTGCGGCGCTCGCGCTCGCGACCGTCGACGCCGACGAGCCGGATCGTCGCGAGCTTGCCGTGGACCTCGACGACGATCACCGCGTGCGCGTTCGCGGTGCGCGCCTGGACCAGCACTTCGGTCTCGGAAGGCGGCTCGTAAGGCTTCGGGGTCACGCTCGGGTGGCTATCGAGCGTCGTCAGATCGACGCGGCTCGACCACGGCTCGTAGTCGGGGCAAGTGACCGCGAGGTAGTGCGGCCCGGTCGGCCGCAGCACGGCGCCGGCGACCGGTTCACCGTCGACGATCGCGGTGCAGCCGGGCGGCGCGTCGACGGTGAGCTTCGAGGTCGGGTGCTTGACCTGGACGTCCTCCTGCACGCGCGCGAGCAGCGCCGCGACCTTCGGCGCGTATTGCGCCGGATCGAGCGTCCGCGACGGGTAGATCACGAGCGCCTCGACGAGCTCGTCCCACGCGCCGCTCTCGTCGCCCTGCGCGGCCTTCGCGAGTCCGCGGTACAAGTACAGATCCGAGAGCTGGATCCGCGTGAGGCCCGCGGCGCCGGTTTTCTCGACGAGGTCGCGCGCTTGATCGAGCGCGCGCTGCGCATCGGCGAGCCGGCCCTCTTCGTACGCGGCGATGCCACGCTTCAGGAACTCGCCGGTCTCGGCCTGGGCGGGGGGGGCTGGCGAGCGGTCGATCACCGCGACGCCCCGCGCCCGACCGACGGCGGCGATCGGCTGGATCGACGTCCCGGGCGCCCACACGACCACGACATCTGCGGTCGGCGAGGCGGGCGCAGCTACCGCAGGGGCTCCAACGGCGAGGGCCGCGAGGACCAGAAAGCGCCTCACTCCGAGGGAGTTTCGCACAGGCGCGGCGGTTCTCGCAGGTTCCGGAGCGGCGACGCTATACTACGGGCGGTGAGTCGAGCGCTCGGCCGGTACGAGCTCCTGCGGCCGATCGCACGCGGCGGTATGGCGGAGGTGTTTCTCGCGCGCCGGCGCGCGGCTGGGGTCGAGAAGTGGCTCGTCGTCAAGCGGATGCGCCCGGAGCGGGCGACCGACGCGCGGTTCCTCGAGCTGTTCGTGCGCGAAGCCAAGCTGTCGATGAGCCTGGCCCACCAAAACATCGTGCCGGTGTTCGACTTCGGCCGGATCGACGACCAGGTGTTCATCGCGATGGAGCGGGTCGAAGGCCGGGACCTCGGCTCGTCCCTGACCCGCGCTGGGGCGCCTTTACCGCCGCTGCTCGCGGCGTTCGTGGCGGCCGAGTGCTGCCAGGCGCTCGACTACGCGCACCACCGGCGCGGTCCCGACGGTGCGGCACTTGGCATCGTTCACCGCGACGTCACGCCCCGCAACGTGATGCTGTCGTGGTCCGGCGAGGTCAAGCTGACCGATTTTGGCATCGCGGCGCTCGCCGGCGAGAAGTCGTCGGTGATCGGCACGCCGGGCTACATGGCGCCGGAGCAAGCGCGCGGCGAGCCGCTCGATCCGCGCGCGGATGTCTACGGCATCGGCATGGTGCTGCGCGAGGCGCTGACGGCGCAGCGGCCGCGCCCGGGCGCGGAGCGCGAGGCGACGCTCGTCGCGGCGCGCGCCGGCACGCTCGTGCCGTGGCCCGAAGGCTTTGCCTCGCCGCTCGTCGCGATCGTCGATCGGGCGACCGCGGTCGATCGCGAGGCGCGCTACCCGGATGCGCGCGCGATGCTCGACGAGCTCGACGCGTTCATCGTCGGCGAGCGCGCGGCGAACAAGTCGGACGCACCGGCGCGGAGATTGGCAGCGTGGCTGGCGGAGACGTGGAAAGAGGAGCGCGAGGAAGCGGCGATCGACGAGGCGATCGAAGGCTCGCATCTGTACAGCTTTCTCGACGATGGAGCGCTGGATGCGATCGGGACGGGGACCGAGAGGTCGATGGCCGCGACCGCCGACGACGTACCACCGCCGGCACCGCCACCGCCGGTCGTACAGGCGCCGCCACCCGTCGAGACAAGCTCTCCCACGATCTCGCCCCGGTACCAGCGCATGATCGTCGTGCTCGGTGCGATCGCGGTCGCCGGTGCGCTGGTGATCGTGGTCGATCGGCGCACGGCCCACGGGGTCGCCACACCGGCCGACGCGCGCGTCGTTCTCGTTCAGCCGATCGACGCCGAGGTCGTAGCGGTTGCCGCACCTCTCGATGCCGTCCCGGTGATCCCCGACGCACCGCTACCACCACCACCCGATGCGGCGGTCGAAGTTCATCGCCCGCGTCCGCGCCCGGTGCCGACCGTCACCGCGACGCCACTTGCACCGACCGAGACCCACAAGGTCACGATCAACAGTCGGCCGTGGTCGTACTTCACCGTCGACGACGCGCCGCTCCAGCACCAGACGCTCGAGGTCGTGCGGCTGCCGCCCGGTCCGCACGTCCTTCACTTCACACGCGACAAGCTCCACAAGGACGTCGCCATCACGGTTCCCGCGGACGACACCCTGACGGTCGTCCAGGACATGTCGCACTGACCCCCTTGCGCGCCGCCGCGGCGGACTTAGGTATCGGGACAACGAGGTCCCGATGCCCACCATGGAAGTCACGCATCTCGCACGCGAGATCAAGACAGCCCTGGAGCTCGCGATCGCGAGTCAGGCCCCGAGCAAGCTGATCGATAACCTGGCGGTGGTCGCCGGGCTGCTCGAGGCATTCACCAGCCTGGCACTCGACGAATCCGCGACTCCGCTCTTCATGACCACTTGCGAACGCGGCAAGGACGCGCTCGCAGAATGGAACCTGTGGCGCGCGACGCGAAGAACGCCGACCGGGTGATCAATCGCCGGCAGCGGCGCGCTTGCGCGTGAGGATCTGCTCGAGCGTCTTTAGCTCGGCGGGTTTGGTGACGTGCTCGTCGAAGCCTGCCGCGAGCGCGGACTCGACGTCGTTGTGGTTGCCGTAGCCCGACAGTGCGACGAGCAGCACGCCATCGAGCTCGGGGCGCTTGCGGATCTGCTGCGCGACCTCGAAGCCGTTCATCACGGGCAAGCCGATATCGATGAACGCGACGTCGGGGCGCTGCGCGGTGATCAGCTGGACGCCGTTCGCACCGTCGCACGCGTCGTAGACGACGTGATTGCGCGCCTCGAATAGCTCGCGCAGCATGTCGCGGGCGTCGTCCTGGTCGTCGATCAACACGATCCGGCACGCGCTGCTCGGGCGGCCGAGCGTACTCGCGGGAACGATCGCGCGGCCGAGCGGCAGCGTGACGAAGAACGTGCTGCCCTTGCCGATGCCGTCGCTGTGGACGCGGATCGCGCCGCCGTGGAGCTCGACGATCGTCTTCGCGAGCGACAATCCGACGCCGAGCCCACCGCGCGACCGGTCGAGCTTCTGCTCGGACTGGACGAACAGCTCGAAGATCTTCGGCTGGAGCTCGGGCTCGATCCCGTCGCCGTCGTCGGAGACCCGGATCTCGACGTGCTCGCCCTCGACGCTGACATCGAGTCGGACGTGCGAGCCCGAAGGCGAATACGTCGCGGCGTTCGACAGGAGGTTCGTCACGACCTGGGTCAGCCGGCGCGAATCGCCCTTGACCGGCAGCTCGCTGCGCGGGAGCTCGGAGGCGAGCTGGATCCCGCGCGCGGAGAACGCCGGTGCCGTCGCCTCGACCGCGGTCTCGATCGCATCGTGGAGATCGATATCCTCGGCCGCGACCTGGAACTTCGCGCTCGTGATCCGCGAGACGTCGAGCAGATCGTCGAGCAGCTTCTTCATGTGCGTCGCCTGGCGCTCGATCACCGCCTGGCACCGCGCCGTAGCCTTGTCGTCGTGCGCGTTCTTCATCAGCGTCGTCGCGTTCATCACCGCTGCGAGCGGATTGCGCAGCTCGTGCGACAGCATCGCGAGGAACTCTTCCTGGCGGCGGCCGTGCTGCTCGGACTGGACGAGCAGCTCGTTGACCTGCTTCTGCTGGACCTCGAGCGCGTGCTGGGTCTCGACGAGCTTCGTGATATCGCGGCCGCTCGCCGCACAGCCGACGACGCGGTCGTGGCGATACATCGGCGACAGCAGCACCGAGACCTCCGCGAGCGTGCCGTCCTTGTGACGGCACATCGTCGCGACGTGCTCCACGGTCTCGCCCTTCGCGACGCGCGCGAGCAAGCCGGCGAGCTCGCCCTCGCGGCCGGGTCGCATCAGGATGCGCGCCGGTTTGCCGATCACCTCGTCGGCGCGATAGCCGAACAGATGCTCGGCGCCGCGGTTCCACGTCGTGATCGTGCCGTCGAGGTCCTGGCTGAACATCGCATCGTCGGCCCATTCGACGATGCTCGACAACTGCTCGACCCGCACGCGCTCCTTGTCGAGCGCGGTGAGGTCAGTCAGCGTCAGCACGACGCCGCAGATCGGCGCCTCGTGGCCGTTCGAGCGGCCGATCCGGTAGGGCAGCACGCGCAAGAAGTACGGCGTGCCCGCGCGATCGCGAACCTCGTCCTCGACGACCTTGCCGGCACGCAGCGCCTGCTCGATGTCGTCCATCAGTTGCGGCCGCTCGATGTTGTGCGAGAAGTCGCGGATCTCGCGGCCGATGTCGTGCTGCTGGAACCGGAACACGCTCGCGATCTTCGTCGTGAACCGGCGGATCCGCAGCTCGTCGTCGAGGAACACCGTGCCGACATCGGTGCCCTCGAGCAGGTGCGCCATGTCGGCGTTGAGCTCCTTGAGCTCGGTGATCTTGTGCTGGTACTCGGCGTTGACCGTGTAGAGCTCCTCGTTGACCGAGTGGAGCTCTTCATTCGTGCTCTGGAGCTCTTCGTTCGAGGCGACGAGCTCTTCGTTCGTCGCCTGCATCTCTTCGTTCGAGGTCTCGAGCTCCTCGATCGTGGCCTGCAGCGTCTCGCGGGTGTACTGGAGCTCGCTCTCGAGCGTCGACATCCGGCGCGCGGACGCCTCCGCCATCGGGATGTGCGTGCTCGCCGCCGGATCTTCGACGGGATGCTTCGCGTGATCGTCGGACGTCATCTCGCGGAACGTGACGAGCACGTTGCGCGCGTTCGTCCGCGGGTGGAACAACGGCTGTGCCGTGACCACGCAGCGGATCTCCTCGTCGCCGCGATTGACGCGGACGCCGGAGAACGTGACCGGTGCACGATCCTTCAGCGCGCGCTGCATCGCGCCCGCGATCACCGTGCGGACGTCCTCGCTCAGCAGCTCCATCACGTTCGTCGACGGGCGGCGGCGCTTGACCTTCAGGAACTTCTCGGCGCCGCCGTAGGTGTCGACCAGGTTGCGATCCTCGTCGATGAGGAGGCCCGGCGGCATGAACAGCTCGAGCAGCTGGTCGTACGTCGACAGGATCAGCGGATCGATCCCGGGGCCGCGCCCCATCTCGGGCAACGCGAGCGGCTTGCGCGCCTGGAGCTGAGGCAACCGGACCTGACTGAGCAGATGGACGTCGCGGCGCTTGCGGAAGATCTTCCAGTGCTCGTCGACGGTGGTGAACTCGTCGCTCAACACGCCGGTGCTCTCGCTCGCGCCGAGGAACAACGTGCCGTTCGAGCACAGGCCGAAGTGGAACAGCGACAACACCGTGCGCTGCGCCTGGGGCTGAAAGTAGATCAGGAGGTTGCGGCACGATATGAAGTGCATCTTCGTGAACGGCGCATCCTTCGTCACGTTGTGGCGCGCGAACACGATCACCTGGCGCAGCTCGGGCACGACCTGATAGCCGCTCGATCGCTTCGTGAAGTAGCGCTCGAGGCGTTCCTGGGTGACGTTCGCGAGCTGCTCCTCGCCGTAGATGCCGGCGCCCGCGTAGTCGAGCGAGCGCTGGTGGACATCGGTCGCGAGGATCTTGAGCCGCACCGTCCGGTTGCGCGCCTTGAACGCGTCGAGGAACAGCATCGCGAGCGAGTACGCTTCCTCGCCGGTCGCGCAGCCCGCGATCCACACGCGGAGCTCGTCCTCGGGCTTGAGCGAATCGAGCAGTGGCGGAATCACCTGGTGCTCGAGCGCCTCGAACGCTTCCGGATCGCGGAAGAACTGGGTCACTCCGATCAGGAGGTCGTGATAGAGCCGGTTGAGCTCGTCCGGATCTTCCTCGAGTTGCGCGACGTACTCGGGCAAGCCGGCGAGTCGCAGCATCTCGACGCGCCGCTGGATCCGGCGGCCGACCGTCGTCATCTTGTAGAGCGAGAAGTCGATGCCGCAGTGATCGCGCAACATGCGGAGCACCGAGTCCATCATCGGGTCTTCGCTCAGCGTGGGTTGCTCGGGCCGCGGCTCGACCGGCTGGAGCCCGCGCAGGATCCGCGCGAGGTCGGCCGGGGTCTCCTGATGATCGACGACACCGCTCTCGGTCGCCGACAGCGGCATACCGTCGAACTTCGCGGTCACCGTGGTCTCGGCGAGCACGAGGCCGCCGGCGCGCTTGATATCGACGATGCCGCGCGAGCCGTCGCTCCCACTGCCCGACAGCACGACCGCGACCGCCATCGAGCCGAGGTCCTGCGCGAGCGAGCGGAAGAACGCGTCGATCGGCAGCGAGAACTTGTGCGGCTCCTTGTCGGTCAGCCACAGGTGATGATCGCGGATGATCATCTCCTTGCCCGGTGGCATCAGGTAGATGTGATTCGCCAGGACGGGCATGCCGTCCTCGACCAGTCGCACCGGCATGTCGCTATGCCGCGCGATCAGCTCGTCCATCAAGCTGCGGAAGTCGGGCGAGAGGTGCTGGACCACCACGAACGCCAGCCCTGTATCGGGCGGGAGCTCCGAGAACATTTGCTCGAGTGACTCGAGACCGCCGGCCGAGGCGCCAACGCCAACGACTCGCCCTTGCGTGACTTCCGTGCCGGTGCCTTCCACGACTCTGGGCTGGAATTTCAAATCGCGCGCCAGCCGCTATCTAGGCGAACTCCGCAATGTGCGCTGCTGACTATGCGCTTGGCCGTTCAGCGGGAGCACACCTGTGTCACGCGAGCACGGGATGCGATGTATATGGAGCGCATGATCCTGGTTACCGGCTCGGCCGGCCACCTCGGGGAAGCGCTCCTCCGCACGCTGCGCGCGAGCGCACGGCCGTGCCGCGGGCTCGATCGGGTCGCGTCGCCGTTCACCGACGTGGTCGGATCGATCGTGGATCCCGCGGTGGTCGACCGCGCGATGGAGGGCTGCGACCAGGTGATCCATGCGGCGACCCTCCACAAGCCGCACGTCGCGACCCACAGCCGGCAGGCGTTTATCGATACGAACGTGACCGGCACGCTCAACCTGCTGGAGGCGGCGGTCCGCACTCGCGTCCGCGCGTTCTTGTTCACGAGCACCACGAGCGTGTTCGGCGATGCGCTCGTGCCTCCGCCAGGTGCGCCGGCGGCGTGGATCACCGAGGACGTCGTCCCGGTCGCGAAGAACATCTACGGCGTGACGAAGCTCGCGGCCGAGGAGCTGTGTGCGCTCGCCCATCGCAACCAGGGGCTCGCCTGCCTCGTGTTGCGGACATCGCGGTTCTTCCCCGAGGGTGATGACGATCCGAAGGCGCGCGCGGCGTACACCGACGCGAACCTCAAGGCGACCGAGTACCTCTATCGCCGCGTCGACGTCGAGGATGCGGTCGACGCCCACCTCGTCGCGCTCGACCGCGCCGCGCCGCTCGGGTTCGGGCGGTTCATCATCACGGCGACGACGCCGTTCGTGCGCGGCGATGCCGCGGAGCTCCGCACGGATCCCGAGGCGGTGCTGACCCGCCGGGTGCCCGGCTGGCGCGACGCGTACCGCGCGCTCGGCTGGAAGCTGCTGCCCTCGTTCGATCGGGTCTACGACAACACGCGCGCTCGCGAGCTCCTCGGCTGGCGGCCACGCCACGACTTCGCGTCGGTGCTCGCACGCGGTGGCGACGTCAAGAGCCCGCTCGCGCGCGCGATCGGCGAGAAGGGCTATCAGAACGAGCCGACGACGCCGAGGTGAACTGCGAGCTCGTCGGGTAGATCGCTGAAGTCGTACTCCTCGACGCTCGCCTTGATCCGCACGCCGGAGACCACGCGGATCGCCGCGGCCGCGGTGTAGCGCAGCAGGATCGAGCTCTCGCGCAGCGTGCTGGTCGAGAGGACGTTGCCCCACCGGCGCAGGCCATCCCATCGCGCGATCAGATCGACGCGCCCGACCGGGACCTCGGCTTCGGCGTAGAACCCGTCCTTCAAGATGTGATCGTCGAAGTGGCCGTCGACCGGGCCGTACTTGAACCGCGCGAGCGGGTCGTCGCCGAGCGCGATCTGGGTGCGCCGGACCAGATACTCCGCGCGCAGGAACACGTGATCGACCTGGAGCACCGCATCCGCGCCCGCGATCCAGAACGCGAGCTTCGCCTGCGGATCGTAATGGCCGGCCATGCCGCTCGCGCCGAGAGCGAGCGTCGCATCGTCGGCGAGCCGGAGCGTGAGCGCCATCCGCGCGCCGACCGAGGGTTCGGAGTTGTTATCGACGTAGTAGCGCTCGCCCGAGCGCGACAGCGTGTAGTCGAAGTCGTAGCCGTCCGCGTTGCCCTTCGGGCCGCCGATCGCGTAGGCGGCGTAATCGAACTGGCTGCCGCCGAAGAAGTGCACGCCATCGAGCTCGATCCCGTTGTCGACCCACGGCGCGGGCAGCACGCCTTCGTTCCAGTCCTTGTAGTTCAGCATCCGGCCCATGTCGTAGGGCAGCGGCTTGTCGCTCGTGCGGTGGTTCGCGGGATCGTGGCGCTGGGGGAAGCTGCCGAATGCGGGCGTGAACCGGCCGACGCGAACGTTGAGCTCGTCGGCCGCGCGCAGATCGAGATACGCCATGCCGAGCTCGGGGCCGTGGCACGCGACGCACATCTTGACGTTCGCGCTGACCTTGTCGGTGAGATCGACCGCGAGCTTCAGCGAGGTCTCGACCGTCGCCGCGTCGAGCGAGGTCGGCCGCGCGAGCTGCTCGGTCGGCACCGCGAGGTAGTCGAACTGGATCGAGCCCGCGAAGTTGCGCTGCACCGCCTTGTCGGCATCCGGCGGCGCCTCCGCGTGCGCCAGTGCGACGAACAGCATGATCGCGAGCAGGATCTTCATTTGGGCCCCAAGCTGGCGAGCCCTTCGGCGCCGAACGAGCGGAACACGAGACAACCGAGGATCGGGCGCTCCTCGTCGGGCAGGATCCCGCTCTGCGGTTGCAGCCGCATGCGATGGACGTACGCCTGCCAGTGCGTCGGCGAATCGACGTGCGCCGACAGGATGCGGTCGACCGTGTGACAGCGCGTGCAGCGATTCTCCGCGAGCGCACAGCCGAGTCGGACGTCGACCGGCGCGGTCGGCGGCGCGTCGAGGCGACCGGTATCACGCGCGAACAGGAAGCATGCCGACAGACTGCACGCGATGACGACGAGCGCGAGCCTAATTGTCATGCGCGCCCTCGATGATCCAGTCAGAGATCACGGTGAGGTCGTCGTCCCCGAGATACTCGGGCCCGTCGAGCGGCATCCGAGAGCCGTACGGAGGGCCGGGCTCGAGCTTCTGGTAGAGGATGCTCGAGCACGCATTGCCGGGGATGACGATCTGCGCCATCGAGCGCGAGCCACCGGCGCGCAGCGTGTCGTAGCTCGTCAGGTCGAGCCCTCCGACGACGAAGCCGATCGGCGTCATGCCGCCGGGCGTGTGGCACTTCGCGCAGTGATACTCCTTCATGATGGGTACGACGTCGTTCGCGAACGACTCGTCGTGCGAGGGATTCGAGTCGACGTTGCCGCACGGTTCGTGCGTCAACATCCCGACGCTCGGCTCCAGCTTGTCGAGACAGCCGGCGAGCAGGAGAACGACCAGGTACTTCACGAGCCTCCTTGCCGCGGGCAATCGCGCAGGTCGGTGGTGGGCGAGAACGCGAGGACGGTGCCGTCGACAGGATTCGGATCGAAGAGCTGCGCTGCGTCTTTCAGATCCGCGACCGCATCGTCGTGACTGGTATCGATCGAGCCGGTCGACGTGGGCACGACAACGTCGATGCGCTGGCACAGCGGTGAGCCTGCAGCCGCGAAGATGTCGTTCGTGTCGACGATGTCGCCATCTCCGTCCATGTCGACGCCGCGGATCGGCTCGGACAGCGGTTCCTGGCCGTCGCGACGCAACACGTAGCGCGGGGAGCTCGCGACGTTGACGCTGCTCGCGAGCGCGACGTCGCCGAAGTCGAAGTACGCGACGGTGTGATGCTCGTAATAGCAAGTCTGCGCCGGCGGTAGTGGGGTGACACTGCCCATGTCGAGCCGCACGTCGGCGGCGACGATCGGATAGTTCACCCCCATCCCGGTCGGCTTCGGCGTCGCGATCAAGCCGTCGCGCTCGGCCTCTTCGAGCGCGGTCGACGACGTGATCTGCTCGCCGTTGTACGCGGCGGTGACCTCGACGTCGAACACCGACCAGAACGGCGAGTAGCCCGCTTCACCCGGAATCGTCCCGATGATCGGCGGGTGGTCGAGCGGGACCTGGGCGCGCATCAACACGTAGATCGGCGCCGCGTAGCTCGGCGCGGGCCCGAAGTCCCACGTGTGGATCTGCATGCCGCCGGCAAACGCGGTCAGGCGCGGGACGATGCCGTCGACGTTGTCGTGCATCGCGATCGTGTCGGCATCGTCGCCGTCGATCGGCGGAATCACCGTCCCCGCGGCCACGATGTCGCCGCTCGCAGCGAGGTCGTCGCTGACCTGTGGTCCGAGGCAGCCTGCGACCAGCGCGAGTGCCGCGAGCTTCACGTGCCCTCCGGCGTGAAGTGGAGGACGAACGCGACATCGACGCTGCCGACATCCGGCGCTTGCTCGGCGCGCACGTTCGCGAGCTCGCGCTGTACGCATGCCTTCAGGCCGGCGAGGCGAGGGTCGACGAGCTCGATCCCGTGAGCGCGCTGGCTCTCGTCGATCTCGAGGCGCGTCGTGATCGAGATCGCCGGCGAGCTTCCAGCCGCGGTTGCCGCCGGGCCGTAACACGCGCGAAGCTGCGGCACGACGCGATCGAGCGCGCGCCGGATCTGCGCCGACGTCAGCGCGCCGCGCACCGACAGGTTCTCGATCGCGAGGCTCGCAGACGTCGCGATCTTCTTCGGCGCGACCGGCACGGGCGCGGGCACCGGTAGTGGCGGCGGTGGTGCGATGACCGCGACGCTCGCGTCGGTGGGTACCGGCGCTGGCTCGCTCGGCTCGACGACGACGGCTGCTGGCACCTCGACGTGCGCCGCGGCGACGCGCTTGTGCGGATGCGGATGCGTGACGGCATGCGCGACGTGCACCGGCGCGGGTGCGGGCGGCGCGGGTGGCGGGGCAGGTGGCGTCACGACGGGCGAGGGCTCGGCGTGGACAACGAGCGGCGGCGGCGGCGGTTCCCGCGCGATCACGGGCGCCGGCGTCTCCGCCTCGGGCCATGCGACATACGCGAGCGCTCCACCCGCGGCGATCACCGCGAGCAGTGCGAGCGGCAACCAGCGCGTCCGCTTCACCGGTGCTGCCGGCATCGCGATCACCGCGACGCCACGTGCTAGCTCGAGCTCGATCGCGACGAGCTCCTCGAATACCTCCGTCGTCGACGTCGGGCGATCCTCGGGCGAGCGCGCCATCAAGCGCTGGACGAGCCGCTCGAGCCGCGCGGGGATCCTCACCGGGACGCGTGCGCGAGAGGCGATCGTGGGGCGCTCCGCGGTCGCGTTCAGGTGCAGCGTCTCCATCAGGCCCGCGTCGAACGGGACATCACCCGCGAGCATCTCGAACATCGACACGCCGAGCGCGAACAGGTCCGCGCGCGCGTCGACCGCGTCGATGCTCTGCATCTGCTCCGGAGCGGCGTAGACCGGCGTGCCGACCGCCGCCCCCGCGGTCGTTAACCGCGCTGCGGCCGCATCCGGGTCCGCGTGGATCGCGAGACCGAAGTCGACGATCCGCGCGCGCTCGCCGCCCGGTGGCACGCCGGGAATCGGCGTCGCGCGCGACGCGTCCTCTTGAACGATGATGATGTTGTCGGGCTTGAAGTCGCGATGGACGAAGCCCTGCTCGTGCGCGTGACCGAGCCCCGCGCACAGCTGCTGCGCGAGCGCGATCGTCCGCTTCACGCTGAGCGGGCCTTCTTCGACGATGATGTCGGCGAGGTTGCGGCCCTCGATGAAGTCCATCGCGATGAACAACAAGCCCGTCTCGGTCCGCCCGAAGTCGCTGACCGAAACCACGTTCGGATGAACCAACCGGCTCGCCGACTCCGCCTCTTGCGTGAACCGCAGGCGCATCGCCATCGTCGCAGCGAGGTCGCCGCGCAGCACCTTCAGCGCGATCTGCTTGTGGTGGAGCAGCGTGTGGTGCGCGCGATAGACGCGGCCCATGGCCCCGCCGCCGATGAACGCGTCGACGCGATAGTGCGACACGTCCGTACCGACGAGCGGATCGCCATCCATGACGTCGAGCGCTCCGCCGTCGTTGGGACAGCGTAGAAAGTCGGAGACATAGACCGCACGACAGATCGTGCAGTACCGAACTCCTCCCCCGATCACGGGCTGCGCGATCACGCGCCCCAGAGTTCAGTCGCTCGCGAAGTCGCAACGAAACCTACGAGACAGTCTGTTTTGGGGTACCCGGGGCAGCCGAAATGTACGTGTAGCGCGCCTCGGCGAGCGTTAGAGTCGGGGCGTGGTGCTCGTCGGGTCGTTTATCGCCGCGATGGCGATCGCGTGGGTGATGGTACGGCGGAGCCAACGCGTCGTGCGCTGGCTCGCGATCGCGGCCGTGATGTTCCTCGTCGTCGCCGCGCTCGCGCGGGTCGCTGGCGACGGTCGCACCGCGCGCACCGCCGCTCGGCTCTACGACGCCGGCGACATCTCGTGGAACGACTATCGCGCGGCGGTCTCCGCCGACGAACGCGCGCAGGAGACCGCCGGCCTGATCGGCGCGCTCGCGGTCGTGTTCTGCTTCGGCTGCGGCTCGCTCGTCCGCCGCTCGCACGCCACCTAGTTCGGGCGCTGCTCTTGCGGCGGCCGCTGCTCGAGCGCCGTGAACCGGCGATGCGTCTCCGCGCGCAACTCGCCGAGCTCGCGCAACAGCGTCTCGATGTTCACTTCGTTCTTCAGATTCACCTGGAAATCGGTCTCCGCTTGCGCGCGATCCTTCAGCGACTGCCGGTTCTGGCTCATGACGATCAGCGGGCCCTGCAAGCCGACCAGCACCGCGAGCGCGAGGTTGAACAGCTGATACGGATACGGATCGAACTCGACCGATCCTGCATTCAGGACGACCCACATCAGCGTCGAGCCGAGCAGGAACAAGATAAACGCCCAGCTACCGTTCAGCTCGGCGACCCGATCCGCGAGCTTCTGCGACCACGTCAGCTTCGACTCGATGTCGTGGACCACGTTCTTCGCAGCGCGCTGCGACAGCATCTCGTTCGTCTCGCGCAACCGCCCGGCGAGCGTGCGCAGCAGCGTCATCGCCGCGTGCGGCCGCTGTCCGAGATACGTGGAGAGCGTCTTGCGATCGAGCTCCAGCAACACCGCATCGGTCGTGGCGACAGCGCTCGCCGAGCGCGGCTTGTCATCGAACAGCGCGAGCTCGCCCAGATACTCGCCCGCCGAAATGTCCTTCAACGAGATCCGGCGCGACGCCTCGCCCGGCAGGTGAATGTTCACGTCGCCCGAAGCGACGATGAACATCGAAGTGCCCTCGTCGCCCTGGTTCATGATCATCTGACCCGCGCTGAACTTCCGTTCGACCAGCGAGCTCGCGAGTGCGTGCCGGTCTTCCTCGCCGAGGTCTTCGAACATCGGGATGCGTGCGAGAAGCTCCGTGTGGCTCATCCTCCCAACACGTTATCCGAAACGCGGCACATGCGTTGCTACTCGTGTCCTACATGAAGGAAATCGCGGACGCGCTGGAGCTGTTGACGGCGCAACACGACGACATCACGACGCTGCTGGCCGACCTCCCCGACCTCGAAGGCGAGCGGTTCGCGCTCGGGCTCGGAGCGCTGGCAGACAAAATCGCCACACACCTCGTGGCCGAGGCCGAGCTCCGCAAGACTCTCCACCTAACCGCCGCTGGCGACGACCGCGCGATCCAGCGCGCCCTCGCCAGCATCTTCGTGCTCGAGCTCGACGCCGTCGAGATGCGCGACCGGATCCGCGACCTTGCGACCCTGTTCCGCTCTCACGCAGCGACCCAGGAACAGGGCATGTTCGTGGCCCTGGCCGAGACCATCGCCCCCGACGTCCTCGAAGATGTGGGCGCCCGGCTTAGCAAGTGGTCATCGCGAGCCAGTGTGATGGCGGCTTGAATCACAGCCTGTCAGGCTTGTTTTGGTTGAAGATGCCGGGATGCGCCTCGTCCCCCTCGCAGTCCTCGCATCCCTCACCGGCTCCGCCTGGCTCGTGGCCTGCGGCAGCAGCAACAACAACAGCACCACCGATGGAAATCCGGGTGGCAGCGGTGGGAGTGGCGGCAGCGGTGGTAGCGGTGGTAGCGGCGGCAACGGCACGCTGACGCTCTCGGGCATCGCGAAGGAGATCAGCACCAGCGGATCGACGCCGCTGCCGGGCGTCGCGATCGTGGCCTACAACGCGAGCGACGACAGCATGCTCGGTTCGGCGACGAGCGGTTCCGACGGCACGTTCTCGATCTCGGTCCATGCGACTTCGGTCGACGGCTATCTCAAGGGCACGTACCCTGGAAACTACAAAGTCACGTACCTGTATCCGCCGCACGCGATCACCGCGGACTACGCGAACGTTCCGGTTTACATGGTGTCGACCAACACATACGGCGCTGCGAACTTCCTGCTCGGAAACTCGGGCCAGGGAAGCAATAGCGGAAAAGGTTGGGTCGCGATGCTCGTGGAAGACGCGAACGCGGCACCGGTTGCGGGCGCAGCGATCAGCAGCAACCCGATGGGAACCATCGGCTACAACGGATCGAACGGTCTTCCGACCACGACCGGAAGCGGGACCGGTTCCGATGGCATTGGCTACGATGTGAACATCACCGCCGGCACCGTGATGGTGTCGGCGACGAAGACCGGTGCGACGTTCCAGTCGCACTCGATCAAGGTTCGCCCCGACGTCATCACCCTGACGCTCGTGACCGAGTAGCGACGCGGCGTTAGCTAGCGGAACTGATTTCATTTCTTTCGACGCAACCCGCACCACGTCGGGCCGATATGCAGCGATATGCATCGAAGCCTCACGTTCTTGGTCGGAGAGTTGACGTACGACGCGCAGCGCCAGCACGCTTATGGGATGCGATTCTTGGGCGCTGTGGCGTTGTTACTCGTGGCATGTACGAAACCAAATCCTGTCGTTTGCTGCACGTCGCCAGCTGATTGCAACTCCCTGGGTGCGATGGAGACAAGCCGCCCGTGCACCGACGGGTTCGTTTGCATCAACCACGAGTGCAGCACCGCACCTCCATCAGATGCGGCACCTGCGTGCACGATGGATTCCGATTGTCCAACTACCGCACCGCACTGCACTACGACAAACGTTTGCGTCGAATGCACGACTTCATCGCAATGCAGTCCCTCATCGCCGGTGTGCGATTCGGACACGTCGTCCTGCCGTGCATGTGCCGCGGACTCCGAGTGCTCGAGCAACGCCTGCGACACGAACACGGGGCTCTGCATCAGCGCATCGAATGTCCTCTATGCTTCGCCAAACGGAGCGGACGCTGCTAGTTGTACTCAAACCGACCCTTGTTCGATCACTCATGCAATCGCTAGCGTTGATTCTGGGCACGCAACGGTAAAGCTAGCGGCTGGCACGTATACCCCGCAGCTATCGATAACGGGGAAGACCTTCATACTCCACGGCGTTGGAGCGACCCTCGCACCGAACCAGACTGGAGCTACCACCGCCGTCACTGTCGGAGTGGGAACGCATCTGAAAATCATAGGACTGTCGATCACTGCGTCGTCAGGAAGCGGGATTGACTGCGGCCCCTCCGATCCGAACGCCACACCCGTTCCGTCACTCGAATTGGACAACATGAATATTGATACGGAGCAATTCGTGTTGTTGGCCTATCCCTGCTATCTCGTCGTTCGTCAAAGCCACTTCAACGCGCGAACTGTTAGCCCAGCGGCTTTCATAGCTAGCCCGTCCACCGCAACGTTCGACCGGTGCGTCTTTGAAGGCGGGGGCGTCGAATCTGCAGGCGCTGGGGCAAGCGTAAGAGTTTCCAACAGTCTCTTCTTCAATCAGATGAGCGAGCAAATGACGGGGAGTCCAGGCCCGCTCAGCGGTAAGAATTTTGGAACTGCGACCGCAGGTGAAGCATATGCGTCGTTCTCGACGTTTATCGGCTCGAGTCTCCTTTGCGGTAGCGGCCTTCCGGCTTGTGCCGGTGGCACTGGTGATGGCGTCTGTATCGACAACTCGATCCTGACGAGCACCTCCGGAGATGCGGTGCAAGGCGCCGGATGTAGTGTGTCGCATAGCATCGCAATGCCACAAGCTGCAGCGTTGAATGGATCGAGCAACCTTGTGAACGTCGATCCTCTGTTCGTCGGCGGTGGTTCGTTTGCGCTGAAGAGTTCGAGCCCCGCCGTAGACGCTGCAGATCCCAACGCTGTCGACAACGTCGATCTCGTGGGCACGCTGCGGCCGCAAGGTCCACGCAACGACATCGGTGCGTACGAATACAAGCCGTGATGAGGTCACGGCTGGAGGATCAACTTCGGTCCCCAGCGCTTGTGCAGCGTACCTAGGTCCGCCGCGCCTCCGTACCCTCGCAGGATCAGGCGCTGCAACCTGCCGAGCTTCGCCGATCGCGTGAACGCTTCGACGGTGCTCGGCCCCACGTAGTAGTGCGGGATCTCGAGCTCGACGAGCTTGTGAGCGATCTGCGACGACGCGATCACCGCGACGTCACCGTCGGGGATCCGGACGCGGAGGTGAAGCACCGCGAGTGCGCGCCAGTTGCGCGACGTCAGCAGCTGGCGCAGCTGATTCGGCGCGTAGGTCTCGATCAGGCGGAACGCGTGCAGCGTCGGCAACCACGATGCCGCGGCGAGGCGATCGAGATGGCCGGCGCGACAGCTATCGAGCTCGAGGTTGCGCAGCGCCGGTAGCGATGCGCTCGCGAGCGCACCGAGGTCGTCGAGATCGCAGCGATGAAACGCCAGCTCGGGCACCGGTGCGACGAGCGGCGAACCAGCGAAAGCAGCGAGCGCAGCGGGCGGCAACGCGCAATCGCGCAAGCGGAGCGCGGCGAGCGTCGGGATTCCGGCGTGGTCCGCGAGCGAGGCAAGCTCCGCGGTTGTCGAATCGGTGAGCACGAGCCGGCGCAGCGGCGTTCGCACGAGTGCAGCCGCGGCGGCGAAGTCTGCTGCGGTGGTCTTGAGCTCGTCGGGGAAGCCGCGGTGGAACATCAGCGTCGCACCGCGCGCCCGCTCGACCGCGTCGTGGCGGCGCGCTGCGGTCACGCGCGCGGGATCGAGGCCGTGCTCGGCGACCCATGTCGGGCCATGCGCGCGCAGGAGGTCGAGCTCCTGCTTCGCGAGCTCCTGCGCTTTCTCGCGGATAAGCGGGCGCGCGAGCGCGCACTGGACCGCGATCAGCTCGCCGCGTGGATCGCCGCGCTCGGTCAGCCAGTCAGCGAGCACCAGGCGTGGGGTGTCGTCATCGGGACGAGCCAGAACTTCGTCGATCAACTCGGGCTTCAACACCGACCTACTCGGGACCGGGGCCGGGAACATCGAACGCGCTGATCAGTCCGAGCCTTCTCCACCCGACGTTCAACAGCCAACTCGAGGGAGCCCACACCCATGGTGTTATGTATGTCGGAGGTTGGACGAACCGCCCGCCGCGATCCTCACGCTCCTTCCAACCCTCGAACGTAGTGGCGCTCGAAAACGGATCGAGCTTCCACGTTCGCGACCGCTGACCGCGATCCTCGCCGTGATGGCGCCAGTTGTTGAGGACGTAGCGCAAACAGTTACGGACCTGCGTCGGCGTCTTGAGGATCCGCACGTGATAGCGGTCCGGAAACACGCTGCCCCGCCGCCGCACACCCTCGGCATCGCGGATCAGCGCGTTGATGTGTTTCGCAGCCGAGATGCCAAATGTCTGCATGCCCTTCGCGAGCGCCAACCGATCGCTCGCCTCGACCAGCAAGTGAATGTGCGTGCGCTGGACGCTGAACTGGACGACGTGGAAGCTCGCTTCGAGCTTGGCCACCGTGATCAGCGCTTCGCGGATCGCGTGAAACATCTCGTCCGTGCGCAGCGACCCGAGATCCGGATGCGCGCGAAGAATCACGTGCGCAGGCCAGCTCGCTCGCAACGCCAATCGCCGCTTATGGCGCTCGCTCGCACGCGGCCCTTTCTTGGGGCGCCCCACGTTCCTGCGGCGCTCTCCCTTTCGCGCACCGCGCAGCTGTTGGTGCTTGTCGAGCTTCTTCGAGTAGGTCGGAAAGCTCTGCTGTTGATGCCGTACGAGGCCCCGCCGCGCCATCCCCACACGGTAGCACTTGAATTCGAGGCGTCAATCAATTTCGCCGATATTTCACAAATCCGGCGATACAACCAACGAGTGACCGTCTTGCCACCGATCCCTGCGCTCAGCAGACTATCAGCGCTCGAAATCGATCTCGAACCTGCAGAGCGCCACGCGTTCAGGATCTGCCCCAGGAGAATGGGTAAGTCAGTGGTGCGAGCCCGGCCTCGTGCATCTACTGGAGCGGTGTTGCGAGCACCGCCGTCGAGCGCGCGGCTCGCTCGAGCACGGTGGTGGCGGTCGGCCCGGATCGTTGGAAGCTCTGGCTCGGTGATCGCGACGACCCGCCGTTTCGACCGCCAACGTTGTTGCTCGTGCGAGCCGCGCGCTCGGCGTCGGCGCTCGCGACAACGCTCCAGTAGACGCACGAGGCCGGGCTCGCGCCATCGGCTTACCCATTCTCCTGGTCCGGATCCCGATCGCGCGGCACTCCGCCGGTCCGATCGATCGACGGGGCGTCAGATCGGATGCGGGACCCTCGAAGCAGCCGTGAAGATGCGAGCGCGCGTGAATCGAGCTTTCGCTAGTCTGCACCCGAGATCGATCTCGAACCTGCGGAGCGCCACGCGTTCTGGATCTGCACCAGGAGAATGGGTAAGTGGGTGGTGCGAGCAGGGCCTGGTACATCTACTGGAGCGGTGTTGCGAGCACCGCCGTCGAGCGCGCGGCTCGCTCGAGCACGGTGGTGGCGGTCGGCACGGACCCTTGGACTAGGCTTGGTGATCGGCTACGCGCGCGCCGTGTGCACGTCTACGTGTAATCGAAGGGGCGGCAGATCGCTTGCGGGTCTCTCGAAGCCGTCGACGGTTGTTCGACCCGTTGGTCGAGCGTTCTCGGTTCTCATGTGTCAGTCGCTGCGGTCCGGTTGCGATCGGTCAGCCGATCCGTCTACGTTTCGGCATGCGCGCTCGCATGATCGCAGTCGCCGATCGGCGCGCGTTCGCCACCGCGCTCGATCGCGATCGCAATTCGGCTGTATGCGAAGCGATCCTCGGCGCCACGCCGCTCGAGCTATACGCGACCGACGATGGCAGCCTCCTCGCGATCGAGCCGCGTGGCGTTGCACGGCTGTCGGATCCGACGAGCCTCGACGGTGCGCGCGCACTCGCGAGCGTCGCGCTCGATCACATCACCGTCGCGCGTGGGCCGGTCGCGGCGGCGGAGGCGTTCGTCGGGGCACTGCCGGGAACGTGGACGAAGATCTTCACGGGCTGCGAGATGGCGTGGCTCGCGGCGCCGGATCTCAAGCCCGTCGCGGGCGAGCTTCGCTGCTCGACCGAGCTCGCGCGAGCGTTCGACGACTGGCGCGACGCGTTCATCGCGGAGGTATTCACGGCCGGAGGCTCGCCACCACCGGTCGCCGCGGAGCACTTGTACGTGTGGACATCGCCAACGGGACCGCACGCGATGGCGGGACTGCTCCCGCAAGGGCCGAGCGGTTCGCGGATCGTGACGGTGTACACGCCGCCAGGTGAACGAGGCCGTGGCTATGCGAGTGCGCTGACCGCGGCGCTGTCCGAGCGCGCGCGGACCGAGGGCCGAGGCGTCACGCTCGACGTCGCGGTCGACGATCCGTGGGCGCGCCGCGCGTACGAGCGCGCGGGGTTTCGCGCGGTCGGCGATAGCGCGGTCTACCAGCGCCGCTAAGCGGACTGGCGCTGCGGCTCGGCCGTCATTTCGGCGCGCCGTGCCACGCAATAGCCCTTGCCACGCTTCGTCGCGATCGCGGCAGGACCGAGCTTGCGGCGGAGGTAGCCGATGTAGACGTCGATCATGTTCGAGCGCATCGCTTCGGAGCGACCGCCGAGCGTGCGAGCGATGTCCTCGCGCGACACGATCTCGCCAGCGCGGACGGCGAGGTATTCGAACAAGCGGTACTCGAGCGGAGTGAGCGGAATGCGATCGTCGCCGCGCCGGACGATCTTCTGATCGATATCGATGGTGAAGTCGGTGAGCTCGATCAAGGTGGACCTCGTGATGACCGCGGCAAGGTGCCGGGTTCTCATCAAGTGGGGAGAGGGGGCCCCGAGGTCACAAGAAAATGAGCTCCACCAGTGGTGGGTGTTCGCCGACAGAATCTCGTGTGTTGACGAGATGTTATCGGCGCTGCGGCTCCCGGCCACACCACGCCCTACACCCCCAGCAGAACAGCTACAGAATGACGGTCGAGCAGCCGAGCGTGACGTCGACTTCGCCGGTCATGTCACCCTCGACGAGCGTGCACGACGATGGACACAGCACGATCTGGGTCGGCTGGTTCGGGTTGTCGTAGTACCAGCCGTTGCCGTTCGCCGGGCACGCCGCCATGTTCGGCACGTTCGGGAACGTGATTCCGCTCTGGCCCATCGGCGAGTAGACGACGTTGACCTCACCGTAGTCCGGGTTGCCGTCCGTCGGCGTCGGGATGAGGTAGTTGCAGCCGAGCGCGGCGTGACGGATCGCGTTCATCGCGTCGAGGAACTGCTGGTTGACGTTACCGCCGGTGTCGACGAGGAACGCTTGGTTCGTGCCGCCCGCTGCCGCGATGCCGTTGAGGGCCGCGAGCGAGCTACCGACGCCGATCACGAACGTCAGCACGGACGGCGTGCCTGCGAGCGCGGTCGAGGCGATCGCGTCGATGTGGCCGAGGTCCTCGTCGCATCCGCTCGGCTCGCCGTCGGTCGCGAGCACCGCGACGACTGCATCGCTCGGATGCGACATCCGCCAAGCCTTCGCGTGATCGACGGCGCCTTGGAGCGCAGCCGAGGTCGGAGTGCCGGTCGATGGCGAGTGTGCGGCCATCGCGGTCGTAAGCGCGTTCGCGATGCCGGGCAACGGCGCGATCTCGACATTCGGCGTCGCGTAATCGCTCGCGGTACACGAGTCACCGACGGACGAGATGATACCGGCGCAACCGCCGAACACGCACGGACCGCATCCGGTGCCGCAATCGGAATCGACCGTGCAGGTGAACACCGTGCACGCCGGGCCTTGATGCGAGACGCCGAAGAACTGGAGGCCGACGGACACGCCGTCGAGGCCGGGCTGTTGGAGGAATGCGCCGAGCGCAGTGGTCACGGCGCTCCACTTCGTTCCACCGGTGACCGACTCGCCCATCGAGCTCGATTGATCGAGCATGACGTAGAGATCGAGTGGAATCTTGTCGGCCTTCACGACCGACGTCGCACATGCGGAGCCAGAGCCGCCGCCGTGATTGCCACCGTCACCGTGGCCGTCGTCGTCACCGAAATTGTCCCGATTGTTCGGACCACAGGCCGCAAATGCGACGAGAACAACGAATACAGAAAGCTTCGCCATAGCGCCCCTCCAGCTGCTGCGCACGGTAAGGCGGCCCCAACGTGAGAGACAAGATGAATCGACGAGAAGGCCTGCGTATTCGCTGACCTGTACGACGTTTGCACTGCAAACCACTGCACTTCGAGTGCAGGCATCGCGGGATCGAGGCGCGGGGCACGCGCGACCGCGCGTTCACACCGATCGTCGGTGAAGGCCCAACGCGCGGCCCTGCGGCCGGTGGCGCGAGGGCACAGCCGATGCAACCTATCGGGGTATGCGCAACACTCTGATCTCGATCGTCGTCGGTGCGATCGTGGCAACCGGCGGTCTCGCCGAGGCTGGCGGACGCGGCGGCGGTGGTGCTCGCGGTGGCGGCCACTTCGGCGGCGGCCACTTCAGCGGCGGTCACGTGTCGAGCGGCGTCCACTTCGGCGGCGGCCACGTCGGCGTTGCTCGCGGCGGGATGCGTTTCGGCGGTGGTGTCCACGTCGGTGGGCCGCGCTTCGTCGGCGGTGGCTATCGCGGCCCGGTCCGCAGCTACGGTTACGGCTATCACCCCCGCCGCTATTGGGGTGGTCACAGCTGGATCTACGTCGACCCGTACTACGTCGCGCCGACCTATGTCGCGCCGACCTACGTCGCACCGACCTACGTCGAACCGACATACACGGATCCGGGCTACACCGATCCGGGTTACGTCGATCCGGCCTATCAAGATCCGCAGAACGTCGCGCCGCAGGATCCCGCGTACGCGGATCCGAACGCGCCGCAGCCCGAGAACGTCGCGCCCGACCAGAACGGTCCTGTCGATCCGTACGACCAGGACAACGGCGACGACGACCAGTAGCCGCGACACTCGCATCGCCTGCGACACCTCGCCGTGTCACGCGGCTTGAGCGGCGGTTCCGCGTGGCTGCGCGTAGCGTCGAGCCATGGGCATGAATGTCGGTAACGACCGCGGCGGAGCTCGCAGCGACATCAACGTCACGCCATTGATCGACGTGCTGCTCGTGCTGTTGATCATCTTCCTTGTGATCATGCCGATCATGGTGAAGTCCGAGGCGCTCGACATCCCTCGTACGCCCGACGACCACACCACGATGGAGGTCGCGCCGCTCACGATCGTGATCAAGGACGACCTCGAGGTCATCCTCGACGACGGCGACAAGCAGGTGCCGGTCACCGCCGTCGAGGAGCCGAGCGCGCTGCGGGCGAAGCTGAACGCATCGACCCAGAAAGTCGTGTTCGTCGACTTCGATCCCGGCGTGCCGTGGCGCGAGGTCGTCACCACGATGGATACCGTGCGCGGGCTCGCTTCCGATCCGAGCCACGACGGGATCATGCTCGCGCTGAAGCTCGACTCCGAGCGCTAGCGAAAGTGCAGCGTGATCGGTCCGGGTGCGGCGACGCTGCGGCCCGCCGCGCCGATCGCGGTGAGCTCGACGCGCTTGGCACCGGCGTGATCGACGAAGTACGCGCTGAAGCAGCCTGCCGTGCCGATCGTGACCGTGCCGTTCGCGATCGGATAGATCACGTCGGTGCTGTGCTCGTCGGCGGTGATCGTCGCGACGACCCAGCCGGGCGCTGTCACCGGTGTCTTCACGAGCATCGCGTGGGTGCCGTCGCCCTTGTTCGAAGCGATGTCGACCGCGCGGACGACGGACGGCTTGCCCTTCCACTCGAGGGTGGGTGCCGTCGCGTCGCCGACGTCGATAGGCTCGGTCGCCAGCACGCGATCGATATCCGCGAGCCCGAGCGCGACGTGGATCTGACCCGGCGAGAGCGCGCGCGCCGGTGCGAGCAGCGCCTGCAGCCGGCCATTCTCGACCTGGCGCACGACCCGCGCGGGCACGTCGCCGTTCGGCGTGACGAAGTGCGCGTGCGCGAGCACATCGGCGTGCTGACCGACGACCTCGACGAGGACGAGCCCGTCGCGCGGCATCGGCGACGCCGCAGGCGAGACCTGCACCAGCATGCCGCATGCACCTGCGCGTGCGAGCTCGGCACGCGCGGCGATCACGAGGCAAAGCCCGAGCGCGGTGCGCATCTGTTCGCTCTAACATGCGCCTCGCCGCACGGCCAACGCGATCGTCCATGCGACCTGCGACGCTATCGAGAGGTCGCGGTCACCGACAGGGTGTTGTCAGCGCGAGGTTTGTCCAGCGCTCGCGATGCCGCAGCGTGGAGGCATGCGCAAGGTCCTCTTCCTGTTGCTCGTCGCATGTAGGGCGTCGTCGGTCGCATCACCGACTCGTGTCGAACCACTCCGCCAGTACGACCACGAGACGAACCTCGGGGCGATCGATAGCCAGTTCGCGGGCGCGATGCTGGCGGCGTATCACCGCCAGGCAAAGGAAGCCGTCGCTCCGCTATCGCTGACCCCGACGGATGGCAGCGAGCTCGCGCTGACGGCCTTGAAAGCCGCCATCACGATCGAAGGACCACTCGCGCACACCGAGCTCCACCTGACGTTTCACAACCCGGAAGCGCGCCAGCGCGAGGGACGGTTCCAGATCACGCTGCCGCCCGGCGCCGCGGTCGGTCGGTTCGCGATGCTGGTCGACGGTGCGTGGCGCGAGGCACGTGTGGTCGAGCGCGGGCGCGGTCAGCAGATGTTCGAGAGCTACCTGCACAAGCGCGTCGATCCGGCGCTGCTCGAGCAGGATCACGCGAACGGGTTCTCGGCCCGCGTATTCCCGATCCCCGCGAGCGGCGACAAGGAGATCCTCATCGCGTACGACCACCGGATCTCTGCGGCCGATCCGTATCAGCTGACGCTGCGCGGGTTGCCGAAGACGCAGCGGCTCGGGATCGAGATCACGAGCAACGGCGCGACGACGACGCGCAACCTCGACCATCAAGTCCCGGACGACGTCGTCGTGCCGATCGGGCAGGGCGATGCCGCGGTCGCGAGCGGAGACCTGTTCGTCGCGCGCGTCGATCGCGCGGCGTCGGCGGCAAAGGCGCCGCTCGAGCGGGTGATGATCCTCGTCGATACGAGCGCGTCGCGCGCGCAGTTGATGGGCCGCCAGGCGGACGTGCTCGATCAACTGCTCGCGAACTTTCCCGACGACGCGCAGGTCACCGTCGCCGCGTTCGATCAAGGTGTCACCGAGCTCTATCGCGGTGCCGCGCGTACCGCTGCCGACGTCGGCCAGGCACTCCAGCGCCACGGCGCGCTCGGCGCCTCGGATCTCGGTGGTGCGCTCGCGATGGCAGCGGCGTCGGGAGCGTCGCGCGTGATCGTGATCGGCGATGGCACGTCGACGATCGGCGAGCATCGCGCGGGCGAGCTCGCGAAGCTGGTCCACGGCGTCGAGCGCGTCGATGCGGTACAGGTCGGTCAGACGATCGATCGCAAGATGCTCGAGCCGATCGTCGCCGCCGGTGCGCGGCCGGGTGCGATCCTCGACGCGCGCGAGCTCCATCGAGTCGTGCGCGGGCTCGAGACCGCGGTCGGCGAGGACCTACCGATCGCGGTGCCGGGTGCGCTGCAAACGTGGCCGGCAACGACGCGCGGGCTGGCGCCGGGCGAAGCTGCATTCGTGGTCGGGAAGCGCGCACCCGGGCACTCGCTCGATCCGCTCGACGTTCGGATCGGTGGGCAGACCACGCGGGTCGTGCCGATCCGCGCGACGTTCGAGCACGTCGATCGCGCGGTCGCGATCACGCGGGTCGCTCAGCTCGAGGCCGCGCTCGCGACTGCAAAGGATGGCGACAAGCCCGCGCTCCAGAAGGAGCTCGAGACGATCGGCGTCGCGCACAACCTCGTGACCGCAGCGACCTCGCTGATCGTGCTCGAGTCCGACGCCGAGGAGGTCCGCCAGTTCGGCTCTGCACAGCATCCGAAGAGCGAGGGTGAGGGTGAGGTGATCCGGATCAGCGGCAGCGCGCCGACGATCGATCCCACGTCGACGTCGCAGGGCATCACGATCGATCGTGACTACGTCAAGAACATCCCGGTCCCGGGTCGCACGTTCGAAGGGGTGATGGGCGCAGCCGCCGGCGCGCAGGGCGATGCGTTTCACGGCGAGACGTCGATCGAGAACACGTACATCGTCGAGCACGCCGCGACGATGTCGCTCGACGCTGCCGAGCCGGAGTGGATCGTCGATCACATGACGCAGCAGGCGATGGCGGAGAAGGCCGCGAAAGAAGCGGCGGAGCATCCCGCACCACCGCCGCCGCCGCTGCCCGCGTACATGCCGCCGCCCTCGTCCGAGCCGCAGTACGCGCTGCCGTACACCGGACCGATGGCGCAGATCATGACGTCGCTCGCGCGTCACGACCGCGGCCAAGCTCTCTCGATCGCGACGAGCTGGCAACTCGCGAACCCCGGCGACGTCGCAGCGCTGATCGGCCTCGGCGAGGTCCTCGAAGCGCGGGGCTCGATGGTGCTCGCGGCACGCGCATATGGATCGATCATCGATCTCTATCCGAATCGCACCGAGCTCGTTCGCGCTGCCGCCGAGCGGTTCGATCGGATCCCGGGGGCTCGCTCGCTCGCGATCGACGCGTATCGCCGCGCGATCCGCGAGCGCCCCGATCAGCTCGCGACCTATCGGCTGCTCGCGTACGATCTGATGCGCGACGATCAGGTCGAGGCGCTCGACGTCATCGCGAAGGCGACCGAGCAGCCGACGCTGCACTGGAGCCAGCGGACGATCCTCGACGAGGACGCTGCGATCATCTCGTCGTACCTCCTCGCTCACGTGCCGAGTGCGAGGGCCGAGATCGCGAAGCGCGGCAAGCCCGTGACGACCGAGCCGAGCATTCGGTTCATCTTGTCGTGGGACACCGACGGCAACGATGTCGACCTCCATACCCGCGATCGGTTCGGCCACCACTCGTGGTACGCCGCGCTCCAGATGGACTCGGGCGGCATGCTGCTCGAGGACATCCGCGATGGCTACGGGCCGGAGATGTTCAGCGTCCACAAGCCGGATGCGTTCCCGTACCAGATCGGCGTCCACTACTACGCGCGCGGCCCCGAGGGCGTCGGGCTCGGCACCGTCCAGATCGTCCGCGACGACGGCCACGGCAATGTCACCGTCGAGGATCGCCCGTTCGTGATCCAGAACGACCAAGCCTATGTCGACCTAGGCACGGTCGCGAAGTAGCACTTCCTTCGCGACCTCGACGAACAACCGCAGCGCAGGTGAGCTCTGCGCGCGGTTCGGATAGTAGAGGAAGAATCCTGGCACCGTCGGTGCGTAGCTCTCGAGCACGAGCTCCAGCGTGCCAGCGCGAATCCGGTCGGCGACTGCGGATTCGACCGCGTACGCGAGGCCCAGGCCTCGCTCCGCCAGCGTCACGCACAGCTGCGATTCGTTCGTGACCACGCCACCGCGCACCGGGATCCGCCAGGTTCGCTTGCCGCGCTCGAGCTCCCACGCGTAGAGCACACCGGTCGTCAGCGAGCGGAACGTGATGCAGTCGTGATCGCGCAGGTCCTCGGGCTTCTTCGGCCTGCCGCGCGCCGCGAAGTACGCCGGTGCGCCGACCACGACGAACCGCAGCTCGCCGGTCAGCCGGACTTGGACCATGTCGCGCTCGATCGCCTCGGTCAGCCGCACGCCCGCGTCGTAGCCTTCACCGATCAGATCGACGAAGCGCTCCTCGACGACGATCTCGAGCTCGATCCGCGGGTAACGCGCGCGAAACACCGGCAAGACCGGCGTGATCACGAGGGGCACGGCCGAGCGGCCGACCGAGATCTTGACCCGACCGATCACCTCGCCGGGCTTCGCGGCGACACTCGCGAACGCGTCGGCCACTTGCTTCATCGCAGGCCCGGCGGTCTCGACGAGCCGCCGGCCGGCCTCGGTCGGTGCGACGGCGCGTGTCGTCCTCGTCAGCAGCACCACGTGCAGTTGATCTTCGAGCTGCTTGATCGCCTGGCTCACCGCCGAGGTCGAGACCCCGAGCTCGCGCGCGGCGCCGCTGAAGCTGCGATGGCGGGCGACCGCGAGAAACACGTGAAGCTGAGGAAGCGGCGCGGCCTGCATCGCTGGGCCGAGTATCGCCCGCCCGCTCGTTGTGAAGCAGCGCTTAACGCCCCATCTCGCATCCACCACCTAGTTGGCGGCGCCGCGAAGGCCTATCTGTAGAGGCGAAGGAGAACGGTATGGCGAACGAAAGACCCGCAAGCAAGCTGATCGGAGATATCGCCCCGAAGCTCGCCGCGATCACCGACGATGTCGTGTTCGGCGATATCTGGGAACGGCCAGAGTTGAGCAAGCGCGACCGCAGCCTCGTGACCTGTGCGGCGCTGGTCGCGACCGGCAAGACCGAGCAGATGAGCTTTCACTTCCCGCGTGCGCTCGAGAACGGCGTCACGCGCGACGAGTTGGTCGAGATGATCACGCACCTCGCGTTCTACGCCGGCTGGCCGAACGCGATGTCGGCGATCGCGAAGCTAAAGGAGATGGCGTCATGAAGACCCGCAAGCTCGGTTCTCTCGAGGTCTCGGCGATCGGCCTCGGTTGCATGGGCATGAGCTGGAGCTATGGCCCGGCGAAAGACAAGACCGAGATGATCGCGCTGATCCGCGCCGCGGTCGAACGCGGGGTCACGTTCTTCGATACGGCCGAGGTCTACGGCCCGTTGGTCAACGAGGAGCTGGTCGGTGAAGCGCTCGCGCCATTTCGCGGCCGGGTCGCGATCGCGACGAAGTTCGCGTTTCGTCCCGCGCAGGAAGGAGAGGCGCGCTGGACCGTGCTCGACAGCAGTCCCGCGCACATCGTGCGCGCTGTCGAGGGCTCGCTGCGCCGCCTCCGCGTCGAAGCGATCGACCTCTACTATCAGCACCGCGTCGACCCGAACACGCCGATCGAAGAGACCGCAGGGGCGGTCAAGGACCTGATCGCGGCCGGCAAGGTGAAGCACTTCGGTCTGTCGGAGGCCGGCGCGAACACGATCCGCCGTGCCCATGCGGTGCAGCCGGTGACCGCGCTGCAGAGCGAGTACTCGCTGTGGTGGCGCGAGCCCGAGACCAGCGTGCTCGCGACGCTCGAGGAGCTCGGCATCGGGTTCGTGCCGTTCAGCCCGCTCGGCAAAGGCTTCTTGACCGGAGCGATCGCACCGACGACGACGTTCGACGCGACCGACTTTCGCAGCACGGTGCCGCGGTTCAAGCCCGAGAACCTCCAGGCGAACCAGGCGTTCGTCGAGTTGCTCGCGCGGATCGCGAAGGACAAGAACGCGACGCCCGCGCAGATCGCCCTGGCGTGGGTCCTCGCGCAGAAGCCGTGGATCGTTCCGATCCCCGGAACGACCAGGCTCGATCGCCTGGACGAGAACCTCGCCGCGGCGGACCTCGTGCTGACGGCGGCCGACCTGCGCGCGCTCGCCGAAGGCGCGTCGAGGATCACCGCTGTCGGCGAGCGCTACGCGCCACAGCAGCAGCGGATGATCGATCGCTAGCGCATCGCGGCTTCGATCGCGCGGCGGAGCTGGCTCTCGGTGAACGGCTTGTCGAGGTGCGGGCGATCGACCTGCACGAGGAAGTCGCGCGCTTGCTGGGTGAACGCGCCACCGGTCATGAAGATCATCCGCGCCTGGTGATCCTGCGAGATTCGCTTGTACAGCTCGATGCCGCTGATGTCGGGCATCATCAAGTCGCACAAGATCGCGTCGAACCGGTCGCCCGCCTCGAGCAGCGCGAGCGCCTCGCGCGCCGTCGTCACCGCGATCACGTCGTTCTCGGGTGCGAGCAACAGGCGAAGCGCACGACCGACGGCGACCTCGTCGTCGATCACGAGGACGCGCGCGGCGAGCGCCACCGGTCGATCCGTCGGGCTGGCCGAGCGAGTTCCTTGATTCGCCGCCGGAGGAAGCGTGACCCGGAACGTGCTGCCGCGGCCGAGCGCGCTGTCGACCGTGATCTCGCCGCCCATCGAGCGCACGATCTGGTGGCTGATCGAGAGGCCGAGACCGGTGCCGACACCGCGCGCCTTCGTCGTGAAGAACGGGTCGAAGATCCGCGGCAGCACGTGCGGCGAGATGCCGGTGCCGGTGTCCTCGATCTCGACCACGACGCCGGCTTCACTCGCCCGGACGCGCGCGCGGACCTCGTTGTGTTCGACGGCGCCTTCGGGAATCGCGTGCGCGGCGTTCAACAGGAGGTTGAGGAACACCTGGCCGAGCTTCGAGCCATCGCCTTCGACGAGCGGGACGTCGTCCGCGAACCGCTGGACGACGCGCGCGCGGTGGCGCAGCTCGTTGTGCGCCATCTTGACCGACAGCGCGAGGACCGCGACGACGTCGACCGATTCGCGTCGCTCGTCGTGGCGCGACAGCGCGAGCAAGTCGCGCACGATCGAGCTGACGCGCGACACGCCTTCGCGGACATCGCTGACGAGGCGGCGGAAGTCTTCACCGGTGAGGCGCGGGCGGCCGTGATCGAGCAGCACCGGCAGCTCTGCCGTCAGCACGTCGATGTTCGTCGCGATGTACGCGAGCGGGTTGTTGATCTCGTGCGCGACGCCCGCCGCGAGCGTGCCGACGGTGAGCATGCGATCGGCCATCGCCATCCGCGCGAACACCTCGTGGCGCTGCGTGACGTCGTGGCCCATCACGACGTTCGCGGGCTGCCCGTTGAAGTCGAGGCGGATGCCTTGCGCCTCGAACACGAACACGCTGCCGTCGGCGCGCAGCATGCGGCCGGCGTTCGGCGGACTGCCACCGCTACGCGAGGTTTCGTCGATCCGCGCGCGCACGAGCTCGCGATCGTCGGGATGGATGAACTCCAGCACGGCGCGGCCGACGATCTCGTCCGCGCTCTGGTAGCCGAGCATCGCGACCGCCGCCGGGTTGACGTAGAGGTACGTGCCATCGCGATGGACGAACGTCGCGGTCGGCGAGCGCTCGATCAGGGTCCGGAAGTTCGCCTCGGAAGCAACCAGCGCGTCCTCGGCGAGCTTGCGCTCGGTGACGTCGCGATAGTTCGAGACGTAGCCGCGCACCGCCGGATCGTGGGTCAGGTTCGTGGTCGACGATTCGAGCCACCGCCACGTGCCGTCGCGGTGCATCGCGCGCGCGAGGCCCTGCGCGGTCTCGCCGGGCTGCGGAAAGCTCGCACGCGCGATGTCATCGGGATGGACTCGCGTCGCGCCCGGTTTACCGAGCGCAGCGCCGGGCGGATAGCCGAGGATGCGCTCGCCGCCCGGGCTGACGTACTCGACGACGTTGTCCGCGTTCGTCAGCACGATGCCGTCGGCGGAGTGTTCGACCATCAACTTGAACCTGCGCTCGGCCTCCGCGATGCCGGTGACGTCGGTGACGACCGCGAGCGATGCCGCGACGCCGTCGACCATCAGGCCCGTGATCTCGAGCGAGACATCGAAGATCCGGCCGTCTTTCATGCGGTGTCGTCCCGCGCGGCGATACGGCTTCGCGAGATCCTTCGTCGTATCCGCGTACGCCGCTTCGAACTTTGGCTGCTCCGCGGGCGGCCGGATGTCGCGCAGGGTCATCGCGAGCATCTCCTCGCGGGTCCAGCCGTAGAGCTGGCACGCCGCGCGATTGACGAGGAGGATCCTCGTCGTGTCGCGCTCCGCGACGTACATCGGGCGCGGATGGCCCTCGAACAGCTCGCGGTAGGTGTCTAGCTCCCGGCTCACCTTCCCGTCGTATCACCGGCGCCGGGCCCGAGTGCGGTCGCCGCGAGGTGATATTTCGGGAACCGGGCGGTCATTTCTGGAGGTGGATGTGAGGCCCGCTCCACGCCGAGTTTCCACCGCGACGCTCGTCGATGACGGTGATGCCGTGCTTGCGCGCGTCGCGCATGAGGCTGCTGATCGCCGCCGCGCTCTGGCCACGGGTGCGGACGTCGATCGCGCGGCCGGCCTTGTGCGCCCAGCCGAGGTGATGACCGCCGGTCGTGGAGGTGATCGTGAAGCCATGCTGCCGCGCGAACGCGGACAACTCTCCGACGGTCTGGCGACCGCCGCTGGCTTCGGCGAGGAGCTCTTCGGGGATGGCTTCGAAGTTCGACATGGATCGGAATCGGTGCAGCGCGGGTGCCATCGCGCGCTGTATCCCTCGCGATTCACTCGGATCTCCAACCGCGCGATCGGTGGTCGGAGCAGTGCGTCGATGCTGACGGCTCGGGCTTCCGCCGCGGCCAGCCGACTAGCCGTCAACCTCGGGTTGCACTAGCGGCAGACATACAACGAGCGCGGCAGATCGTTGTCGTTGCCGTATGCAGTCACGCACGCGCCGCCGGTGCTACACGCCGGGCCGCCGGGATGACAGAGCTCGCTGCCGACCGGCGGTGCGGCGCACGCGGTCGCCTGGCAGGCAATCGTGTAGCCGGTGAGGCCCTCGTCCGGATCGATGTTCGCGTGCGCACAGCAATGTTCGCCCTGGTTGCAATCCTCGGGACCGTCGCACGAGATCGTGCCGTAGGCGCAGGCTGCGCTCGCGCACGAGCCATCGTGCTGCGCGCTGTAGTTCGAGAAGCAGCAGTGCTCGGGCAGCGCGCACGTATTGGCCGGCGCGCCTTCCGTGTAGCAGCTCACGGTGCCGGCGACCGATGGTGGCGCGGCGTCGATCGGCGGCGGAACACTCGCGTCCGGCTGGTGATGATGGCGAGCCTCGACCTCCGAAGTCGACGGATCCGCGCACGTGGCGACGGCGCACAGCCCGAGCAAGATCGACGCAGTGACGAAGTGGGTTTTCCGCATGGTTGGGACCTCACCGGCGATCTATTGCAACGCGCGCTCCGCCGATCTTTTCTCATCGAGTAACGCGCGCGAACGAAGCCGACTCTATTGGAAAACGAGCGCGCCGATCAGACCGCCCGCGAGGACGAGCCACGCCGAGTTCGGGCGCCAGCGGATCAGCACGATCGCGCTCGCACCGGCGAGGGCGGCCGTGGGTACGTCGACGATCGCGGTGCGGCCGAGCTCGAGCGTGACGACCGCCATCAGCGCGAGCGATGCGACGTTGACGCCGTCGAGGACCGCGCTCGCGATCTTCGACTCGCGCAGGCGAGGCACGAGCGGGCCGCTGATCGCGACGAACACGAACGCGGGTAAGAAGATGCCGAGCGTCGCGACGCCCGCACCCGCTGCACCGCCGAGCAGATAGCCGATGAACGTCGCGGTCGTGAACACCGGGCCCGGCGTGATCTGACCGACCGCGACCGCGTCGAGCAGTTGCGATTCGCTCAGCCAGTGCCAGTGCTCGACGAGATCGCTGCGCAGGAACGCGAGCAACACGTAGCCGCTGCCGAATAGGACCGAGCCGACCTTCAGGAAGAACCAGAACAGCGGCCACAGGCCGAACGAGGTCGCCACGGTGGTCGAGAGCAGCGGCAACGGCAGGAACACGCCCGCTGCCTTCGGCTGGATCCGCGACAGCGCGACGACCGCGCCCGCCGCGGCGAGCACGATCAGCTCGTTCACACCCGCGAAGCTCGCGGCGAATGCAGCGACGGCGACCACCGCGAGGAACGGCGTCTTCACCGCGGTCTTGCCGAGTCCCCACAGCGCCTGGATCACGACCGCGATGATCACGGGCTTGATCCCGCGCATCACCCCGGCGATCTCCGGCAACGCGCCGTAGCGGACGTAGACCCACGCGAGCGCGCTGACGATCGCGACGGCGGGAAGGATGAAGCACGCGCCGGCGACGACGAGGCCGGCCCAGCGGCGGCGATCGAAGCCGATGTGGATCGCCATCTCCGTCGAGTTCGGCCCCGGGATCAGGTTCGTCGCGCCGAACATGTCGAGGAACCGCTCGCGGGTGAGCCAGCCGCGCCGGCGCACGACCTCGTCCTCCATCATCGCGACGTGGGCAGCCGGCCCCCCGAACGCGGTGAAGCCGAGCTTGCCGAACAAGAGCGCGAGCTCGCGCAGTTTCGTGGGAGCGCTAATGCGCGCGAGTGTAATCGAACGAGTCGGTGCCGTTCACGCCGGGATACTCGAGATGGAGATCCGTGCGCGTGCAGCGGTACGTCACCGCGCCAGCGCCCGCCCCGGTGAGCGGTGCGTCCATCGCCGACGCGTGGCCATGGACCGTCACGACGATGTGCGAGCTCGCGTTGCCGCCGGCACTCGTCATCGTCAACTGCGTCGCGCTCGTATCGGCCCAGGTGAACGCGCGCGTACCGTTCGTGGTGCCCTCGGAGTTGGACGTCGGGCTCGTGCACACGGTGTGAAGGCCCTGGTACTCCTCGCCGCCGTTGTGCTCGGCCGTGAACGTCAGCTGCGTGCCGCCACCGACGAACGAGCAGCTCGCGTTGCGAATGCCGCGCGACTGCAGGCGAGCCGCGACGCGGGCGAGCGACGCCGACGTCTGGTTCCACGAACCGACGACGCACGGGCAATCGCTCTCGCGCTCGTCGCGCGCCGTGATCCTGAGCTGCTTGTCCACCTCGCGATCCTTGCCGGCGAACACGACCCGGAACTTCTTCGTCTGGTGACACGTGTGGACAACGCGCGGTGCGTCTTCCCATCCGCCGCCGTCGCCCTCGGACCACTTCCAGTGGAAATCGTTCTCGGTACCGCCATCGAGCTCGTAGGTCTTGCCCTCTGCGAATTCGAGCGTCGCAGCGCGGATCGCATACGGCGTCGCCCGGAACGTCTTCGTCGTCGTGCTGCTGATCCGTTGCGCCGCCGGCTTGTGCGGCTCGACCGCGACGTGGCCGTTCGGCGAGTGGATCTGGTGATCGTAGTACTTCTCTTCGAAGTCGAGCCAGTTGTTGCCGCCGATCTCGTCCATGAGGTCGAGGATCACGGCGCCCGGGGGAGCCTCCTGCACGATGCCGACGAGGCGCTTCAACTTGCCCGCGCCCGTCGAGTACCAGTCGAACAGCACGGCCGCGTCGCGGTTGCGCTCGAACAGGAGCTGACCCTCGTTCGCCATGAAGTGCTCCCCGTCGGCCTCCATGCCGAATTCGGGATAGACGATGCTCGCGAAGAAGTCGGCCGAGCCCTCGGCCCACCAGTTGGATTCGCCGGCCGCGAGCCGCGCCTCTTCCCACGTCTTCTTCACCATGCAGTGAAACAGCTGGTGCGCGACCTCGAATTTCTTGTCGAAACCGTCGCCGCCTCGGTAGTGATATGCGAGCAAGCACTCGCCGCGTGCCGCCGCACCGTCGCTCTGTGCAGCCTCGAGCTGGGTGAGCTGGGCGGCGCGATTCTCGCCGCCAGGTGGATTCGGATCGAGGAACACCGTGATCTTGTCGGGCAGCGGCATGCGGACCTGACCAGCTGCGGTGGCGGCGCGACTCAGGATCTCGCCGACGTCGCTGACCGCGGTCGTCTCGTCCTGATTCGCCGGCCGCGCCAGCGTGCCGGGATGAAGCAGACGCGCCGATTGGCCGCGCGCGAACGTGACCGCCGGTAGCGCCTGACACGCCATGTGGCCCAGCGCGGGGTCGATCGCGTGCATGAAATGGTCGTTCGCGCACGGCTCGTTGGCACGTGCCGCCAGCGGCCACAGCATCACCACCGCAATCCAGAGTCGCTTCATGGTCCTCCCGATGAGCAAGTCGCTGACCAGCCCCTAAAGGGCATGGTTTCACATAGATCGTCCGCCGGGTGTTTCGCCCCAGGCAACAATGTGGCCTGGAGACCTAGGGCCTGGCGAGCTTGGCGTCGACGGCAGCCGATTCGACCCGCGCGGTCTTTGCTGCCGCGACATCGACGTCGGGGTGACGGTCGAAGATTTCCAACGCCGCGGCATATTCCTTCTTCGCCGCCGCGAAGTCGCCCTGCTTCGCGAGCGTCGCCGCGACCCGGGTGTGAGCGAGCGCGGTGTCGCCGTGATCCGGACCGAGTTGCTCGAGCGTCAGTGCGAGCGCGGCGCGATAGTCCTTCAGCTCGCTCGCGAGGTCGCTGCGGAGATCGTGGAGGTGCGCGCGCGCCGCGAGCGTGTACATCCGCTGGCGTTTACCGGCTTCGCCTTGCTTGTCGAGGATCGCGAAGGCGCGTGCGATCGCGGCGTCGGCGCGCGAGAGATCAGCCGGCGTTCCCTCGCCGAGCTCGACCTCGGCGACGACGGTCAACGTCTGGGCGACGAGCGGATGGTCCGGACCGAGGCCCTTGTCTCGCAGCTCGAGCGCGTGCAGCGCGGCTTCGCGCGCGGCGGTGTAGTCGTGCGCGTCCTTGTCGATCATCGCGATCTGCTCGTACGGATACGCGAGGTTCGGATGTGTCGCGCCGAGGCTCGCGCTCCAGATCCGCGCGGCCTCCTTGTAGTGCGGCAGCGCCGCCGCGGCATCGCCGAGCTGATGCTCGATATCTGCGAGGTTCTCGTGGACGTACGCGAGGCTCGAGTGATCCGGCCCGAGCTCCGCGAGCATCCGGGTGTATGCCTCGTTCAGATCGCCGAGCGCACTCTGCGGATCGCCGGCGTACCATTTCGCGAGCGCGAGGTTCGCGAGCGCCGGCGTGTACGCCTGATTGCCGTCGGAGCCGATCTGCTTTTGCAGCGCGAACGCGGCGTCGTACTCGCGATACGACTCGGGATAGCGCGCCTTCGCGAGGTAGATACCGCCGAGCGTGTTGTGGAGGCGCGCTGCGACCGCGCGATCACCCGCGACGCGCTCCGCACTCGCTTGCGCGACCGGCTCGAGCGTGAGCGCCTCGTCGAACCGGCCTTGCTGGGCGAGCAGGTCGAGCATCCGCGTCCACACCTCGGCGACGAGTCGGTCGTCGTGTGCCTGTGCACCGGCGGAAGCTGCGGCTCGAAACGTCTCTTCGGCGAGCTTCGGCTGGGCGAGCGTCGCCTGGATCGCGCCCCGCAGCACCAGGATCCGCGCGATCAGCGGGACGTAGCCGAGCGCCTTCGCTTCGCCGAGCAGCGGGTCGAGCGTCGCGAGTGCGCCGGCGTGGTCGCCACGCCGCTCGACGTTCTTCGCCGCCTCGAACCGGACGCCGAGGTCGTGGACGCGCTCGCGCTGCACCGGATTCGCGGGCAGCGCGATCGCCTGGGTCAGCGTTGTCGGGTCCGTGCAACTCGCGAGGTTGCCGAGATCGTCGAGCGTGGCGTCGGCGCGCGCCACGATCCGCTTGTCGGGAGCGGCGAACAGATCCGCGATGCTCGCGAACGCGACGAGCTGGCGATCGAAGCACGCCATCGAGCCGTCGAGCAGCGCCGCGCTCTGGGTGTGGTGGAGGTTCGTCGCGACGCAGCTGCCGGCGCGGAGTGCGACCCAATCGGTCGCGTAGCGATCGAGCTTCGCCGCGACGCGCTTCGCGGTGTCGGTCGCGTGCGGCGCGCCGGTCGCGGTGAACCGCGCGATCGTCGCGACGCGCTTCGCCGGCGTCCACGCGGCCGCGATCTCCGCACCTGAGCCATCGCACGTCGCGTCGTGTGCGGTCGCGCGCTGGACGACGATCACGGCGACGAGCGCCGCGACCGCCACGATCGTCGTCCCGACCGCGACCTTCACGACCGGCGGCGTGCGATCGAGTGCGGCGACCGCATCGGTCATCGATGCGAAGCGCTGGTCGGGATCCGCGGCGAGCCCGCGCTGGGTGACCTTCGCGAGCCAGCCGGGGACGCGCTTGCCGCGAGTCGCTTCGGCGAGCGACGCGAAGAACGCGTATTGATCCGCCGCAGCGCTGCCGGGTGCGCCTGCGACCCGCTCCGGTGCGAGATACGCGCGCGTCCCCGCGTGCGACGCCTCGGCTTCGCTCGCCGCGAGCCCGAAGTCGATGATCCGCGGTCTGCCTTCGCTGACCACGACGTTCTCCGGCTTGACGTCGCAGTGGACGATGCCGAGCGCGTGCGCCGCCGCGAGCCCGTTGCCGATCTGGACGAACAGCGCGACGACCTCGCGCCACGCTCGCGGCTCGGCGATCCACTCGCGCAAATTGCCGCCGGGGACGCGCTCCATCACGAGATACACGCTGCTCGCGTCCTCGATCACGTCGAACACCGGCACGACGTTCGCGTGCGACAGCTTCGCGAGCGTGCGCGCCTCGGAGAGCAGCTGATCGCGGCCGGCGCTGCCGGTGTGCAACGTCTTCACGGCGACGTGCCGGCGAAGGACGGGATCGAACGCCGAGACGATCGCGCCCATGCCACCGCGGCCGAGGATGCCGTCGACGCGCAGCCGGCCGAGCATCGTCGCTTCGTCGGCCCCGAAGAGCTTCCCGCGCAGCTTGGCTTCGAGCACGCGATCGACCAGGTCGCCCGACGCCGGGCGCGCTGCTGCGAACGCGCTCTTGTCTGCCATGCCCGCGAGGGATGATAGTCGACGCCGGTGACTGACACGAGCGACGACTGGACACTGCTCGCAGCGTGGCGAGCGGGCGACACCGCCTCCGGCAATCGGCTCGCGTCCGCGCACTTTCCAGCGGTCAGCCGGTTCTTTCGCAGCAAGCTCGGGGACGACGTCGAGGATCTCATCCAGCAGACCTTTCTCGCGCTGACCGAAGCGCGCGACCGGATCGCGGGGGCGAGCTTCCGCAGCTATCTGTTCGCGGTCGCGACCCGCCGGCTCTACGACCACCTGCGCACGCACTACAAGCGGCGCGAGCTCGATGTCTCGCTGACCTCGCTCGCCGATCTCGCGACGACGCCGAGCGAACGGATCGCTCGCGACCAGCGGGCGCAGCTGCTCCAGCTCGCTTTGCGGCAGATTCCGATCGACGCCCAGGTCGCGCTCGAGCTCGCGTACTGGGAAGAGCTCAGCGGGCCCGAGCTCGCGGTCGCACTCGAGATCGAGCCGAGCAGTGCGCGGTCGCGGCTCGCGCGAGCACGCGAGCAGTTGCGCGAGGCCGTGCGGTCACTCGGCGGCGATCCCGAGAACCTGTTCGGCGATCACCAGACCAGCGGCGGATAGGTCCGGAAGAACCCGAATCGCGCGGCGTCTTGCACCGGCATCGACGCGATCAGGTTCGGCGAGGCCTCGCCGGCGAGCGTGAACGTCGAGACCAGGCCCGCATCGCTCGCGACCGTGAACGACTTGCCGTCGGCCGCGACGTCGATGTGCTTGATACTGCCGCCGGCGAACACGTAACCGAGCTGCTGGCAGTTGTCTTCGACGCCCATCCAGCGGATATAGCCGTTGTCGAAGCCGAGCAAGAAGCCATCGCCGAACGACGCGATCGCCTGGACGACGCCGGGCTGCTGCGCGATGCCGCCGCTGAAGCCTTCGATCTCGCCGGGCTGGAGATCCTCGAGATCGATCCGGAACGTGGTGTTCGTCAGATCGTTCGACAGCGACGCGTAGAGGCACGCCGCGAACGCGAGGTGCGGGCGCGTGCGATGGAACACTGCCTGGATCGGGAAGAACGCATCGGCCTGGCTCGTCTGATCGAGGATCCAATCGCCGTTCGCGTTGCGATAGATCGCGAGGCCCGCCATCACGCCGCGCTTGAACATCGCGCCGCACGTGATCCGATCGCCGCTCGGGGACAGATCCGCGTTGACGAACCGCATCGCGAGCGAGAACCCGGGCTCTTCGCCGTAGTGGGCGACGTACGAGTCGAGATCCTGATCGAGCGGATAGAGGCGCTTCGCGGCGCCGACCGCGCTGCTCACCAGGTAGATGCCCTCGGCGCTCGTCACGACGACGTCACTGTTCGGCAGCACGTGGATCGAATGGACACCCATCTTCGCGCCAGAGCCGAGGTTGCCGGCGCCGAGGCGATCGACGTCGGCGTGCTGATAGCGCTGCGGATACGCGACTTGCTTCACGCCGCGCGCGGAGCGCAGCTCGATCCGATCGGCGTACGCGAACGCGAGGACGCTCTTGTCGTGGTTCGCACCGAACGCGAGCACGCCCGCCACGGTCTCGAACTTGTTCGCCGCGATCCGCACGACGGACGGTCCGCGCGTCGGATGGAACACGCGCGCGTAGATCCCGTCGGCGGTGTGGAGCACGCGATCGACGACGAGGCCGTACTTGTTCCAGAACGGCTTGCCGATGCCGTCGTAATAGAGCGGGAACTTCGCGTGCGCCTGCGCGCCTTGGCCACGCTCGTTCAGCGCGACGACGCCGTCGAGCACCGCGCGCTCGAGGTCGCGGCGATCGAACGTCGGCTCCTCGAACGTCGGCTCGTCCAGCGTGTAGAGCTCGCCGAGCCACTTGTTGAGCTGCGCCGTGTAATGGCCGCCTTCGGCGACCCATGCGCGCGCCGCTTCGTCGAGCGTCGCGAACTTCGCCTGGTCCTCGCCGTTGCCGGCATCGCGGTACAGGTGCTCGTTCTCGAGTACGACGCCGCCGGGTCCCCGGATCGCGAAGCCCGTCATCATCCCGTGCGGGTCGAACAGGTACTCGACCTCGAGCGCGGTCGGATGCTGGCGCGTGACGTTCGGGAAGCTGTCGAGCTCCTCGTCTTCGGTGCGGCGGAACCACTTGCGCAGCGGCACGCCACCGTCGACGAGCGAGCTGTCCTGACCGAGCGTGCCGTCGGCGAGATATTCGCGCACGCGCTCGATCTGACCCTCGCGATACGTCTCGCTCGAGCGCAGCACGCCGTCGATCGCCCACGTGTACGCCTCGCCGTTGCCGTTCACTGCGGCCGCGGTCCAGGTCTCGCTGTCGGTATCGAGCTCGGCGTTCGCCGGGACGTTCGCGGGGCGATCGTAGATCCGGTCGCCGTCGTCGTCGTACTTCTCCTCGAGGATCAGCTCGCCGTCGGTCGACCAGTACTGCCACGTGCCGACGCGCGTGCCGGTGCCGTCGTCGTTATCGCGCATCGTGCCCGAGACCCAGCAGTAGTCATCGTGACCATCGGGCTTGCGGTAGTGCGCGGTCGCGGGCACGCCCTCGGGTCGGGCCTCCGGGAACGGCTCGCCGTCTTCTTTGACGCGACGGCCGGCGCGATCGTAGAGCCGGCCCTCGATCACGCTGCCTTCGGCGTAGTCCATCTCGCAGCGCCAGATCTCGTCGCCGAGCCCGCGCGGAAAGTTCTCGGTCGTCTCCGCGGTCGAGCGCGTGAACACGTTGGTGCCGTGCAGCGTGCCCTCGACGTACACGCCGGTACGCGATGGCTCCTGGTTCTGGTGATAGCGAGTGAACGGGCCGTGCGGCGTGCCCGCGACGAAGCTCGTCACGCAGCAGCGCGTGCCGTCCGGCCGGTAGTAGGTGACGAGCCCGTGAAACTCGCCATCGCCGTCGCGTTGCGCGAGCACCCACTCGTTGTCGCTGTCATCCCAGTACGCCGCGTCGGGGACGCCCGCCGGCCGTTGTTGATTCGTCATGCGCCAGTAGTCGGTGGCGCGCGCGGAGTGCTGCAAGAAATCGTAGGAAACTGCTAACCGCCGGGAATCCCCTAGCAGTTCTCGCACGGCTTGGCGTCTGCGGGCTCGAGCTGGATCGTGACGTGACCGATCTTGAACCGGTGCTCGATCTCGGCCGCCGCATCGCTCGACATCGTCGGCGAGCAGGTCTCCCAGGGGACGCTCAGGTGCGCGGTCAACGCGACCTCGGTCGTACTCATCGACCAGATGTGGAGGTCGTGCACGCCGGTGACGCCCGGCAGCCCGGCGAGAAAGGTCTCGACCTCGCTCGGATCGATCTGCGCGGGCACGACATCGAGGATCAGATCGAGAGACTCGCGCACGAGCTTCCATGTCCCGAACAGGATCACGATCGACACGAGAAGGCTCGTCGCCGGATCGATCCACATGCGTCCGGTCCGCCACACGATCAGGCCCGAGACCACGACGCCCGCCGACACCGCGGCATCGGCGATCAGGTGGACGAACGCACCGCGGATATTCATGTCCTCGGCCCGGCCCTTCGCGAACAGCAGCGCCGCCGACGCGTTGATCGCGACACCGATCGCCGCGACGATCGCAACGAGCGGACCGTGGACGTCGGGAGGCGCGCCGATCCGGGTGATCGCTTCCCACGCGACGCCGCCGACCGCGAAGAGCACCAGCCCGCCATTCGCGAGCGCGGCGAGGATCGTCGTCCGGCGCAAGCCGTAGGTTCGGCGTGCGGTGCGGCCTCGCTTCGCGAGCACGCTGGCACCCCAGGCCATGCCGAGGCCGAGCACGTCGCCCATGTTGTGCGCGGCGTCGGCGAGCAGTGCCGTCGAGTGCGCCACCAGGCCGGCGATCACGCCGATGATCACGAACACGATATTGAGCGCCATGCCGATCGCGAACGCCTTCGTCATCCGATCCGGAGGTGGATGAGCGTGGCCACCATGGTGGTGGTCGTGGTGGTCGTGATGGTCGTGGGCGGTCATGAGCGAGCTCCGCGGCGCCGGCTCCAGCGCACTCCGATGTTGTGGATCGGCTGATAGAACGTGGGAAGGGCAAGGAGCGTGAATAGCGTCGAGGTCACGAGCCCGCCGATCATCACGATCGCGAGCGGTCGTTCGATCTCGGTCCGTGGAGGCGCAGGACGAGCAGCGGCAACAGGCCGAGGCTCGCCGTCGAGGCCGTCATGATCTTGGGCCGCACGCGGCCGATCTGCTCGGCAGATGCGGGACAGGAATCGGCGACGAGCGCGGCGGTGATCACCCGCGCGAACGGTACCTCGGGTGCGACGGAGCGCGCTCCGCCGATTACGACGTCAGCTCGAAGGATGAGTCAGACGGCGTGCGACTTCGGTACGTGCTCGAGCCGAGCATCACCGGTTGAACGCCCAGTCTTGGACCCAGTGAAAGCCGCGGGTCTGGAGCAAGCCGGGCGGTGCGCGACGCAACGCGATCTGGGTCGTGCCTTGATCGAGGCGGATGTGATCGCTGTCGATGACCGCGTAGTGCCACGCCTGCGGCGGCGCTTTCCGAGCCGGCGGATCCGCCGTCGGATCGCCGCGCTCGATCATCATCAGCGACGAGGCGTCGGCGTCGAGCTGCGCCATGTACAGCTTGCGCTCGCCGGTCATCGCGACGACGACGATGCCGAGCTTGCCTCCTCCCTTCAGCCCGCCGAGCACTTGGACCCTCGCCCAGCGCGCGTCGTCGGTCGCGAGCGGCGGGCGCTCGACGCCATGTTCCGTGTAGTGCTCGACGATCCACGCACCGTCGATCGGCGTCTTCGGCGCGAACCAGCCCGCGATATCGCCGAGCAGCGCCCACTGACTCCACGCGATCAGCACGACCGCGGTGATCCCACCCGCGATCCGCGCGCGCTCCCAGCGCAAGGAGCCGCGCACGCGCGGCGGTGCTTCCGGCACGGCGTGGCCGAGCATCACGCGGACGATCCGCACGAGCGTCGGTGCGAGCAGCGCCATCGCTGCAAGCCACAGCTCGAGCGAGCCGAGCTTGACCGGCACGTCGTAGCAGAAGTTCAGGATCACCACGTTCAGGAGCACACCCGCGAGCACGAACGCGCCGAACGCGCGCGTGCGCCGCCACAGCAACAGCACGGCGCCGAGTAGCTCCGCGCCGCCCGCGAAGCACTGATACGCGCGCGAGTAGCCCATGAACGTCCACATCAGGCCCATCGGCGACATGTCGCCGACGCGCTCGTCGAGCGTCGCGAGGTGAGGCGCCGGAAACTGGATCGGATACAGCTTCACGAGGCCGTACGTGACCATCGACGCCGCGAGCCAGTAGCGGAGATAGATCTCGAGCGCCGAGGCGAGGCGCGGATACGCAGTGCGCTTGCGATCGAGCGCCGACCACACGGCGGCGCCGACCGCGGCGAGCACGATCGCGACCGCGAACTGGAGCCAGCCGGCGAGCGTGTCGCTGCTGTCTTGATTGATCTCGCTCGCGGCGAGCCCCAGCAAATGCTCGACAGCCCCGAGCAGCGCGCCCCAGGCATCGTTGACGAGATTACCTATTGCCTCCGTGTGCGGCAGCGTCCCGAACGGGAACGGGACGACGAGCAACAGCACGAATACGAACGCGAACCGGAACGCGATCCGGCGAGGGAGACTCCACACACCCGAGACAACGCGCGAGATCCGGAAGCGTGACGGGTCAGAGGACGATCGCGGCGATCGCGGCGCCGATTCCGCCCGTGATCGCGGCAACTGCCGCAACGCTCAGGGCTTTGCCGTAGCTGGTGAGCCGGTGCCAGCGCTGGACGACACGGTGGAGCAGGGAGCGAACGGCCGGCTCTGCGCGATCGAGAGAGCGTGCCAGCGAGCGAGATAGACCGGCCAACAGGCCGAGGCCGCCGATCAACAGCGGCAGGCCGGGGCCGGGCAGGATCAGGAACGCGATGCCGGTGATGACCAGCAAGCCGCCCGCGATCGCGATCAAGATGCGCAGCGCGGGACTGCGGTGCTGCAGCCGATCGTACTGGCGCTGGAAGCGCTCGCCGGGTGGATCGTCGAGCATGCTCGAACCATACCGTCGGGGCTCGGGTTGTCGAGCCGATCCATGGGCATCTACTTCAGCGCCGCGAACCGCGCGATCGTCTCGGCGCGGGTGCTCGTGCGCAGCTTGCGGGCGGCGCGATGAAACAGCACGCGGACGGTCGCGTGCGAGAGCCCGAGCTCGTAAGCAATCTCCTTGTTCGAGTGGCCGAGGCTCGCCTGGGTCAGCACGTGATGCTCGCGCTCGCTCAGCGCGCCCTGGTGCGCGCGCGTGGGCGGCGCGTTGTCGACGGCGACGACGAAGCGCTTGCCGTCGGTATCGAACTCGTCTAGCAGCGACCAGCTCGATGCGACGAGCGGGCGCCAGCGCCGGGTCGCCAGCTCGCTGTCGCGGCGAGCGTCGCGGGTGCGCGCCTTGTCGAACGCCGACACCGCATGACGAAGCTCGTCGCGTTGCCGCGCCGCCGCCTTGTCGTTCGCGTGGAGCAGCGCGCCGTTCGCGCCGAGGATCGCCGCTGGCGAGCGCTTCCCAGCGCGGCGCAAGCGCGAAGCCGCCGTGAGGTGAGCGGAGAGTCGCGAGAGCAGCGTCATGTGCTGGGTCGTCGCGCGCTTCGTCGACTTCATCGGCGCACCGATCCACAGGCCGCGCCCGTCGGCGTCGAGCGCGTTGACCGCGAGCGTGTCGCGCGCGCCGCCGATCTTCGCGAACGCGGGAAGCAAGTGGCGCATCCCGGGAACCGCGCTCGCCTGGCCGCAGCTCATGTGGCTCCACGTGGCGAATCCCGACGGTTGGTTCGCAGCGCCATCGTGGCCGCGCGATTCGAGCGCGGCGTAGAACGGCGGCAGCCACGCGGGGTCGAAGCGATCCGAGACCGCGAAGTGATCGATGATCGGCTTCGCCGGATCGCGCGCGTCGTACGTGTACGCGATCACGCCGAGCCCTGCGTCGAGCAGGCCGGCGGCCGCGCTGGCGAGGTTGCGAACGTAGTCGTCGGCTTCGAGATCGAGCCGATAGCCCGCGGCAAGGCAATCCAGGACCGATGCTGCATCCTTCATGCGCCCATCACCGTAAACCCGAATGGCTCGACTTGGGGCGAACTGGTGCGCGCTCGGGGCAGAGGTAAGCGTTTTGCCGCCTAGACCTCAACCCGCACATTCTGCGGCCGAAATCCGAGGTACGCGATGCTCGAGCCCCGTCAGTTGTACCGAATCCTCGAAGCGCAGCAGGGGATGCTGGGGTTGTTCGACGTGGACGTTGCGCTGACTCACGCGACCACATGCGCGATGGAGGTCACCGGCGCTTCGGGCGCGGTGATCGAGCTCGCCGAGGGATCGGAGATGGTCTACCAATCGGTCGCCGGGACGCTCGCGCCTCATCGAGGCGTGCGCCTGCGCCGGAGCGGGAGCATGTCGGGGGCATGCATCGAGGCGGGTCACCCGATGCGCTCCGATCACACGGCCGACGATCCGCGCGTCGATCGCGCCGCGTGCCGCCGACTCGGCGTCGCCTCGCTGGTGTGCGTGCCGCTCGGTGGCCAGGTCCCCGGCGTGCTGAAGGTCGTGTCGACGATACCGGCCGCGTTCGACGCGCAGACCGAAGAGAGCCTCGAGCTGTTCGCACGCGCGGTCTCGATCAAGCTCGATCGCGCGCGCCGGCGCGAAGTCCCGGCCAGCGTGCCGCCCCAACTCGCGGCTGCCGACAGCGGCATGCTCGACGCGATCCTCGGTGCGATGCAGGAGTCCGTGGTCGTGATCGATACGACGGGCCGGGTGATCCTCACGAACGCGATCGGAAGCGAGCTCGCGAAGGTCGGCGAGCACGTCGGCCAGACCGACGCGCGCACGTTCGATCAGGAGACGCTCGTCGACGTGCCGGAGCGGCCGATCATGCGCGCGCTCCGCGGCGAGACCGTGCGGGAGCACGAGATCGCGGTGCGGTTCGCCGATGGCGCCGCGCGGTGGTTCAGCGTCAACAGCAGTCCGTTGCGCGAGAACGGCGTGATCCGCGGCGCCGTCAGCGTCGCGCGCGACGTCACCGAGCTCCGGATCGCGCGCGATGCGATCGAGACCGCAGCGGTCCAGGACGAGATGACCGGCCTACTCAACCGGCGCGGTTTTCTCGAGCGCGCGGCCTCGTCGCTCCGCCTCGCAGACCGGACGAAGCGCTCGCTCGCGCTGGTCTACATGGATCTCAACGGCTTGAAGTCGATCAACGATCGGCTGGGCCACGCCGTCGGCGATCGCGCACTCGTCGAATTCGCGGACGTGCTCTGCGGCGTCACGCGGTCGACCGATCACGTCGCGCGGCTCGGCGGCGACGAGTACGTGGTGCTCGCGCTGGATTGTCCTACCGAAGCCGACGTGAAGATGGTCCAGCGCCGGATCTTGTCAGCGGTCGCGAAGCGGACCGGGATGCCAGATCGCACGTACGCCCTGTCGGTCAGCGTGGGCGCGATCCGTTATCAGCCGGAGCAGCGGCAGGCCACGATCGACCAGTTGCTCTTCGAGGCCGATGCAAAGATGTACGAAGCCAAGCAGTTACGTCGCCACAACGGGACTCAGCGGCTGGCGGTCATCTGAGCCGCTGTACGCGTTTTTCCGACATCGATCCCTCTCGAAAAACTGCGACTGCGACCGATGTACCAAGTATGCGTTGGCTCGCGATCCTGGTCTGGCTAACGGCCAGCATCGCGCACGCCGATCCGCCGAGCCGGTTCACGTTCCGCAGCTACGGTAGCGAGCAAGGTCTGTCGAACCTGTCGATCAACGCGATCGAGCAGAGCGACGATGGCCTGTTGTGGGTCGCCACCGAGGACGGCCTGTTCGGGTTCGACGGCGCGCACTTTCGCCGGATGGATCCGGACGACAGCCTGCCGTCGACCTGGATCTTCTCGCTGCTCGCCGACGACGGTGGAATGTGGGTCGGCACCGCGCGAGGCCTGCGGTGGATCGCGCGCGATCGAGTCGAGCTCGGTCGCGCTCGCGGTGCACCCGATGCGCAGGTCAACGCGCTGGCCGCTGGACCCGATCATCGGATCTGGGCCGCGACCGATGCGGGTCTCGTCGTCGGGCGCGACGGCGCATTCGCGGCCGTCAAGGGCTGGCCCGGCGGTGCGAGCGGCGCGGTGTGGGTCGATCGCGATGGCAGCGTCGTCGCGGGTCACGGTACCGAGCTCGCCACGTACGACGTTCACGGTCGGTGGACTGTCCGCGAGCTCGGCAAGGATCGCATCGATCAGATCACGCGGACTCCCGACGGCACGCTGTGGGTCCGCTCCGCGCGGATGCTGTGGGCGTGCGAGGGCGTCGCCACCGCGCTCGCGTGTCGCGACGTCTCGGCGCAGCTGCCGGACGTCGGCGAAGCGGGCCGCATGTTGATCGCTCACGACGGCTCGCTGTGGGTCGCGACGCGCAGCGGACTCGCGCATCGCATCGCGGAGGGCACGTGGGACTTGCTCGGTGCGAAGGACGGCCTACCGGCGCGTTCGGTGTTGATGGCGTATCAGGACCGCGAGGACTCGATCTGGCTCGTCGCCGATCAGCTCTACCAGCAGCTCGGCCGCGGCCAGTGGCGCGCGTATGCCGCGGATACCGGGTTTCCCGCCGACACGGTCTGGTCGATCGCGCGCGATGCGAAGGGCGCACTCCTCGTCGGAACGAACAAGGGTGTGCTCGAAGCGCGCGACGCAGGCTGGGTCACCTTCCCGGGTACGGAGGACTCGACGATCAAGGCGGTCGCAGACGCGGGCGACGTGATCTACGCGGGCGGGCTCGATGGCCGCCTCCTCGTCCTCGATCGCGCGAAGCGCACGACGACGACGATCGAGCGACTCGATGGCGAGAACATCGTCGACCTCGTGCTCGATCACGGCGATCTGTGGATCGCCACGCGCAAGGCCGGCCTGTGGCGAAAGACCGGCGGCGTGCTCGAGCGCGAGGTTCTGCCTGGCGAGCTGCCGCGCGAGGACATCGATCAGGTCGCGCTCGATCCACGCGGTTGGGTTTGGGCTGCGGGTTCGGGCGGTCTCGCCGTGCGGCGCAATGGCGTCTGGCGGCGCTACACCGAACGCGACGGCCTCGCTGCGCGAGAGACGTCGTACGTCCTCGTGCGCGCATCGGGCGAGGTCTGTGTCGCATACGCGGAAGCGCACGGCGCGAGCTGCTTTCAGATCGCGCCGGACGGCAGCCTCGCGAAGGTCCATCACCTCACGCATGCGTCGGGACTCGCCAGCAACAAGCTGTACGTGCTCGGCGAGGACCACGCCGGTCACCTCTACATCGGCAGCGGCGTCGGTGTCGACATCATCGAGGGCGACAACCTCGAACACTACTCGACGACGAACGGCCTCGTCGGCGACGACTGTGTCGCACGCGCGTTCTTGGCCGATCCGGACGGCTCGGTGATGATCGGCACGACCCGCGGCATCGCCCGGTTCGCGTCCGCGCAGTTTCGCAGCGTTGGTCCGCCGCCGCCGCCGGTCGTGATGGGCGTCCTGCTCGATGGCACGCGCGTCCACGCGGTCCGCGGTGCGATCGGCGCGCCTCACGACGGTGCGGCATCGCTCTCGGTCGACTTCGCGACACCGACGTTCGTCGATCGCGAGCAGCTCGAATACCAGGTCCGGTTGCGCCCGCTCGAGACCGAGTGGCATGTCGCGTCCGTCGAGCAATCGCGCTACGCACAGCTCGCGCCCGGCACGTATCACTTCGAGGTTCGCTCGCGGTTCGTCCCCGGCAACTTCGGCCCGACGACCGCATTCGAGCTCGTGATCCCTCCGGCGTGGTGGCAGACGCTGTGGTTCCGCCTGCTGCTCGCGGTCGTCATCGCGGGCGTGCTCGCGCTCGTGATCGCGTGGCGGATGCGGGTGATCGCGACCCGTGCGCGACTCCGCATCGTCGAGCGATCCGAAGCGAGCTTCCGCGCGTTGATCGTGCAATCACCCGACTGCGTGCTCGTGCATCGCGACGGCGTCGTGATCTACGCGAACGCCCGCGCGATCGCGTTGCTCGGTTCGGAGGAGGGATTGATCGGTGGCCGGCTCGACGCGCTCGTCGACGCTGGTGACGACGTCGCTTCGTTGATCGATCCCGGCGACGCCTCTCCGTCGCGCGAGGTCCGGATGCGCACCGCGAGTGGCGCGGTCGTGCTGCTCGAGGTCAGCGCGTTGCGGATCGACTTCGACGGTGCGCCTGCGGTCCTGACCAGCGGTCGCGATGTCACCGCGCGCAAGGCGGTCGAGGCGCGCTTGATGTTTACCGATCGAATGGCGTCGATCGGCACGCTCGCCGCGGGCATCGCGCACGAGATCAACAACCCGCTCGCATACGTCCAGAGCAACCTCGCCCTGATCGGCGACTCGGTCGGGCCCGACGCATCGCCTTCGCTCCGCGAGGCGATCGCGGATGCGAAGGATGGCGCGCTGCGCATCCAGCACATCGTGCGAGGCGTGAAGACGTTCTCGCGCAGCGACGACGATGCGCGCACGCCGATCCGGATCCGCGACGCCGTCGAATCGGCGCTCAGGATGACGGCGAACGAGCTGCGTCATCGCTGCGTGATCGTGAAAGACCTCGGCGACGTCCCGAACGTCCTCGGCAACGAAGCGCGCCTCGGCCAGGTGTTCATCAACCTCCTCGTCAACGCGGCGCAGGCGATGCCCGAGCGCTCCGTCGACGCCAATCAGATCCGGATCGCGACGTTTACCGCGGCGAATGGCGACGCGGTGATCGAGATCTCGGACAACGCTCAGGGGATGACGCCGCAGGTCGCGCGCCGGATCTTCGAACCGTTCTTCACGACGAAGGACATCGGCCAAGGCACCGGCCTCGGCCTCTCGGTGTGCCACGGCATCATCACGCGCTTCGGCGGCCAGATCACGGTCGACAGCGTGGTCGGCACCGGCACGACGTTCCGGATCTCGCTTCCGGCGACGGCCCAGCGCATTCCCCCAGAGCGCGCGGTGACGAACCGTGTAGCGATGCCCGATCACGCTCGCCTGCGGGTGTTGCTGATCGACGACGACGCGGTGCTGCTCAAGTCGATCGCACGGCAACTCGGGCGCGACCACGAGGTCGTCGCTTGCAGCTCCGCTACCGAAGCGCTCGAGCGCCTGCGCGGCAACGCGACGTTCGAGGTCATCCTGTGCGACCTGATGATGCCGGGCTTCACCGGCATGGAGCTCCACGCGGAGCTCGAGAACCTGCACCCCGAGCTCGTCGGACGCATGCTGTTCATGACGGGTGGTGCGTTCACTCCGGAAGCGCAGGCCTTCCTCGAGGATCCGAGGATCCGCTCGATCGAAAAGCCGTTCCCCGCATCCGATCTGCGTGAGAGATTGCTGGAGATCATCGCGAGCGACTCGCTCGTAGGCGCGGCGTGACGGGTAAAAATGCCCCATGAGGACCGACGTTGTCCCGCAGGCAATTGACCGCGCGCGCGATACGTCGCAACACGTGAGTGGGGTGTCGGCACGAGGCATGAGGCACGAGACGTTCGATCTCGACGATCGGAGCGCCGCGACGGAGCTCCACGGCCTGACGACGCTCGCCGCCGACATCTGCGCCGCGACGAGCGCGATCGTGTTGCTCGGGGATGCGGAGCGGCAAGTCCTCGCGTCGGTCTACGGCGTCGACGAGACAGCGATTCCCCTCGACGGATCGCTGAGCGCACGACCGCCGATCGGCGATTCGTTCGACGTCGTCATCGACATGGCGAGCGACGCTAGGTTCGAGCGCCATCCGCTCGTCATCCGCAGTCCGTTCATGCGGTTCTTCGCGGCCGTCTCGCTGAATGCCTCGAATGGCGCCAGCTTCGGCTGGCTGTGCGTGCTCGACCCGGCACCGCGCCGACTCTCGCCCGTCCAGCGCCGAGGGCTCGTGACGTTGAAGAAGCAGATCGAGCTGCACTTCGAGCTGAGGCGACAGCGCGTCCACGCGCGAGCTCGCGCCGAGGACATGCGCGCACGTGCGATCGACGAGCGCGATCGTGCGGTGGACGAACGCGATCGGTTCTTCGACCTGTCGCTCGATCCGATGTGCGTCGTCGACGCGACCGGCTTCTTCGTCCGCGTCAACCGCGCGTTCTACGCGATGCTCGGCTTCGCACGCGACGTCGAGATGACCGGCCTGCGCAGCCTCGACTTCGTCCATCCCGACGATCGAGCGCGCACGATCGAGTCGGCGAAATCGCTCCGCGAGCTCGCGGGAGAGCCGCAGCGCATGGAGGTGCGCTATCGCCACCGCGACGGCACCTACCGCTGCTTGAGCTGGACGGCGATCGCGGACCCCGCGATGCGCCACATCTACGCGATCGCCCGCGACCTCACGGACTCTCGCCGGATCGAAGCCGAGAACATGCACGCGCAGAAGATGGAGGCGGTCGGGCGCGTCGCGAGCGGCGTCGCGCACGACTTCAACAACCTGCTCGCGATCATCATGGCGGCGTCGGCGACGATCGAGACCTACTTGCCCGAGGGCAACCCGGCGCGCGAGGAGCTGACCTCGATCTTCGAGGCGAGCGAGCACGCCGCCACGCTGACGCGCCAGCTGCTCGGGTTCGTGCGCAAGCCGATCGAGCTGCGCCTCGAGCCTACAAACCTCGTCTCGACGGTCGAAGGCGTCGTGCGCCTCGTGCGGCGCACGCTCGGAACCGGGATCGACCTCGTCGTCGACGTCCGCGAACCGAACGCGAAGATCCGGGGGGACGTCTCGCAGCTCCAGCAGGTGCTCATGAACCTGGTGTTGAACGCGCGCGACGCGCTGCCGCATGGTGGTTGGATCGAGGTCGCGGTCGAGCGCTCGAGCCGCGACGGCAAAGACCTCGTGCGCCTGATCGTTCGCGACAATGGAACCGGCATGGACGAGGTGACGCGCGCGCGGATCTTCGAGCCGTTCTTCACGACGAAACCGCCGGAGCGCGGCACCGGGTTGGGCCTCTCCACGGTGTTCGGCATCGTCTCGCAGCACCGCGCGGCGATCAGCGTCGATTCTCAGCCCGGCAACGGGACCGCGTTCACGATCGAGTTCCCGGCCGCGTAGTCACGCCGGGATGGTGAACCTGAACGTCGTGCCCTCACCGACGATCGAGCTCGCCGTCACGGTGCCGCCGTGGTGGCGGATGATCCGCTGAACCGTCGCGAGCCCGAGCCCGAGGCCCTCGAAGTCGCTGCCGGAGTGGAGGCGCTGAAACGGCGCGAACAAGCGATCGGCGTGCTGCATGTCGAAGCCCACCCCGGTGTCCGAGACGAAGAACGCCGTTTGAGCGAAGCCAAAGCGAATCTTGGGCTGCTCGGCTCGCGCGGTGAACTTCCACGCGTTGCCGAGGAGGTTCTCGAGCACGATCCGGACCAGCCGGGCGTCTCCGCGAGCCGTCAGCTCGCGTTGCACGCCGATGTCGACGACGCGATCCGGGTCGCGACGGCGGAGCTCTTCGACGACCTCTGTCGCGATCGCCGACAGATCGACGATCGTTCGCCGCAACGGCATCCGGCTGATCCGCGCGAGATCGAGCAGCGCCTCGGTCAGCTCGTTCATCCGCTTCGCGCCGGCGAGGATCCGCGAGGTGTAGTGCCGCCCGGTCTCGTCGAGGACTTGCTCGTAGTCGGTCGCGAGCGCGCCGGCGAAGTTGCCGATCGCGCGGAGCGGCGCCCGCAGATCGTGCGACACGGAATAGCTGAACGATTCGAGCTCGCGATTCGCGGCCTCGAGCTCCGCCGTGCGTTCGCTGACGCGGCGTTCGAGCGTCGCGACGAGCATCGCGTTGTCGAGCGCGAGTCCCGCGCGATCCGCGAGCGCGCTAGCGAGCTGGACATCGTCGGCGTCGTACGGCGCCTCGGACTCGATCCGGAACAGGCTGACCACGCCGATCGTGCGGCCGCGCGCGATCAGCGGCACCGACAGCGCGCTCTTGATCGGGAGCGCGTCGAGCGTCGCCCGAAACTCTTCCGGCGCGAGCTCGCCGAACGGCCCTGCGAGGCGGGGCACGAGGACCGGGCCATGACTCGCGACGGCACGCCCGGCAAGCCCCTCGCCGACGCGCTGGCGCTTCCCGCTCAGCACGGTCCGCACCGCGGCCTGGATCTCGGGGTTCGGGTGAAAGAAGCTCGAGCTGGTCTCGATCCATTCGCCGTCTTCGTTCAAACATCGCGCCCCACACCCGTCGCCGATGATCTCCGCGAGGCGACGCGCGACGAGTGCGAGCACCGCTTCCGGATCGCCGGAAGCACTCGCGAACTCGTGCGACGTCGTCGAGATGATCCGCAGGCGCTGCGCGGTGCGCTCGAGCTCCGCGCGCCCCTCGAGGATCGCTTCCTCGAGCTTCCGCCGCTGATCGATATCGATGACGGTCGACACCCGCACCGGGCGCGATTCGATCTCGACGGTGCTCGTCGACACCAGCACGAGCAGGCTCGCGCCGTCCTTGCGGCGCAACGCCATCTCGTAGGTGTGCGCGCCGTGCTCGTTGACGAGCTTCGCGAGGCGCGCGGTGCTGGCGCGGCTCTCCTCTGCGACCAGCTGCTGCCCGGACCGACCGACGAGCTCGTCCGGACGGTAGCCGAGCATCGCCGCGTACGTGCTGTTGACCGAGTGGAGCACGCCGTCGTTCACCGACGAGATCGCGATGCCGAACTGCGCGTGATCGAGCGCGTGTTGCCACACCGCGACCGAAGCCTCCGCCTGCTTGCGCTCGGTCAGGTCGCGCACGAACCCGGTGAAATACCGCTCGCCATCGACCCGCGTCGCGACGATCGACAGCTCGACCGGAAACTCCTCGCCGCTCGCGCGGATCGCGACGAGCTCGGTGCGCCGCCCGGCCATGTGAAACGCGCCGCTCGCAGCTCGCGCCAACCCCGCCGCATGCGCGGCGCGCAACCGCTCGGGGATGATCACCTCGGCGAGCGTTCGCCCGAGCACCTGGTCGCGCGCGTGGCCGAACATCTTCTCCGCCGACTCGTTGAACTCCGTGATCGCGCCGTGCGCGTCGATCGTGATCACCGCGTCGATCGCCGCGTCGAGTACTTGTGCGCTGCGCTCGCGCGCCTCGCGCACGACCGCGGCCCGGGTGTCGTGATACGCGCGCTCGATCAGCGAGAGCGACTGCCGCATATACTCGCCGAGCACGAGCAACGCGGCGCCGACCCGCTCTGGCTCACCGCTCCACGCTCGTGCGATCCGCGGCGCGAGTGTCTCGTAGAACCGATCGACGACGCGATACCAGTCCTCGAACGGGAGCCCTTCTCGCGCGAACCGCTCGCCGAGTGCTCGCAGGTGAGTCTCGAACGGCGCCCAATCGCCACCGCGTGCCGCGACGTGCCTCGCGCGCGCTTCGGTGAGTCGCTCCGCGACCGAATCGATCGCGCCCGCGCGGATTCGGTTCAGCTCGCGCGCGCTTGCCTCGTGCGCATCGAAGCTCGAGTCGCACGCCTCGAAGAAGTCCGCGATGGCTTCAGTGGAATGTCCCCTGAACCAAGTCCCCACCCGGCCACTCTAGCAACAGGTCGCGGTGTTCGTACGCTGTACCCAAACGCCCCACCTCGATTTCGTGCGACTCGGGTTCTCCAACCGGCTCGATCCAGGTGCGCCTGATCCTGATGGCCGTCGTCGCGTGCGGCTCCGCTTCACGACCTCCTACCGTCCGCAACGCCGCGCCGGCGGGAGCCCCGCTCTCCCTCGTCGGGAGCTGGCGAGTGATCGGCTGCGAGACCAGCCCGATGGATCCGGCCGACTGCGGGCGCGGCCAGATCGTGTTCACCCAAGACCATGTCACGATCGACGTGCCCGCGGCCGATCAGAAGTCGCACGCGTACACGCCGCTGTCGGCTTCGCCGAAGGTCATCGCCGTGCAGATCGATGGCGAGGTCACGAACATCACGATCGACGCCGAAGGCCAGGCCCACTGGCGCGCTCCTGGGTTCGATGGTCGCGTCGGCGAGCTGCTCTTCGTACGCATGCGCTAGACGCAGTCTTCGTAGCGGTCCTCACGCGGAATTATCGGATAGCGCTCTCTCATCTTCGACGAGGACATGTCGTTCTCGTGCGCACGTCGAACCTCTGTCTCGATGTTGATACCGTGAAGGCATGGCGACGAGCTTTCGATGGATCGCAGTGCTGACGATCCTGTTCGGCTGCGGCGGCAAGAACGGAACCGGAACCGCCGACGCGCCGGCCATGTTCGACACACCGCAGAGCGGAGGCGCGGGCTCCGGTGCACCCACGACGTGCATCGTCGGAACCCAAGGCTGCCTGTGCGACTCGACAGGAGGTTGCGAACCGAACCTCACGTGCACCCCTCAGCCTTCACCGCGACCCAACCTCTGTTGCAACGGCTCGGACTGCTCGAGCGTCGGCGGGACCGTCGGCGGAACCTGCAACGCCACGACCGGCGCCCCGTCGTGCACCCCGGGCATCACGATTCCACCGGCGACCGGTGGCAACGATAGCTGTGGCTATCCGGCGTCGACCTTCGTCGAGAGCACGACGATCGTCGGCATCAACGCGGTCGGTGGCGGCTCGTCGCCCGCGATCATCCAAGTCTTCTACAACGACGAGCACGCGCTCACGCTCGGCTGCGCGACCGCGAGCGATCCGGTCACCGCGCTGTCTCCGGATCCGGCTGCTGAGCGTGAGCCGCAGACCGGCGATCCCGCGTGCACGGACGTGGTCGGACGCCCGTTGCGTCCGGTCGTGTTCATCACCGATCTGTCGGTCGATCCGAGCTGCAGGGCAGGCGACATGCAGATGGGCGGCCCGGCCTACGACCCGGTCGCGATCTTCGGCTCGTGGAAGAGCGCGACCGAAGACACGAGCCACATCGGTACACCCGCGACGATGGACCCCGCGGCCAACAAGTGGAACCTCACCTCGCAGGCCGACCCGGTCCCGGCGAGTGCGATGGCCGCGGGCAAAGAGAACTACGGTGCCGAAATGCGCTTCGAAGTCGGCCTGATCTCCGGCCACTCGTACCGCATTCAAGTCGTCGCCCACGATGGCGATCAGAACAAGGGCGGCGACTCCGGCGAGGCGTGCGCGACGTTCTGCGCGGGAACCGGAACGCTGTGCGACCCCGGCGTGATGGAGTGCGTCGACAACCCCGATGGCGCGAGCTGCCCTGCGAACACGGCCTGCGTCCAGGGCTGCTGCTTGCCGGTGATCCAGTAGCAAGCGTTCTCGTTAGCCACCGCGGGCGACCTCGAGAACGGCGTCCGCGAAGGCCGCTGGTGCTTCCTGCGGGACGTCGTGGCCGATGCCGCGAAGCCGGCGGTGCGAGTGCCGGCCCGTGAACTTCCCGGCGTAGGCCGCCCCGTCGGCACGCGCGCCGTCGAAGTCGCTGCCGATCGTGATCGACGGCACCCCGATCGTCGGACCGACTGCGAGCTTCGCTTCGATCTCGTCGTAGCGGCGCTCGCCATCGGCGAGGCTGAGCCTCCACCGGTAGTTGTGGATGACGATCGCGACGTGGTCGGGATTGTCGAACGCCACTGCGCTCCGCTCGAACGTGGCGTCGTCGAACGCCCAGCTCGGCGACGCGAGCTTCCAGATCAGCTTCGCAAACTCGTGAGTGTTGGCGGCGTAGCCGCGACGACCGCGCTCGGTCGCGAAGTAGTACTGGTACCACCAGCCGAGCTCGGCCGCGGGCGGCAGCGGTTCGAGGTTCGCTTTCAGGTCCGCGATCAAGTAACCGCTGACGGCCACCATCGCGGTACACCGCTCCGGCCACAACGCGGCCACGATGTTTGCGGTGCGCGCGCCCCAATCGAAGCCGGCGACGACCGCCTTCTCGATGCGAAGCGCGTCCATCAGCGCGATCACGTCCACCGCCACTGCCGCCTGCTGGCCGTTGCGGACGGTGCTGCGCGAGTGGAACCTCGTCGAGCCGAAGCCGCGCAGGTACGGCACGATCACCCGGTGGCCCTTCGCGACGAGGAGCGGAATGACCTCGTCGAAGCTGTGGATGTCGTACGGCCAGCCGTGGAGGAGGATCACCGCGGGGCCGGAGCCCTCGTCGACGTAACCGACATCGAGCACGCCTGCGGCGATCTGTTTGACGACGTAGTCGTGTCGGGGCGCGGCGCTAGCGATGCGAGGCAGGCTGGCGAGGGCGAGAGTACCGGCGGCGAGTCCGAGGAAGCCGCGGCGCGTCGGGTCGAAGGTCGTCATGGCCGTCTCCTTTCAGCGAACCGTCTTGAACGTGGCGCGCAGGTCGGCGACGAGCGCATCGGGTTGCTCCCACGCCGCGAAGTGACCGCCGACGGGGTGCTTCGCGTAGAACACCAGGTTCGGATACGCCTTCTCGGCCCAGCTCTTCGGCGCCTGATAGAGCTCCGTCGGGAACGCACTCACGCCGACCGGGATCTTGATGCCCTTCGGTGCGAAGAACGCGAGCTTGCTCTCCCAGTACAGGCGCGCCGACGACACGGCGGTCTTGGTCAGCCAGTAGAGCGTGACGTTGTCGAGCACATCATCGCGGGTGAGGCCCTCGGTCTTGCCGTCGAACACGCGCGAGATCAGCGCGAGGCTGTCTCCGTCGTGATCGAGCATCCACGCGGCGAGACCGACCGGCGAATCGTCCATCGCGTACAGCGTCTGCGGCCGATGCGCCATCTCCTGCGCGTAGCCGAGCCCGTGCGCGTAGAAGTAGGCGAGCTGGTCGTACGCGTGCTTCTCGTCGGCTGATAGGCCGGCCGGTGCGGGCGCGTTTGCCAGCGCCGCCTGATCGATCGCGGGCGGCACCGTCGCCGGCATGTTCGTGTGGATGCCGACGAGCTCCGGCGCACCGAGCAGCGCCATCTGCTCCGTCACCGCGTTGCCCCAATCGCCGCCCTGCGCGACGAAGCGGGTGTAGCCGAGGCGCTTCATCAAGACGACCCAGGCCTTCGAGATCCGGATCGGATCCCAGCCGAGTCCTGTGGGCGTCCCCGAGAACCCGTGGCCCGGGAGCGACGGGATCACGACATCGAACGCGTCCTCGGCGCGGCCACCGTGAGCCGTCGGGTTGACGAGCGGATCGATGATCTTCAGCTGCTCGATGATCGAGCCGGGCCAGCCGTGCGTGATGATCATCGGCATCGCGTTCGGATGCTTCGACTTCACGTGGATGAAGTGAATGTCGACGCCGTCGATCTGGGTGACGAACTGCGGCACCGCGTTGAGCCGCGCCTCGACCTTGCGCCAGTCGTATTTCGTTCCCCAGTACGTCGCCAGCTTCTGGATGGTCGTGAGCTGCACGCCCTGCGACTGATCGTCGACGGTCTCCTTGGCCGGGAAGCGCGTCGCGTTGATCCGGCGCTTGAGATCGGCGAGCTCGGCATCCGAGAAGTGGACGTGGAACGGACGGATCGAGTCGTTGGTGTTCGGCATGGTCTTGGGTTGCATGGGCTGGAGCTCTTTCTGGATGGAGGGGGTGGCGAGGGCGAGGCTGGTGACGAACGGGAGTGCGAAGAGGCTGGTGCGAAGACGCATGGGAAGCTCCTTGTCGAGGTGGACGCGTGGCGACACACCGCGGAAGCGCGGTTCCCATCGGGGCGCCGATCGAAGTGATCAGCGCGTCGTCATGCCGGGAAGTGCAGGTCCCGGCCTCGCCGTTACAAAGAAACTTTTAGCGCCAGTCGTGCACGACGACGAAGTCGCCGATCGTGCGGCGCACACCGGCCTCGATCGCGTGGACGCGAAAGACCGGATCGCCCGGGAACATGCCTTCGAAGTGGCGCTGGCAGGCGATCAAGACCTCGCCGGCGGTGCGATCGAACGGGACGTTCTCGAGGAGCGCTCCCGGCTCGCCGTTCGGGCCGCGGACATCGACGTCGACTCGGTCAACCTTCGCGAGATCCATCTGGAGCGCGTGGACCAGGAGGTCGACGTCCGCCGAGAACAGCGCATGCGGCGCGGTCGAGAGCGGGACGTTGGTGACGCGCACGCGGGAGCCCGCAGCAACGAGCCGGTCCCGCTGCGCGTGCGAGATCACGAACGGGATCACCTCGCGCAGGCCCTCGATCAGCCGGGCGACGCGCTCGAACTCGCGGGCGCAGCGGTCACAGCCGAACGCGTGCGCGCTGATCTCGTTGGCCTCTTGCTCGGACAGCTCGTGCGAGAACAGCGCGTGGAACATCTCCGTCGTGATCGGGCAGGTCACGCGGACGCTCCCTGCTCGACACAGCCCTGGAGCTTGGTCAGGGCGCGGTGCCGGATCACCCGTACATTGCCGAGCGTGAGCTGGAGCGCGCTCGCGATCTCGTCGGGCTCTTTCTCTTCGAGGTAGGTCGCGAGCACGACCGCGCGGTCGCGAGACTCGAGGAGCAGCAGGCAGTGCTCGAGCCGCTTGCGATCGAGCGAGCGCCACGACGGCTCGTAGTCCGTCGGCATCGTCTTTGCGACCGCGTCCGCGATCTTGTCCTGGCGTGTCGTGCCGCGGCGCATCGCCATCACGGTGTTGTGCGCGGTGCCGAACACGTAGTGCTCGATGTGGTCGGGATCCTCGATCCGGGCCTCGCGAAGGGCGACCACGACCGCGACGAGCACGTGCTGGACCAGGTCGTCCGCGGCGCTGCGATCGCGGAGGTGCAGCACCCCGTAGGCCCGGATTCGATTCGCGAATCGAGCACAGATCGCCTCCTCGTCACCCTGGCTGGCCACCACCTGTAGCGCGTATATCATGCAAGCGGGACTCACCGAGATGCAGTGACGCTCGCGAACCGAGCGTTACAGACCTTCGGGCGATTCCTTCAATCCGGAGACCCGAAGAGATCAGGTCTGCGCCTCGGCGACCGACATCACCGGCGCGACTGCATCTGCCTTGCCCTCGACCGGCGCGATGCCGTGAATCGTGCCGGTCTGCTCGGGATACGCGGAGCCGCCGTGCTCGTGGAGATCGAGGCCCTCGAGCTCGGCCTGCTTCGAGACGCGCAGCGTACCGGTCGCCTTGACCGCGTACATCAACAGCATGGCGACCGCGAACGTCGCGAGCGTGACCGCAGCACTGCCCTTCGCCTGCGCGACGAGTTGGTCCCAACCCCCGCCGTAGAACAGGCCCTTGACGGTCGACGAGACATCGGCGCCGGTCGGGCCTGGTGCTCCGAACTCGCCGGTCGCGAACAGGCCGAGCGAGAGCGTGCCGAAGATTCCGCAGATGCCGTGGACCGGCACGGCACCGACCGGGTCATCGACGCGCAGCCACTCGACGAGGTCGACGCCGAGCACGACGATCACACCGGCGGCCGCGCCGATCACGATCGAGCCGAGCGGCGAGACCCAATAGCAGGGGCACGTGATCGCGACGAGGCCCGCGAGGAAGCCATTGATGGTCATGCCGGCGTCCCACACCTTGTGGCGCGGGTAGACGAAGAACAATGCGGAGAGTCCGGCTGCGCACGCGGCGAGCGTCGTGTTGGTCGCTACGCGCGCGCAGCCGTCGAGGTCCATCGCCGACAGCGTGGAGCCCGGGTTGAAGCCGTACCATCCGAACCACAGGATCACTCCACCGACCGCGGCGAGCGTCATGTTGTGGCCCGGCGGTGGTGCACCGCCGTCGCGCTTGAACTTGCGGCCGAGGCGAGGCCCCAGCGCGATCGCACCGGCGAGCGCGACGAAGCCGCCGATCGTATGGACGACCGTCGAGCCAGCGAAGTCGTGGAATGCGGCGGGCGAGATCGTGTTGAGCCAGCCATCGGGGCCCCAGGCCCAGTGACCGATGATCGGGTAGATGAACCCGCTGACGCCGAGCGAGTACAGCAAGTCACCGACGAAGCCGGTGCGGCCGACCATCGCACCCGACGTGATCGTGGAGCACGTGTCCGCGAACGCGAACTGGAACAGGAAGAACGCGAGCATCGGTACGCCGGTCGTCCCGTAGGTTGCGGGTGCGCCGTGCAAGAAGAAGTACTCGGTGCCGATCAGCTTGTTCCCGGAGCCGAACATGAAGCCGAAGCCGAACGCCCAGAACAGGAGTCCGCACAAGCAGGTGTCGACGATGCCCTCGAGGAGGATGTTGACGGTCTCGCGCGTGCGCGAGAATCCCGCCTCGAGCATCATGAAGCCGGCCTGCATGAAGAACACGAGGAACGCGGCGAGTAGCGTCCACATCGTGTTGAGCGGATTGATCAGATCGGCGGCGGTCGGCGTTGGCGCGCCGGTGTCGGCGTGCGCTTCGCCACCGAAGTACCAGGTCACACCGGCGATACCGCCGATCAAGATCAGCGCGCCGAGCATCTTTCCGCCGACGATGGCGGCAAACACACGTCGCGATCCAGGCTCCTTCATTCGTTCGATAAATCGCTTCAGCATGGGCTCCTCTCCTCTCGCTGTGGGAATCAGAACGCGGCGACCGCGCCAAAAATCATCGTGACCTGGTGTGCCGACGACATCGCGGTGCCCGCTTTGTCGGTGAACGGCTTGAACTCGCCGAACCCGTGGTCGAGGCGCGCCTCGGCACGCAGCAGTAGCCCGTTCGACGGTGCGTACGAGAACGTGCCGGTGCCCTCCGCGACATTGCCCTTCATCGGCAGCAAGATGCCGAGCGTCGGTGACGCGTTGTCGTGGAAGATCTCGGCTCGACCCGAGAGCGCGATCTTGTCGTTCGCGTGCCAGCGGCAGTACGCGGCGGCGCCGGCGAGCAGCGCGTCGCTCCACAGTGTCGCGTCGTAGGCGACATCGGTGTTGAGGCCGAGCTCGAGCTCCGGAATCGGCGCGTACGTCGCGACCGTGTCGAACAGATAGACCGCGTTGTCGAAGCGCGTGAGCCCACCGGCATCGCCGGGTTGCTCGTTGAACGCGCTGAAGTTCTGGATCAGCGTGAGCTCCGGCGCTGGCTTGTAGCTCACCTGCGCGCCGGGACTCTTGAACGCGTTGCCCTCGAAGGTGTTGTTCAGCCCGTTGACCACGAACAGCGTCAGCTCGAGCTCGTCGCTGGCGACCCAGTCGACCGCGATGCCGGTCTGGGTGAACGGAATCGCATACGAGAACAACAGCGAGTGCGTGTAGTTCCAGTTCGATTGCGACTCGATCACCTCCATCCCGTGATGCGTGACCATCTTTCCGACCTTGAACGTCAGGCTCGGCGTCGCCGCCCACGAGATGTAGGCCTGCTCGAGGTTGCGCATGACGTCGTGGCCCATCCCGGCAGCGGCATCGGTCGCGTTGACGATGTCGATCGTCTCGCCGAAGCCAACGTCGAGGCGAAAGCCGACCGGTGCGGCCTTGCGCTCGAGTGCGATCTTCGCGAGCGACACCGAAGCGCCATTCGCTTGCGTCTCGAACACGTAGAGGTCGTTCGGCGCGGGGTTCGTCGCCGTGCGCGCCGGGTTGATCGTCGCGTAGGCATCGAGCAGGCCCGAGATCGTGATCCCCGCGAACGTCAGAGAGCCCGGCGCGGGCTGGTCGGGTGGCGCGGTGGCCTCCGCGATGGGCGCCGCAGGGGCCGGCTGCGCACCGGCCAAGTGACTCGCGCAGAACAACACCACGACCCCGAGCACGATCCTTCTCATCTGCTCCTCCTCGACGAGGAGCCACACTACGCGGGCGATGTTTCCAGTTCGTATCCCGGCCGTTAATTGCGCGGTGCGTCAATTGAAGGCGATGCAGGGTTTTCCGGATCCGTGAACGAGATCGAGACGAAGCGGAATTCAGATGCAGCGAAAAAAAATGCTCGACGCGGAGGTATGCGGGGGCTCGGCGCCAACACGGGCGGCTCCGCGAACGGCGTGTTCACTGCGAAGCCTGGCGTGCTATCGAACGACTTCTTCGTCGAGCTGCTCGACATGTCGACGAAGAGCTTCGCGCGGTCGCAGAGGTCTATGCCGAGTCCGACGGCAAGGAGCGGTTCGTTCGCGACTTCGTCAGGGTCTGGGCCAAGGTCTCGAACCTCGATCGCTTCGACGTGAAGTAGCGATCACCTACCGGCCCGCGGTCACGGCCTACTCGATCGGGTTGATGATCTTGACGTCGCTGCCACCCACGAACGCATAGCTGCCGTGAACGTAGTAGCCGTAGACCGACAAGCCGATCGGCTGATCGCCCGAGACCGTATGGTGGCCTTCGGTCGCCGGGCACGTGACCTGCTGGTACGTCACGGCCATCACGTCGCCGATCGGGCCCGTATAGCAACCGGGGAGCGATCCGATCGGCGCGCCATCGACCATCACGGCCGCGGTCGTGGGCATCGCCACGACGATGTAGTTGGTCGTGAACGAGCCGGGCACGAGGAACACGTAGTCTTTGCGGAACTGCTCGGCGGCCGGCATGAGGAGCTGCGACGGATCCCCGATCCAACCCTGGGTGACGAAGTCGTTCGGCACCAGGTAGGTCGACACCTCGACCGGATTGTTCGCCGACATCGTGAAGCCCGTCGTCGATGCGAACGTCTTCTGCTGATTGCGCGAGAGCGTGATCGCGTCGTACGGCGCCGGCAGGTTCGTCGTGACGACGGTGTTGTCCACGGTCGCGAGCACGCGGACGATGTCCGGCTCCTTCCACGCCGGATTGGTGGAGCGAATCGGGCTCCGCGCGATCGCGAACTCGTGGCCGAGTGCGGTGACCGGGAACAGCTGCTCTTCGAGGTGATCGGTGCAACAGATGGAGCTCGCGTTGTCACCCGATGCGACCCAGTCTGGGGGATAGACGACGTTGTCGGCGCCCCCGAAGCCGATCGCGCGCTCCGCGCTCGTGAACACCGCGACCGGCTTGTCGGCGTGCACCGTCGAGCCCGTAAAGTCGCCATCGTTCGTCGCGCACGAGCCGATGTCACCCGGTTGGTACGATTCGAGGTTCGCGACGTCGTAGCGAGACAGCGTCAGATTCAACGCCTGGCCCTTGGGGGTCATCGGAATCGCGATCCCGGTATCTCCACCGGCGGCCGCGATCGGATGGTTCGGCACGATCGTGACGTGCGTGTCGTCCTGCGTCGGGATCACCGTGATCGAGGTGTGATCCGGGATGCTCGGATCGACCGGGACCGGCGCGCACGGGTTCGCGGTCGGGAAGCCGATGATCGCGTAGTCGGCGCCCATCGCCTGGAGCGGGATCAGCGTCGAGGCGTCGTTCGAAAAGTCCTGGATGATCGGGTTGAACTGATAGACGACGACCGGGTCCGACGACACTACGTGGAACGCGTGCGGCGACACGAACGTACCGGTGCCGCTGTTCATCACGTAGCTGCCGTTCTGGCCCATCGAGCCATCGACCTCGCGCTGCGGGAGATCGATCCGCTGCGCAGTGCGCGGCGGCACGGACACGGTCATCACGACGGCCTCGTTCACCGGGGCACCGACCCGCGCGAGGTTCTGCGTGACGGTGACGGTGACGGGCCCATCGTTATTGTTCGCCGCGACGATCGCGAACTGCTCCTTCGCTGCGTTCGAGATCGTGGTCGCCTCGTTGTCGAGATCGACCGCCCAGAACTCGCAGCCGAGATTCGAAGGGTTTTGCATCGCCTGCTGACACAACGTGCCGGGCGCAGCCGCATCGGCTTGGCCGCTCCCGTCGTCGCCGCCGGAGCCATCGCGATGCGGCGAGCACGCCATCACGAGCACGACTGGAACCAAATAGTGAGCCCTCATCGCGCGCGAGAATATTCGGCTGATAGCGCCGCGCAACGTACGAAGCGTGCGCAGTTCGCGCAGCCCCAACGGTCCGACCTATCGCCAGCGCGCCGCGCCGACGCTGTTCTTGCAAGGGGAGGACACCGCGAGTCCCGCTTCTTCGTCGACGAAGAGGCGAGCACCGGACTCAGATCCTAGGCATCTGCCCGAGACGGGGGAGGTTTCAATCCGTACTTCTCCATCTTGTAGATCAGCGCGCGCCTCGATAACCCGAGTCGCCGCGCCGCTCGGGTCTGATTCTGGCCTTCGGTCTCGAGCGCGGCGACGATCGCGGCGCGCTCGACCTCGGCGAGATGACCGCGCATGTCGGCGGCACTCGCGACCGGCCGCACGCGTTGGGCGGCGTCGCGCAGCTTCTCGGGGAGATCCGCGGCTTCGATCACGTCACCGCACAACACGAGCGCGCGCTCGACGGCGTTGCGGAGCTCGCGGACGTTACCGGGCCACGCGTAGCCGGTCAGCGCGTCGCGCGCGGACTCGCCGATCGCGGGCGCGGGGCGGCCCTGCTCGGCGGCGGTGGTGCGCGCGAAGTGCTCGGCGAGCGGCACGATCTCGGCAGCGCGATCGCGGAGCGGCGGCACGACGAGCGTGAAGCCGCCGATCCGGAACATGAGGTCCTGGCGAAACCTTCCAGCGCGAACTTCGGCTTCGAGATCGCGGTGGGTCGCCGCGATCAGGCGCGCGTTCGTCGCGACTTCGGTCGTGCCGCCGACGCGGGTGATCACCTTGCGCTCGAGGACGCGCAACAGCTTCGCCTGCAAGGCGAGCGGCATCTCGCCGATCTCGTCGAGGAACAGCGTGCCGCCATCGGCGGCCTCGAAGAAGCCGACCTTGCGGCGCTCGGCGCCGGTGAATGCGCCGCGCTCGTAGCCGAACAGCTCGGACTCGAGCAGCGTCTCGGGGAGGGCGGCGCAGTTGAGCTTGATCAGCGGCTTGTCGCGGCGCGCGGAGCGCTTGTGGATCGCTTCGGCGACGAGCTCCTTGCCGACGCCGGTCTCGCCGAGGATCAGGCAGGTCATCGCGGTGTCGGCGATCCGCTCGACGAGCGAGTAGACGCGGCGCATCGCCGGGTCGAGGACGATCGGTTGGCCGGGCGCGACTTCGGTGGTCGCGGTCGAGGCGCGCGCGCGGCTGCCGCTACGGAGGCGAGAGCGGAGCTCGCTGATCAGCGTCTCGACGGTCGTGCCGTCGTCGGGGCAGACGGCGAGCGCGGACATCACGGGCGTGTTGGCCGCGCGCGCGAAGTCGAGCAGGCGTTCGAGCGCGGTCTCGCCGTTCGCGCGATCGAGCTCGGGCAGGATGACGAGGTAGTCGTCGCCGGCGTCCTCGGCGAGGAGGTCCATCGGCCGGAGCGAGCGCGCCATCGCGTCGATCACGGATTCGCTCGGCACGCGCACGATCGCGACCGCGAGCGGACGGTGATAGCGAACCGAACGATCAACTTCGGCGAGGAGGCGAGCTTCACCCGCTGCGTCATCGGCGATCGGGCTGGCGGCGCGCAGGCTGCTCGCGAGGCCGACGACCGCGGAGATCGATCCGATCTGGAGCTCGTCGCCGTTCTCGAGCTTGCGCGCGCCTTCGATCTTGTCCCCGTTGACGCGCGTGCCGTTCTTCGAGCCGAGGTCCTCGACCTCGATAACGTCGCCGGTTCGCCGCACCTTCGCGTGCATGCGCGAGACCTTCTCGCTGTCGACGTGGACGGTCGCGCCGCGGGAGCGGCCGAACGTGACGTCTACCCCATCGGGAAGGTCGACGACGCGCGAGCCACCCTCTTCGACGTGGACCACGAGGAACGCGTGGGGCGCGCTCTTGGTCGCCAGGAAAGTCCCAGCTTCTTGAGTAAGTGGCTCGTCTACCATGCGGTTGTACGAATCGTGCACACTAGTCGAACCATGCGCACGTGGTCGTGCCGGGAATTCGCGATCTTGGATGTTGTTCTCGCTGGTCCCCTCATTGCACGATGGGGTCGCATGCAGGCTGTGGTCCGAACGCTCATCCTCCTCGGAGGGATCGTTGCGTGCCACGCGTCCTCGCCGAACACGAATCCCGATGCCGCGCCGCCGACCGGCGATGGCTCGAACGCTGGCCACGAGGGCCTCGAGGTCCGGTGGTCCGCGCCGATTCCGGGCTCGGTCACGAGCGACGTCTCGGTGTCGACGCTGGTATTTCGCGTCGCGAGCCTGCGCGTGATCGGCGACGCCGGCCCGGGCGACAATCGGACCTCGGCCGATACGTTCAAGGTGTCGTGGACGCAGGGCTCGACGCCGGATCCGCTGGAGTTCGCGGACGCGCCGACCGGCCTGTATTCGCACGTCGCATTCCTCGCCGACGGCAACCTGATCGACTACTCGTACGAGATCCAGGGCATGGCGAAGCTCAACGGCAACCCGACGCCGTTCTACATCCACGATCGCTCGCCGCTGCCCGTCAGCATGGACACGAGCGCGACGCTCGACCCGAATCAGATCACTTCGATCGCGATCCACATCGCGCTCGATCAGGCACTGCAGTCGGTCGACTGGGGCCACCTCGATAACAACAACGGCACGCTGACGCTCGATACGTTCGACAACGGCATGAACGATTTCCGCGGCAAGATGATCAACTCGGTGTTCTCGACCGATCATCCCGACGGCCGCATCGACACGCACTAAGCGAGCGCGACCAGGTCTTCGAACGCGCTGTAGTAGGCGCGGCGGAACGCGGCGAGCGTCGCGGCGCCGGCACTCGCGCGGTGAGTGACGAGGTTGCGCACCGCGGCCAGCGTGTGGAGGCGATGCGCGAGCGCGATCGTGCGCTCGTTCGACTTCGCCGAAAGCTTGAACAAGTTGCGAAACCCGCTCTGCGGATGATCGACCGCGAACAGCACGAGCATGCGCGCCCACTCGGTCACGCTGAGCGGCGAGTCGAGCCGCTTGCGACGATGCTCCTGGAGCTCGCGCACGGCGTTCGGGATCGCGCGGAGCGGAATCTCGACCTTCGCACCGCCGACCTCGGCAGGGTCGCGCCACTTCGGTTCGATCCAGCGCGAGAACCCGCCCCAGCTGCCGCCGATCACGCGATCGACGTAGTCGTAGAGCGAGGACGGATCGCGCTGGAGCCCGGCGAGCCGCGGGCCGAGCCACGCGTGGACGTAGTTCTCGAGCACCTTCATCCACAGCGTGATCGGCGGCGACAGATCGCTGTCGCTCTGCGCGGCGGTCGTGTGAAACAGCGACTCGGCCGTGCGCAGCGAGCGGACGAGCGTGTCGAACCCGGCGAGCTTCGTCAGCTGCGCGAAGCTCGGGAACGCCTGGACGATCTCGTGATCGACATCGATCGTAGGCGCCGCCGCGCTGCCGTGCGCGAAGCTGGCGAGCTTCAAGTGGACGAGCGCTTCGAATGCGGCGTCGTCGGCGCCGACCTTGTTGAGCGCCGCTTCGATCACCGGTGCGAGCTGTGCCGCGTGCGCCGGCGGGATCTGGATCGCCGAGGCGATCGTGCCGCGCGCGGCCGCGTCACCGTCGCCGGCGACGAACGCGATCGCCTGGGCGAGCGCGTCGGGCGTGCCGAGCCGCAAGAGGCCCGCGGCGGCGCGCTCGTGGACCGTCGCGTCGTCATCGCGAAACGCGGAGAGCAACGCCGCTTCGCTCGCCGGATCCGCGAGCTTGCCGAGCGCCCACACCGCGGCACCGCGCACGGTCGCTGCATCGTCGGCGGCGAGCGGGACGAGCTGGGCGGCGGGCACGGCGCCGGCGAGGAGGCCGGCGATCTCGGCACCGGCTTCGCGCATCCGTGGATCGGGTGCGGTCAGGAGCTGTGCCGCGCGGCCCGCGAGCGGGGCGAGCGCATCGGCGCTCGGCTGCGACGCGATCAGCGCGTTCGAAGCGGCGCCGAGCACGCGCGGATCGTCCTCGCGCCGGACCGCCGCGACGACCTCGGTGATCACGCCGGGCATCGCGAGCTCGCCGAGCGCGACGTACCCGGCGAGCCGGAGATCCGCGGGCTCGCTCGCCGCGATCAGCTTCGCGAGGGCGGGCGCCAGCTTGTCGAGGCCGAGGTTGCCGGCGACGTACGCCGCGCGGCGGCGGACCATCGGGTCGGAATCCGCGAGCAAGGGGCCGACGAGCTTCGCGATCGCGGCGGAATCTCCATGATCGTTCGGCCGGCGTGCGAGCTGCAGCGCCCACAACAGGGCACCGCGGATCGCCGGCGAGCTCGCGGTCGCGAGCGTTCCGACCCGGTCGAGCAATTCGCTCGCGGTCGTGAACGCGCCCATCGCCTGGACCGCGGCAGCGCGCAGTTGATCATCTCCACCATTCGTCGCGAGCTTGACGAGCTCGTCGCGCTCCCACGCTTGATCCGCCTCGATCGCGCCGATCGCACGCGCGCGGATCTCTGCAGAGAGGTCCTCTCTCGCCGCGAGCGCGAGCAGGTAGCGCGTGATCTCTGGCTCGCGGACCTCGCCGAGGATCTGGACGACGCCGGCGGCGTCCTCGCCGAGTAGGACCTCGGCTTGTTCGAGAACGCTCGCGACCGGAATCGTCCGCAACCGGCGCGCGAGCTGCGCGCGCACCGCACGATCCGGCTCGCTCAACGCGACGAGGAACCGCTCCGCCGGATCGCGATCGCGCTCCGCCTTCAACGCGCGCGACGCGAGGCTCGCTGCGATCCGGATCTCCGCGAGATCGCTGCGCGCCAACCGGCGCAGCACCGGCAACACCTCGAGCGCGCCGAGCTCCGCGAGATAGCGGACCGCCGCGATCTGGACCTCGGGCTCGAGCGCACCGCCGAGCATGCCGAGCACCGCCGTGCGCGCGGCCGGCGAGCGAATCTCGGTGAGCGCCGCGAGTGCGCCTTCCGCTTCATCGGGATCGTGGAGCGCGATCGCGACCAACCGATCGACCGCACTCGCCGCGCCCATCCGGCCGAGCGCGCCGATCGCCGCGCGGCGCAGTGCCGGTGGATTGCCCTCGCCGGTGTACGCCGCCACCGCTTCCTCGAGCGCCGGGAAGCCGAGGCCGCCTGCCGCGTGGAGCGCCGCTGCGGCGATCGATTCGTCGCGATCCGAGAGCCGGCGATGGACGAACGGCAACAGCCAGATGTTGCGAAACCCGCGGCCCATCGCCGCGATCACGCCGCGCCGATCCGCGGCCGTATCGGCGACGCGCGCCGCCTCGAGCAACGCGAATGCGGCGCGCTCCGCGACGTCCCACTCGGCGCCGAGCGCACGCCCGGCTAGATCGCCGAGCAGCTCGCACGCATCGAGCCGCGCGGCGCGGGTCGGCGCATCGAGCGCCGCGACCGCGAGCACACCCACGACCTCCGCCGGTGAGGCCGCCCCATGCTCCAGCTTCGATCGCAGCGTGCGCGCGCTGTCATCACCCATCCTCGAACAGTATCATCGCGGCGCCGTGCGCTTCACCTTGCCCATCCAGGTCACGTCCGCTGATATCGACGAGCTCGGCCACGTGTCGAACCAGGTCTACCTGCGCTGGGTGCTCGAGATCGCGATGGCGCACTCGTCGCACGTCGGCTGGAACCACGCGCAGTACAAGGAGCTCGGCGGCATCTTCATCGTCCGCCGCCACGAGCTCGACTATCTCGCGCAGGTCCGGCTCGGCGACGAGGTTCGCGCCGAGACCTGGGTACCGGCGTGGAAGCTCGCGTCGTGCGTGCGCGCGACCGAGATCTTCCTCGGCGATCGCGTCGTGCTGCGCGCGCAGACCACGTGGGCGTTCATGGCGCTCGCGACCCAGCGGCCGATCAAGATCCCCGATCAGCTGCGCGCGCTATTCAGCTAGGACCCGAACGCAGCGCGCGATCGCGGCCGCGAGTCGCTCGGGTTGCTCCAGCGTCGGATCGTGGCCCGAGTCCTGGATGCTCTCGAAGTGCTTCGCCGGCAGGCCCTGGGCGATCGCGGTGTACTTCGCGTCGTCGGCACCTGCGACCAGCGCGATCCGATCGCGATGCGCGGGGATCACGGACCAGTAGTCCGGCATCGCGCCGAGGCCCATCTGCTCGAGGCTCTGCGCGAGCTGCTCGGGATCGAGCTGCTGGCGGCGCGCGTGACGCTCGGCGCGGCGGGCGGCATCGACCTTGGCCTGGGTCGCGAACAGCGGCTGGCGCTCCCACGCGGCGATGAACGTCTCGAGCCCCTCCTCGCGGAGCATGCGCGCCCACTTCGCATCGAACTCGCGACGATCTGCGCGCTCGGCATCCGCGATGCCCGGGTTGACGCCGATCAGCACGCCGAAAGCGGCCCGGCCGGTCGCGACCAGGCCGAGCGCGACGCGCGCGCCGAGCGAGTAGCCGACGACGATGTCGCATCCCACGCACGCGTGCGCGACGGTCGCGATGTTCGTGTCCCAGCTTTCGAGCACCGGGCCGCCGGCGCGGTGGCCCGGTAGAGAGATCGCGATCGGCTCCTGGGAGAGCCCCCAATGATCCACTACTTCGTCCCAGTTGGCGGGGTCGCCGGTGAAGCCGTGGATCAGGGCGCAGCGCATCAGGTGATCGGGAGCATAGGCGCGACGACGAGCTTGATAAACTCCTGACGCGTGGACTCGTGCTCGAGAAACACGCCGCGGACGCCGCTGGTGACAAGGCGGGCTTCATGTGCTCCGACGCCGCGCGCCGCCATGCACATGTGGAGGCCCTCGATGTAGACGGCCGAGCCCTGGCTCTGGAGCTGCTCGTGCAGGATATCGGCGAGCTCGTGAGTGAGGTCTTCCTGGAGCCGCGGGCCGCGCGCGATCATCCGGGCCAGCCGCGACAGCTTCGACAGGCCGAGCACCTTCTCCGTCGGGATGTACGCGAGCGAGATCGTGTAGATCACCGGCAAGAGGTGGTGCGGGCACACTCCGAAGCACGTGTTGTGCTTCGAGATCACCATCTCGTTGTACTTCGCTGGGAACGTCTTCGCGAGCAGCTCCTCGATCGCGGGCTTTACCTGCTTTTGATCGTGGACGAGCTCGTGGAAGCCCTTCGCCGCGCGCGCCGCGGTGTCGCGGAAGTTGTCGTCTTCGGTGTCGAAGCCGAGCCGGTGGAGCCCCTGGAGGATCTTGTCGTAGCCCTGCGTGAAGAGGGCGAGTGCTTCGGGGTCGAGCTCGATGGCCATGGCGTGTCCTCGTACTTGCTCAGGATCGCGGAGGTCGCCGCTGCAAATGCGAGGCGTTCACCGACCGCTAGCGTTGCGAATGCTTCGTAGCCCGGAAGCTCGACGCCGACAAGACTCGCGGGCACGCCGGCGCGATAGACGCGCACGCGCAAGCGACGGTGAGTCAGCGTCTGATCGTGATACGCGACCGGCGTCCGTTCTGCTGTAACGCCGAGCGCACGGGCGACCTCTAACGCCGAATCGCCCTGCGGTAGCTCCCACAACCCGCCGAACAGGCCGTGCGGTACGCGGCGCGCGAGCACGAGCCCGCGGTGATCGTGCATCCACAGCGCTTCGCGCGCGAGCAGCGGCAGCTCGCTCTCCTTCTTGCGCGGCGGGACGACCGGTAGCTCGGCCTGGCGGCCGGTCTTCGCCGCGACGCACGCCTTCGCGATCGGACAGACCAGGCACTTCGGCGAGGTCGGCGAGCACAGCGTCGCACCGAGCTCCATCAGGCCCTGGTTGAGATCGCCGGGCGCGCGGCCCGCCGGCAACGCGACGACGAGCTCGCCGGCGCGTTCCCACAGCGCGCGCTGGCCGGCGGTCGACTTGATGTCCTCGGTCATCCCGTAGACCCGCGCGAGCACGCGCGCGACGTTGCCGTCGACGAGTGGCGCGCGCTCGCCGAACGCGATCGACGCGATCGCACCGGCGGTGTACGGCCCGATGCCGGGAACCTCGCGCAAGTCGCTGGCGCGTTGCGGTAGCGCGCCGGCCCACCGCGCGGTCACGGCTTCGGCGCCCTTCTTGAGGTTGCGCGCGCGCGAGTAGTAGCCGAGCCCGGCCCACGCGGCGAGCACGTCGTCGAGCGGTGCCTCGGCGAGCGCACGCACCGTCGGGAACTTCTGCATCCAACGCTCCCAGTACGGGATCACGGTCTGGACGCGGGTCTGCTGCAACATGATCTCGCTGACCCAGATCGCGTACGGATCGCGCGAGCGCCGCCAGGGCAGGTCGCGCTTCACGGTCGCGTAGTGCGCGACGATCGCGGCACCGAGCTCGGCAGGAGTCATCCCGCCGGTGGTGATACCTCAGTTGTAGAGGTGGAGCATCATGAGGATCTCCGGATCGAACTGGACCGCGAACGTCGTCGAGCTCGTCTTCGTCGAGTCGGTGTCGGCCGGCCCGGTCTCGGTCTTGACGCCCGTGTAGGTGAGCAGCGGGTTCGTCGCCGACGCGCTGAGCTGCCAGTGCGGGCTGAACCAGTAGCCGATGCCGATGCCCCAACCGAGGCCGAACGTCGTCGTCGTCTTGGTGTTGTAGTCGCCGGTCGGGTTGTCCTTGACGACATCGAACGCGAGCGAGCCGAGGATCTCGAAGTCGTAACGGCCGTGGCGGATCACCGGGAACCTCACGAGCGAACCGAGATCGAGCTCGGTGATCGCCTCCGTGTTGTCGGTGCCACCCGTCGACATGTCGTTCGACGTGTTCGCGATCGCGACGATCGGCTCGAACGTGATGCCGCTGATCAGGCGCAAGCGTACGCTCGCGACGTTCGGCTTTTGCAGATCGAACGATCCGCCGGCGGGACGCGCGTAGCCGATACCGATCGCGAACGCGAGGTCGGTCGGATGAAACCCGTCGCCGTGCGCGGGCTCCATCACGATCTCGTGCTGTGGCGTCGGTTGCGGCGGAGGCGGCGTCGGTTGCGGCGGAGGTGTCGGCTGTGGCGGCGGAGTCGGGCTCACGTCGGTGGTACCGGGGCCCGGCTCGGTCGGTTGTGCGGCGGCGATTCCTCCGAGCCAGCCGAGCGCGGCGATGACTGTCGTTACCCTCATAGCGTTCCTTTCGTATCCGGCGTCGCCTGCGGAAAGCACTCGGTCTCGCAGGTCGCGGTCAAGCTCGTGCAACTCGCCTCGAAGCTATCGACGCACTGCGTGCACGAGTCGGTCACGGTCGTGACGAGCTGCTTGCACTGGCCGACGCACGTCGCGATCGTCGTCGGCGTCGAGGCGTTGCAGTCGCAGAACGCGTTGCACACGTCGTCGACCGCTTGTTCGGGCGAGGTCGTGCACCCCACCGCGAACGCGAGCACCAGCCACCGCATCGGTAAATTTTCGAATGGCCTCGGGCCGAGACGCAACTATTCGACGGTGACAGGCCAGACCTGCCAGGCCGTGCCACCTGCGCCATCGCGCTCGACGACGACCAGCTCGCCCGAACACGAGGAACCGCTATGGAGGACCGCATCGGCCTCGTCGCTGGCGTCGAGCGTGCCGCACGAGGTCAGCCAGCGGGTCGTGGCGCCACCCGCGTGGAGCGCGATGTCGGCATCGCGTGCGAGCGTGAGACTCGTGCCCGGTGGCTGACCCGCGATCGTGATCGCGCCGAGATCCGGGTTGTCGGCGTGTGCGCCGAGCAGGACCTGCTTCACGGTGAGGAACTCGAACCGCTCGAAGTCGCAATCGACCTCGAGTGGAACGAGCGCGCCGGGTGCGAGCCCGAGCTGGACGCGAGCGTCGGCGAGCGTCGCTTCGTCGGGCGCGACCAGCTCGTAGTGATCGAACAGGAAGTTGACGACGGTGAACAGCGGCGAGTGCGGTGCGATCAACACCGATGCCGATTCGACCGTCGTCGGGCCATCGGCGTGCGCGATCAACGCGTCGACGAGCGCGTGCTCGTTGGCGGCGAGCGAAGGTGGCGTCACGCGCACCGCGACCGCGCGATCTTGATCGAGCTGCCACGCCTCGGGCTCGACGGGCGTCGGCGTCGCGCACGCCGCGAGGAGGAGGCTCAGGCGCTTCACAGCTCGCCTCGGATCCCGAGCGTCGGCGCGATCGCGGGTGTGGTGACCGCGCGGCGCTCGGTGAAGTTGAAGTTGTAGTCCCAGCCGATCGTCGCGCGCGCGTCGTAGACGTTCGCGATGTCGACGTACGCGCGCAGGTGGTTGCCGAGCGCCCGATCGACCCGCAGGTCGAGCTGGTGTTGCCACGGGAACCGCTCCGCGTAGAGCGTCGCGAAGTCGGGCAGGTAGACGTCGCGATCGGCGTCGTAGTGCGCGCCGGCGACGCGCGTGTACGGCAGGCCTTCGCGCAGCGCCCAGTGGGCTGCGAATTGCCACGGGCCGAGGAAGCGCGTGACGCGCAGATCGAGCCGCATGGGCTGAGCGTATTCGAACGGGCGCGCGCGGGTCGTCGGTGTGACTTGGCGGTCGGAGTGCTCGACGACGAGGTTCGCGAGCGCGAACCAGTGATGCGCGTAGTAGCCGGCGCTCGCGCTCGCTCCGTACGTCGTGCCGCGACCGGTGTTCGCGAGCTTGCCGGTTCCGTCGTCTTCGACGAGGTTCGTGCGATCGACATAGTAGAAGCCGACCGTGCCGAACGTGCCGCGGCCGAGCGCGTCGGTACGGCGCTCGACATCGAGCGCGATCCGCGACGTGCGCTCGGGGTGGAGCTCGGAATGCTCGAGCTCGTCGGCGTACGTCGGAGCGCGGCGGTAGGCGCCCGCGGACAGCGAGGCCACGTGGCGAGCATCGAGGTCGACGTCGAGCGAGCCGCGCGGCTGCAGCGCGAAGTCGGTGCCGAACAGATCGGCGCGAAGGCCCGTGATCGCGTGGAGGTTCGGCGCGAGCTGGGTCGTGGCCGAGGTCCACGCGCCGACGTCGCTCGTCCAGATCGTGCCCTCGAACACGTGGGACAGGTCGTCGGGTGCGACGATGCCGGTCGTCGGCACGTTCTCGT
>Ga0207687_10000055_pt1 | contig 88382 bp, 89 predicted proteins | sample KBSM54metaG_FD_184399 | JGI IMG/M metagenome (GOLD analysis project Ga0207687, IMG submission 184399) | Miscanthus rhizosphere microbial communities from Kellogg Biological Station, Michigan, USA - KBS M5-4 metaG (SPAdes) (version 2) | ecosystem: Host-associated > Plants > Roots > Rhizosphere >...
GGAGGAGAACCTCTGGTCGATCTCGATCGACCCCGACGAGTCGATGCGCGAGTACGTGCTGCTGCAGCTGAAGGTGCGGGCGATGCGCGACATGCTCTTCCGCAGCCGCATCTTCAACTACCTCGCCGCGGCGACCCCGGGGCTGAAGGAGCTGGTCACGATCGGCAAGATCTGGGAGCTGGCGCAGCTCGACCGCAAGGTCAAGCAGGGGCGCAAGTACGACCTGGTGATCGTCGATGCCCCCGCGACCGGCCACGGCATCGGCTTCCTGCAGACGCCGCGCACCTTCGCCAACATCGCCCGAGTCGGCCCGATCCATTCTCAGGCGCAGCAGCTCGACCGCCTGATCACCGACCAGGAGCACACGGGGGTGGCGATCGTCTCCCTGCCCGAGGAGATGCCGGTCAACGAGTCGGCGTCGCTGGAGGCGGACCTGCGCGACGAGGTCGGCGTCGCGGTCGACCGCGTCTATATGAACGGGCTTTACCCTGAGCGTTTCTCTGCCGAGGAGGCCGGGCGGCTCGCGGGGCTTGCGGATGGCGAGAGCGGTGCCGCCCGAGCGGCGGCAAGAGCGGGCCTCTCCGAGCACAACCGCGCCCGCGCCCAGCGCGCCCAGCTGGCCCGGCTGCGGCGCCGGGTCGAGGCGCCGGTGAAGGCGCTGCCCTTCCTCTTCGAGCCCGACCTCGGCCTCGAGGGCGCCCGCGAGCTGTCGACGAGGGCTGTCTGATGGCAAGCGTGGGCGAGATCCTCGACGGCAAGGACATCTGCATCTGCGCCGGTTCCGGCGGCGTCGGCAAGACGACGACCTCGGCGGCGATCGCGGCGGGGATGGCGGCGCGCGGGCTCAAAGTCTGCGTGCTGACGATCGACCCGGCGAAGCGGCTCGCCGACTCGCTCGGGCTGAAGGAGCTCGGCAACGAGGCGAAACAGGTCGACCCCGCCCTCTTCAGCCAGCAGGGCGTGGAGATCAAGGGTGAGCTCTGGGCGATGATGCTCGACGCCAAGGCGACCTTCGACGAGCTGGTCGCGCGCCAGGCGCCGGACGAGGAGGCGCGGGACCGAGTCCTCGACAACCGCATCTACCAGCAGATCTCCAGCGCCCTGGCGGGCTCGCAGGAGTACATGGCGATGGAGAAGCTCTTCGAGCTGCACAGCGAGGGCCAGTTCGACCTGCTCGTCCTCGACACGCCGCCGACCCGCAACGCGCTCGACTTTCTCGACGCGCCCAAACGCCTCACCCAGTTCATCGAGGGCCGCTCGCTGCGCGTCTTCATGAAGCCGACCGGGCTGGCCGCCAAGGTCGCAGGCCGCGGCGCCTCGGTGGCGCTCTCGGTCTTCAAGCGGATCGTCGGCTTCGACCTGCTCGCCGACCTGGCCGAGTTCTTCAACGCCTTCAGCGGCATGGTCGACGGCTTCCAGGCGCGGGCCAAGCGAGTCAACAGCCTGCTCTCCGACCCCCACACCTGCTTCCTCGTCGTCTGCGGTCCACAGGGCGAGCCGGTGGATGAGGCGGTCTACTTCCACCGCAAACTGGTCGAGGCGAAACTGCCCTTCGGCGGGGTGATCGTCAACAAGGTCCACTACCCGGCGGAGGAGCTGCGCGACGAGGGCGCGGAGCTGGAGGCTTCACTGGAGGAGAAGCTCAGAGACGCCGGCCTGGCGGCGCGGGTGGCTGAGAACTTCGCCGACTACCAGGCCCTCGCCGAGCGCGATGCCCGCAACATCAAGCGCCTCGCCCGCGAGCTGCGGACGCGCGGCGTGATCCGCGTCCCATACCTGGACGAGGACGTGCACGACCTCGCCGGCCTGGCCGAGATCAACCGCTACCTCTTCGCCAGCAGCGAGGAGCGGATCGAGATCGCCGCCGGCCGCGCCTAGCCGGTGCGGCGACGGTTGTACTTGAGCTCGCGGACCTCCCAGTCCGCGTCCTCGGGCACCGGGAAGAGGTGGCGCACGCGGGGCGTGTCGATCCGTTCGCGGTGCTGCAGGTCGCCCTCGATCGCCGGGAAGTCGAGCGTGCTGTGCTCGGGCGCGTCGACCTCGTCCAGCCACGGTGTGGCGGTGATGCGAATCTCCCCCTCGGCCGGAATCGGCTCGAGGATTCGGGTGTCTTGGTGGTTCATATCGCGATCCTCCCCTTGAAGGTTGTCGGCAGGGCCCGAGCCCGTCTCCGAAGGAACCAGGCTGTGATCGGAGCCGGGCGCGGGCGGCGTCTCATCGACCGCCGCCTCCTCCGCTTCGCGCGCGGGGGCGGCGGGAGCCGCGGCCACCGCAATCGAAGAGTCGCCGCCGTCGAGGCCGGCCACGATCAGCGACTCGTCGGCCGCTTTGTTGAGGTCCTTGCTCAGCTCGCCGAGGGCGGTCTCGCGCAGGATGCGGCGGACGCCTTCCTCGATCCAGCTGGCGACCGCGAGGCCGGGCAGCGAGGGGCTGCCGTTCATCAGCGAGCGCTCCAGCTCGAGCGCGCTCTCGATCCGTTCGCGCGCCTCGATCCGCTCGACGCTCTCGTCGGCGATCAGCGCCGCGGCGCGCATCGGCAGCGAAGCGCCGACCGGGCCATGGCCATCGAGCACGGCGCGCAGCGCCAGCAAATGATCGCTGAGTCCCTCCAGCGAAGACTCGCGGCCGCAGCCCATCTCGAAGCGGTTGACGGCCCAGGCGAGGGCGCCGTCGGGGTCAGGGCGAGCCTCGAGCTCGGCGGCGAACTCGGCGAGCCCGAACGCCTCCTCCTCGCTCAGCTCGTAGTGCCCCGCTCGCGTCGCCGGAGCCCCGGTCGCGAGTCGCGCCCAGCGGTCCTCGCCGGCCGGCGCAAAGGCGTAGGGGCCGAGGCCGACGCTGCCGGGTTTGAAGAGGTGCATGACGCTGATCAGCTCGCTGAGCTGGTGCAGTGCCGATTCGGCGCTGTCCGGACCATCGGCCTGCTCTGCCAGGGCGAGGAACTGGGGTTGCCAGGCGGCGCGTCCCATGCCCTCGCTGCGCATCGCCTCGATCGGGGCCTCGACCGCATCGGCGCGGACGATCTGCATCCCGTTGGGCAGCTGCAGGCGAGGCAGCGGCATGCGCAGGCCAACCAGCGGCGCGATCAGCACGTCGGCCTCGTCGATGCCTCGGGTCTCGGCCTCGAGCACGGCGAGCGCGTTGCGCAGGCGCTCATGGTCGAGGGAGAGTTCGGTGCAACCGTCCCAGAGGCCGGCGAGGAAGACGGTGAGCATCTGGGCGGCGCGCTCGCCGGGGTCGCTCGGCACCTGCTCCCCGCGCGCTTCCAGGTAAGCAGCGGCGATGCCGGTGGCGGCGACCGCGTCGCGGGCCGGGCCAAAGGATTCGAGCTCGCGCAGCTCGCTGTCGCGCTCGCGCACGTAACGCGAGGTCAGCGGCCGGTAGCTGTAGAAGAGCGAATCGTCGCCGCTCTCGGCGTCGACGTCGAAGGGGATCTGGTCGCCGCCGGCGACGAGGGCGCTGAGCTTGATCGCCGCCTCGGAGGCAAGGCGGGTCAGCGAGTCATCGAGCAGGCGGTCGCGCACGGCCACTCGCTTCCCCCCCGCGCCCGGGGCTCCTGCGCCTGCACGGTTGCTTGCAGGACGTAACTAGACGGTGGCGACGGCGCGCTCGGCCTCGGCCCCGGCGTCATCGCAGAGCCAGCGGCGACCGTAGCGGCGCATGTCCTCGACCAGGGGCACCAGCGCCTCGCCCTTCTCGGTCAGCGCGTACTCGACCCGGGGCGGCACCTCGGGGAAGGTGTGCCGCTCGACGATCCCCTCCTCTTCCAGGGCCCGCAAGCGCAAGGAGAGCGTGCGCGGGCTGATCCCCTCCAACGAACGCTCCAGCTCGCAGAAACGGCTCGAGCCCTCGGCCAGGTCCCGGATCAACAGGAGGGTCCACTTACCGCAGACGATCTCTGCGGTGCGACAGACAGGACAGCTTGCGTTTGATGCGGCGCTCATGGCGAAAACGAGGCTGGAATTGGGATTGCCTCGCTTCAGCAAGTGTAGCGCCATAGCTTCACTTACTGAAGTTTTGGGCCGCTACGGAGCCGGAGCGTGGCCGGTGACCACGGGCTTGACCTTCAGCACGTCGATCTTGTAGCGCACGTCGCCGGGCCCGTAGACGAAGGTCTCAGGCATTCCCGGTTCGAGTTCGATCAGCTGGCAGGTGCCAAGCCCTGAGATGCATTTGCCTTCGCCGAAGACGCCGCTGACGCCTTCGGAGACGAGGAAGAAGGGCATCTTCGTGGTCGGGCTGATCCCCATATAGGTGACCACAGGGGCCTTTTCCCCGGGCAGGGCCGCCGGGGGGAGCACTTCATGCTTGACCTGGGGTTGGGCTTGGTCCTTGCCCTCGGCGGAGTCGCCGCTGGACGAGCCGGTTGCCTTGGCGATCTTGACGTCGATCGCGAAGGCGAAGAGAGTGATGCCGGGCCCACCCGCCGACCCCGGTTCGCCATTGGTTTCGGTGGTGACTTCGGTGGCTGAGGAGCCGTCCGAGCTCGTCGACTTGGTCACTTCGGTCGTGCTGGTCGAGGTAGTGGAAGAGGAAGAGGCGGATTCCGACCCGCCGGCGAGCTTGGTGCCCTTCAAGTCAGGTGAGGTGAAGCGCTGTACGAAGGGGTCGGTAGGGCTGTCGTGGCGCAGGCGCTTGCGGTAGTCGCGCAGGCCGGGCTTGGCCTCGACCACGGTCAGCTTCGATCCGGCCGGTTCCGGGCTCGGGGCGGCGCTGGCGCCGGCCAGGGGCGATGCTGGCGGGGCCGCCTGCTTCGAGCCCCCGCCGAGCAGGAAGGGCACGGCGACGATAGCGACGACCAGCAGGGCCACGAGCGGCAGCAGGTGGCGGTCGCGCAGGTCCCAGTAGAGGTCGACCAGGAAGTCCGGCACTTTGAGCTTGTGCATCTTCAGCTCGGGACCGGCTTTCAACCGTTTCACGGCGCGCCTCCGGTCGTCGTCGAGGCGGGCACCGAGGCCAGCGGTTCGGCCGGCCCTTCGGGCGAGGCACCTGCCGTGGTCCCCTGGCTTGGCGGCGTGAGGTAGGTGGTCACGCTGAAGCTCGCCTGCAGCTCAGGAAATTTCGCTTCCGATTCTTCGCCCAGCGAGAAGCCGTTGATCGTGATCAGCCGCCCGTCGACCCCCACCTTTTCGTTGGTCGTCTTGACCAGGGAGTCGAGGCCCTCGATGAAATCGGCGATCTTGAAGAAGCTGCCGGTGAAAGTGAGCTGATAGGGCATCACGGCAAGGCCCGCCGGGCCGACGGAGGCGCCGAGCGGCATCAGCGAGGCGGTGGCCTCGGTTGCCGAGACCGTTTCGCCGCTCCCGGTCGAGAGCGAGGCTGCTTCCGCTTCGCCTTCCGAGCCCGAGGCTTCCAGCGCCAGCGTCTGAAAGCGAACGCCGGCCTTGTCGGCGATGTGGCTGAGCTGGACCAGGAGCGAAGGGGTTTCGTCGTCGCTGGGGACCGCCTTGCCGAGCACGACCAGATGCTCGTAGTCGGTTGGGAAGTGTCGCCGCGCTTCTTCGGAGGCGGCGATTTCGGCTTCGTGCTGGGAAAGCGAGCTTTCCAATTGCTCCACCTTGGCGTCGAGCTTGCCCGCTTCGTCGCGCTTGGGGCTCAGCGCCAGGATCCAGAAGGCGGCCGCCACCGCCGCCACGAGCAGCATCGCGCCGATCAGGACGTTGGTCGTCTTGCCCTTGGCCTTGCTCATTCTTCCGCGCTCCCTTCTTCGGAGCCTTCGGAAGATTCGCTCGCGGTCGTTTCGGCCACCGCGGTGGCACCGGCCGCTTCTTCGCCTTCCGCAGGCGGGACTGGCGCCGCATCGAAGGCGATCACGAGGCTGAACTGCGCGATCGAAGGCCGGGTGCGGCAATCGCCGCCGCCGCCTGCACCGCTGCCCGCCTCGTTGCCCTTGCTTCCCAGTTCGGATGACTGCACGCCGACTCGGGTGACGCCATCGATGTCTTCGAGAGCGGTGACGAAGCCGGCGACTCCCTCCTGACCCTTGGCGCATCCGGTGAGTTCGAGCGCCGGCCCTGAGGTCCCGCCGCGCAGGCCCGAGGCACCGCCGCCGCCTTCGCCGCCGCTGACGGCGCTGCTCGGGGTTGCCGATGCGGTGAGGTTGGTCAGCCAGACATTGCTCGGCAGGACGAGCGAGAGTTCGCGCATCACCCGTTCCCAATCGAAGCGGCTGTCGGCGAGGCTGCGCACGGTAGCGATCCGCTGTTCGGCGAGGGTGTCGAACTGCGCGTATGCCGCCAGGCGCTCGGCTTTGGCCTCGGCGATGGCGTCTTCGCGCTTCAGCGTCGCCACTTCGGCCTTGCTGTCGGCGATGCGGTTGTCGGTCGTTACCAGCAGGGCCACGCCGATCAGGACAAGGGCAAGGGTGCCAAGGACGACGTACATGAACGGTCCGGTGCGCAGCTGCGCCTGCTCGCCGCGGCGCTGCTCGGGGGGGATCAGGTTGACCGGCCGCACCGGTCAGCTCTCCAGCGCGAGGCCGTAGGAAAGGGTCAATCGAGCCGCGGCAGCTTCGTCGAACTCCGCGAGCCCGCCTGGGCGGCAGACCGCGATCGGCTGGCCCAGGTTCTCCTCCATGCGTCGCGAGAGGCCTCCGAGGCTCCCGCCGGGCCCGCTGAGCACGATGCGTCCGACCGGAAGGGCGCCTTCCTGGGCGCCGTAATAATCCAAGGAAAGGCGCAGCTCGTCGAGCAGCCCGGCGACGCCCTCCTCGAGCGCGGCGCGCGCCTCGGAGACGGTCGCAGGATCGCCGTCGAGCTGATCGAGCGGATGCTCGAGGCCGACGTAGGCGAGCCACTGGACCGCATGCTCGGCGCTGAGGCCGCGGGCGGCGGCGAGGCGCTCGGCCATCGCCTCCAGCCCGGCATGGGAGACGCGGGTGAAGAGGCAGGAGCGGCCGCGCGCAACGGCGAGGTTAGTGACGTCTCCGACGTTGCAGTAGAGGACGGCCTCGTTCGGCTGGCCGGGCTCGCCCTCGCCCGGAACCGTGGAGGCATCGGCGAGGGCGCGGATCATCGCGAAGGCGGAGAGGTCGACGCCGACCGGCTCCAGGCCAGCGCGCCGGATCGGCTCGATGAAGGAGGAAACCATGTCGCGGCGGGCCGCCACGACGACTACGTCGACCTGTGGCGCAGCCCCCTCCTCGGCAGGCACGCCACCGACTATCTGGTGCTCCAAGACCGCCTGGTCGAGCGGCATCGGGATCTGCTCCTGGGCCTGGAAGCGAATGGCCGCGTCCATCTCCTTCGGATCCTCGATCGCCGGCAGGCGCAGGGTGCGGACGACGACCCGTTGATTGCCGACCCCCAGCCTCACCTTCTTCGAGAGCTTGTGCTTGGAGAAAAGCGTTTTCAGCGCCGCCGCGAGACGATCCGGGTCGAGCACCTCACCCTCGTGGAAGGTGCCCGGCTCGAGCGGCTGGATCGCGGACGCGGTGACGTGCGTCGAGCCGTTGCTGCCACTCACTTCGGTCGCGGCGATGCTGCCCGCCTCGATGTCGAGGCCGGCGATCCCGCCGCTCTTCTTCTTGCGGGTCAGCTGCAGTTGCAGGTTGGGTCTGGCGAAGCTGGTTCGCATCGGCTCCTTTGGATCGACAGAAAGGCCGCAGACCTTTTGCCCTGCAACTACTCATTTCTAGGAAAACCTGGCCGGGACTACTGGAAAGTGCTCAGGTACCAGTCGACTATTTGGTCGCCGGCGAGCAGGCCGACGACGCCGCCGACGGCGAGGAAGGGTCCGAAGGGAATCGCCCGCTTGCGTGCGCCGGTCCCTTCGCGCGCGATCATCCACAGGCCAACGAGGGAACCGGCGAGCAGGGCCACGACGATCGCCGGCGCCACGTTACGGCCGAGAAAGAGACCCATCGTCGCTGCCAGCTTGACGTCGCCGAGACCCATGCCGCGGGGATAGGCGAGAGCGACGAGGAAGAAGAGGCCCCCGGCAGCGGCGGCAGCGGCGACTCGCTCGGGCAGGCTGCCGGGGTCCGCGATCGCGGCGAGCACCGCACCGAGGGCGGCAGCGGTGAGAAGGATCTTGTTGGGAATGAGCCGCTGCTCGAGGTCGGTCAGCGTCACCGCTAGCAGGGTCGTTACGAGCACCAAGCCGAGCGCTATCTCCCCCCCATCGCCCCAGAGGACCAGCACCGTGGCGGCGTAGAGGACGCCGAGGGTCAGCTCGGTGAGCGGGTAGCGTGGCGAGATCGCGGTGCCGCAACAACGTGCCCGGCCCCGCAGGAGCACCCAGGAAACGACCGGAACGTTGTCGTAGGCGGCGATTTGGACGCCGCACCCTGGGCAGCGTGAGCGTGGCCCGACGATCGATTCCCCGCGCGGCACCCGGTGCGCGACCACCGTGATGAAGCTGCCGACGACCAGCCCTCCGAGGAAGGCGATCGCCACCGCGGCGGCCACCCCGCTAACCGCCTTCGGTCGGCGTCGTCGTGTTGACCTCGACCCGCGTCGGGAAGTTGGGGTGGTCGTACATGATCGGGATCGCTTCCGCGTCGGTGTTGCCGGGATCGACGCTGAGGGCGACGCCCAGGCGATCTTTGGCCAGGATTTCCGTCGGCGTGAATTCCATCGTTAGCCGCACCTTGGTCCATGCGCTTCGTGGCCAGAATCCATTTCCCTGCGGCGTATAGGTCCAGTAGGTGAGCCCGGTTGCCTGGTTGGCGAGGTAAGAGTTTTCTTCTTTCGATTCGTCGATCTTGTGGCGTTTGAAGAGATAGACGCAGAGGGTCCCGTGGTAGAGCGCATCGTTGAGCGTGCGGGTGTAGAACTCGAGCGTCACTTTGCCGCTCATCTTGAAGTTGGCGGCGAAGGGGTCAGTCACCCAGCGGTGGACCTGGGCCTCCGGGTGAACCGTGCCGGTCGGGTCGAAATGGCAGCCGCTGGTGTCGTCGCGCTTGATCTGCACGCCCTTGCCGGTATCGGGGTTCGTTTCCAGATAGCCGTCGTTGGAGTAGTTGTAGAGGGCCGGGTTGGTGTCGTCTTCGGGATCGGGATCGGGCGGGGCGCCGAGCAGCAGGGCGTCCGGAGCGCCGAGCGTCGTCCCGGTCTGCGGACCGCTGGCGCAGGTGCCAAGGGTGTTGTGGAGCAGGTGGTCGCCGGTGATTTCTTCCCGCAAAGTGACGCCACTGGCCGAGCAGGGCGTGTCCGAGAGGAAGAACTGCTGCGCGGTGACCGCGGAGCCCGTACCGGCCGATCCTCCTCCGCCACCGCCGGTTCCACCGCCTTCGGTTCCACCGCCTCCAGTTCCACCGGTGCCGCCACTGCCACTTTTCTGCGGGACCCCGACCGCTTTGGGGTCGAGCGCGGCGGACTGCACTTCGACGTAATTTCGTTCGCGCGATTCGCTTTCGGTGCTGTCGAGCTTGACCGCAACGATCAGCTGCTTGTAGTCCTGATAGCCGGGGCAGAGGCTCTCCGGGCAGGTGGGGTCTTCTCGCCAGACGATGTAACGGTAGAGGTGGCCCTTCACATCCCCGTCTTCGAAGGAGATCGGCCCCGGTTTGACGACCCCGTGTTCGACGAATTTTTCGCCCCCCGTGAGGGGGCCGTTGTTGACCACCATCGGCGCGAGTTCTTCCTGCGGTTCGCGCTTCAGGGCGAAATTGTTGTTGACCACCCTGTAGTTGGGATTGAGCGGGTTGGGGGAGGGCTGGGGTCTCGTGGTCAGCGCCAGTTCTTCGTAGGAGAGGCTGTGCAGCTTCTCCATCTCCTGCTGGGCGCGGTCGAGCGCAATCTGCGTCGCCTTGGCGCGGGCCCCGTTGCGCGCCCCTGCTGCCAGGACCCCGAACAGCGCCGCCGAGGCAAGGGTGAGTATCAGTGCGGCAACGAGCACCTCGATGATCGTGAAGCCGCCGTCGCCACGAAGCCTGATTGCGATGTCGCTACGCCGCATCATGAAGAGAGGGTCGCGCTGCGCAGGCTGGCGCCGTCGGTGATCGTCAGGCTCCCGGGGCCACTGGGGTTGGGAACTTGAAGCGTGACCCCGATGTAGGTCGGCGAGGTGCCGGCTTTGGCTGCGGCGCATTCGGTCGGATCGGCGTTGGCGCTGGGAACGAAGCAGAAGACCTCGGATGAGTCGATCCCGGCGATGATCGTCGTCGTCGTCCCACCGCTCGTCGCCCCTACTTTGCGCTCCGTCCTGGTGCACGAGCTCGTCGTGCAGCTGTAGACGATCTGGCACTGGATCGCCGGTGTCGTCGTGCTTGTGGACACTGCACCCCCACATTCCGAGCGGCGCACTCTGGCAACGAACGAAACTCCACTTGAAGCAGAAGCAGTCACGCTGACGCCATTGCGGATCTCCCGCGTCATCCGCTCCAGCTCGTAGCGGGCGGTGGAAATGCTCTGGGCCTGCTCTTGCTGCTTCGGCTGGGCGCGCACGGCGCTGATCAACATCGCCGTCGCGCCGCCGACGACGATGATGCCCATGAACATCGCGACGAGCAGCTCGATCAGGGTCATCCCCCCTTCCCGGTGCGCACCCGCAAGGCGCTGGCAAAGTCGATGCCTCATCGCGGCACGACCTTGAACCGGCGAGTGGCGGGCCTCGGCTCAGGGGCGCCGGCCGCGTTGACGGCTTTGATCTCGAGCAGGTGGGGACCGCGACTGAGGTGCTTCAGCCGCAGCGGCGAGCTGCAGCGTTTCCAGGGGCTCCGGTCCAGCTTGCAGCTGAACCTGGTGCCCACCTGTTCGGTCAGGTCGACGAAACGGAAGACCGGATTGCGCTTGCGCGTCTTCGCGGCCGGCGCAAAGGTGATTCGCGTCCGTGGCGTCAAATAACGAGGCGCCGAGGGGGGCGGCTGCAAGGTGCTGACCTTTTTGGTCGCCACGGGAGCCGGTGAAGACGTCCCGCCGCCTCCAGCGCCACCTTCCTGGCCCCCTCCTCCTTCGTTGCCACCGCCTTCGGAAGACGGATCCTGTTGCGTATATGAGATCGGGCTGGAGCAGAGCGAGACGAATCCTTCGGCTTCCGCGGTGGCCCAGAATTTCGCCGTCTGCCCCGCTCCAACCGTCACGCCGATCCCCGGCGAGGCGAGTTGAGATGCCGAACCGTGAGCCAACGGTTCACCGGAGCAGTTGGACGTGGTGTAGAGCTTCACCGTGGCACCGGCGGTCGCCGTGCCGATGATCTTGGGAGTGGTCGAAACACCGGGAGACATCGGGCTCGTGCTTTCCAGTTTCGGGGCGGGAGGGCCGAGTTCGAGGTCAGGTGAGTTGCCGGTCGAGACCAACCTCGTCACGTCATTGGCCGGGTCGGGCGCAAGAAAGCGTTCATAGACGTCGAGTTCGTTGTCGCCGTCATCGAGCGTGAAGCGCTCGAAGGTGGTGAAGAAGACTCGATCCCCTTCCTCCGAGACATCGACGAAATGAGCGCCACAGTTACCTTTTTTCAGTGGACAGAAGCTCGGCGACGTGGTCACGAGACTGGTTTCCCCTTTCGGCACGTCGCGCGCGTAGATGTCGTCTTCGACATCGCCGTCTTCGGGCGAAAGCACTTCAGCGCTGGTGAAGATGACGTGCGATGCATCGGCCGACGCGCGGTCGAAACGGGCATCGAAGGCGCCGTTGCCGCAGGCACCGCAGGCGCTGCCGCGCGAGACCAGCAGCGGCGCGCCGCCCCCGACCGGCTGCGAGTAGATGTCGACATTGCCGTCCGTGTCCTGGGCGTCCAGCCGCTCGGTGGTGCTGAAGAGCACGGTTCCGGCATCGGAGCTGGCCGCATTGAATGTCGCGCCGCAGGCGCTGGTGCATTCGGCGGAGGTGACGAGCGCGAGCGCGCCGCCGCTCCACTCGTACACATCGTTGGCGCTGTCTTTGTCTTCGCCGAGAAGCGACTCGGCGGTGGTGAAGAAGACGTGCGCGCCGTCGGCCGTGGCAGCGGCGAAGCTGGCTGTCTGAGCCGACGAACTTCCCGCGGAGAGCAGCATCGTAGGCCCGCCGGGCAGGTCGCGCGCATAGATGTCCGTCGCCGTGTCTGTGTCGGCACCGACCAAGGCCTCGTCGGTCGAGAAGAAGACACGAGAGCCGTCCTCGGAGCTGCCCAGAAAGACCGGCACCTCCGGGCCATTGCCGCAGGCGGGCGCGCATCCGCTCCCACCCTGCGAGACGAGCGTCGTGGCTTCACCGGCGAGACTCCGGGAATAGATGTCGACGACGGAGTCGACATCGGTGCCCGAGAGCGACTCGGCGGTTGTGAAGTAGACGTGAGAGCCGTCGGCGGAGACGCCGCGCAGGGCCGCATCGAAGGGGCCGTTGCCGCAAACGGGAGCACATGAGGCACTAGCTGCCGAGACCAACGCTGTGGTTTCGTCGCTCAGGTCACGCACGTAGATGTCGACAGAGGCGTCGGTGTCGGTAGCCGTCAGCCTTTCTTCGCTGACGAAGAAAACCTTGGTCGCATCGGAGCTCGCACCGGCGAAGCCCGCGTCGACCGGTCCATTGCCGCAAATGGGTGAGCATGCCGCTTCGCCGATCGAGACGAGCGCAGTCGTGCCGGCGACCATGTTCCGCATGTAGACGTCGCTGCGCCGATCCGTATCCGCCTCGACCAGCGCCTCTTCGGTTGAGAAGAAGACCACCGTCCCGTCAGCGCTCGTCCTCTCGAAGGTCGCGTTGAACGCATCGTTCCCGCCCGCGGGCCCGAGCGAGACCTCGCGAGTCACGTAGCTTTCGATCCCAGGGTCGGCATCGTAGGAGCGCTGGTACACGTCCCGCTTGGTGTCCGTGTCGCCGGGGACGAGCTGCTCGTCGGTTTCGAAGAAGACGACTTGGCCGTCGCCGGAAGAGCCCTTGTAAGCCGGTGCCGCGCTCGCGGACGCCGCCAGCATTAGCGCTACGGCGAGCGTGAGGAAGAGGGGAGTCAATCGGAACATCGTTGCTTTATCGGCCCAAGTCGCGATTCTCTTAGCCCCGCCGCCTGTCATAGGCCAACAAGCGAGGGGCGGACCAACGGCCCGCCCCTCGTCACTCCACGCTTGTCTAGGGCGAGACTAAGCAGATCAACCGTTCTGCCAGCTACCTTCCCCGCCTGCAGTTGCGTCGTCCGGACAACCACCTTCGCCGCCGTTCTGACAGGGATAAGTCAATGCGCCCGTGCTCGAGCGTACGACCCTGAACCATCCGCTATTCCCCGTAACTTGGAGGGTGTAACCGCCTCCGGCTGGCGTGGTGACCGTCACTCCGGCGCCGGTTAGAGTCGGCTCGATGTTTTCGAGATCAGTAATCGCGCACGAGGTGTACGTTCCGCTGTTTTCGGTCGAGCATGTCTCCATCGCCACCTGCCCTGAATGGAGCGTCTCCTTCGCCTTGGCGTCGCCGGCCTTTTCCTTCTGGTTGAAGAAGGCAGGCAGGGCGATCGCCGCCAGGATTCCGAGAATGAGCATGACGACGAGAAGCTCGATCAGCGTGAAGCCGCTCTCGCTGTCGCCGTTGAGCCGGGCACCAACCTTGGCCCGGAGATTCTGGAGAAACATCAAGGACCTCCTAGGTTCCTATCGATTTCGCCAGAGCCCCGTCGCGTTTCAGCCACGTGGTGTCTGTCGACCCCGGTGGTAGCCCGGCCGACTCCCAAGGGAGTCCCGAACGGCTTTGCGCCCCCGCCTCGCAGCGAGTTTGCCTTTGGGCACCGAGGCACTGGCAGATTCATCACAGGGCCTTCATCGGCCGTGCCCTCGATCCCTAAATCCCCGAAACTAGGACTTCCTCTCCCCAAAAGTCAGGTGCCTGGGAATAACAAGACAACTAGTAAGGGTACTAGCGGATCTTTTCGTAGAGGCTGAGCAGTGGCAGGTACATCGAGATCACGATGAAACCGACCATGCCGCCGACGAAGACGATCATCAGAGGCTCGATCAGCGCGGTGAGGGCCTTGACCTTGGCGTCGACCTCGGCCTCGTAGAAGTCGGCGATCTTGCTCATCATGTGCTCGAGCTGGCCGGTTTCCTCGCCGACCGCGACCATGTGGCCGACCATCGGCGGGAAGATCGGGTTCTGCTCGATCGGGCCAGCCAGCGAGCCACCGCGCTTGACCGAGGCGTAGACGTCCTCCATCGCCTGCTCGATGACGATATTGCCGGCAGTTTCGCCGGTGAGCTTGATCGCCTGCAGCATCGGCACGCCTGCCGATACCGATCCCGAGAATGTGCGCGACCACCGTGCCAGCGCCACCTTCTGAATCACGTCGCCGATCTTGAAGGGGATGCGCAAGGTGAAGCGATCCCAGGTTTCTTTGCCGCGTTCGGTCCGCTTCCAGCGAAAGAAGGCCACAACCACTAGGGCGAGCACCGGGATAATCACGAACCAGTAGCCGGTGAGGGCATTGGAGACGCCGACGCAGAGTTGCGTCGGCGCGGGCAGCGAGGAACTTTCGCCGGGATGTTCTTCCCCGATGTCTTTGAAGACGCCGACGAAGACAGGGATGACAAAGACGACGATCGCCACCAGCACGACGACGGCGAAGCCGAAGACCAGCGCCGGGTACATCAACGCCGATTTGACTTGACGACGCAGGGCATCGGTTTTCTCGACCTGGAATGCGATGCGATCCAGCGCGTCTTCGAGCCGTCCCGATTGCTCTCCCGAGCGGACCATCGCACGAAAGAGCCGGTCGAAGACCTTGGGGTGGCGGCCCATCGCCTGCTCGAGCGTGCTGCCGGCCTCGACGTCGGCGCGGATGCCCGCCGTCGCCTCGCGGATCTCCTCGTCCTGGCTCTGCTCCTCGAGCGAGTGCAGGGTGCGCAGCATCGGCATGCCCGAGGCAACAAGGGTCGCGAACTGGCGTGAGAAGACCGCCAGCTCGCGCATGTCGACGCCCTTCCACTGGCGCCAGAGGCTCTCGATTTGGAACGATTCCTTCTTTTCGCTGACGTCGAGGACGATCAGCCCGCGCTGGCGCAGCTGCTCGGTGACCTGGGACTTGGACTCGGCCTCGACTTCTCCGGCGGTCGCAGCGCCGGCGAGGTCCATCGCTCGCCAGGCGAAGGTGGTCGCTTCGGCCATCGCCTAGCCCCCCTGGGTATAGGCGGGAGGTGCCATCGATGCGGGTTGGGCTTGGGCGGAGCCGTTACCGGCCACGCTGGCGGGCGCAGCCGTCATTTCGCCGCCAAGCAGCCGCTTGAGCTCCTCGGGAACCGAGGCGCGCTGTTCGGCCAGCGAGCGGGTGATCTTCCCCGCGCGCACCAGGCGCGCCAGGTCGGCGTCCATCGTCTGCATGCCGACGGCGCCGGAGGTCTGCACCGCAGCGTAGATCTGGTGGGTCTTGCCCTCGCGAATCAGGTTGCGAATCGCCGGCGTCGGCACCAGCACCTCGGTGGCGACGGTGCGCCCCATCCCGTCGGCGGTGGGCAGCAGCTGCTGGGTGACGATGCCCTGCAGGGCGATCGAGAGCTGCGTCCGTACCTGGCCCTGCTGCTGCGGCGGGAAGACGTCGATGATGCGGTCGACGGTCTGGGCGGTCGACTGCGTGTGCAGCGTTGCGAAGACGAGGTGGCCGGTCTCGGCCGCGGTCAGCGCGGTGGAGATCGTCTCCAGGTCGCGCATCTCGCCGACGAGGATGACGTCGGGGTCCTCTCGCAGGGCGGCGCGCAGGCCAAGCGCGAAGTCCTCAGCGTCAGAGCCGACCTCGCGCTGGTTGACGATCGAGCGCTTGTGCTGGTGCAGGAACTCGATCGGGTCCTCGATCGTGAGGATGTGGTCCTGGTTCTCGGAGTTGATCACGTCGATCATCGCCGCCAGGGTCGTGCTCTTGCCCGAGCCGGTCGGCCCGGTGACGAGGACGAAGCCGCGCGGTTTTGCCGCCAGCTCGCGCAGCACCTGTGGCACGCCGAGCGAGTCGAGCGCCGGAATGTCCTGCGGCACCAGACGGAAGGCGGCGGAAACCGCGCCGCGCTGGAAGAAACAGTTGACGCGGAAGCGGGCCACGCCGGGGATCGCGTAGGCAAAGTCGAGTTGCTTGTGGTTCTCGAAGCGCTTGCGTTGGTCGTCGTTGAGGATGCTGTAGACGACCTCTCGGGTCTCCTGCCCGGTCAGGACCGGGAAGCCCTGCATCGGCTCGATCTTGCCCTTTTCGCGGATCGCCGGCGGGAAGCCGGGCGTGAGATGAACGTCTGAGGCCTTCACCTCGACCATACGGCCGAGGACCTCGGAGAAATCGAAGTCCATGGGCCCTAGATCGTCCGTTTCGGCCGAAACCTGGATACCTGGAATCGATTATGCGGTGACACGAACGATCTCCTCGAGGCTGGTCAGGCCGCTGCGCACCTTCGAGATGCCATCCTCGCGCAGGGTGAGCATGCCCTCCTCGCGCGCGCTCGCGGCGATTTCAGCCTCCGGAGCCTGCGCGACGATCATCTCCTTGATCCGCTCGCTGAGCCTCATCACCGAGTAGATCCCGGCGCGGCCGCGGTAGCCGCTCTGGTTGCAGCGGCTGCAGCCGACGGGCTCGTACGCCTCGAGCTCGCCGCCGACCCGGATGTCTGCCTGGGCCAGCGCCTCGGGACGGACGAGGGTGCGCCGCTTGCAATGCGAGCAGAGCTTGCGCGCCAGCCGCTGGGCGACGACGCAGTCGACCGCCGAGGCGATGAGGAAGGGCTCGATGCCCATCTTGGTCAGGCGCGTGATCGCGCCGGGGGCATCGTTCGTATGCAGCGTGGTCAACATCAAGTGCCCTGTCAGCGCTGCCTCGATCGCGATCCGCGCCGTCTCGCCGTCGCGGATCTCGCCGACCATCACCACATCGGGATCGGCACGGAGCATCGAGCGCAGGCCGGTGGCGAAGTCGAGACCCGCCTTGCGGTTGACGTTGATCTGGTTGATGCCGTTGAGCCGGTACTCGACCGGATCCTCGATCGTGATGATGTTCTTCTCGACGTCGTTGATCTCCTGCAGCGCCGCGTAGAGCGTGGTGCTCTTGCCGGAGCCGGTCGGGCCAGTGACCAGCACCGCGCCGTATGCCTGGTGGAAGGCGTCCGCGAAGCGCTCGCGAGCATCGCCGTCCATGCCGAGCTCGTCGAGCGAGCGCTGGGCGTTGTCCTTGTCGAGGATGCGAATCGTCGCCCCCTCGCCGCGCTGGGTGGGCAGGGTGGTGATGCGGAGGTCGACGCGGCGGTCCTCGACCGTGATGCTGACGCGACCGTCCTGGGGCACGCGCTTCTCGGCGATGTTCAGGTCGCTCATGATCTTCACCCGCGAGACGACCGCATTGATCATGCGCTTGGGCACGTGCGCGGCCTCTCGCAGCACGCCATCGACCCGAAAGCGGACGCGCATCTCCCCCTCCCCGGCCTCGAAGTGGACGTCAGAGGCCCCCTCCCCCACCGCCTGTCCGAGGATGCTGTAGACGAGCTTGACCACCGGCGCGTCTTCGGCACTGACCTCGATGTCGCTGACCTCGGCCAGCTCGTCCTCGGCCTCGCCCTCGCTGACGGCCTCGCTGACGGCGCTCTGCAGGGTGTTGAGACGCCCGATCAGCGCCTCGATGTCCTCCTCGGCGGCAACGGCTACACGGCAGTCGAGCGCTGTCGCGATCTGGATGTCGTCGACGGCGAGCACGTTGGTCGGGTCGGCCATCGCTACCAGCAACGTCGCCTTGTCGACGAAGCCAACCGGCAACGCGCGGTAGCGGCGCGCCGTGGCGACGGAGATCAGGTTGGCTGCGGCCATGTCGATCTGGTAAGCGGCGAGGTCGATGTGATCGAGCCCGTAGCGCTCCGCCACGGCGCGCGAGAGCTGGTCGGCGTCGACGGCCCCCTGGTCGAGCAGCAGTTGCTCGGGCGGGCGCCCTGCGGTGCGAGCTTCTTCGATTGCCTGGCGGGCGCGATCTTCGTGAACGAAGCCGAGATCGACGAGGGCGTCGGTGACGAAACCGCTCGAATGGCCGCGGGAGAGCGGCGGGGTGAGGCCGGGCGTGCCCGAATCGGGCGGGAGCGCCGGCGCGGCCGAGCCGCCAGAGTCGGGAACCGGCCGCAGGTGGCTGGGGAACTCCCGTGAGTCCATGCTCACGGGTGGTAGGCGAGCGTTGGTCCCTTGTAGCCGGCGTCGATCACCGCCTGGACGACGCTCTGGCCACTTTGGAAGCCGTAGTTGACGGAGGCCGTCGGAATGGTTTGGTGGACGTGCTTGGGCCGCACGACGACGAGCGCGGGCACCCGGTTGACACCCACGCCCTCGGTGACGGCGGCATAGCGTGAGATCTCGCCTGCAGGAATGACGAAGGTCTCCGCTGCCGGCAACGAGCTCAGGCTCTCAGTCGCGTCCTTGACCAGCTTGTCGTCGATACCGCCGTCGTGGACGAAGAGCAAGACGACTGTCTTGTTGTCGTTCCAAGCCGCGAGCACGTCGTGCGGCAGCGGCTTAGCCGAACGCGCGGAGGCCTGGCTCACCATCGCCAGCGCCGCGTCGAGGCCGGCCGGGACTTCGGTCGAGCTTTCGGTGGTCGCGCTCACCGTCGCCGATTCGGCTTCTTCTTCGCCGCCCTTGCCGCCCATCGAGGACATCAAGAAGACGCCGGCGAGAACCAGCAGCACGCCGATCAAGGCGACCTGCATCAGGGGGTTTTCGTTGAGCTTCTCCCTCATACGATCGCTTACTAAGTCGACAAAATCGGTCCCCAGCTTGAGGGCCGGGCGCCCGGGCTCGCGCGAAAGCCGCTAGCAGGACGCGTTGGGCGCGGCGCCGGCCACAGGCAGGCCCGTGCATTCGACGTAGAACTGCGGCGAGTAGTAGCGGGCCGTGGTGATCGTTTCTTTCGTCGTGCTGCCGGTCGTCGTTTTTTCTTCGCTGCTCGATTTGGTTTCGGTGACCGGAGTTATTTCGGCTGGAGGTTTGTAGGAGGTGCTGTTTTCGATGTTGCCGTTGCCGGAGACGATTACTTTCTTGCCGGCGATCACGCCCTTGTAGAGCCCGTTGCCGGAGATCTTGACCGTGGTGTTCGGTCCGTAGACCACGACTTCGTTGGCGGTTGCACCGTTGCCGCCGAGATCGACGCTGGTGGGAATCGACGTGGAGCCGAGCAGGTAGAAGGCCGGCATCACCGCTGGGTTGCTCGTCGAAACGCGACTATTGCCAGTGATCGAGATCTGATTCGTACCCGAGGACTGGCCGCAGTGCTCGGGCGTGTCGAAGAAGAAGCGAACCTGGGCGCTGGCCGCCATGATCAGCTGGGCGTTGCCGCTGATGCTCACCGAGCAGACCCAGTAGTCCCCGCCGCTGACCGTGAGCGTGTCGTTGCCGTCGACGGTTATCGAGCGACTGGTCGGATTCCAAGGCTTGGTCGAATTGCGGTTGCCGCTGAAGTAGTCCGATTCGCAGCCCGTTGGTTCTTTCGTCGGGTTGGTCTTCGTGCACTTGACGAGGCGGTAGTTGGAGTTGACCGTGGCGATGTTGGTGGGCATGAAGCTGGTTACGGGGGGCAGCGTCTTGTTGCCTTCCGTTATCACGTATTTTTCGCACTGTTTGGCGTTGCCGGTGGGTTTGAAGCCCTTCCCGATGCCGTGGCGTATGTCGCCGCAAACTTTCGTGTTGCCGTTGCCGGTGACGTCGCCGTTGGTGCCGATGTTCACGTGGATCTCGCCGTTGCCATTGAGTTCGATCCCTTCCAGCCCGATCACGCCCTCGATGCCGGGGGAGCCGGTGGTCCCGGTCGTTCCGGTGGTTTGGCTGCCCCCGGTTTCGGTGCCGGTGGTTTTGTTTTCGATCGTTTCGGTCACCGCGGATTCGCTGTAGGCGACCTCTATCCGCCGGCTGACTTCGCCGACTGTGCCGGTGGCCACGACGCAGAGGTGGTATTCGCCGCAGGTCGAGCCCGCGGGACTGACTCGGTAGGCGTATTTGCCTCCGCCCACGGTGCCTTCGACCGTGGGGCACCAGCCGTCTGCTTCCTTCGTCGTTCCTTCCAGCACCCCGCTCGTGCCCAGCTTGAGGCATTCTTTGGTCGCCAGCACGCCCGCGTAGCGGTCGATCCTCGCCCGGGCGATGTTCGCACCGGCGTCGGCGACGGCGATCGCGCTCTTGGTCGAGGAATCGCGGTGCGAGCCCTGCTGGACGTCGACGGTCGATACGACCACGGCGCCTGCCAGCGCCATGCCCGCAATCATCGCGAAGAGGGCCACGGGCAACGCCATCCCGCGCTCGTTTCGGGCCAGTTGCCGCAAGCGGCGGCGGAGTCGCAGGGCGAAGGTCATGGGAATGCTGATCGGTTCCAGACGCGCCAGCTTGAGCCGCGAGCCCCCATTGCGCCGCGAATAGACATGCGTCCTACCGGCTATTGGGGGGCGGAGACCGGCTCGACGGTCTCGGCGGGGCCGGAAAGCTGCTCGATCCCGCTCGCCCGCTGCCCTCCCGCGGCCAGCATCAGCTTGAAATCGTGCGGGCTGGAGGCGTAGTCGAGGGCGGTCTGCTCGGAGACCTTGCCCTCCATCACGTAGCCGAGAAGCGACTGGTCGAAGGTACGCATGCCGTAGTACTCGCCCTCGGCGATCACCTCGGTGATCTTGCCGGTCTCCTCGGGGTTCATGATCAGGTCCTGGACGCGGCCGGTGACGATCATCACCTCGGAGGCGGGTACGCGGCCTTCGCCGCTGATGTCGGGGACGAGACGCTGGGCGATCGCGCCCTTCAGGGTTGCCGCCAGCATCACCCGCGCCTGGTGCTGCAGGTGCGGCGGGAAGAAGTCGACGATGCGGTTGATCGTCTCGGTGGCGTCCAGGGTGTGGACCGTGGAGAGCACGAGGTGCCCGGTCTCGGCAGCCGACAGCGCCGTGCGCACGGTCTCCTCGTCGCGCATCTCGCCGATCAGGATCACGTCGGGATCCTGGCGCAGCACGCGCCGCATCGCCCGGCCGAAGCTCTCGGTGTCCGAGCCGACTTCGCGCTGGTTGACGATCGAGCGCTTGTCTTCGTGCAGGTACTCGATCGGGTCCTCGAGCGTGATGATGTGGTGGTCGCGCGTGCGGTTGATGTGGTCGATCATCGCCGCCAGCGTCGTGCTCTTGCCCGAGCCGGTGGTGCCGGTGACGAGGATGATTCCGCGCTGCTCCTCGGCCAGCTTGGTGACCACCGGCGGCAGCCCTAGCTCCTCCACCGAGCGGATCTCGAAGGGGATCGCGCGGCAGACGATCGAGGTCGAGCCGCGCTGCTTGAAGGTGTTGACGCGGAAGCGAGAGAGGCCCGGGATCGAGTAGGAGAAGTCGGCCTCGCCGGCTTCCTCGAACTCGGCCTGCGAGCGCACTTCGGCGATGTCGTGGAAGGCTTTCTCGGTGTCCTCGCCGCTCAGCGGCCCGTAGCCCTCGAGATGCACGAGCTCGCCGTGCTGGCGGATCGTCGGCGGCGTGCCGACCTTGATGTGCAGGTCGGACCCCTCACGCTCGATCAGCGCCTGCAGCGCTTTGTCGATCTCAAACATCCCGGCCTGTATCGGCCGGGATATCGCGATGCCTTAGCCGTTCGATGAAGCATTGCCAGGGTCGTAGCCCCGGCAATGCTTCATCGAAGGATCAGGTGACCTCGCGCAGCTTCTGGGCTTCGCCCAGCTGCTGCAGCTTCTTCAGGCTCTGGTTCTCGATCTGGCGGATGCGCTCACGGGTGACGTTGAAGGTCCGCCCCACCTCGTCGAGCGTGCGCGGGTGCTCGCCGCCGAGGCCGTAACGCAGCTCGAGAACGCGGCGCTCGCGGTAGGAGAGGTTCTCCAGCGCCTCCTTCAGCGCCTCTTTGGTCAGCAGGTCCGCCGCCCGGTCGAAGGGGGACTCGGCCTTCTCGTCGGCGATGAACTGGCCGAACTCCGACTCCTCCTCGTCACCGACCGGCTTCTCCAGCGAGACCGGAGCCTGAGCGGAGCGCTTGATCGAGTCGACCTCCTCGGGATCGATCCCCGTCACCTCGGCGATCTCCTCCGGCGTCGGCTCGCGGCCCAGCTCGGTGACCAGCTTGCGCTCGGCGCGGCCGATCTTGTTCAGCTTCTCGACCACGTGCACCGGAATGCGGATCGTCCGCGCCTTGTCGGCGAGCGCACGGGCGATCGCCTGGCGGATCCACCAGGTGGCGTAGGTCGAGAACTTGAACCCCTTGCGGTAGTCGAACTTCTCCGCCGCGCGGACCAGGCCCAACGTGCCCTCCTGGATCAGGTCGAGGAAGGGCAGGCCCTGGTTGCGGTAGTTCTTGGCGATCGAGACGACCAGGCGCAGGTTCGACTCGACCATTTTCTGCTTGGCGTCGAGGTCGCCGCGCTCGATCCGCTTGGCGAGTTCGACCTCCTCCTGGGCGGTCAGCAGGCGAACCTTGCCGATGTCCTTGAGGAACAGCTGCAGGCTGTCCGTCGTCATGTCCGGTTTCAGGTCGAGCGCGGCTTTCTGGCGGCGCCGTCCTTTTTTCCCGGTGTCGATCGGGAGGGCTTCCGCGGCCGCTTTCTGGGCCGGGTCCATGTCCTCGACGAGCTCGATCCCCGACTTCTCGAGGTGCCCGTAGAGATCCTCGACGTCCGACTCGTCGAGATCGACCTCCGACACCGCGGAGGCGACATCGCCGAAGGTCAGCACGCCAAGCTGCTGCCCGCGGGTAATGAGGCCTTTGACCTCCTCCAACTCCTGAAGCTCTGCTACCAGCATCCTGTCTGACTCGTTTCTTTGGGAAGGTGTGTTCGGTCCTGCAACTTAAACGCCGCTGCGGGCGAAGAGTCGCGAAAAAATGGACCGGGCGATCCGGTCCGAGAAGCTGAATATCCTGCGCTGACCTTAAGGGCCTGGGACGGGCGGCCTGGATCCGCTCAAACGTCTGTTCGCATATTAGTTGCTTCAGTTTCTGAAGTCAATGCCCAAATCCATGCGTCATACCCGCCCTTGGCTGCGCGCCTTCTGGAATCGCGCTTACCGCGAGAACGTCACCGGCCTCTCGGCGATGGTCGCCTACAACCTGATGCTGGCCGTCTTCCCCTTTGCCCTGCTGGTCCTCTTCGTCGGCGGCCAGGTGCTGAAGATCAGCGGCGTCGAGGCGAGCGTGATCGACGACCTGCAGCGGCTCTTCCCCAACTACGACCAGCACACCCTGGCGGACGTGCTCAACCGGATCCAGGAAAACTCGACCACGATCGGGATCGCCGCCTTCTTCGGCTCGCTCTGGATCGGCGCCTCCTTCTGGGGCGCGATGGACACCGCCTTCTGCCGCATCTACCACGTCGAGTGCCGCGGCTGGGTCGAGCAGAAGCGCTTCTCCTTCGCGATGCTCGCCGTCGTCCTGCTCTTCATCGCCGCCAGCATCTTCCTGCCGACGATGGAGAGCACGCTGGTCTCGAGCACAGACCGCCTTCCCTTCGGCCTCTCCAGCATCAAGGCAATCGACACCGTGCTGCTGCTCGGCGCGGCGATTCTGATCACCTTCCTGATCTGCTGCGTGATCTTCTGGGCGGTGCCGAAGGGGCACATGCCCTGGCGCGCGGTCTGGCCGGGCGCCGCCTTCGTCACCTTCGGCGTCAGCCTCGCCAACTGGCTCTTCCCGGCCTACCTCGCCAACGTCTCCAGCCTTTCGCGCCTCGGCTCGACCGTGGGCTTCATCCTCATCGCCCTGCTCTGGTTCTACCTGCTCAGTCTCGGCCTGCTGGCCGGCGCCGTGATCAACTCACTGCGCTACGAGCTGCACGACACCGGCGAACTTCCCTACAACGGGACGAAAAAGCCGTGCAGAGACTGCCAAGGCGCAGCGACCAAGTAGTTCAAGGACGCAGGGAGCGTGGCGTGCTCTGCACGCGAGCGAACCGAGGACGCCGAAATACGCCGGTCGCTGCGTCTTGGCTAGCCGTAGCGCTCGCCGATGAGCGTCCGCAGCTTGGCGCGATCGTGGCGAGCGTGGACGCGGCGCACGGTGCCGGAGCGGGAGCGCATGACCAGCGATTCGGTCGTGGCGCCGGCGCCGCGGTAGCGGACCCCCTGGAGGACGTCGCCGTCGGTGACGCCGGTGGCGGAGAAGAAGACGTCCTCGCCGGCACAGAGATCGTTGGCGGTGAGCACTCGGTTGAGGTCATAGCCCGCGTCGATCGCCGCTTTTCTCTCCTCGTCGTTGCGGGGCCAGAGGCGACCGAGCAGCTCGCCGCCCATCGACTTCAGCGCCGCCGCCGAGAGCACGCCCTCGGGCGTTCCGCCGATCCCCCAGAGCAGGTCGACGGGGGAGCGTTCGCTGACGGCGAGCAGGGCCGCCGAGACGTCGCCGTCGCTGATCAGGCGAATGCGGGCGCCGGCCTCGCGCACTTCGCGCATCGCATCCTCGTGGCGGGGGCGGTCGAGCATGACGACGATCACGTCGCCGACGCTCCCGCCCTTGCGCTCGGCGATCAGCTTCAGGGTCTCGGGCAGCGGCCGGTCGAGGTCGAGCAGGTCGGCGATCTCCTCACCCCCGGCCATCTTTTCCATGTAGACGCAGGGACCGGGGTCGAACATCGAGCCGCGCTCGGCCAGGGCGATCACGGCGAGGGCGCTGGGCATGCCGCGGGCGCAGAGCGTCGTCCCCTCGAGCGGGTCGACCGCGATGTCGACCACGGGCGGGCTGCCGTCGCCGATCTGCTCGCCGTTGAAGAGCATCGGCGCTTCGTCCTTCTCGCCCTCGCCAATCACGACGACGCCGTCCATCGCGACCGAGTCGAGCACGAAGCGCATCGCGTCGACCGCCGCGCCGTCGGCGGCGATCTTGTCGCCGCGCCCGACCCAGCGGGCGGCGGAGAGCGCCGCGGCCTCGGTGACGCGAACGAGCTCGAGCGCGAGGTTGCGGTCGGGCTTGGTGGCTGGGGTGCCCTCCATTGGAGGGCACCCTAAACAAACCACCGCCTCCTCCGCTTCGCGTCCGGGGGCGGTGGCAATCGCCAGATCGGCGCCGCTCGCGGAGAATCAGATCGTGACGCTCGCCAATCGGTTGACATAGGGTCCCTCCATGAGCCGCTGGGGATTGACGCTTCCGCTGCCAGGACTGGCGCTGGCCGCTCACGAGGACCTGGTCAAGCGCGCGGAGGCGGCTGGCTACACCGACTTCTGGAGCGGCGAGACCAACGGTCCCGACGGCTTTACCCCGCTGGCCCTGAGCGCTGCCTGGACCGAGCGAGCCCGCCTCGGCACCGGCATCGTCGGCGTCTTCCAGCGCGGCCCGGCGCTGCTCGCCCAGGAGGCCGCGGCCCTTGCCAGCGCCTCGGACGGCCGCTTCGTGCTCGGCATCGGCTCCTCCTCGGATCGCATCGTCGAAGGCTGGAACGGGATTCCCTTCGAGCGGCCGCTGGGCAAGGTGCGGGAGACGCTCGACTTCCTCGACGCGGCGCTGGCGGGGGAGCGCACCGAGAGCGGGTTCAAGCTTGAGGCCGCGCCGGCGGAGCCGATCCCGGTCGTGCTGGCCGCCCTGCGCGGCAAGATGCTCGAGCTGGCGGTCGAGCGCGCCGCCGGCGCCTTCACCAACTTCCTGCCGCTCGGCGGCCTGCCCAAGGTGACAGCGCAGCTCGAGGGCGCGCCGGAGGACTTCGAGCTGCTCTGCCGCTTCTTCTGCCTGCCCGGCGAGCGCGAGGCGGTCGAGCCGCTGGCCCGCTTCATGTTCTCCTCCTACATCACCGTCCCGGTCTACAACGCCTTCTACCGCTGGCTCGGCTACGGCGAGCAGGTCGAGGCGATGACCGCGGCCTGGCAGGAGGGCGATCGCCAGGGCGCGGCCGCGGCGGCACCGTGGGAGCTGATCGAGGAGATGTTCATCTTCGGCTCGGCGGAGGAGATGAGGGCGCGAATCGATGCCTTCGTCGCGGGCGGGATCACGCTGCCGGTCCTCACCCCAATCACAACGCCGGACAAGCTCGGCGAGCTGATCGAGGCGCTGGCGCCCTGATTCCTCGCGCCCACGGAGCTCGTGCACAGCCCTTCATCTGATTAAGGCCGTTTTCGCTGGGTAGCTGCTTGTTTCGGCAGGCCATTGCGAGAGGTAACTGGAGGGAAACGATGGCAGCGACGAAAACGCGCTCAACTGGCACCAAAAGCAAAGCCAAACGAGCGAAACCCAGCAAATCGAGCACAGCGCGCAAAACGAGCGCCAAAAAAAGCCAGCAGCGCAAAGCCCCGTCGTCGAGCAACGGCGCCGCGGCTAAAAACGGTGCGGGTACGGCGAAAAAGGCTCGCAAAGCAGTGGAGAGCACAGCGAAGCAAGCCGGAAGCGCCGTCAGCGATGCTGGTCACAGCGTCGGCAAAGCTGCGCGCAAAGCAAAGACGCCGTTGATTGCAAGCGGTGCTGCGGTCGCGGGTGCGGCGGGAGGCCTTGCCCTTGCCTCACGGCAGGCGCGCAAAACAAAGGGACTGCTCCGGCCCAAAGCCAAAGTAAAGATCCGTTCGCAGGACCTCGCTCGTGCGGCTCGCGACGTCGGGCAGTTCGGCATGGACGTCGGGCAACTAGCCGGCGAGCTGCGCAAAAACCGCGAGGCAGCGAACGGGAGCAAGCATCGCTCGCCGGTCGAGGTGGTGCTCGACGGGCTCACCCACCGCCGGCACGAGAGCTGATCCGTCGGGGCATGGCCGGTGCCTGAAACCGCGCCGATACAGTCGGCCCGGTGCTCTATTTCAGCCACCCGGCCTGCCTCGACCACGATCCCGCCCCGGTGATGCCGGGGCACCCCGAATGGCCCGAGCGGCTGCGGTCGATCGAACGGGCGCTGGCGGAGCGCGGCTGGCTCGGGGTGGAGCGGCGCGAAGCGCCGGCGGCAAGCGAAGCGGAGCTGGAGCTGGTTCACAGCGCCGAGCACGTGCGCGCCATTCGCGAGCTCTGCGTTCGTGGCGGCGGCGCGATCGATCCCGACACCTACGCGGTCGAGGGCTCCTGGGAGGCGGCGCGGCGGGCGGCGGGCGGCGCCTGTGCGATGGCGCGAGCGTTGCTCGCGGGCGAGGACCGCGTCGGCTTCTGCGGGACCAGGCCGGCCGGGCACCACGCCGAACGCGAGCGGGCGATGGGCTTCTGCCTCTTCGGCAACGTCGCTGTCGCCGCCGAGCTGGCGATCCGTGAGCTCGGCGCCGAGCGGGTGCTGATCATCGACTGGGATGTGCACCACGGCAACGGGACCGCCGAGATCTTTCGCCACCGCCCCGACGTGCTGGTGGCCAGCATCCACCAAGGCGCCATTTTCCCGGGCAGCGGCGCGCGGCATGACTCCGGCAGCGGGCCCGGCGAGGGATTCACGATCAACCTGCCAGTTCCCAGCGGCTCCACCGAGGAGCTTTGGCTCGAGCTGCTCGACGAGGTGGTCCTGCCGGCGGGCCGGGAGTTCGAGCCCAGCCTGGTGCTGGTCTCTGCCGGATTCGACGCACACCGCGCCGACCCGCTCGCCAGCTGCGCTTTGGAAGCCTCTTCGTTTGGCCGAATGGCTGCCTTGGTGCGCGATTTCGCCATTGAGGTCGATGCCCCTCTGGGGGGCGTGCTCGAGGGCGGATACGACGTCGGCGCGCTGGCCGAAAGCGTCGTCGCCACGCTTGAAGCCTGGAGCGAGTAGCTGGCGCCAGCGAGCTACCGGGCGCGGGCGAGGCTGAGGGCGTAGTCGCCGGCCGGGTCGGTGAACCAGCCGGCCAGCTCCAGCCCGGCCTCCGCGTAGACGTTGCGAAGGGCCCCGCCGGTGAACTTGGTCGAGATCTCGGTGCGCATCTCCTCGCCCGCCGCGAAATCCACCGAAAGGTCGAGCTCTTCGAGCCGCACGGTTTGCTCTTCCAGCGAGCGCAGGCGGATGTCCATGCGCGTCTCTGCCGCGTCGTAGCGGGCGACGTGCTCGAAGCTGTCGAGGTCAAAGTCTGCTCCCAGCTCTCTGTTGAGCACCGCCAGCACGTTCTTGTTGAACTCGGCGGTGACCCCTTCCGCATCGTCGTAGGCGGCCTCCAGGCGCCCGCTGTCCTTGACCAGGTCGGTGCCGAGCAGCAGGTGGTCGCCCGGCTTCATCAGGCCGGCGAGCCGGGCGAGGAAGTCCCTGCGCGAGGCCGGATAGAGATTTCCGATCGTGCCGCCGAGAAAGGCGATCAGGCGAGTGCCGTCACCGGCGGGTATGCGCTCGAGGTGGTGCTCGAAGTCACATACGAGGCCGCGGATTGACAGGCCCGGGTACTCGTCGACCAAGAGCCCGGCCGTTTCGTGAGTGATCTCCTCTGAGATGTCGACCGGGACGTAGGTGTGCAGGCACCCGGCGTCGCGCATCGCGTCGAGCAGGTGGCGCGTCTTCGCCGCCGAGCCGGATCCGAGCTCGACCAGCGAGCGCGGCGCCCCGGCGGCGGCCACGATCTCGGCCGAGCGGGCGGTGAGGATCGAGCGCTCGGCCCGGGTGGGGTAGTACTCGTCGAGTTCGGTGATCTGCTCGAAGAGCTGCGAGCCACGCTCGTCGTAGAAGTACTTGGGAGCCAGCTCCTTCGGCTCGGCGAGCAGCCCCGCGCGCACGTCCTCGGCCATCTTCGCCGCGGCTTCGGCATCGAGGTGCACTTCGATCGCGATGCTCATGCGTCCCCCGCGAGACGGATGCCGGCGAAGATCTGGCGGCGCTGGGGCAGGTCCCAGTTGCGGAAGCTGGGACGGGCGACATCCGGGTGGGTCGCCCAGGAAGCGCCGCGCAGCACCTTGTAATCGTCGCCGAAGAAGACCTCGGAGTACTCGGGGTAGGGGAACGCCTCGAAGCCGAGGTAGGGAAGGAAATCGGATGAGGTCCATTCCCAGGCCTGGCCGACCCCTTCGAGCCGCGGCTGCGCCGCCTCCCACTCCTGCTCGCTCGGCAGGCGCTTGCCGGCCCAGCGGGCGAGCGCGTCGGCCTCGTGCCAGGAGACATGGAGGACGGGATGGGCCGGGTCGATCGGGTCGCGACCTCCCATTCTCGTCAGCACCCATCCCCCGCCGTCAGGCTCCCAGTACAACGGGGGCTCGGCGCCGGTGTCCTCCATGAACCGGAGATACGTGGCGTTGTCGACCGGGGTTCGATCGATCGTGAAAGCGGCAAGCTCGACGGTGTGGCGGGGGCGCTCGTTGTCGTAGGCGAAACCGCGCGCCGGGGCGCCGATCTCGTATTCGCCGGCCTCGACCCTGATCGCCCGCCCCTCCCCGGCGGTGACTTCTACGTTCGCGATATCCGCTATCAGGGGAGAAGCCAGCCGAGCTTCGAGGTGGGACGGCAGCGCGTAGCCGTCGACCATCTGCAGCAGCTGCAGCATCGTCTCGTTGTGCTGCTGCTCGTGCGCGAGCAGCATCTCGTAGACGAAGCCTTCGCGCAGCAGCGGGTTCTCCGCGCCCGCACCGATCTCGACCTCGTCGAGCACCTCGAGCGTGCGCTCACGCACGTCGGCCAGGTAGGAGCGCAGCTCGGCGTCGCGCAGGATCGGCAGCTCACCGCGGCTCTTGCGCGGGTTCTCGATCGCGTCATAGAGCCGGCCCAGCTCACCATGCAACGGCTCGCGATCACCGATCGCCTGCACCAGCCAGAGCTCCTCGAAGTTGGCGATGTGGCCAAGGTCCCAAGCCAGCGGACTGAGCAACGGCGAGTAGACACGGTTGAGCTGCTCGTCGTCGAGCGGCTCGATCAGCTCCAACGTCGCCCGGCGCGCCTCGGCGAGGCGGTCCGCGATCGCACCCTTGGAGCTCTGGGTCACCTCGGTGGCGATTTGAAAACCCTAGCGATGTCTGATTGCCGGGAGGGGAACGAGGCGAAGTGCAACGCATTTCGGTCCCGAGAGAACCGAAACGCGTTGCACTTCGCCGCGCGCTGTAGGGTGCGCGACCGTGGAGATCGCGGGGAAGAGCGCGCTTGTCGCCGGCGGGGCGTCAGGACTAGGTGAGGCGACGGCACGCGGCTTGGCCGAGGCCGGCGCAGCGGTGACGATCGCCGACCTCAACGCCGAGAAGGGCGAGGCGCTGGCCGCGGAGCTTGGCGCAACTTTCGTTCCCGCCGACGTGACCGATGAGGCCGCGGTCGCCGGCGCCGTCGAGAGCGCGGCCAGTCGTGACGGCGGCCTTCGCATCTCTGTTTGCTGCGCCGGGATCGGCTGGGCCGAGCGGGTCGCCCACAAAGGCGGAGCCCACAACCTCGAATTCTTCTCCAACGTGGTCAAGGTCAACCTGATCGGCACGTTCAATGTTCTGCGGCTCGCTGCCGCGGCGATGAGCGAAAACGAGGCCGACGAGGAAGGCGAGCGGGGCGCCTGCGTCAACACCGCCTCGATCGCCGCCTACGACGGCCAGATTGGCCAGGTCGCCTACGCCGCCTCGAAGGGCGGCATCGTCGGCATGACCCTGCCAGCGGCGCGCGACATGGCCAAGCGCGGTGTCCGCGTCAACACAATCGCCCCGGGACTCTTCGACACGCCGCTGCTCGCCGCCCTGCCCGAGGATGCGCGAACGGCGCTCGGCGAAGGCATCCCCTTCCCCTCCCGCCTCGGCCGCCCCGAGGAGTACGCCCGCCTCGTCACCCAGATCGTCGCCAACCCGATGCTCAACGGCGAGACGATCCGTCTCGACGGCGCCCTGAGGATGCCGCCGAAGTAACTCCTGATGCATTGACATGCCTATAGGGGTGAAAAGGCGTCATTAGTTCGTACCCTGGGCCTCCGGGTCGCGCCAGGCATGCTTTTGCCAGGGCGGGCTGATCGTGAAGCTAGCTCGGGTGGTCGCGGCGATCCGCTCCAGGGGGATCAGGTGGACGTCGCGGCCGAAGGTGATCCGTTCGAAGTCGGGAATGCCTGCGGTGTTTCCGGCGTGGCTGCCGCCCGAGACCATCAGCAGCCGCGTCTCCGGCCCCCAGCCGTTTTCGCCCCTCAGCCCTATCGCTTCCTCCGCGACCTTCACCGGCTCGAGTCCCGCGTCGGAAGCCCAACCCTTCGCCTTGCCAGGCCGGGAGTTGAACCCGTTGTGAGAGCTGGCACGCTCACCGACCGAGCCGTCGGAACGGATCCGAACTTGCACCCCCTCCCAATCATCCGGGTGATAGCCCTCGTCCCCGAGCACCGGCACCCCGCGGAAGGTCGCCGAGTCGGCGTAGTAGGTCCAGTACTGGATATAGAGGTTGCCGGCACGCGGGCCGCTGCAATCCGCTCCCCCAGCTTCAGTCGCGGCGATGGCATCATCCCTGCAATCGATCACGTGGACAAATGCCGTGACGGGCAGGCCCCCATCGGTCCGCGTCACACGCCCTTGCCCCCGCGCGTCCCCACAATCCGTCTCCCGACACCGCCTGAAATCCACCGGCACCGCCCTCGACCCCCGCTCGAACATCAGCGTCGGCATGTGCCGCCGCACCAACTCCCCCACTTCGGTCCCGTACTCCGCAATCAACCGCGGCTCGTCACCGCAACTGCCAGCCAGCGCCGCCGCGCAGAGCAGCCGCGAGGCGATGGACTGCGCCAGTGCGGCCCCCGGGACTCGCACCCCCGTGGCAACCAACGCGGCGAGCATGAGCGAGACCACGAGCAACAACCCGATCCACTCCACCGTCCCCTGCCCCCGCTGCGCGCGCATAGGACTGCAAGCTCCTGAGGACTAGTTCTATGCCCCCGGGCGCAGTGAGGCGCAAGGGCACCCCCATGGAGCACTCGCTACGTCAGCGAGCTAGAGATTCTGGATCTCAGCCGCAATGTCCGCCGCCGCCTGCTTGGCGTCGGCGAACAGCATCGAAGTGTTGTCTTCGTAGAAGAGATCGTTGTCGATCCCCGCAAAGCCGGGGCTGAGAGAGCGCTTGATCACGATCACCTGCTGGGCCTCGGAGACCTCGATGATCGGCATGCCGGCGATCGGGCTGTCCGGGTCGTTCTTCGCCGCCGGGTTGGTGACGTCGTTGGCGCCGACGACGACGGCGACGCCGGTCCGCGGCATTTCCGGGTTGATCTCCTCCATCTCCTTCAGCTGCTCGTAGGGCACGTCGGCCTCGGCGAGGAGGACGTTCATGTGCCCCGGCATGCGGCCGGCGACGGGGTGGATCGCGTAGCTGACGGGGACACCGCGCTTTTCCAGCTCGTCGGCGACCTCCTTGATCGCGTGCTGGGCCTGGGCAACGGCGAGGCCGTAGCCGGGCACGATCACGACCGAGTCGGCGTAGGCGAGCTTGATCGCCGCGTCCTGGGCGCCGATCGAGATGTGCGGGCGTTCCTCTCCAGTCCCGCCACCGCCCCCGCTGGGGGCGCCGCCGAAGCCGGAGAAGAGGATGTTCGCGACCGAGCGGTTCATCGCGGTCGCCATCTCCAGGGTCAGGATCGTTCCCGAGGAGCCGACCAGAGTGCCGGCCACGATCAGCGCGACGTTGTCGAGGGCGAAGCCGGCGGCGGCGGCCGAAAGGCCGGTGAAGGCGTTGAGCAACGAGATCACGACCGGCATGTCGGCGCCGCCGATCGGCAGCACGACGAGGTTGCCGAGGATCGCCGCCAGGACCAGGAGCAGGATGAAGAGGCCCTGCGAGGGCGATTCGTGGTCGACCGCGAGGATCACGCAGATCGTCACGATCGCGATCAGCAGGACGGCATTTATCACCTGCTGGCCGGGCGCCGCTATCGGCCGGGTCGGGATCAGGTCCTGGAGCTTGGCGAAGGCGATGTTCGAGCCCCAGAAGGAGACCGAGCCGACGACGCCGGCGAAGATGACCGGAATCAGCGAGTCGAGCGGGAAGTCCTCGCCGATCGAGATGCCGTGGCGGATCTCCGACCAGGCGATCAGGGCGACCGCGCCGCCGCCGACGCCGTTGTAGAGGGCGACCATCTGCGGCATCTCGGTCATCTGCACGCGGATCGAGGCGATGACCCCGATCGCGGTGCCGATACCGAGGCCGAGTGCGATCAGGCCCCAGTTGCCGATGCCGTCGAGCAAGAGCGTCGTGATCACGGCGACCGCCATGCCAACGGCGGCGATCAAATTGCCGCGCTTGGCGGTGGTCGGGTGGGTGCCCTGCTTGATCCCGATGATGAAGAGGGAGAAGGCGACGATGTAGAGCGCCGTGGCGGCGTCGCCGCCCGGCTTCAGCACTGCCTCGACCATCAGGCCCCGCCCTTCCCGTCCGCGTCACCCTTGGGCTTCGGCTTTTTGGAGAACATGCCGAGCATCCGGTCGGTGACCATGAAGCCACCCACGACGTTGATCGTGCCGAAGGCGATCGCGATCGTGCCGATCACGTACTCGACGCCGTCGTTGGCGAAGCCGACGACGATCAGGCCGCCGAGCATGACGATGCCGTGGATCGCGTTGGTCTGCGACATCAGCGGCGTGTGCAGGGTCGTCGGCACCTTCGAGATCACCTCGAAGCCGACGAAGACGGCGAGCACGAAGATCGTGATCTCGGTCATCAAGCTCATGGCTACTTAGCTGCCCTCTCGTTCTTGATCTCGCCGCCGTGGGTGATGCAGGCGGCGGCGACGATGTCGTCCTCGAAGTCCAGGTTCAGCTCGCCCTCATCGCTGACGATCAGGCCGAGCAGGTTCTCCAAGTTCTTGGCGTAGAGCTGGGAGGCGGGCAGCGGCATCTCGCTGGCGAGGTTGCGCGGGCCGAGAATCTTGACGCCGCCCTCGACCACGGTCTGGCCGGCCTCGGTCAGCTCGCAGTTGCCGCCGGTCTCGGCGGCAAGGTCGACGATCACCGAACCGGGCTGCATGCCGCGCACCGCCTCCGCGGTGATCAGCAACGGGGCCGGGCGGCCGGGAATCGCGGCGGTGGTGACGATCACGTCCTGCTTGGCGGCGTTCTCGGTCAGCGCGTCGCGCACCTGCGCGTTCTCCTCGTCGGTGAGCGGCCGGGCGTAGCCGCCCTCGCCCTCGGCGTCGGGGATGAAGTCCAGTTCCAGCGGCCGCCCGCCGAGCGATGCGATCTGCTCCCAGGCGGCGCGGCGGATGTCAAAGCCGGTGACGATCGCGCCCAGGCGCTTGGCCGTGGCGACGGCCTGCAGCCCGGCGACACCAGCGCCGAGCACGAGCACCTTGGCCGGCGGGACGGTGCCGGCGGCGGTGGTCATCATGCCGAAGAAGCGGCCCGACTCGCGGGCGCCGATCAGGGTGGCGGCGTAGCCGGCGGCGGCGGCCTGCGAGGAGAGCGCGTCCATCGCCTGGGCCCGCGTCGTCCGCGGGATCGCCTCCATCGCGAAGCTCGTGACGCCGGCCCCGGCCAGCGCTTTGTTCGACTCAGCAGCGGTCCAGGGCGCCAGGTGGGCGACCAGGACCTGGCCGGACTTGAGGCGAGCGATCTCCTCGTTGGAAGGGGCGGCGACGCGGAGGACGACGTCGGCGCCCCACGTAACCTCGCCCTCGACGACTTCGGCGCCGGCTTCCTCGTACTGGGAGTCGGGATGGCCGGCGGCCTCGCCGGCGCCCCTCTCGACCAGCACCGCGACCTTCTCATTGGCGCTGAGGGATTTGACCACGTCAGGGACCAGCGCGACCCGGCGCTCCCCCTCGACGGTCTCTTTCGGCACTCCGATTTTCACGCGGCGCGGAAGATTATGTGAAAGCGGGTCCGGGGCGTCAGCCGGCCGTCAGGGCGGCCAGCCGCTGGAGCGTGTGCAGTTGCTGATCGCGCTCGGCGTGCACCGGCGAGACGACCAGGCGGTCGATGCCGGCGCCGCGGAAACGCTCGACCCGCTCCGCCACCTCGGCCTCGGTGCCGACCAGCGAGGTCGCCTCGACGATCTCATCCGGCACGGCCTCGTAAGCGCCGGCGCGGTCGCCGTCCTGGAAGCGCTTCTGGACCTCGTCGGCAACCTCGCCGAAACCGAAGCGGTGGGCGAGGTCGACGTAGAAGTTGGTTTTGCGGCTGCCCATGCCGCCGAAGTAGAGGACCAGGCCGGCCTTGACTACTGCCTTGGCAGCCTCGAGGTCACCGTCGATCGCCACCTGCAGCGATGGTGAGACCTCGAGGTCCGAGCGCTGGCGGCCGCCCTTGGCGAAACCGGCCTCCAGGTGCTCCCCCCAGGTCTGCTCGAAAGCGTCGACGCTGAAGAAGATCGGGATCCAGCCGTCGCAGATCTCGGCGGCCATCTCGACCGACTTGCGGCCGATCGCGCCGACGAAGACCGGGATCCGGTTGCGCTCGGGATGGAAGTTGAGCTTGAGCGGCTTACCCTCGCCACCGGGTATTGGCAGTTGGTAATGCTCCCCCTGGTGATCTACCGGGCCCTCGCGGGCGATGATCTCCCGCACCACTTCGATGTACTCGCGGGTCCGCCCCCACGGCTTGGCATAGGGCACGCCGTACCAGCCTTCGGAGACCTGCGGGCCGGAGGGACCGAAGCCGAAGAGGAAGCGGCCGCCGGAGAGCTTGTCGATCGTCGCCCCGGCCATCGCCGCGGCCGCGGGCGGCCGCGCCGGGACCTGCAGGATCGCGGCGCCGAGGTTGATCGTCTTCGTCTGCGGTGCGAGCCAGGCGAGCACGCTGACCACATCGGAGCCGTAGGACTCGGCCGCCCAAACCGACTCGAAGCCGGCGTCCTCGGCGGCGTGGACGACCTCGAGGGCGTCCTCGCCGGCGGGGCCGATGCCCCAGTAGCCGAGGTTGAGTCCAAGCTTCAAAGCCATCCGGCGCTCACCCTATTGAATAGATAGTGATGAGCACGAAGTCGCCAAGCGCATCGCCCGCCGCAGCAGTCGACGGAGGGCTCTCCAGCGCCACCGCCAAGAAGCGGCTGCGCGAGCTCGGGGCGCCGCTGGAGACTTCCTCGCGCTCGACCTCGAGCATCGTCGCGGGCAACGTCTTCACGCTCTTCAACGCGATCATCGGCGCCTTCTTCGTGCTCGACCTCGGGCTCGGCCTCTACGCCGACTCGATATTCGGCCTGATCGCGGTGATCAACTCCTACATCGGCATCCGCCAGGAGCTGAAGGCGAAGCGAACCCTCGACGAGCTCGCGGTCCTCGTCGCCCCCCATGCCAAGGTCGTTCGCGACGGTGCCGTGGTCGAGCTGCTCGCCGAGGAGATCGTCCCCGGCGACCTGGTCCAGGTCGGGCCGGGAGACCAGCTCGTCGCCGACGGCGAGGTGGCGCGCAGCCGCGGCCTCACGCTCGACGAGTCAATGCTGACCGGGGAGGCTGACGGCGTGCGCAAGGAGAGCGGCGACCGGCTGCTCTCCGGCTCCTTCTGCATCAGCGGCTCCGGCCATTACGAGGTCGACGCGGTGCGCGAGCAGAGCTACGCCGGCAAGCTGGCCGGTGAGGCGCGCGCCTTCCGCCACCCGCCCTCGCCGCTGCAGGCCGAGGTCAACCGGGTGATCGTCGCCTGCCTCTACGTGATGGTGCCGCTGGCGGTGCTGCTGCTGCTGACCCTGAAGCTGCGCAACACGGACCTGGTCGAAGCCGCCCAGACCGCCACTGCCGGCCTGGTCACGCTCGTCCCCGAGGGGCTGGTGCTGCTGATGAGCGTCACCTTCGCGGTCGCCGCCGTGCGGCTCGCGGGCAAGCACGTGCTGGTGCAGCAGATGAGCGCCACCGAGAGCCTCGCCGCGGTCGACACGATCTGCGTCGACAAGACCGGGACGCTGACCGACGGGGAGCTGCGCCTGGCCGGCGTCGAGGTGGCGGAGGGAGTCGACGCCAAAGCCGCCCACGCGGCGCTCGGCAACTTCGCCGCCAGCGCCGGGGACCGCAACCGCACCCTGGAAGAGATCGGCAACCGCTTCCCGGGCGAGGCGGGGCAGGTCAGCGGGGAAGTCGCCTTTTCCTCGGAGTGGAAGTGGAGCGGCCTGCGGATCGGGGGGACCAGCTACGTGCTCGGCGCCCCTGACGTGCTGGGCGAAGGCGGCGCCCTCACCCTCCCCCCCGGCCTCGCCGCCGCGCTCGAGCGCGAGACCGCGGCGGGGCGGCGCGTCGTCGCCTTCGGCGAGAGCGCCGATCCGCTGCCCGGCGATCCCGCCACGGCCGCGGCGCCGCGGCTCTCCCCCGTCGCCCTCGTCGTGCTCGAGGAGACGCTGCGCCCCGACGCGGCGGAAACGGTGGCGACGATGCGCGAGGAGGACGTCGAGCTGAAGCTGATCTCCGGCGACGCCCGGGCGACCGTGACAGCCGTTGCGGCGGCGGTTGGGGTGCCCCGGGAGGCGGGAGTGATCGAGGGCCACGAACTGCCCAGCGACGAGGAAGGGCTGGCGGCGGCGGCCCAGCGCAACACCGTCTTCTGCCGAATCAAGCCCGAGCAGAAGCGCGACCTGGTCGGCGCCCTCTCGGCCTCGGGCCGCTACACGGCGATGATCGGCGACGGGGTCAACGACGTGCCGGCGCTGAAGCGGGCGCGCATGGCGGTGGCGATGGGCTCGGGCACGCAGGTGACCAAGGGGGTGGCCGACGTCGTCCTGCTCGAGGACGAGTTCGCGCGGCTGCCGGAAGCGGTCGGCGAAGGGCGGCGGATCGCCCGCAACATCCACCGGCTCGGGCGCCTCTACCTGACCAAGACCGTCTACGCGGCGGCGCTGATCCTCCTCGTCGCGATCCCCGGCTGGGCCTTCCCCTTCCTCCCCCGCCACCTCACTCTCGCCGCCTTCCTCACGATCGGCGTGCCCTCCTTCGTGCTGGCCCTGATGCCCTCGGACGGCCCGCTCTACCGCGGCCGCCTGCTGCGCGCCCTTGCGGCCTTCGCGGTGCCGGCGGGCCTCGCCACGGCGCTCGGCTCGATCCTCTCCTTCTTCCTCGTCGACACGGTCTTCGGCGGCAACCTCGAGGCCGGGCGCACCGCCGCGACGACGACGCTGGTCGTGCTCGGCCTCAGCTTCGTCCTCCTGCTCGAGCGCGGTCCCGGCCGTGAGCACATCGCGATCCAGAGCAACATGCTGGTGCTCGTGCTCAGCCTCGGCGGGCTGTTTGCCGGCATCCTGGCGCTGCCGCCGCTGCGCGACTTCTTCGAAATGGAGGTGCTCAGCTCGGCGCAGTGGTTCCTGGCACTGCTCTCGGCAGCCGCGGGCCTGGCGATCGCCAGCGTGATCTGGCGGCTGCCGCAGGTCGAAGCCTGGGGAGGGCCGGTCAGTCCTGAGGCGGAAGCACGAACTGACTGACGATCAGGTTGGCCGCGAGGCGGGGCTCGGAGCCCTCGCGCTGGCGCTCCATCTTGACCTCGATTACGACCGTGCTCTTGCCAGCGTGCAGGGGCGTGCCGGTGGCGAGGAGCTCGTCCCCGAGCAGGCCGGCGGCGAAGACGTTGAGCTTCAGCTCGATCGTGGTGAAGTTGTGCCGCGGCGGGATGTTGCGAAAGGTCGCCCAGGCGGCGACGGTGTCGCCGAGCGCGGTCCAGACGCCACCGTGGACGAAACCGCCAGGGTGCAGGTGGCGCTTGTCGACGACGATCCGCCCGCTGGCGAAATCGTCCTCGATCTCGAGCGGCTCGATCCCGAGATCGCCCGGAAAGCTGCCCGGAAGGAAGCCGCGCACGGACTCCGGCGTGATCGTCGAGCTCGGGTGGTGCGCGGTCTCGCTGCTGCCGCTCATGAGGCGAAAGAGTAAGCACCCGGAGCCAGCTCGCGCGTGCGCCGGCGGTAGGCGCTCCAGGTCCAGGGCCAGTTGTTCGGGTCGTTGCCGTTCTCGTCGATGTACCAGTTGCTGCAGCCCGCCTGCCAAACCGTGCCGGCGAGAGCGACGCGCAGCTCGCGGTCGAAGTCCTGGGCAGCCGCCCGCGAGATCTCGATGCGGCTCGCGCCGGCCCGGTCCATCTCGCGCAGCGCCGCCAGCAGGTGGCCGACGCCACACTCGATCGTGTTGACGACCGAGCCGCTGCCGCCGTTCGTGTTCGGGCCATAGAGCAAAAACATGTTGGGGAAGCCGGGCACGCTGAGCCCGAGGTAGGCGCGCGCCACTTCGGCCCAGGCCCGCTCCAGCGTGCGGCCCTCGCTGCCTGCGATCTCCATCGGCGCGACGAACGCATGGCTGGCGAAGCCGGTGGCGAAGACGATCGCGTCGGTCACCCGCTCGATCCCCGCGGCGTCGCGGATGCCGTTCGGCGTGATCGAGCCGATCCCGCCGCTGACCAGCTCGACGTTGGGCTTGGTCAGGGTCGGGTACCAGTCGTCGGTCAGCATCACCCGCTTGCAGCCGAACTCGTAGCTCGGCGTGACCTTGTCGCGCAGCTCCGCGTCCGGGATCGCCGACTTGAGCTGGCGCATGCCGAGGGCCCGGAACAGCGGCAGCAGCCAGCGGTGACGGGTGAACGCCGCGGCGGCAAGATCCTGGAAGGCGTAGATCGAGGCGCGATCGAGGCGCCGCAGGGCGGGAAGGCGGCGGAACACCGCGCGATGCAGGCGCGAGTACTCGTGGTCGCCCTTGGGGAGCGTCCAGCCTGGGGAGCGCTGGTAGACGTCGAGCTGCGCGACTTCGGGCTGGATCGCCGGGCCGACCTGGATCGCGCTGCAGCCGGTGCCGATCAGGGCGACCCGCTTGCCGGCGAGGTCGACGTCGTGGCGCCACTCGGCGGTGTGGAAGGCGGGGCCCTCGAAGTCCTCCAGCCCCTCCAGCGGTGGCACTTTCGGAACCGAGAGCTGGCCGCAGGCGGTGGCCAGGACATCGGCCTCGTGCGGGCCGTCACTCGTGTCCAGCTGCCACCTGCGCCGCGTCTCGTCCCAGCGCGCGCTCTTCACCTCGGTGCCGGTGCGGATCTTGTCGATCACCCCGAAACGGCGGGCCACCCCCTCGACATAGGCGCGTATCTCCGGCCCGGGAGAGAAACGCCGCGACCAGCTGTTGGGCGCGAAGGAGTACTCGTAGAGGTGCGAGGGAATGTCGCAGGCGGCGCCGGGATAGGTGTTGTGCTGCCACACCCCGCCGACCCGCTCCCCCTTCTCGAAGACGGTGACGTCCTCATACCCCTCGCGCTTCAGCATCACCGCGGCGCCGACGCCGCCGAAGCCGCCGCCGACGATCGCGACCGAGGGACTCACGCAACCACCCCGCGTTCACGCGCCAATCGCCCCGGATTCGAACACCCGGCGATCACCGTGTCGATTGGCGCGTTCACAGCCCGAACCCTTTCAAGCCGAAATCGCCGAAGGGCTCGTCGCGCTCTTTCACCGCCTCTTTGAAGCCTGCTTCGGCGGCGCGGCGGACGAAGCCGTGGCCCTCGGCGGTGTGGCGGGCGACGCCGTCGAAGAAGGTGCCGAGCAGCTGGCTCTGGTGCAGGCCCTGCGCGTAGAGCCCCTGGTTGACCAGCAGCTTCATCATCACGAGCTGGTTGATCGGCAGCCGCGCCACCCGCTCCAGCAACTCCTCGAAGCGCTGGTCGAGCTCGGCGGCAGGCGTCGCCTCGGTCGCCAGGCCCCACTCCTCGGCCTGGGCGCCGGTCAGCGAGTCACCGGTGAAAAGCAGCCGCTTGGCCCGCATCGGACCGACGCGCGCCGCCCACAGCGCCGTCGTCGGCGAGCCCCAGACGCGCGCCGGCGGGTAGCCGATCTTGGCGTCGTCGGCGATCACCAGCAGGTCCGAGCAGAGCGCCATGTCGGTGCCACCCGCCACGCAATAGCCGTGCACCTTGCAGAGCACCGGCTTCTCCGAGTGGAAAAGGCTCATGAAGCCGCGCACGTTGCGCCACATGAACTGGAAGTCGGTGACCGGGTCCCAGTCGGAGTCCGGCATGTGGTTGGCGCCGATCGTCGCCGGGTCGAGCGGCGAGCCGGCCGGAGCCTCGACCCCGCCCAGCTCGCTCATGTCCCCCTCGGCGGAGGCGACCAGGTCGTAGCCGCCGCAGAAGCCCGAGCCGTTGCCGGCCAGGGCGATCGCGTGCACCTCGGGGTCGAGGTTCGCCCGCTCGACGCAGGCGGCCAGCTCGGCCGGCATGCGGGGCGTGATCCCGTTGCCGCGATCCGGCCGGTTCAGGGTGATGCGTGCGACCCGATCGCTGCTCTCATAGATCAGCGTCTCGAGTCGCACAGGCCTGCCTCAGTTCATCCGCTCGACGATCATCGCCTTGCCCTGGCCGCCGGCGACGCACATGGTCTCGAGCCCGACCTGGTGGTCGTCGGTCTCCATCACGTTGAGCAGGGTTCCCATGATGCGGGCGCCGGTCATCCCGAAGGGGTGGCCGAGTGCGATCGCGCCGCCGTGGGTGTTGAGCTTGTCTTCGGCGATGCCGCATTCGCTCATGATTGGGATCACCTGGGCGGCGAAGGCCTCGTTTAGCTCGACCACGTCGATGTCCTCGATCGTCATCCCGGCCCGGTCGAGCACCTTCTTGATCGCGCCGATCGGGGCGACGCCCATCAGCTCGGGCTCGTTGCCGTAGGTGGCGGCGGTGACGATGCGGGCACGCGGGGTCAGGCCCAGCTCCTTGGCCTTGGTGTCGCTCATCAGCAGCACCGCCGCGGCGCCGTCGTTGAGCGGGCAGGAGTTGCCGGCGGTGACGCCGCCGCCGCCGAAGGCCTCCGGCAGCTGGGAGAGCTTCTCCAGGGTCGAGGAGGGGCGCGGGCCATCGTCCTTGGCGACCTCGGTGCCGTCGGGCAGGGTCACCGGAACGATTTCGCGGTCGAAGAAGCCGTCTTCCTGCGATTTCACCGCCAGTTCCTGCGAGCGCTGCGCGAACTTGTCCATGTCGGCGCGGCTGACCTCGTACTTTTCGGCGACGTTGACCGCGGTCAGGCCCATGTCGATGTAGGCGTTGGGCTGGCCGTTCTCGCCGATCAGGTTGGGGTTGCGATCGTCGGCGCCGGCGGGCTCGGTGCGCTCGTTGAAGCGACTGACCCACTCGACCCCGGCGGCGATGTAGACGTCGCCCTCGCCGGCCTTGATCGCGTTGCCGGCGTGGCGGATCGCGTCGAGGCTTGAAGAGCAGTAGCGCGAGACGGTGACGCCGTTGACCTCCTGCGGCAGCTTCTCGGAGAGCAGCGAGATGATCCGGCCGATGTTGAAGGCCTCGAGCCCCTGCGGCATGCCGACGCCGCAGAAGACGTCTTCGACCAGGGCCGGGTCGACGCCCGGGTTGCGCTCAAGCAGCTGGTCGACCACGAAGGCGCCCATCTCCTCCGGGCGCAGCTGGGCCAGCGAGCCCTTGAAGGCACGGCCGATCGGCGTGCGGATGGTGTCGACGATTACTGCCTCGGGCATGCGGGTCTCTCCTTCGGGCTGGGGTCGGGAAGTGCGGGCCGCAGGGTAGTGGATCGGGAGCGCAGGGCTCCGCGGCAGGCTTTAAGTTAGTGCCGATGTCGCTGGACGGACTGCGGGCATGGATAGGGCTGGTCGAGCGCAAGCTGACCATGCGCACGCGCGTCTTCCTCGTGCTCGTCGCGATCGCGATCGGCGGCGCGGGCGCAGGCATCGTGCTGGCGATCGACGCCCAGGACAACGCGGTGGCCACGAGCGACCTGCAAGCGCTGCAGAGCGAATTGACGAGCCGAATCGAAGGACTCGAAACGCGGGTGGAGAGCCTCGAAGCCGAAGTACAAGCCAGGAAGCGATAGTGCCGAACGGCACGAACTTTCTACGCATCGTCCCCTGACTGCGTTACATTCGCCGCAATTCGACCTCGCGAGCACCGCGAGCTCTGCCGCTAGGCAGTGAAAGGAGTTGCCCTGATGCCAGAGGGTTACTGCGTCAAGGAGCGCAAGAAGGTCGAGATCAAAGACGCCAAGCAGGTGACGATGAAGAACGGTCGCCCAGCGATCCAGGGAACCTGCCCGGATTGCGGCACGAAAATCTTCAAGATCGGCAAACTCGAGTAGTCCGGACCTGAACCTGCGCCGGCGGGCATTCGTATGCCGACCGAATGCCACCTGGCGCGCTGACAGATGAGCGGGACGTGCGTGAGGCCTACTCGGCCCACGCACCTGAGCTTTACGGCTTCGCGGTCCGCTCGCTCGGCGACTCCGGTCTCGCCGAAGAGGCCGTCCAGGAGACCTTCTTGCGCGCTTGGCGCGCAGGTGAGCGCTTCGATCCCCAGATCGGCTCGCTGCGCACCTGGCTGTTCGCGATCCTGCGCAACGTGGTGATCGATCTCGGTCGCGCCCGTGCGGCCCGGCCAACCGTCTCCGACGAAGGCATCGAGGCTTCGGTCGAGCCCTTCGACGAGGCGTTGCTCTCCTGGCAGATCGAGGAGGCGATGCGGCGGATCGGCGACCAGCACCGCCGCGTCCTGGTCGAGACCTACTACCGCGGCCGGCCCTACGCCGAGGTCGCCGATGAGCTCGGCGTGCCCGAGGGAACGGTGAAGAGCCGCGTCTACTACGGCCTGCGCGCGCTGCGGGTCGTGCTCGAGGAGATGGGCTATGAAGACTGACGGCTGCCGCCACTGGAAAGAGGAACTGGGCGCCTACGCGCTCGGGCACCTGACCGATGACGCGCGGGCCAGGCTCGAGGCCCACCTCGAGGGCTGCCCCACTTGCCGGGCCGAGGCCGACTCGCTGTTCGCCGTCTCGCGGCTGCTCCCCCATGCCGACCCCGAGCGCTTCGGCCCAGCCCCGCAGCCCCCGGCCGAGCTGGGCAAGCGGATCACCGCGACGATCGGCAGCGAGCGGCGCTCCAAACGGCGTCAGCGCCGACTGCGTTTTGGGCTCGGCTTCGGCGGGGCCGCCGCGGCTACCGCGATGGCGGTGCTGGCGATCTTCGTCCTCTCCGGCGGCAGCGAAGGCGGCCCCGAACAGCACATCGCCTTCCGCGCGCTGCCCAGCGGCGTTGAGATCTCCGCCACGCTCGAGCCGCAGGCCTTCGGCACCGAGATCCACATGTACGTCAAGGGGATCCGCTCGGGCACGCTCTGCCGCGTCTACATGCGCGGCCCCCGCGGCGAGGCCGTCTCGGCCGGCAGCTTCCGCTACCGCTGGGGCGCCGACGACTCGGCCGTGCTCAGCGCCGCCCTCGATCTCTCGCGCGCCAAAGCCCTTGTCGTGCACGCCGGTGACCACACCTTCGTCGCGCCCATCGGCCGTGCCGAGGCGGCGGCGCTGCGCAACCAACCCCAACAGGAGGAATCAACGTGAAGAAGACCCTGCCCATCCTCGCCGCCCTGGCGCTGGTCGGAGCGCTGGCGATGGCCGGCTGTGGAAGCAGCAGCAGCAGCTCAAGCTCGGGCTCCGGCGGCGCCTACGGCGGCGGCGAAGAAACGACGAGCAAGCCGGCCGCCTCGACCACCTCCTCCGAAGGCGCGCCGATCACCGTCGGCACTGCCAAAGGGGTTGGCAAGGTGCTGGTCGACTCCAACGGCATGACGCTCTACTACTTCCAGAAGGACCAGAACGGCGAATCCGCCTGCTACGGAGCCTGCGAACAGGGCTGGCCACCACTGACCACCGAAGGCGCGCCACAGGCCGGCGAAGGCGCGATGGCCTCGAAACTGGGCACAACGAAACGCAAAGACGGCACGGTCCAGGTGACCTACAACAACTGGCCGCTCTACACCTTCGTCGAGGACAAAAAGCCGGGCGAAGACAACGGCACCGATAGCAAGGCCTTCGGCGCCTCCTGGTACCCGCTACACCCCAACGGGGAAAAGGCGGGCCACTAGGCCGAGCCGCGCTTGCGCGCGGAGATTGACGGTGGGACCAGCTCGCGGATCCCGGCCAACAGCCGGACCGCGAGCTCTCCCGCCTCCTCGCCGGGTTTGGCCTGACCGCCGCGCGGCTCGAAGAAGCGAACCCGCAGACGGGACCGGCGGGGGAAGCCGGTCAGGTCCGACGTCCCCTCGATCGCGACGCAGACGATCTTCGCCTCAGGGACCTCGAGCGCCAGGCGACCGACGCCGCTGCGCGCCCGCAGGACTTTGCCGCGCGAGCGCGTCCCTTCCGGGAAGACGCCGATGCAGGAGCCGCGCCGCAGTTCCTCGACCGCCCGCGCCAGGGCGCCGGCGTCACCGGCGTCGCGCTCGATCGGGATCTGGCCCATGCCGTTGAGCACCGGGGCCAGGCCGCGCACTTTCCAAAGGGCGGATTTGGCCAGGGCCTTGATCTGGCGCCGCTTGAGCGCCGCGATGCCGACCATGACCGGGTCCCAGTGGCTGTCGTGGTTGCCGACGACCAGGACCGGGCCGCTCTGCGGCAATACCTCCAGCCCCTCAACCTTCAACCGCCCCCAGGCGGCCACCGGCCGGCAGACCGTCATCGCCGTCCAGTACATCGGGCTCGGCTCTCGCTTTGCCCCGGCTGGTGTGGTGAACCCCCCTTGCGGGGTAGTGGCCTCCATGCGAGCGGCACCGTACTGGATCGAGCTAAATCCGCCGCCTCCCCGAGCAAGGAATCCCTCAAAGTGATCAAAGTCACGTATTCAGCCGAGCCGACGGTCGAAGGTACCCGTCTCGCTTCTGCAGTGACGATCCGCCTCGTGAATCCCGGCTGTAGCAATCACAACTATCTAAAGTGTCATCTGTGACGACGCAGAAGCCCCTCGAGCTGATCCTCGCTCGCAACCTGATGTCTGCGCTCTCGACCCCGGCCTTCCTGGTCGACGAGGGTGGCGTCCTCGTCTTCTACAACGAGGCGGCCGGCGCCCTGCTCGGCAAGCGCTTCGAGGAACTGGGCACGGTTGGCGCCGAAGAGTGGGGGTCGCTGTTCGGGCCGTTCGACAAAGCGGGCGAGCCGATCCCCTACGACGAGCTGCCCCTGGTCGTCGCCGTCCGCAACGGCCGCCCGGCCCACGCCGACCTCGAGATCAGCTCGGCCGACGGCACCCGCCACCGGGTCGAGGTCTCCGCCTTCCCGATCCTCACCCCGCACGGCTCGCAGGGCGCGATCGCGGTCTTCTGGCCGGCCGGCTCCAGCAACGGCGCGGGTCACTGAGATGAAGGTCAAGCTCTGGGGCACGCGCGGTTCGATCCCCTCCCCAGGGCCGGAGACGATCCGCTACGGCGGCAACACCTCCTGCGTCGGCGTCACCCTCTCCGACGGCTCGATGCTGGCCCTCGACGCCGGCACCGGCATCCGCAGCCTCGGCCTGGCGCTCGCCAAGGAGCCGGCTCGGCTTCACATCCTGCTCACCCACCTCCACCTCGACCACATCCAGGGGCTCGTCTTCTTCGCCCCGGCCTTCCAGCCGCAGACCGAGATCGTGATCTGGGGTCCGGCCTCGCCGGAGGCCTCGCTGCGCGATCGCATCGCCCGCTACATCTCGGCGCCACTCTCGCCGGTCGAGGTGCGTGAGCTGCCCTGCGACGTCTCCTTCCGGCACTGCCCGCAGAGCGAGTGGGAGATCGGCTCGGCGCGAATCAGCGCCGCCTCCGTCTCCCATCGCGGACCGACGCTCGGCTACCGGATCGACGACGGCGAGTCCTCGCTCGCGTACATCCCCGACCACGAGCCCGCCCTCGGCGCCGACCTCGACGCGCTCGAGGAGGACTGGATCTCCGGCCTCGGCCTCGCCCGCAACGCCTCGCTGCTGATCCACGACGGTCAGTACGCCGACGATGAGTACCCCGACCACGTCGGCTGGGGCCACTCCTCGCTCTCGCACGCGCTCTCCTTCGCCCGCCGCGCCGAAGCGCAGCGGACCGTGCTCTTCCACCACGACCCGATGCACTCCGATGAGCGACTCGATCAGTTGGGCGAGGAAGCGCGCGAGCGCTGGGCGACGATGGGCGGCAATCCGGAGGCGATCGACCTCGCTGTAGAGCGGGCCGAGTACGAGCTGCCGACGCGAATGGTCAGCGCGATTTCCGCAACTTAGAACCCGCGCGATTCGCGTCGTTCAAATGGCTACCCCTGCCCGCTACGCTGCCACGCGGGATGACGTCGACGCCTGGAATCGACGCCGCGGTCGAGAGATCTGATCTGGTCAAGGAGGCGCTGGCGACAGCGCAGCGCGCGCATGCCGGTCAGCTGCGTCGTGGAAGCGATGGGCGGCCCTTTATCGACCATCCGGTTGCGGTCGCCGAGCTGCTCTGCGGAGAGCACCAGGGCGACGAGGTGATCGCCGCGGCGCTGCTCCACGACGTGGTCGAGAAGAGCGCTACCAGCCTCGACTCGGTGCGCGAGCGCTTCGGCGATGTCGTCGCCGGCCTGGTCGCGACGATGACCGAAGACGAGTCGATCCCCTCCTACGAGGACCGCAAGGAAGAGCACCGGCGCCGGGTCGCCGGGTCCGAGCCAGCGGCGAGGGCGATCTTCGCCGCCGACAAACTGACCAACGTGGCGATGCTGCGCGATGCCTACGCCCTGATCGGCGAGGGCGTCAGCGACGAACTCGCGGTCCCGCTCGACCTGAAGATGTACATCTGGGAGGCCGACCTGGAAATGCTCTTCGACGAGGCGCCGCAACTGCGCCTCACAGATCAGCTCGCCGATCAGTTGGTCGCCCTCTGGGGCGACCGCTTCAGGGCCGTACGCGCCCCGTCAGACTGAGCCGCCGGCGTAGCGGCAGCACGTACCAGAGGAAGGCGAAGGCGCTCACCGTCCCTGCCCCAGTGATCGCCGTAACTAGGCCATTGCCGAAGAGCACGTCGGTGATCAGCACGATCGCACTGGTCATCGCCAGCGCCAGCATGGCGAGGCCGCCGATCGTGAAGCGGTTGGCAAGGCGAATCAGCTCACGCTTCTGCTGCAGATGGAAGGTGACGCGGTGATACGAGGAGGGCGCGATCAGCAAGATCGCCGAGAGCGCCGTGCAGAGCAGGGTGAAGAAGTAGACGTCCTTCTCGAAGCCGTTGATCTTGGTGAAGTTCTGCTGGAAGGGGACGGCGAGCAGGAAGGCGAAGAGGACCTGGACCCCGGGCAGGGCGACGCGCAGCTCCTGCAGCAGCTCGCCGAGGTTGCGATCGAGGCGTTCGGTCTCGCTCTCGTCCCGTCCCGACGGGCGTTCCTCCATGCCATCACCATAGGGGAAGTGAGCACCTCGATCGTTCTCTTCAACCGCGACCTCAGGGTGCGCGACAACCCCGCCCTCGCGGCCGCGGCGAGGGCCGAACGAACGGTGCCGCTCTTTGTCCTCGACCCGGCGCTGCTGGAGTCGCGCTTTGCCGCCCCCAACCGGGTCGCCTTCCTGCTCGAGTCGCTGCGCGACCTCGACGAGCGGCTGCGCCGCGCCGGCGCTCGCCTCTACGTTCGGCGCGGCGATCCGGTCGCCGAGGCACTGGCGTTGGCGCGCGAGTGCGGCGTCGGGGAGCTCCACGTCAGCGCCGACTGGAGTGCCTTCGCGCAGCGGCGCGAGCAGCGCCTGCGCCGGGCCTGCGAGAAGGAGCGGATCGGGTTCAGGGCCCATCCCGGCACGACGATCGTCGCGCCCGGCACGGTCACCCCGGGCGGCGGCGATCACTTCAAGGTCTTCAGCCCCTACTACCGCGCCTGGGAGGAGGTGCCCGCGCGGCCGTTGGCGGCCGCGCCGCGGCGGCTGAAAGTCCCAGCTCGGCTGGCCGCGGGGCGACTGCCGGGGCTCGACTTGCTGCTGCGCGGCGAGCTCTCACCGCAGCGGGTCCCGGGCGGCGAGACCGCGGGCCGCAAGGCAATGCGGGCCTTCCTGCGCAACGGCCTCGCCGGCTACTCCGACCACCATGACGACCTGCCTGGCGATGAGACCTCGGGGCTCAGCCCCTACCTGCGCTTCGGCTGTATCTCGCCGCTGGAGCTGTTGGCCGAGGCGCGCTCACGCCGCGGCGGCGGCGCCTACGCACGACAGCTCTGCTGGCGCGACTTCCACCACCAGGTGCTTGCCGCCAATCCGACCCTCCCCCACCGCGACTACCGACCACGCGGCGACCGCTGGTCGCGATCGCGCCGCGCCTTCGAGGCCTGGCAGGAGGGGCTCACCGGCTACCCGATCGTCGACGCGGCGATGCGGCAACTGCAGCGAGAGGGCCGGATGCACAACCGGGCGCGGATGATCGTCGCCTCCTTCCTGACCAAGGACCTCTACCTCGACTGGCGCTGGGGCGCCAACCACTTCTGGGACCTGCTCAGCGACGGCGAGATCGCCAACAACGCCGGCAACTGGCAGTGGGTGGCGGGGACCGGCAACGACACCCGGCCCAACCGCGTCTTCAACCCGATCCGCCAGGCCCACCGCTTCGACCCCGGCGGCGAGTACGTGCGCCGCTACCTGCCGGAGCTGGAGCCCGTGGCGGGTAAGGCAGTGCACGAGCCATGGCGACTCGACCCGGTTGAGCGGCGTCGTCTCGACTACCCCGAGCCGATCGTCGACCATGACGACGCTGCTGCCGCCTTCCTCGCCCGGCGCACGTAGGATCGGGCCGTGGGAAGGCTTGCGGTGGTGCTAGGCAGCAGTGCGCTCGGTCCAGGTGGCGAGACGATCGCCGCTGCGGGCGCCGAGCACGGTGCCGCGATCGTGCAGCGCCACGGCGGCGAGGAGTACGTACTGCCGCACGAGATCGACCACGTCGCCAACCTGCGGGCCCTGGTCGAGCAGGGGTGTGACCGGGTACTGGCCATCTCCTCGGTCGGCTCGCTGGACGCCGAGCTGCCGGTCGGCAGCCTGCTCTGCCCCGATGACTTCATCGCCCTCCACCTCTGCCTCTCCTCGTTCGGCGACGAGCGCGCCCACCGCGCCCCGCGCTTCGACCCGGTCTGGCGCGGGGAAGTGCTCGACGCCTGGAACGCGAGCCCGGCCAAAGTGCGCGACGGCGGCGTCTACTGGCAGGCGGTCGGGCCGCGTTTCGAGACCCCGGCCGAGATCCGCCTGATGGCGGCGCACGCCAACGTGGTCGGGATGACGATCGCCTCGGAGTGCATCGTCGCCGCCGAGCTGGGGCTCGCCTACGCGGCGATCTGCGTCGTCGACAACCTCGCCAACGGCATCGGGCCAGGCACGCTGGAGATCATCGAGCTGGAAGCGGCGCGGGCCGGCAACGCCCTGCAGTTGCACGACGGCCTCGCCGCGGTGCTGCCCCAGCTCGGCGCCGTGGGCAGGTGAGCTCGGCGGCGCTCACCGTTACCGGCGCCGTTCTCGACGGCGAGAGCGTTGGGCTGCGCTGCGTCGACGGGACGATCGCGGCGCTCGGGCCGGAGGTAGTGCCGGAGCCGGGCGACGAGAAGATCGAGGCGGCGGGGGCGCCGCTGGTCACCCCGTTGCTCAACGGCCACACCCACGCGGCGATGAGCCTCTTCCGCGGCTACGGCGGCGACCTGCCGCTGATGCGCTGGCTGCGCGAGGTGATCTGGCCGATCGAGGCGAAGCTCGAGGCCGAGGACGTCTACTGGGGCGCGCGGCTGGCCTGCCTGGAGATGATCCGCACGGGCACGACGCGTTTTTGGGACATGTACTGGCACCCCGGAGCCACGGCACAGGCGGTGACCGACTCCGGCCTACGGGCGACGATCGGCGGCCCGCTCTTCGACGCCGACGGCAAAACCGAGGCGATGCAGGCGATGGCGCTGGACAACCTCGACGAGCTCGGCGGGTTCGGTCCGCGGATCGGGGCCGCGCTCGCGCCCCACTCGATCTACACGGTCAGCGAGGGGCTGCTGCGGTGGGCCGCCGAGCAGGCCGGCGAGCGGCGACTGCCGGTCCACATCCACCTCTCCGAGACCGACCAAGAGGTCGAGGACTGCCTCGCCGAGCACGGCGTGCGCCCCGCCGTCTACCTCGATCGGCTCGGTGTGCTGAACGAGCGCACGATCCTCGCCCACGGCGTCTGGCTCGACCAGGAGGAGCTGGCGCTGATCGCCGCGCGCGGCTGCACGGTCGTCACCAATCCAGTCGCCAACATGAAGCTGGCCGTCGGGGGCGTCTTCCCCTATCCGGCCGCGCGCGAGGCGGGCGTCGCCGTCGGCCTCGGCACCGACGGCGCCGGCTCCAACGACTCGCTCGACCTGCTCGCCGACCTCAAGCTCTTCGCCCTCGCCCAGCGCCACGCCAGCAGCGATCCAACAGTCGTGCCCGCAGCGGAGGCCTGGGGGATTGCCAGTGGCGGCGCCCGCCTGGAAGTCGGTGAACCCGCCGACTTCCTGCTGTTGCGGACGGCCTCGCCCGAGCTCAGCCTCGGCGAGCTGTACTCGGACCTGGTCTACGCGGCGAGCGGCTCGATCGTCGACACCACGGTCGTCGGTGGCGAAGTGCTGATGCGCGGCGGCGAGGTGCCTGGTGCGAGGGAGGTCGTCGCGCGGGCGCTCGAGCGCTCGCGGCGACTCGGAATCGGCGCCTAGTCAAAGCCCGTCCAGGGTCTGACCCATATACCCCCAGGGGGTATGCTACGGTTTCCTCATGGCCGACGTCGCGAGCACAATCCTCGAAGGGCTCAAGCAGTCTTTCCTGATGGCTTACGAGGTCTGGTGGGCCCTGGTCTTCGGCTTCGCGATCTCGGCGATCGTCCAGGCCTGGGTGCCGAAGGAGCGGATCGAAGCGACGATGGCCGGTGGCGGGGCGAAGCCGGTCGCTTGGGCAACGGGCCTGGGCGCCGCCTCCTCCTCCTGCTCCTACGCAGCAATCGCGATCGCCAAGAGCCTCTTTCAGAAGGGCGCCTCGGCCGCCTCGGCGCTCGCCTTCCAGTTCGCCTCGACCAACCTGGTCTGGGAGCTGGGACTGGTGCTCTGGGTCCTGCTCGGATGGCAGTTCACCCTCGCCGAGTACCTCGGCGGCGTCTTGATGATCGTGCTGATGGCGCTGCTGCTGCGCGTCTTCGTCTCGCCGCGGCTGGAGGAGCAAGCGAGGGAGCACGCCCAGGAGGCGGACGCGGGTCACGAGCACGACCACGGCGCGGGCACGGAAACGGCGAGCTGGCGCGAGCGGCTCACCTCCACCGCCGGCTGGAGCCAGGTGGCCGGCAACTTCCGCGGCGACTGGCTGATGCTCTGGAAGGAGATCGGCGTCGGCTTCCTCCTCGCCGGCTTCATCGGCCTGCTCGGCGATGACTTCTTCAACGCACTCTTCATCAGCGGTGGGCCGGGTTGGCTGAGCGCGATCGAGAACGTCATCGTCGGGCCGCTGATCGCCGTGCTCAGCTTCGTCTGCTCGGTCGGCAACATCCCCCTCGCCGCCGTGCTCTGGTCGGGCGGGATCAGCTTCGCCGGGGTGATGGCCTTCATCTTTGCCGACCTGATCGTGCTGCCGATCATCGCGATCTACCGCAAGTACTACGGCTGGGCCTTCACGGTGCGGATCGTCGCCCTGATGCTGCTGACGATGATCGTCGCCGCGCTGGCGATCGACGGCCTCTTCAGCGCCGCCGGGCTGATCCCCACCACCCGCCCCACCCGCTCGGACATCTTCGGCTCGGTCCAGCTCGACTACAAGCTGGTCCTCAACATCCTCGGCCTGATCGTCTTCGCCGTGCTCTTCTGGCTCAGCCGCCAGGCGCGCTCCAGCGCCCACAGCTGCCCCGCCCACGCTTAACGCCGCGCGGCGCTGGGTATAGGCTCGGCCTGAGTGCCCAGCGAGAAGCTGCCTGAGCCAAAGTCCAGTGCCGGGGCCTCCCCCGTCCGCTACGCAGGCGCGACCAAGCGCTATCCGGGCTCTGCCAAAGCAGCCGTTGAGGACCTCACGCTCGAGGTGCCGGCCGGTGAGATCTGCGTCCTCGTCGGACCGTCGGGCTGCGGCAAGACGACCGCGATGCGGATGGTCAACCGCACGGTCGAGATGACCGAGGGCGACATCCTGATCGGCGAGCAATCGGTTCGCGAGCGCAACCCTGCACAGCTGCGCCGTGAGATCGGCTACGTGATCCAGCAGATCGGCCTCTTCCCCCACCGCACGATCGCCGAGAACATCGCCGCGGTGCCACAGCTGCTGGGCTGGAAGAAGGAGCGCGCGGCCGCCCGCAGCGCTGAGCTGCTGGCCCTGGTCGGCCTCGACCCAGACCTCGCCAATCGCTACCCAGCGCAGCTTTCAGGTGGCCAGCAGCAGCGTGTCGGCGTCGCCCGCGCCCTCGCCGCCGACCCGCTGGTGATGTTGATGGACGAGCCCTTCGGCGCGATCGACCCGATCAACCGTGAGCGTCTGCAGAACGAGTTCCTCCGCCTGCAAGCGGAGATCGGCAAGACCGTCCTCTTCGTCACCCACGACATCGACGAGGCGATCAAGATGGGTGACCGGATCGCAATCATGCGCGAAGGCGGCAAGGTCGCCCAGTACGCAACCCCGGCCGAGTTGCTGATGGACCCCGCCGACGAGTTCGTCGAGGACTTCGTCGGCGCCGACCGGGCGCTGAAGCGGCTGGCGCTGATGCGGGTGGGCGACATCGATCTCTGGAAGGCGCCCCTGGCCCAGGTCGGCCAGGCGACCGCCGAGGTGCGGGCCGAACTGGAGGGCGCCGAGGTCCCCTACCCCCTGCTCGTCGACGGCAAGCGCCGGCCGCTCGGCTGGCTCTCGGAGCGCGACCTGGCCGGCGAGCAGGTGCCCCAACGGCCCGACTCGCCGCTCGGCCCGCTGCTCGACCGCGACGACGTGATGCGCGACGCCCTCGCCGACCTGTTGCAGGGAGAGGCTCAGTACGCCGCCGTGGTCGACCACGAAGGCCGCATCGACGGTGTCCTCTCGGTCGAGATCATCTCCGAGTTCCTCTCCTCACCCAAGGCGAAGATCGAGGAGCAGTCGGCGACGGAGCGACCCCATGGCTAGCGTCACCACGCTCGCCGCCGTCGGCCAAGTCGGCAAAGGATTCATCCATGAACGGACCTCCGAAACGCTCCCCTGCCAGGCGACCAACAAGCTCTTCTGCTGGGACTGGGCGAAGGAAAACATCGACCGCTATGGAACCCCGACCCTCCAGCACCTGGAGCTGGTCGGATTGGCGGTGCTGTTCGGCTTCACGATCGCTTTCACCCTCGCCGTGCTCGCGTACCGCCGGCGCTGGCTGCGCTCACCCCTGCTGGCGGCGACCGGCGTCCTCTACACGATCCCCAGCGTCGCCTTCTTCTTCTTGCTTCTGCCCCTCACCGGCCGCGGCGTCGACACCGCCGTCATCGCCCTCACCGCTTTCAACCTGCAGGTCATCTATCGCAACACGATCATCGGCCTCTCCAACGTTCCGGCCTCGGTCAAAGAGGCAGCCAGGGGCATCGGCCAGACCGACCGCCAGATCCTCTGGCGGGTGGAGCTGCCGCTGGCGACGCGGGAGATCATCGCCGGCCTGCGGATCGCCACGGTCAGCACCGTCGCGATCGCAACCCTCGCCGTGTTTGCCGGGGGCGGTGGGCTGGGAGCGCCGATCCTGCAGGGCGGAATCGACTTCAAGACCAACATCATCATCGCCGGCGGGATCGCAATTCTGATGGCGCTCGCCTTCGACCTGATCCTGCTCACGATCCAGCGCCTCGCGACCCCCTGGGAAAGGGCGGCCCGGACATGATCGCGCTCCTCCTCCCCCGGCTCCCGCTCGGCTCGATCCAGGGCGCGCTCGAATTCATCTTTGAGGCCCAGCCGTCGAACGTGACCGGCGGCAAGCTGGTCGGCGGCCTCGACCAGACCCTCGAACTGGCGTTGACGCAGCTCGAAGTGACCGTCTTCGCCCTGGCGCTCTCGCTGCTGCTGGCGCTGCCGGCCGGCCTCTATCTCGGGCACAAGGGAGTCGGCGAGCTGCTGGCGGTCGGCCTCGGTAACGCTGGGCGGGCGATCCCCGAGCTGGCCCTGATCGCCTTCATGGCGGCGGTGATCGGCGTCGGCACGGTCAACCTGACCATCGCGCTCGCCGTCCTCGGCATCCCCCCGATCCTCACCAACGCCTTCGTCGGCATTCGCCAAGTCGACCGCGCTCCAGTGGAGGCGGCGCGCGGAATCGGGATGACCGAGCGCGAGATCCTCTTCAAGGTCGAGGTGCCGCTGGCGATCCCAACCCTGATGGCCGGCATCCGCCTGGCGACTATCGCGATAATCGCCACCGCCACGATCGCGCCCCTGGCCGGCGTGCTGACCCTGGGCGACTACATCATCAACGAAAACGTCTACGGCGAGAACGGCGTCGTCGCCGGGGCGATCGTCGTCGCCTTGATGGCGCTGGCTCTGGAGCTCGGGCTCGCCGCACTGCAACGTCGGCTCACTTCGAAAGGCTTGAAGCTAAGCACAGCATGAATCTCGTCCGTGCAAACGACAAGAGAGGAATCAAATGAGGTCCGAGTTCACTCGTCTGCGAGCAGGAATCGCCTTGCTGCTCGCCCTAGCCCTCAGCCTCGGCGTGGTCGCCTGTGGCAGCAGCAGCGACAACAGCACGAGCAGCAGCGAAGAAGGCGGCAGCGCCGGAGCGATTGTCTCCAATCCCAAAAACGCCAAGGTCAGCCTGACGATCGGCTCGAAGAACTTCCCCGAATCGGAAATCACCGGCGAGATCTACGCCCAGGCCCTCAAAGCCGCCGGCTACAAGGTCAAGACGGACCTCAGCCTCGGATCGGAAACGATCGCTCTCAAAACCCTGAAGCAGGGTGAGGTATCCGGCTACCCCGAATACACCAGCACCGCCCTGGAGTCCCTGTTCAGCCTCGAACCGGGCGAAGTCCCGGCCGAAGCCCAGCCGGCTTACGAAAAGGCGAAGGCCGAACTCGAAAAGGACAGCCTGACCGCCTTCCCGCCGACGCCCTTCTCCAGCGCCAACGCAGTCGGCACGACGACGAAGTTCGCTGAAAAAGAAGGTCTGAAGACGATTTCCGACCTCGAAGGCAAGTCGGAAAGCATGAGCCTCTACGGCTCGCCCGAGTGCCGCCAGCGGATCGACTGCCTGGCCGGGCTCGAAAAGTACTACGGGCTCAAGTTCAAGTCATTCCACCCGGTGGACATCGGCCTTCGCTACACCGTCCTCGAAAAGGGACAGGCCGACCTCTCGATCCTCTTCACCACCGACCCGCAGCTGGCCGCAGAGAAAGACAAGTTCGTGATCCTCGAAGACGACAAGGAAGTCTTCCCGGCTGGGAACGTCATCTTCGTAACCAAGAAATCAGTGGCCGAAGAAGCGGGTCCCGACTACGAAAAGACGATCGTCGCGGTGCAGAAGGGGCTGACCCTGGAAGTGATGCAGGAGCTAAATGCGCGGGTCGAACTCGAAAAGAAGTCGGCTAAGCAGGTGGCCGGCGAATATCTCAAGTCGGCGGGGTACGTCGGCTAGGGAATAGGGCGCCCGGGGAGGGGGTCCGCCGGACAAAAGCGGGGAGTGTCCGGCGGACCCCCTCCCCGGGCACTCCACACGCTTACCGGCGGACCCTACTGACGAGGGTTAGGCCGCCACTGCTTCTTCGGACAGGTCAGTTCGGGTGCGCAGGCGGGCGAAGCAGACTCGGGCGGTCCAGGCGGCGCTTAGGCCTGAGATGGCGGCGAGTACGAGGGCCCAGCGGGGGTCGTAGGCCTGGGAGAGCCAGCCGGCTAGGGGGCCGCCGATGGGGGTCGAGCCTAGGAAGACGACTGAGTAGAGGGACATGACTCGGCCGCGCATGTGGGGGGTTACGGCTAGCTGGAGCGAGGAGTTGATCGTTGCGGCGAAGGTGACTGACGCGGCGCCCAGGAGGACAAGGGCGGTGAGCTCTACGGCCATTGCCGGCGCTGCGGCTGCAAGTAGGGCCGCGCCACCGAAAGCGAGGGCGGCGCCGGCGATCAGGCGGGGGCTGGTGCGGCCGTGGGAGCCGGTTACCAGGGCGCCGGCTACTGAGCCGACCGCCATTGCTGAGACCAGGGCGGCGTAGACACCGGCGCCACCGCCGAAGCTGAAGCGGGCCAGTAGGGGCAGGATCACCTGGAAGTTGAAGCCGAAGGTGCCGACCAGGGCCATCAGCGCCAGCGGGATCGCCAGCTCGGGTGTGGCGCGTACGTAGCGCAGGCCGGCGCGGATCGCGCCCGGCTCGCGGGTCGCCCTGGGGCCGCTGCGCAGCTTCGCCGGATCCATCCCCCAGAGCGCGTAGATCATCGCGCCGAAGGAGAGGACGTTGACGGCGAAACAGGTCTCGATGCCGACCCCGGCGATCAACAGGCCGGCGAAGGCGGGGCCGACAATACGGGCCGACTGCACGATCACGCTGTTGAGGCTGACCGCGTTGACGACCCGGTCGGGCCCGACCATCTCGATCGCGAAGCTCTGCCGGGTCGGGTTGTCGACGGCGTTGACGGAGCCCATCGCGAAGACGGCGAGGAAGACCATCCAGGGCGCGGCGATACCGGTCAGGGTGACGGCGAAGAGGCCGAGCGCCGGGATCGCCATCAGCGCCTGTGTGACCATCAGCAGCTTGCGCTTGGAGAAGCGGTCGGCGAGCAGGCCGCCCCAGGCGCCGAAGAGCAGCATCGGCAGGAACTGCAGCGCCGTGGTCAGGCCGACCGCGACACCGCTGCCGGTGAGGCTGAGTACGAGCCAGAGTGCCGCCACCGTCTGCATCCAGGTTCCCGAGAGCGAGACCACCTGGCCGACGAAATAGCGGCGGTAGTTGGGGACGGAGAGGGAAGAGAAGCTTCGCCGCAGGCCCGCGCTCACGAACTACCACCGCGCTTGCCGCGCGGCTCCTCCAGCATCTGCTCGAGGATCTCCGCCGCCCGCTCGAGGGCGGCAATGTCCTCAGCCGGAAGGTCACGCATGCGCTTCGCCAGGTAGGCGTTCTTGCGGACGCGCAGGCGCCGTAGGCGCTCGCGCCCGGCGGCGTTGACGCTGACCAGCGAGCTGCGGCCGTCGCTGGGATCGGGTGTGCGCTCGACCAGGCCCTCCCGCTCCAGGCAACCGAGCGTGCGGGTGACGGTCGGCCGCTTGACCCGCTCGAGCTCGGCCAGCTCACTGGGGGTCAGCGGACCGTGCCGCTCGATCGTGGCCAGGGCCGCGGTCGAGGTCGGCGTCAGGCCACTCGCCTCGGCAGCCGCCTCCTGCCGCAGTCGTCGCGCCGTGCGCACGATCCCCAGCCGCAGTTGCGCTGCGGCGTCAGTGAGAGTGGTGTCAGCCTCTGGAGTCATTAGTTAGCGTTGATAATTAGTATAGCAAACTAGTTTCCTGATAATCACTTTTGAGTAGATTTGTGGGAGTGAGCAGCGAAGCCGCGATCAGCGTCAGGGGGCTGCGCAAGTCCTACGGCGAGAACGAGGCCGTGAACGGCATCGACTTCGAGGTCGGCAGCGGCGAGGTCTTCGGCTTCCTCGGCCCCAACGGAGCCGGCAAGACGACCACGATCGAGATCCTCGAGGGCTACCGCGAGCGCAGCGGCGGCGAGGTCGAGGTGCTCGGCATCGACCCCGGCGAGCCCACCCGCGAGTGGCGCAGCCGCGTAGGCCTGGTCCTGCAGGAGTGCGAGCTCGACCCGCTGCTGACCGTGCGCGAGGCTGTCACGCTCTTCGCCACCTTCTACCCCGCGCCGCGCCCGGTCGAGGAGACGATCGAGCTGACCGGCCTGGCCGAAAAGCGCGAGGCGCGGATCGGATCGCTCTCCGGTGGCCAGAAACGCCGCGTCGACGTCGCGATCGGGATCATCGGCGACCCCGACCTGATCTTCCTCGACGAGCCGACGACCGGCTTCGACCCGACCGCCCGCCGCGACGCCTGGAACATGATCGAGGGGCTGAAGGAGCTCGGCAAGACCGTCTTCCTCACCACCCACTACATGGACGAGGCCGAGCACCTCGCCGACCGGGTGGCGATCCTGCGCGAAGGGTGCATCGTCGCCCAGGGGCCGATGAAGGAGCTCAGCGCCAGCCTCGGCCGCCGCACCGTGATCGGCTTCAGGCTCAACGGCGGCCTCAGCGCCGAGGACGTGCGCTCGTGCGTCTCGGCGACGCCACAAGTTGCGGGCGATGAGATCAGCATCGAGACCGAGCAGCCACAGAGCGACCTCTACCGCCTGCTGGCGCTGGCCGAGAGGCGGGGCGTCGCGCTCGAGGACCTCGAGGTGCGCAAGCCGAGCCTCGAGGACATCTTCCTCGACCTCACCCGCGACCAGGAGCGGCAACCGTGAGCGAGCGCCGCATCGTCCTCGCCCAGGCCCGTGCCGCGATCGTGGTCGCGCTGCGCACGCCGCGGGCGCTCGTCTTCACCTTCTTCTTCCCGCTGATCTTCCTTATCCTCTTCAACTCGATCTTCATCAAGGGCGGCGACCAGAGCGTCACCCTGCCAACCGGGCTGAAGCTGAGCGCGCAGGCCTACTTCATGGCCGGGATCACCGCGTACTCGATCTCGCTCTCAACCTTCACCACGCTCGCCGTCTCGATCACCACCCAGCGCGAGCGCGGTCAGCTGAAGCGGCTGCGCGGCACGCCGATGCCGGCCTGGACCTTCATCCTCGCCCAGATCCTGCGCGCCACCGCCCAGGCGCTGGCGATGACCGTGCTGTTGGTCGCGATCGGCGTGCTCGCCTACGGGGTCGACTTCCCCGGCTCGAGCTTCATCGGCTTCCTCGTCTACGTAGCGCTCGGCACGGCAACGCTCTGTACCCTCGGCATCGCCCTCACACCCTTCACCCCCACCGTTGACGCGGCCTCGACGATCGCCCCCTTCAGCGTCGTCATCCTCGCTTTCGTCTCCGGTGTCTGGATCCCGATCGACCAACTCCCCCACTGGCTCGAACAGGTCGGCCGCATCTTCCCCCTCTTCCACCTCGCCGTCGGCCTGCAGAGCACCCTCTCCCCCGAAGCCAGCGGGCTCGGCCTGGAAGGTGGCAACGTCGCCGTCCTCGCCGCCTGGGCCCTGGCCGGCATCTGGATCGCGACACGTCGTTTTCGCTGGGAGCCGCAGGCTGGGGCCGCCTGACTTGCGCTGAAGTGTCAATTCACTGTGTCAATTGGGCGCCGCGGCGTCCGGGCCGGAATTTCACAGCTAGCATCGCTCGCAGGAGGGTGATGGGGATGGGTATCCCCAGACGATCGACACTCGTTCTGTCCGGTTAACCACCGGATCCGGTTCGAGTCCGGCGCCCTCCGCAGAACATCCAAAGGAGTAGGTCGAGTCGGGTGGTACTCTCCGGCGAGAGCGGGTGTCGATCGCTTGGAGATACCTGTGGGGTGGTTCCCTACGCACCTCGACTCGACCCGCTCCGGCGGGTCTTGTCGTTTGTAGGCCTAGGCGTCGTCGAGGCTCTCGCCCTCGAAGTAGCCGACCCGGTCGCCGCGCTTGAAGAATGCGCGCAGGCCGCCGCCATGCGGGAGTCGCTCGCCGACGCCGATCTTGTCCGAGTCGGGATAGACGACCACGTCGGGGCGGCCGTGGCTGGACACCGCCAAGAAGGTCACCGTCTCCTCGCTGCGGTTGAGGACCTGGTGTGCGCCCTCCTCGCCAAGAGGAAAGCGGAGCGCCTCGCCCTCCTCGAGCTCGCGGACACCCTCTGGAGTGCGCAGGGTCGGGCGACCCGTGAGCACGATCACCAGCTCCTCGTCGGCGTAGTGGAAGTGGTACGGGTAGGCGGCCTCGCCCGGCGGCAGCTCCCAGAGGCTGCAGCCGATCAGCTCGGTGCCGAGTTCGTAGCAGATCCGGGCCCGCCGCGAGCGAAACCCCTCGGGCCGCTCGCCCTCCTCGAACGTCGGTTTGTAGACGTTCGGCACCTCGGACCCCGCCCCTAGTAGCGGTAGTGGTCCGGCTTGTAGGGGCCCTCGGCGGGGATGCCCAGGTAGGCGGCCTGGTCGGGACTGAGCTCGGTCAGCTTGACGCCGAGCGCGTCGAGGTGGAGGCGGGCGACCTTCTCGTCGAGGTGCTTGGGCAGCACCGTGACCTCCTTGGCGGCGAAGCCGTCGGGCTGGCCGAAGAGCTCGATCTGGGCGATCACCTGGTTGGTGAAGGAGTTCGACATGACGAAGCTCGGGTGGCCGGTGGCGTTGCCGAGGTTGAGCAGGCGTCCTTCGGAGAGGACGATGATCGAGTGGCCGTCGGCGAAGCGCCACTCGTCGACCTGGGGCTTGATGTTGACCCGCTCGGCGTCGGACTCTTCCAGTGCCGCCATCTCGATCTCGTTGTCGAAGTGGCCGATGTTGCCGACGATCGCGTTGTGCTTCATCCGCGCCATGTGCTCGACGGTGATGATGTCCTTGTTGCCGGTGGCGGTGACGAAGATGTCGGCGGTCTCCACGACTTCGTCGAGCGTGCGCACCTCGTAGCCCTCCATCGCCGCCTGCAGGGCGCAGATCGGGTCGATCTCGGTGACGATGACGCGGGCGCCCTGGCCGCGCAGCGAGGAGGCGCAGCCCTTGCCGACGTCGCCGTAGCCGCAGATCACCGCGACCTTGCCGCCGATCATCACGTCGGTGCCGCGGTTGATGCCGTCGACCAGCGAGTGACGGCAGCCGTAGAGGTTGTCGAACTTCGACTTGGTCACCGAGTCGTTGACGTTGATCGCCGGGAAGAGCAGGTCGCCGGTCTCGGCCAGCTGGTAGAGCCGGTGCACGCCGGTCGTCGTCTCCTCGGTCACGCCCTTGATCACGGCGGCGATGTTGGTCCAGCGCTGCGGATCCTCGCCGAGCGAGCGCTTCAGGGTCTCGAGGATGATCCGGAACTCCTCCGATTCGGCCGAGGCCGGGTCGGGCACCTCGCCAGCCTTCTCGAACTCGACGCCCTTGTGGACGAGCAGGGTGGCGTCGCCACCGTCGTCGAGGATCATGTTCGGGCCGCCGTCGGGCCAGAGCAGCGCCTGTTCGGTGCACCACCAGTACTCCTCCAGGGTCTCGCCCTTCCAGGCGTAAACGGGGATGCCGGCGGCGGCGATCGCGGCGGCGGCGTGGTCCTGGGTCGAGAAGATGTTGCAACTGGCCCAGCGCACCTCGGCGCCGAGCGCGACCAGGGTCTCGATCAGCACCGCCGTCTGCACCGTCATGTGCAGGGAGCCGGTGATGCGGGCGCCCTTCAGCGGCTGCTCGGCGGCGAACTCCTCGCGGGTCTGCATCAGGCCCGGCATCTCGACCTCGGCGAGGGAGATCTCCTTGCGCCCGAAATCGGCGAGGTCGATGTCGGCGACCTTGTAGTCCTGCGTGGCGGTGGTGCTCATCGGCTGGGCGTCTCCTGATTGGTTGGTTGCCCGAGCCATGGTACGAGACCGGCCGCCCCCTGCGTTGCGGGGGAGGCCGGTCTGCGCAGCGCTCCTACTTGCTGGTCGTCGGCTTCTTGCCGACCGTCAGCTTCACCTTGGAGCCCGAGGCAAGCACCTTGCCCGGTTTGGTGCCCTGGCTCAGCACCTTGCCCGCCTTCTTCGGCTTGGCATTGCGGCGCGTCACCTTGCCGACCTTGCAGTCGGCCCGGCCCAGCATCCGCTTGGCGTCTTTGAGCTTCTTGCCCTTCAGCTTGGGGACGACGCAGCCTTCGTAGAAGAAGCGGTCGTCTTTGGTCGTGGCGCTGGTGCCGGCGATCGTGGTCGCCGTCACGTCGACTCCGACGACTTTGGCGCTGGGCGGCGCAACCGCGGTGATCTTGGTTTCCGATTCGGCTTTGAAGCTAGCCGCAGGCAGGTCACCGAATTTGACCGCGCTCGCCGAGGCGAGGTCGGTGCCGGTGATCGTCACCGTGGTGCCCCCGGCGACCGGACCGAAGTCGGGCGCGATCGAGCTGATCACCGGCGTCGGCTGGACTTCGGCGCTGAGCTCGATCTCTTTGCCGGGTTTCGAGCCGCTCGGAGCAACGGTTGCACCGTCAAACGGTGGCGGGAAGATGAACCCGAAGCTGGCACCGGCGACTTTGGCGACGTCGATTTTGTCGGTGGCGTTGGTCGGGTCCACTCCGATCAGATCGCCCGCCTGCACCGGAATGTTCGCGGTGAAGGTCTGGAGCCCGGTACCTGAGGGGGTAATTGGGTTACTGGTGCCCGCGGCCATGTACCCGCCCGAGCCGTTGGGACGCAGCACCCTGAGGAAGAACGGCCCGCCCACCGGGTTCTGCATCCGCCAGCGCACGATCGCGCCGCTCACCGGCGAGGTCAGGTTTGCGCCTTTCTCCGGCAGCGCCGTGTTGAAGAAAGTCTGCACGGATCCGAATTCGGTCGGTTCCGCCCCCGGTGGCAGCACGCTGCCCACCGTCACCGTCGACGCCTGTGCGCCGGTGGCCACCAGCAGAGCCCCGATACTCGCGACGACGGCGATAAAGCCAAGTCGCCCCAACATCCACTGCCTAACCATGCTGCCTCCTTGGATCGTTTCCCGGAGCCCCTGCGGCTGCCGGGGCGTTCGGGGGTCTGAAACCGATCAGTCTCGAAAGGTTGCGGCAGAGTCCCAACTCAGGCGTGTGAGGTAGGCACAGAGCCCTTCGCGTCGAAGTCCACGCGGATGGCAGAAGTGAGCGAGAAGACCGTCCACTACGCGCCGGGCATGGACGCCCGCAGCACGCGGGTGGCGGAAGCGCTGAACACGCCGATGCTGATCGCTGCGGCCCTGACCCTGCCGATGGTGGCGATCAGCGAGTCGCACCCCGGCGGTGGGCTGGAGACCATCGCCCACATCCTCAACTGGGTCACCTGGTTCGCCTTCCTGGTCGAGCTGGTGGTGATGTTGGCCGTCGTCCCCAATCGCCGGCTCTGGCTGCGCCACCACCCGCTCGACCCCTTCCTCGTCATCTTCACCCCGCCGATCCTGCCGGCCGGCCTGCAGAGCCTGCGCGTGCTGCGGCTGCTGCGATTGACCAGGCTGCTGCGCCTGGCGCAGCTCTCGCGCGAGGTCTTCTCGCTGCAGGGGCTGCACTACGCGATGTTCCTCGCCTTCCTCACCGTGATCGGAGGCGGTGCTCTCTTCGTCGCCTTCGAGAAACACTCCCAGCATCTCAACGACTGGCAAGGGATCTACTGGGCGATAACGACGATGACCACGCTCGGTTCCAGCATCTACCCGACCACGACCGGAGGCGAAATCGTCTCGGTCGCGATCCTGATCATCGGCATCGGCTTCGTCGCCCTGCTCACCGGCGCCTTCGCCGAGCGCTTCCTCAGTCCCGAAATCGCCGAGGTCGAGCAGGAGCTGGCCAAAGAGCAGCTCAGTGCCGAGGCGCTCGCCCTGCGCGAGCTGAAGAGCGTGCAGGAGCAGCTACAGGCGCTGGAGGTCGCCGTCCAGCGCCTGGTCGACGACCGCACCTCGACCTGACCGTTCCGGTGCGCCTTATACGGCCTGGGACCGCATAAGGCGCACCGGAAGCTCAGCCTTCGGCGTCGCGGGCCTCGGCGATCTTGCTCTCGAGCTCGCCCATCACGTCGGGGTCGCGCAGGGTGGTGACGTCGCCCAGCGCCCTCCCCTCAGCGATGTCGCGCAGCAGCCGGCGCATGATCTTTCCGGAGCGGGTCTTGGGTAGGTCGTCGGCCCAGATGATCCGCTTGGGGCGGGCGAACTTGCCGATCCGCTCGGCCACGGTGGCGCGGATGTCCTCGAGCAGCTCCTCGCTCTCGGTGGCGTTGCCCTGCAGGGTGACGAAGGCGCAGATCGCCTGGCCGGTGTCCTCGTCTGACTGGCCGATCACCGCCGCCTCGGCGACTTTCTCGTGGGCGACGATCGCCGACTCGACCTCGGCGGTGGAGAGCCGGTGGCCGGAGACGTTGACGACGTCGTCGATCCGGCCGATCACCCAGAAGTAGCCGTCCTTGTCCTTGCGGGCGGCGTCGCCGACCAAATAGGTCTGCTTGCCGAAGCGCGAGAAGTAGGTCTCGATGAAGCGGTCTTCCTCCTTGTAGAGGGTGCGCAGCATCGAGGGCCAGGGCCGCTTCAGGACCAGCAGGCCCTGGCCCTCGGAGACCGGCTCCCCCTTGGTCTCGTCGACGACCTCCGCCTCCACCCCAGGGAATGGCGTCGTCGCCGAGCCCGGCTTGGTCGCGGTGATGCCCGGCAGCGGCGAGATCATGATCGCGCCGGTCTCGGTCTGCCACCAGGTGTCGACGATCGGGCAGCGGCCGCCGCCGATCACCTGCTGATACCAGAGCCAGGCCTTGGGGTTGATCGGCTCGCCGACCGAGCCCAGCAGGCGTAGCGAGGAGAGATCTGATTCCTCCGGGATCTCGGCGCCCCACTTGATGAAGGTGCGGATCGCGGTCGGCGCCATATAGAGAATCGAGACCCCGTAGCGCTCGACCAGCTCCCACCAGATGCCCTTGCTCGGGTAATCGGGGGCGCCCTCCCACATCACGCTGGTGGCGCCGTTCAGCAGCGGCCCGTAGACGATGTAGGAGTGGCCGGTGACCCAGCCGACGTCGGCGGCGCACCAGTAGACGTCCTCCTCCGGCCGCAGGTCGAAGACGTAGCGGTGGGTGGCGGCGACCCCGGTCAGGTAGCCGCCGGTGGTGTGCAGGATCCCCTTCGGCTTCGCGGTCGAGCCCGAGGTGTAGAGGATGTAGAGCGGCTGCTCGGCGTCGAAGGGCTCGGCCGGGCACTCCGGCTCGGCGGCCTCCATCAGCTCGTCGTAGAAGCGGTCGCGCCCCTCCCGCATCGGGCAATCGATCCCGGTGTGGCGGACGACGACGATCGTCTCCAGGCTCTCGAGATCGTCCATCTGCTCGTCGACCGCCGACTTGATCGGCGCCGTCTTGCCCTTGCGGCGGGCACCGTCGACGGTGACCAGCGCCTTCGCCTCGGAGAACTCCATCCGCTCCCGCACCGCCTCGGCCGAGAAGCCGCCGAAGACGACGTTGTGGGGGGCGCCGATACGGGCACAGGCCAGCATCGCGACGACGACCTCGGGGATCATCGGCAGGTAGATCCCAACGATGTCGCCGGTCTCGACGCCGACGTCCTTGAGCGCGTTGGCGAAGCGCTGCACATCGGCGAGCAGCTGGGCGTAGGTGATGTCGCGCTCCTCGCCCTCCTCACCGCGCCAGTGGAAGGCGACCCGCTCGCCCCGCCCCGCCTCGACGTGGCGGTCGAGGCAGTTGGCGGAGGCGTTCAGCTTGCCGTCGGCGAACCACTTGTAGAAGGGCGGGTTGGAGTCGTCGAGGCTTTCGCTCGGCTCCTGCGCCCAGTCGAGCAGCTGCTTGGACTGCTCCAGCCACCAGGCCTCCGGGTCGGCCGCCGCCTGCTCGTAGATCGCCGGGTCGCTGAGCAAGGCCCGCGAGCGGAACTCCTCGGAGGGCTCGAAGCTCTCGACCTCGAGCAGTTCACTCAGCTGCCCTTCCAGGCTCGATGACCCCTCGCGCGTTGCCATTTGCCGCTCCTCTCCTGCTCAGGGACCAAGCGGCCGGACCGGCAGAACCGTCCGCCCGAAGGTCGAATTGACGACCGCCGCAAAAGATGCATACCAGGCCGCCGCTGCCGTGGCCAGGCCAAACCAACCCCCCGCTTCGACCAGCCCTTCGTTGCCGCCCGAGTTGCCGATGCCGAGCAGGAAGAAGGTGACCGCCAGCAGGAAGAAGACGAGCGCCACCGCGGCGTTGGTGCGCAGCGAGGCGACGAACATGTAGGTGGTGAAGATGCCCCAGGCGATCAGGTAGAGCCCGACCGCGTCGCCGACGTGGGCGGCGGGCACCTCGCCGGCGAAGAAGGTGACGAACGCCCAGAACGAGATCCAGAAGGCTCCGAACGAGGTGAAGGCCACCGCGCCGAAGGTGTTGCCGGTGCGGAACTCCCACATCCCGGCGAGGATCTGGGCGACGCCGCCGTAGGCGAGCGCGAGCCCTAGCACCACCGGCTCGCCCGCTTTGCTGACCAGGCCGGCGTTGAACATGCTGAGCACGAAGGTGGTCAGGGCGAAGGCGGCAAGACCGAGCGGCGCCGGGTCGGCGGGCGTCCAGCCCTCGCGTACCTGGGCCGCGCCGACAGGCTGCTGACCTCCGTTTCCGGTCGCCGGCTGATGGCGGACGGCTGCTGACTCCATGATCGCTCCTTCCGTCGGCCGCGCCGAACGGAAGGCCGCACGGGCGCGGCGCTGCAGAACCGTTCGTTAACTACCCGCTTTCTCCCGCCGCTACCCTGATTCCGTGCTCTTCCGCCAGATAATTCACGAGGATCTGGGCTGCGCCTCCTACCTGGTCGGCGACACCGCCTCCGGCGTCGCCGCCGTGGTCGACCCGCAGTGGGACATCGACCCCTACCTGCACCTCGCCCGCCTGCACGGGGTGAGGATCGAGCACGTGCTGGAGACCCACAACCACGCCGATCACGTCTCCGGCCACGGCCGCCTGGCGCGCGCAACCGGAGCGACGATCCACGTCCACGAGCTGGCCGAGGCGACCTACCCGCACGAGGCCTTCAGCGACGGCTGGACGCTGGCCTTGGGCGAGGGAGCGAGCATCGAGGCGATCCACACTCCCGGCCACCGGCCAGAGCACACCTCCTTCCTGCTGCGCGACGCCGCCCGCGGCGATGACCCCTGGGCAGTGCTGAGCGGCGACTGCCTCTTCGTCGGCGACGTCGCCCGTCCCGACCTCGCGGTCGAGCCGCGCCAGGGCGCCGCCGACATCTTCCGCTCCCTGCATGAGCGGCTGCTGACCCTGCCCGAGGAGACCGAGGTCTGGCCCGGGCACCTCGGCGGCTCGCTCTGCGGCAGCGCCGGGATCGACCTCAAGACCTGCTCGACGATCGGCTTCGAGCGCCGCCACAACCGCGCTCTGCGCTTCGAGAGCGAGGCCGACTTCGTTGAGGACGCGGTCTCGACGATCGGCAGCAAGCCGCCCAACGTCGGCCACATCGTCGCGCTCAACCGCGGACCGCTGGTCACCTCGATCGGCGCTCCAACCCAGCTGACCCCACACGGCTTCGAGGCGGCGATCGCCGAGGGCGCCCTGGCGATCGACTCGCGCACCAACGAGCAGTTCGACGAGGCCCACATCCCCGGCGCGATCAGCGCATCGGGCTACGACACCGGTTTCGCCACCAAGGTCGCCGAGATGGTCCCGGTCGACGCCGACCTGCTCGTCGTCGCCGCTTCCGACGGCAATGAGCTCGAGGCGGCGGAGCTGCTGGCCGCGGTCGGCCTGCGCGTGCGCGGCTTCCTCGGCGGCGGCATGACCGCCTGGCGTGCCGAGGACCGGCCGGTGGAACGGATCGAGGCGATCGACCTGGCCGAGCTGGCGCGCCGGCTCGAGTCGGGCGAAGGGCCCCAGGTGCTCGACGTCCGGGGCGACTCCGAGTGGGCCGAAGGCCACGTGCCCGACTCGATCCACATCCCCTTTGCCCAGTTGCAGGCGCGCCTCGACGAGCTGCCGCGCGAGCGCCCGATCGCGACGATCTGCAAGGCCGGCAAGCGCAGCGGCCTGGCTGCCTCGATCCTGCAGAGAGAAGGGTTCGAGGGAGTGATCCACGTCAGTCGGGGCAATGCGGCGATGTGGGAGACAGTCAGCCTAGAGCCATCCCGATAGGGGTTCCGCTTAACTTTTTCGGTGGAGAGGATGCCACTGTCGCCGCAAGGTTTGCGCCGAAAAAGTGCAAGACGCTCCACCCCTATCGGGATGGCTCCACCCAGACGCCGTGCCCCACACCGGAGCAGCTCCAAGGTCGAGTCGAGCCGCTCGCCCGGGAAACTGCCGGAGCCGCCCCAGGGTCTGAAGCTGGTTAGTAGCCCGGCGGGTGACGGGCGACGAAGCCTTCGGGCGAGTCGACCGGGGAGCTGTGCCAGCGCGGGCCGGGGCCGCCTACGGTGTCGAAGGCGAGGCCGGCGATGATCATCCAGGCGTGTTCGGCGTTGGCGTAGACCGTGATCCACTTGCCGGGGCCCGGTTCTCCCCAGGTCTCCAGGCCGGTCGAGTCGAGCGGGCTTTCGAGGAAGCCGCCGCCGTGCAGGGCGAAGCTGACCGAGCCAGAGCAGTCGTAGCCGGAGTCTTCGAAGGAGCCGTGGCCGCCGCCCCAGATGTAGGGGGTGGTGGCGATCGAGTTGGCCGCTTCGATCGCGGCGGCGATCGCGGCCGGCGCCGCGCTGGGCACGCTGGCCTGGCTTTCGGAGATGAATTCAGCGGCCTCGCCGGCGGTCAACGGAGCCGGGGTGCCGGTGACGGGCGCGGGCGCGCCGGTGGTGCTGGCGATCTGTTCGGAGATCGAGGCGAGATTGTCGCTGAGCGCTTCTTCGCGTGACTCGAGCGTTTCCATCGAAGCGCGGCGTTCGGCCTGGACCGACTTCAGTTCGGCGAAGCGCGACTCGGCTTCTTCGCGGGCGGCCGCGACTTCCTTCTCCTTGGCGGCGATCGCGTCGCGCGCTTCTTCGATCTGCGCCCGCACGGCGGTCATCCGCTTGACCGCGGCACGCGCTTCGTCGCGCAGGCCCTTGACCCGCGAGGCGACCGAGTCGTCGTACTGCTGGATCTGGTCGAGGTAGTCGGCGCGGGTGTTGACTTCCGACCAGCTGGCCGAGTCGAGCACGACGTTGAGCATGTCGGGGCTGCCCGACTCGTAGATCGAGACCAACCGTTCGCGCAGGACCTCGAGCGCGCGCTGCAGGCGCGCCCGCACCGCGGCGAGGTGGCGCTGGTCAGCTTCGAGCTTTTCGGTCGCGGCGTCGAGTTCGTCCTGCTTTTCGGAGAGTTCGGCCTCTACCGCTGCCTGCTGCCGGCGCAGCTCGGAGACTTCGCCGATCATCGAGTCGATCGCCTTGTTCTGTTCGGCGATCGTCGCCGCCAGCGCGCTCTGGTCTTCGCGCACGTGGCTGAGCTTGCCCTGGGTGTCCTGGAGCTTTTCTTCCAGGTCCTTTGCCGGCGCCGAAGCGACCACGCAGAGGAGGGCCAGGAGCAGTGCCGCGGGCAGCAGCAGCCGCAATGAGTTGCCGCGAAGGGGAACGCGCATCGGCGGCGCACGGTAGCGAACCCCTCGCGCAATTGTTAGGAACCGCTAATAACTTGCAAGATCCCGTGCAGATCTACGCAATTTGGAGGGTTTCTGCAAGAGGTCCCGACGCACCAGCAGGGTCTTCGGGGTAGCTCCGGAGGGGGTCGGCACCCCTCCCCAAAACACTCAAGCGAGGCTCTCGCCGAGCGTTTTGGGGAGGGGTGCCGACCCCCTCGTCAGCTATGCGAGCAGCTTTGCCTTCGCCTTGTCGAACTCCTCCTGAGACAACGCACCCTTGTCCTTGAGGTCGTTCAGCTTGTGCAGTTCGTCAGCCGGCGATGAGGCGTGAGCCTGTTCGCGGACGTAGGAATCGAAATGCTGCTTTGCCTCGGCCTGCGCCTTGATCGTGCGGTCGCGCATGCCGCTGCCGCGGGCGATCAGGTAGATCAGCGCGGTGAGGAAGGGAATGAAGACCAGGAAGAGCACCCAGGCCGCCTTCACCCACCCGGAGGTCTCGTGATCGCGGAAGAGGTCGGTGAGGATCGTGATCAGGATCCAGATCCAGATGACGAAGAAGAAGACCTCGAATGCGACGAGGAGTGCTTCTCCAACATTGATGTCGGCAAACGGCAAGGCGGCGTCCTTTCGGTCGTGGGAAACGGTTGGCGGCCAAAAGCCGCGCTCACACCTTCCCCACGCTATGCGCTGGCCCTGCACAGCGCATCCGTAATTTTCCGGCTCGACGTTTAGCCGACGACGATCTTGCCGTGCATGAAGGGGTGGATTTCGCAGTGGTAGCTGAAGGTCCCTTTGTGTTCGAAGCGCACGGCGAAGGAGTCGCCCGGGGCGATATGGCCGCTGTCGAACGCGCCCGGATCCGTCGCGGTGTGGGCGACAGAAGCCGAGTTCGAGAAGACCACCCTGGTGCCCTTGGCGACTTCAAGCGTGTGGGGGTGGAACTTGAAGTGGTTGATGTCGACCGACTTTGCCCCGCTGGCCGTGGCCGTCGCGGGGGCGGCGGCAGGCGCCGCCTGGGTGGCGATCAGGGCGGTGGCGAGGACGAGCGAGGCGACGATTCTCTTCATTGGCCCGGTCTACGTGACCACCGCCGCCAAGGTTCAAAGCCGTTGCGAGAAAAGCACGGCGGAGACCGTCGTCGCCAGGTTGAGGCTGGATACCCCCTCGCGCATCGGGATCGACAGGCGAGCGTCGGCGCGCTCCAGCAGCGCCGCACTGAGGCCGTAGCGCTCCGTCCCGAAGGCGAGGATCGAGCGCGGGTCGAGCTCGCCCTCCCCCAGGCGCTCACCCTCGGGGTCGATCGCGATCAGGGGCCGGTCGCCGCCGGGCAAGGAATCCACCCGCGCCACCGGCAGGGCGAAGTGCAGCCCGGCGGCGCCACGCAACGCCTCCGGGTGCCAGGGGTCGTTGCTGCCGGTGGTGAGCACGGCGGCGGCATCGGCAGCGGCGGCAACCCGTACGCAGGCCCCCATATTGCCCATCGTGCGCGGGTCCTCGAGCAGGACTACCGGCGCCGGGCGCCCGCCGACGAGGACCGCAGCGACATCGACGGCTGGGCGGCGGGCGATCGCAACGACCCCGGTACGGGGTGCGTGGGGCACCAGCTCGACCAGGAGCTCGGCGCTCACCGGCGAGGTTCGCTCGGCCAGCGAGCCGGCCAGGTCGGGGGCGAGGTCGGCCGCCAGACGATCCAGCTCGGCGGGGTCCGAGGCGACCGCCTCGATCACCTCGGCGCCAAAGCGCAACGCGTGCTTAAGCGCGTGAAAGCCCTCGAGCAGGGCGAGGTCGGGATCACGGCGGGCGGCGCGGAAACGCTGGACGAGCGGGTCGCTCACCGCCCCATCATGCCGTGATTCAGACGCGCTGAGGCACCTCAGCGGTACCGTCTTCGGCCGGGTCAGAGCCGATGCCGGCGAGCAGCGAGTCGACCAGGGGCGAGAGGTACCGGGCCGTCAGCCTGCCGTTGTGAAGAATTTCAAGGTGGCGCTGGCTGGGAATCGAGAGGCCACCGCTCGATCCGTTCGCGGCGGCGAGGTAGCGGGGGCCCTGCCCCGTCCAGAGCACGGCCCGCATCCGCGGTCCGGCCGGACGCGGCTCGATCCCGACCCCAACCGCGGCGGCAATCGCTTCCGCCACCGAGTCGGCCTGCTGAGTGGCGAAGGGCCCCTGCTTGAAGGGCAGGCAGGCGACGTCCCCGGCCGCGTAGACCCGCTCCAGGCCCGCCACGGCTCCATGCTCGTCGACGGCGACGAAGCCATCGCCGTCGTGCGGGATGCCGCTGACCTTCCTCCCCTCCAGGCGGGGAAGAGTGATCACCGCGTCGGCCTCGACATCCTCGCCGCGGTCGACGCGCAATCGCCCCGCCACGAACTCGAGCGGCCGAGCGCCGGTGAGAACGTCGACCTCCCGTTCCGCCAGCAAGGCGCTCGTCTGCTCGGCGGCTCGGGGGCCGAAGATCCCCAGCGGCGCGGCCTCGGGCGTCACCACGGTGATCCGCGCTCGACGGTTTGCCGACTTCCTGAGGACGGTCGCGATTAAAAGCGCCAGCTCATAGAGCGGCACGTACCAGCCGTGGTCGGTGGGCATCGTGAGCACGAGTCGCTGCAGGCGACCTGATCGCAGGTCCGCGATCAGGTCGCCAACCTGCCCTTCGTCGGCAACCCCCCAGAACGTGACAGCGCCCGGGACTGCCCAGAGCGCGCGGGCACCGGTCGCGACGATCAGTTGGTCATAAGGGAACCGCTCGCCCTCGCGGTTGATCGCAATCCGTCGCTCGGGCTCGACCGCGGCGATCGCGCCCGTGTGGAGCGAGGCGCCGCAGAGCTCGCTCAGCCGTCGCAGGTCGTAGCGAAAGGCGCGGGTGGTCCCGTAAGGCTCGCCGATGCCGAAGGGCCGGTACGCGAACTCCTTGGCCGGGTCGTGCATGCTGACCTCGACCCGCTCGTGGGCAAGGTCGCGCAGGGCAAGGGCCGCCTCGAGACCGGCGACGCCGGCACCCGCGATCAGAACCTTTTGCCTGTCGCCACGCCGGTCACTTCCTGTCATGCCTGGACCCTAAGGCCGGGGCCGGCGCGCTCCATCCGCAGGAAGCCGCCAACCGATTGCGGCTTTTCCGCGACCGGCACTCAGGCGGCGACCCGCCGCGACCTGGCCCGCTCCAAGGCAGCCAGTACCTCGTCGTCGGAGACCTGGCCGAAATCCGCGTACCACTCTCCCACCCCGCGCAGCTGTGGCGGCGCGAGGAGGCAGGCGACCTCGTCGGCCTCCTCGCGCAGATGAGCGAACGAATCTGGGGCACAGACCGGGACGGCGAGGACCAGCCGCCGCGGCCCCTCGCGGCGAACTGCGCGCAGGGCGGCGGTGTCGGTGACGCCGGTCGCGACGCCGTCATCGACGACGATCACCGTGCGGCCCCTCAGGGATGGCCGCGGCCGGTCGCCCCGGTATGCCTCGACACGGCGCTCCAGCTCAGCCCTCTCTCGCTCGACGATGCGGCGCACGGTCCCGTTACTGATCCCGAGCAGCGCCAGCGCCTCCGGATCAAGGACCTTGGTTCCGCCCTCCGCGATCGCGCCGATCCCGTACTCGGGGTTGTGGGGGGCGCCGATCTTGCGCACGGCGAGGATCTCGAGCGGGGCTCCCAATACCGCCGCGACCTCCTCGGCGACCGGCACGCCGCCACGCGGCAGCCCGAGGACCAGCGGACGCTCGCTCGCCAGCGGCAGCAGGCGCGCGGCAAGCTGCCGGCCCGCGTCGTGCCGGTCCTCAAAACGCTCGGGCTGTAGGTTGGCCTCGCCTGCGAAAGACATGTCGCGATTCTCCAGGCGTGGGGCCTACCTTCATCGGGGTATTCCCCACGTCCTTGTTTCGGCTTTACCCCAGCAGCCCGCGCTCAACCCAGCCTTTGCTAGGCGCGCTTGGACTCGTCCCGGCGGTGACGGCGGACCAGCGGCGTGACGTAACCGATCAGGGCGCCGATCGCGACCGCGGCGAGCAGGGTGATGATCAGCGGCGCGTCGACGGTGATGAAGAGGACGTCTACGCGCACCTGCTGGGAGTTCTGCAGGGCGACGATGACGACGACCGCGACCAGAACGCCGACGATCCAGGCGCGCCAGTTGACCGGCTTCTTCTGCTCGGGCACGCGACTCATCCTAGAGCCGCGTTCGGGCCGCCCCGATTCCTAGTCGCCCCCGTTTTCCGCCAGCAGACCGGCGGCGAAGGACTTCGTTTTCGCCCCCGCGGCGACGCCGAGGGGTTTCAGCGCGAACAGTTCCTCACTTGAGCGCAGCAGCGAGTAGGTGTTGTAGGCACCTGAGTCGGTGCCGTTGGGGGTGACGAATGGCGAGACCAGCAGGGAGCCGGTGCGCAGTGGGTCCCCGCTCGGGGCAGGGGCGCCGGCGACAGGTGGATTGGTCGCGGAGAAGGTGACGATGAGGAGGCCGTCGGCCTTGTACGCGGGCGAGGCGAGGATCTTCGGCACCCAGGCCGAGAGAAAGGCGTCGGCGCTGGCCGCCCCTTCCGGCGCCCCGGCGGGGCACTGACCGGCGCTACCGGCGTTACAGGGGGTCGGCGCGACGAACGAGTAGCTGGGCGTCTTTTCCGCTCTGGCCAGGTCCTTGCTCAGTTGGTCCAGCGGGACGTCGTTTTCCGAGCAATCGCCGAGGTCGAGCAGCGAGTGAAAGTAGACGAACGGGTTCTGGCTCGCCGCGTAGCCGCCCGGCTGGGTCGGGCCACTGCCTTCGCCGGGGTTGGGATAGACGCAGTTGGACGGCTTGCCGGTCGGGTCGACCATGCCGTCGACGTAGGCGCGCCAGCTGAGCTGGTCGATGGTGAGCTGATCGGCGATGGTCTGGGTTTCGACCGGATAGACGCAGCCGGAGCCGGCGATGACGCCGTTCGAGTTCGCTTTGACCGAGCTGAATTCTTCGTGGGTCGGGCAGCCGGCGCTGGTTGCCGCGTTGGGCGGCTGGCCGCTGATCGCGGCGATCCCGTTGGCCAGGGCTCCTTCGCCCAACAGCGTGTAGTTGCTGAGCAGCTCACCCTGTGGCCGCAGGGTGGTCGAGAGGTAGGGCATCTGCGACTGCGCCCCCAGCGACTGTTCGTAGCCGGGGCTGGTCAGCGAGATGACGAAGACGTGTTTGACCGGGCCCGTTTCGGGTTCGGCTTCCGCCGGCGTCTCGGCGGGCTTTTTTGGCGCCGGTGCGGGAGCCGGTTCCGGCGCCGGTGCGGGAGCCGGAGCCGGCGCGGAGGACGCTTCCGGTGGCGGGGAGCTGCTTTCCAGGCTTGGTTCCGGGGCGCTTTCTTCAGCTTCGGGCGCCGCCGGGGGCGCGCTCGCGACCGGGGTGTTGTCGGAAGCGAGGCTCTGGCCGATCAGCGCGGCCAGCGCCTCGCTCCCTCCCGTGCCGGTCATCGCGCTGGCGACGATCGCCGAGGTCGCCACCACCGAGGAGGCGACGAGCAGGCCGAAGCGCTTGCCGGTCAGCGTCGCCGCAGCGGCGACCGCACGGCTCACCCGCGCCTGGATCGCGGTCTTCACGGGGTCACCGCCGTCACCAGCGCCTGCCCGCACTGGGGGCAGAAGCGGTCCGCGGGACCGTAGGGGGAATCGCAGTTGGGACAGATCCCCGCCGCGTCGGCACGCCGCAGCTCGAGCATTCGCTCGAGCGCAAGCAGGTCCGCGTCGACCCGCTGTAGCTCCGCCGCCTTGCGGGTGAGCACGTCCATCCGCACGTGGTCGCGGATCGCCATCTCATAGAAGGCGCCGCCGAGGTCGGCCTGCATCACCGTGAACTTCTCCAGTAGGCGGTCGCGCTGGGCGACCAGCTCGGTGTCCTCCTCTGCCTTCGGCTCCGGTTTCACCGGCGGCGCGGGTGGCTGCGGCTTCGTCCGCGCCGACCGCAGTGCCTTTGCCGGTCGCTGCAGTGCCTCGCTCAGCGCACTCATGGTTCGCCCGCCTTTCCAGAGGACGCCGGCGCTTCGCTGGGATCGCCACCGACCACGACCACGTCGGGAATGTTCTGCTGCGCTTTGATGTAGTTGCTGCCGACCTGTTCGGGGTTTTCTTCGACCAGCTTGGTGTCTTCTTCGACCTTTTTTGCCGGCGGTTTGTAGCCGGTCCCCACTTCGTGGACCGTCCCGTTGCTGGTCTTGGCCAGCACTTTGCCGGCGCCTTTGCTGGCTTTGGCAGCCGTCTTGGCTTTTTTGGCTTTGGCCGAGTTGGCTGCGGTCCCCGTCGTGCCCGCGGTGGTGGCGGCTACGGCGGCGGGCCGGTTGCGCAGCGCTTCCAGCAGCGCCTCGTTTTCGCCGCTGTCGTTGCCGCTGCGCCCAACCACGACGCCGATCGCGACCGCGATCGGCAGCAGGGCAAAGAAGCCGACCGCCGCCGCCCGGCTGTTGGAGCTGCTCTTGGCCGGGGCGCGCAGCGGTGGCCGGTGCGCCCGCTTGCTCATCGTCGCGAAGTAACGCGAGGCCGGATTGGCGCCGTTGCCGCGCCGCGCCGCGCAGTTGACGCAGTAGCGCTGCTGGGGGTCCAGCGGTGCCCCGCACTCCTCGCAGGGCTCGTATTGCGGCTTGCCGACAGTCATCGCTTCTTGCTCCCCTTCTCGTGCGTCTTTTGGTCGTGCTGCTTGGCCTGCTGGCGGTGCTTGCGCGCCGCCAGGATGCGCCTCGATTCCGCCTGCTTGCGTTCCGCGGTTTCCTGCGTCGTCGCGCAACCGGCCAGCGCCGTGAGAACCAGCAGGAGGCAGGCGGCGAGGACCGCGGCGCGGCTGAGATGACGGCTAACCGAAGGCACCGCTCACGTACTCCCTGGTCCGCTGCTCGCGCGGCGAGTTGAAGAGGGCGGTGGCGCTGCTGTACTCGACCAGCTCGCCCAGGTACATGAAGGCGACGTGGTCGGCGATCCGGTAGGCCTGCTGCAGGTTGTGGGTGACGATGACGACGGCGACGTCGTCTCGCAGCTTCACGATCAGGTCCTCGATCACCTGGGTCGACTGCGGGTCGAGCGCCGAGCAGGGCTCGTCGAGCAGCAGCACCTCGGGCTCGGCGGCAAGGGCGCGGGCGATGCAGAGCCGCTGCTGCTGGCCGCCGGAGAGCCGCAGCGCCGGGTGGTCGAGGTTGTCCTTGACCTCCTCGAAGAGACCGGCGCGTTCCAGCGCGCTGTGAACTTTCGGTTCCAGCGCCTTCTTGCGCTGGCGTCGCGAGCCTTGCTCGCGCAGCACGTAAGCGATGTTGTCGAAGACGCTCATCGGGAACGGGTTGGGCTGCTGGAAGACCATCGTCACCCGGCGCCGCAGCAAGGTCGGCTCGATCAGCCTGATGTCGACGTCGTCGAGCAGGATGCGGCCGCTCAGGGTCGCCGTGCGGGTCAGCTCGGTGAGCCGGTTGAGCGAGCGCAGCAGGGTCGTCTTGCCGCAGCCCGAGGGACCGATCAGAGCCAATACCTCGCCCTGGCGAACCGGGATCGAGACCGACTTGACCGCTTCGCGGTCCGCGTAGGAGACCGAGACGTTGTCGATCTCCATGCGCCGGATCGAGAACTGCGGCGCGCTGATTGAACGCTTGGCCGCGGTGAAGCCGCTGGACCCGGAGGCACCGTCGCCGTTGGTCGATGTGCCGGCGGGCGGGGCGACCTGGGCCGCCGGCGCGGCGCCCTCGAGCGGCAATCGCCTGATCGGCGGCGGCGAGGAGACATCCGTTGCCGCCCCTCCCACCTGGCGATCGAGCTCCGAGACGTGATTCAGTGACTCCACGTTCCTGCCTTTCTGGCGCGGCGATGGACGACGTCGACGGCCGCGTTCAGGGCCAGCACCATCAGCAGCAGGACGAAGGCCGCCGCGTAGGCCTTCTGGGGCTGATTGAGGTTTCCGGTCGGGGATGCCTCGTAGACGAAGTTGGTCAGGGTCGTGCCCGCCCCGCGCAGGTAGTTGAGCGGGAAGGTGCTGCCGACCGGGGCGAAGTTCTGAGTGGCGCCGAGCAGCACGACGATGATCGCCGTGTCGCCGATGATCCGGCCGAGGCCGAGCATCGCCCCGGTCGCCACCTGGGGCCGTGCCGTTGGCAGCAGGATCCGCCGCACCGTCGCGATCTTGGTCTTGCCGACCGCGTAGGAGGCCTCGCGCACGTGCTGAGGGATCGCGTTCAGCCCCTCGCGCGTGCTGGCGACGACCAGCGGCAGGGCGACCAGCGAGAGCATCGTCGAGGCAGCGAAGAAGGAGCGGCCGAAGACGATGCCTTCGGTGGTGCGACTGAGGAAGCCAAGCGCGGTGCTGGAGAAGATCACCGTGCCGAAGAGGGCGAGCACGATCGAGGGAATGCCGGCGATCGCCTCGATCGTCGATTCGGTGATCCGCGCCAAGCCGGCCGGGCGCCCGTACTCGACCAGCCAGACCGCGATCGCGATTCCGATCGGCAGCGCGATCGCGATTCCCATCGTGCCGACGATCAGGGTGCCAATCAGGGCGTCGGAGAAGCCGCCGGTCTGGCTCTGGCTGAACCCGGCTTCGGCCGGGGTGACCAGCATCGACGGCTTCAGGTAGGTCAATCCCTGGATCAGCAGGTAGACGACGATCGCCACCGCGATCGCGCAGAAGAGCAGGCCGAGCGCCCAGCAGGCCGCCAGGCCGATGCGATCGGAGAGCTGCCAGGTGGCGCTGCCCTCGACCGCAGCCGTGGCCGGTTTCCGGGGAGGGGGTGCCGCCGGCGGGTTCGGCGGCGGCGTTGCGACCGAGGACTCCATCAGGCCGTCGCCCCGTATTTGCGCATCGCCCGCCGCGCCACCCAGCCGGCCATCGAGAAGAACGCGGCCGAGAGCAGCAGCACCGCGGCGATCGCGAAGAGGGTCGCGTTGGAGGGCGCCGATCCCAGCGAGTCGATGTTCTTGACGATCGTCGGCGCCAGCGGCCGCGAGGGCTCGTAGATGAAGATCATCCCGTCAGCGGGGTTGGGGGCGAAGGCGACCGAGCCGGAGACCATCCCCAGCATCACCGCCTCGCCGATCGCCCGGGCGACCGCCAGCACGGTGCCGGCGACGATTGCCGGGCGGGCGCTGCGCACGGCGATCTTCCAGGTCGTGCGCCAGCGGTTGACGCCGAGCGCCAGCGAGCCCTCGAGCCAGCCGGGGCGCACCGAGCGCAGGCCGTCGGAGAAGATCGAGACCATCAGCGGCGCGATCATCACGGTCAGGATCAGCACTCCCGCTAGCAAGCTGTAGCCGCTGAGCGAGATCACGCCCGCGACCGAGGCCTTCTGCGGCTCGGTCACCAGGTGGTTGCCGATGAAAGGGACGATGACGAGCACCCCGAGCAGGCCATAGATCACCGACGGCACGCTGGCCAGGAAGCGGACCACCGGCTGCAGGATGTCGCGCATCCAGACCGGCGCGAACTCGACGATGAAAACGGAGACGAAGAGCGCGGAGAAGAGAGCGAGCAGGACCGCGCCACCGGTGATCAGCAGCGTGCTCCAGATCAGCGTCCAGGCGTGGAAGGTGTAGACGTAGTTGGCCCCTTCCAGCCCCGAGAGGTAGATCTGGTTGAGCTGTTCTTCGACGCTCCCCCCCGCCCCGAACCAGGCCAGGCCGTTGTGCGAGAAGGACGGCCAGGCCTTGATGAAGACGGTGACGATCAGCGCCAGCAGCAGCCCGACGACGGCACAGACCAACGCGCCGAGCATCCGCTCGGCGCGTTGGTCCGACCATTTCGGGCCGTACTCGGAGGGGTAGGACTCCTCCACTTAGTGCTTCTTGGCTTTCTTGTTGAAGGCGGGGACGCCGCCGGCCTTCGAGATCACTTCCCCGGCCACCGGGTTGAGCCGGGCCCAGTTGATGAACTTGCTCAGCGCCGGCGAGATGCCGCTGCCATCACCCGGCAGGACCAGGAAGAGGTAGCGCGAGAGCGGGTACTTGAGCGGCTCGACGCTGATCTTCTTGGCTTCACAGGGGATGCCGTTGACCTTGAGCGCCTTCTGGCCCTTGCCCTGCCAGGCGAGGCCGTCGTAGCCGATCGCGTTGGGGTCCTGCTTGACCGCGTTGACGACGAGGCCGTCTGCGGTCAGTGCGTTGACGTTGGAGGCCGGCAGTTCGTTGTTGAGCACCGCCTGCAGGAAGAAGTTGTAGGTCCCCCCATTGGTGTCGCGGCCGACCGGATCGATTGTCGTCGCCAGACCCGAGCCCGGCACCTGGCTCCAGTTGGTAAGCAGCCCGCGGTAGATGTCGTGGGTCTGCTGGATGCTGATGTCGGTGAGTTTGTTGGCCGGGTTGACATCAAGGCAGAGCCCGTCGAGGAACATCTTCACGTAGGTCGTGCCGGCGTCGCTGGGCAGCGGCGTGCGGGCCTGCCCGGCGAACTGACTGACGCCGTTCTGGACGTCCTTGACGCCGGCGTTGCCTCCATCGGCGGTGTAGTGGAAGTGGACGCTGTGGTTGACCTGCTTGGTGTAGGTCTTGAAGAGTGCTTCCAGGACCGGCTGGGCGGCCACGGAGCCCGATCCGATCAGGGTCACGGCATTGGCAGATGCCGGTATGGCGAGGGCCACGAGGGCGACCGCCGAGATGACGAGGGTCCTGATTCTCATACGCGTTTTGCTGCCTTCCTTGCCGGGTATCGAAGTTTCTTGATCAGCTAACTCGACATCACCCTAACAGCTTCTGTACTTTATTGACCTCTTTACTAAGAAAGGCTGCCCCGGCACGCCCTATAACGGAGGTTCAATTGCTCAGAAGAAGACTGTCCACGCCTCGCGCCGCCACCGCGGTCGCGCTGGCGGCTGTGCTGGCGGCGGCTGTCGCCGTGACGCCATCTTTCGCCGGGTCCGCCGGGTCTGCGATCAGCGGCGCCTTCATCACCAAGAAAGCAGCCGGCCAGATCTACGTCTCCAACAAGAAGGCATCGACGCTCTACCTGAGGAAGAAGGTCGCCGGCAACACGTTCGTCAAGAAGGCCGACGCACCGCTGTCCCCGATCGCGTCGATCGCCGCCGGCACCGCTCCCTGGTCGAACGAAGGGACGACCCCGGTCTACCTGCCGACCGCCTACACCTCGTTCGGCATGCCCGGCACAGGCCCGGCGGTGATCGCGTTCTCGGGCGCGGTGACCTGCACCTCGGCCAAACCGACGGTGGAACTGGCCTGCCCGATCCAGATCATGGTCGACGGTCAGACGACGGGCAAAATCAACATCGCCCCGGCGACCGCGAACTCACCGAAACCGGCCGCGATCACCGAGACGGTGACGCAGAGCACGGTGCTCGCCAAGGGCGGACACACGGTCGCGATCCAGTACGCGGGTGCCAAAGGCGTGGTCTTCAGCCTGGGGGCGTGGAACCTCTCGGTTCAGGGCTACCCCGCAAAGCCGGAACTGCCGCCCACCGAAACGACCAAAAGCACGAAATAGACAAAGAAAAGAGCCGACCGCGCCGGATTCGCTCGGCGCGGTCGGCTCTAGGGCGACCCCAGGGGAAGGTCGCCTCAATCAGTGCCCGCGCACCTGGAACCGCGCGGGCCGGGGAAGCGGCTCACCAAGAATCAGGCGAGCCCGGTAATAGAGAGCTTCGAAAGCCTGGGTATCCAGGTCCTCGACTCCGTGCTGCTCGCGCCCTGGCTGGGTCGCGGGGACATCAGCCGGTCCCCCGCCCCCAGGGTGCTGGCGCAGGACGCCGTTCAGCCTGCCGCGCGAGACAAATCTCGTGTGCTCCGGTGCGCTGTCCATCGTCCCTCTCCTTTCCTGTTTTTATTGACCATCTAACTCAAGAATAGCATCCGGACAAATCCCATGCTGACTTCGCCCTTAAGCGTCCATTAGGACACCTAAAGGCGAAGTCAGCGAGAAGGCGCCGGGGGGCGCATAATCAACGGCAGTGGACGGGTCGGGGCGGGGCGCCACCCGGCAAAGCGCACCCCGCCCCGTCGCCCCTTCAGGCGGCTGCAGATACCTCTGCGTCGTCGCCGCCCTGTGAGCCGCGGGGAGTCGAGGCCCCGCTGCCGTTGGGCGGTGAGTCACCGCTGAAGCTCTTGGTCTTGCCTGGCCGCAGGTAGACGATCTGGCCCTCGCGCAGCTCGAGCTTCTGCAGCTCGGCGCGGGTCAGCTGGGCCCAGACCTCGGTCCCGTCGGCAAGCACGAACTCAACCCGGATCTCGAAGCCGAGGGCGACTATGCGCTGCACCATCGCCTCCTCTGTGTTCTCGTCGGGGTCGAGCACGACGTCCATGTCGTGCGGGCGCACGAAACCGTCGCCGAGCCGGTTGACCTCGCCGACGAAGCTCATCACGAACTCGTTGGCCGGGTGGTCGTAGAGGTCGTCGGCGCTGCCGGACTGCTCAACCCTGCCCTCGTTCATCACCACCAGCTGGCCGGCGACGTCCATCGCCTCCTCCTGGTCGTGGGTGACGAAGATCGTCGTCACGTGCATCTCCTCGTGCAGGTTGCGCAGCCAGGTGCGCAGGTCCTTGCGCACCTTGGCGTCGAGCGCGCCGAAGGGCTCGTCGAGCAGCAGCACCTGCGGCTCTACCGCCAGCGCCCGAGCCAGGGCCATGCGCTGGCGCTGGCCGCCGGAGAGCTGCGATGGATAGCGGGCGGCGAGCCCGTCGAGCTGCACCAGCCGCAGCAGCTCGTGGACGCGGTCGGAGATCTTCGCCTTGTCCCACTTGCGGATCTTCAAGCCGAAGCCGACGTTCTCGAAGACCGTCATGTGCTTGAAGGCGGCGTAGTGCTGGAAGACGAAGCCGACTTCGCGCTTCTGCGTCGGCTTCTTCGAGACGTCCTCGTCATCGATCATGACGCGGCCGGCGTCGAGCGTCTCGAGCCCGGCGATCGCCCGCAGCAGCGTCGACTTGCCGCTGCCGCTCGGCCCCAGCAGGGCCGTCAGTGATCCATTCGGAACCTCTATCGATACGTCATTGAGGGCCTGAAAGTCACCGAAGCGCTTCGATGCTCCCTCGACTGTGATTCCCATCAGGCGTCCTCCTTTCTCTTTAGGACGTTCATTGCGAGCAGGGTGGTTAGAGCGAGCAGAGCGAGCAGGACCGAGGCCCCAAAGGCACCTGGAAGGTTGAAGTTCTCGTACTGCTTCTCGACGAAGAGCGGCAGTGTCTGGGTCTGGCCCGAGATCGAGCCGGAGACGACCGAGACGGCGCCGAACTCACCCAGCACACGGGCCGTGGTGAGGACGACGCCGTAGGCGACACCCCAGCGGATCGCCGGCAGCGTGACCCGCCAGAAGGTCTGCCAGGCGTTGGCGCCGAGGGTCGACGCCGCCTGCTCCTGCTCGGTGCCGATCTCCTGCAGCACCGGCACCGTCTCGCGGACGACGAAGGGCAGCGAGACGAAGATGCTCGCCAGCACCATCCCCGGGACCGAGAAGAGGACCTTGATCCCGGCTTCGGCGAGCGCCGGTTCGAACCAGCCCTTGGTGCCGTAGAGGAGGAACAGCGAGAGGCCGATGACGATCGGTGAGATCGCGAACGGGAGGTTGATGATCGCGTCGATGATTCCGCTACCACGGACCCGGTGGCGGACCAGCAGTAGCGCGCAGCCGACGCCGAAGACCGTGTTCAGCGGCACCGCGATCGCGACCATGATCAGGGTCAGCTTCAGCGCGTGCAGGCCATCGGGCGAGGTGATCGCGTCGATCGGCGGCGCCAGCCCGTGTTCGAAGGTCTTGTAGAAGATCAGCCCCAGCGGCAGTAGCAGGAGCACGAAGACGTAGCCGAGGCCGAGAAAGCGCAGGCCCCAGCGACTGCCGTTGCCGCTATGCGCGCTCATCGTCGTCCTCCTCGTGGCCCGAGGACTCGAAGCCGCTCATCGGCATGTTGGTCAGACCGGCGCCGCTCGAGCGCTCGTGGCGGCTGCCCCAGCGCTGGGCCAGGCCGACCAGCACGAGCATCAGTACCGAGGCGGCGAGGAGGACGATCGAGACGGCGGCGGCACCGGCTTCGTTGCCGTTCTCGATCAGTTGCTTGATGTAGACCGAGGAGACCTGCGTTTCCGGCAGGCCGCCGGCGAAGAGCAGGACCGAGCCGAACTCGCCCAGGGCACGGGCGAAGGCGAGGGCGATGCCGGCGGCGAGGCCCGGCAGCAGGTTGGGGAAGATGATGCGGCGGAAGATCGTGAAGCCACCGGCCCCCAGCGAGGCGGCGGCCTCCTCCATCTCGCGGTCCATCTCGATCAGCAATGGCTGCACAGCGCGGACGACGAAGGGGAGGGTGACGAAGAGCAGCGCGACGACAACCGCGTAACGGCTCAGCGCGATGTCGATCCCGAGCGGGCTTTTCGTACCCCAGAGCTCGATCAGGATCAGGCTGGCGACGATGGTCGGCAGCGCGAAGGGAAGGTCGATGACGGCGTTGACCACCGCCTTGCCGGGGAATTCGTCACGGACCAGGAGCCAGGCGAGGATCGTGCCGAAGAAGCCGTTGATCAGGACGACGATCAGCGAGGCGACCAGCGTCAGCTCCAGCGAGCTGACCGCCTGCGGCTGGGTCACCTGTTCCCAGAAGTGACCCAGGCCACCGCTCAGCGACTTGTCGGTGAGCGCCGCCAGCGGCAGTAGGACGAGGACGCTGAGGTAGAGAACGACAAGGCCACGGCCGAGGCCGGCCCCCACCCCGGGCAGGCGCCAAAGCGTCGCCCGGGGTGTTTCGACTGAGTCTGCGGTTGCCGGGTGCGCTGACATCAGCCTGAGGTCGAAACTCCGAGTTCACCCTCGATCTTCGCGACCGAGCCGGTTTCTTCGTCGAAGAATTCGTCGTTGACCTTGCCCCAGCCGCCGAACTTGCTGATCTTGAACAGCGTTTCGGGGGTCGGGAACTGCTTCGCGTCGACCAGCTTCGGGTTGACCGGGCGGTAGCCGTTTTCGGCCCAAAGTTCCTGGCCTTCGTTCGACCAGAGGAACTTGAGGAAGTCTTCCGCGGCGGGCTCCGCTGCTTTCTCGGTGACCGCGATCGGGGTTTCGATCTGAAGCGTCGCCGAGGGGATCACGTATTCGACGTCTTCGCCTTCCTTTTCGGCCTTGATCGCTTCGTTCTCGTAGGTGAGCAGGACGTTGCCCTGGCCCTGGCTGAAGGCCGAGAAAGCGTCGCGGCCGCTGCCCGGCTGGGCGACGGTCTTTTCAAGCACGGTCTTGACCGCTTCCAGCGCCTGGTCGGACGACTCGCCTTCTTCCAGGGCGCTGCCGTAGATCGCCATGATGTTCCAGCGGGCCGAGCCCGAGCTGAACGGGTTGGGGGTGACTACTTCGGCGTCTTCGTTGGTCTCGAGGTCCTTGAAGGACTTGATCCCGAGCGGGTTGCCTTTTTTGACCAGGATCACGACGAGCGAGTCGGTGGCGATGCCGCCGTAGGGCTGTTTTTCCCAGTCCTTGGAGACGAGTTCGCCTTCTTCGACCAGCCGTTCCATGTCGCCCGCCTGGGAGAAGTGGACGACCGAGGCCGGCTGGCCGGCGACCACGGCGCGGCTCTGATCGCCGGAAGCGCCGAAGGAGTTGCTGAAGCTGATTCCCTTCCCCGCGGAGGTCTTCTCGAACGCCGGCTCGAGTACTTCCTGGTAGACGGATTCGGGAGTGGAGTAGCCGACCACGTCGAGCTTGCCGCCTCCCGAGGAGGAGCTGCTGTCACTGCTGCTGCTTCCACATCCGACCACCACAGCTGCCAGCGCAAATACAGCGGCCAGGAGGGCCGCGTTAACGCTGCGCCGCCGGGTTTCCTTGCGCGCGTTCCGCATAGAAAGGAATCCTTTCTTTCTCTACTGATTTAGTTTTTTGAGCGACTTAGTTGTGAATCGAAGTTCGGCAGGGTAGCACAATGTCGATCATCAAAGTCGTGAATGCCGATCCGGATTCGGGAATTCCCTCCCGGTGCGCCTTATGCACCCTGGGAGTGCAAAAGGCGCACCGGAGCGACGGGGCTCAGATCAGGCGGTGAGGACGCGGTGGTCCTCGGGGCCGGGGCGCAGGATCAGCACCTCGGCGGGGGCCTTGTCGAGCAGCCAGACGAGGTCGTCGCCGGAGAAGCCGGCGGCGCCGGTCGCGGTCGCGGAGACGACCACGCGGTCGAAGGTCTCATGCTCGAGCAGGCGGCTGAGAGCGTGGCGATAGCTGCGGCCGCGTTCGACCCTGGCGTCGACCGGCACGCCCTGGCCGGTGGCGCGCTGTTCGATCGCCTCCAGCATCGGCATCGCCTTCGCCGCCTCGGCCGGGATCGCGCACTCCAACGGCAGCTGCTTCGGCACCGCGGCGAGGTAGGCCGGCATCAGCGTCGCGTGCTCGGCTTTGGCCAGACGCAGGGCCGCGTCCAGGGCGCGGCGCGAGATCTCGGTGCCGGTGAAGGGCAGGAGGATCTGGTGCACCTGCTGCGGGCGCTCCGAGCGCTTGCCGCGCCAGCGCGAGCTGGCGATCAGGTAGCCACCGGAGAGCCCGAGCAGGAGGGCAAAGCCGACCAGGAAGTGCTCGATCACCTTTCCTCCTCCCTGCCGCCGCGGTGGGCGACGATTCGCACGTCGACGCCGGCCGGAGTCGCCTTCATCAAGCGCTGGGGCAGCGGTTCGCGCAGGCGGCCGAGGCCTTTCCTGGGCAGCGACTCGCCGACCATCAGGTAGGTGCTGCCGCGCTCGCGTACCACCCTCGCCGCAGCGGCGACGAGATCGTCGTGCTCCTCGATCAGCAGGGTCGCGCCGAGCACCGAGGCGAGCTGGCGCAGCGCCGTCACCTGGCGCTCGACGTCGCCCTCGATCGGCTTGCCCGGCGGCTTCACCCAGAGCAGGTCGAGGTCGGTGCCGAGCCGCTGCGCCGAGCGCCAGGCGCGCCGCACCAGGCGCTGCGAGCTGGGCTGGGGACGGACCAGGGCGAGCAGCCTCTCCCCCACCGCCTGCGGCACCTCGGCGGCGACCCGCTCCTCCCGCGTACCCAGCGGCTCGACGGCGTGCAGGGTGAGGCGCTTGGACTCGACGTCCTCGGCCACCTGGCGCAGGCTGACCTCGCGCAGCGCCGCCAGGTTCTCGATCCGGAAGAAGTTGTTCAGCGCCGCCTCGATGTTCTCGCCGGGGTAGATCTTGCCTGCGCGCAGGCGCGCCACCAGCGCCTCCGGCGTCAGGTCGATCAGCACGACTTCGTCGGCGGTGCCGAGCACCGAGTCGGGCACGGTCTCGCGCACCCGCACCCCGGTCAGCTCGGCGACGCGGTCGTTGAGCGACTCGAGGTGCTGGACGTTGACGGTTGAGAAGACGTCGATCCCGGCCGCCAGCACGTCGGCGATGTCCTCGAAGCGCTTCTCGTGCTCGAGCCCGGGCGGGTTGCTGTGAGCGAGCTCGTCGACCAGCGCCAGGTCCGGACGGCGGACGAGCACACCCTGCAGGTCCATCTCCTCGACCTCGACCTCGCGGTAGGTCACCTTGCGCCGCGGCACGACCTCGAGCCCGCGCGCCTGGTCGCTGGTCTCCTGGCGCTTGTGCGGCTCCAGGTAGCCGATTGCGACATCGCGTCCCGCCGCCACCTCGGCGTGACCCTCCTGCAGCATCCGGTAGGTCTTCCCCACCCCGGCCGCCATGCCGAGGAAGATCTTGTAGTGGCCGCGGTCCATTTCCCCGCGCCTCCGCTCAGGCCCCCAACAAGTTGTGGACGACTAGGTCGATCAGCTTGATCCCGATGAACGGGGCGATCAGGCCGCCGAGGCCGTAAAGCAGCATGTTGCGGCGCAGTAGCGCGGTGGCGCCGATCGGCCGGTAGCGGACGCCGCGCAGCGAGAGCGGGATCAGCAACGGGATGATCAGCGCGTTGAAGATCACCGCCGAGAGGATCGCCGATTCCGGCGTGCCCAGCGACATCACGTTGAGCGCATCGAGCGGCCCGCGTCCGCCGGCCAGGGCGTAGGTGGTTGCGAACATCGCCGGCAGGATCGCGAAGTACTTGGCGACGTCGTTGGCGATCGAGAAGGTGGTGAGGGCGCCGCGGGTGATCAGCAGCTGCTTGCCGACCTCGACGATCTCGATCAGCTTCGTCGGATTGGAGTCGAGGTCGACCATGTTGCCCGCCTCGCGCGCCGCTTGGGTGCCGGTGTTCATCGCCACGCCGACGTCGGCCTGGGCCAGGGCGGGCGCGTCGTTGGTGCCGTCGCCGGTCATCGCGATCAGCCGCCCGTCGGCCTGCTGCTCCTTGATCAGCTCGAGCTTGCGCTCCGGTGTCGCTTCGGCGAGGAAGTCGTCGACCCCGGCCTCCTCGGCGATCTTCGCCGCGGTCAATTTGTTGTCGCCGGTGACCATGATCGTGCGGATGCCCATCGCCCGCAGCTGGTCGAAGCGGGCACTCATCCCCTCCTTGATCACGTCCTTGAGGTAGACGACGCCGAGCACCCGCTCGTTGCGCGCGACCGCCAGCGGCGTGCCACCCTCGCGGCCGATGCGGTCGAGCTCTGCGCGCAGCTCGGCCGGCGTCCGCCCCCCCTCCTCCGCCACCCAGGTCTCGATCGCGTCGCCGGCGCCCTTGCGCAGGCGGGTGCCGTTGAAGTCGACGCCGCTCATCCGCGTCTCGGCGCTGAAGGGGACAAAGGTCGGCTCGTGGCCGGCGAAGTCGTGCTCGCGGATCCCGTAGCCCTTGGCGAGGACGACGATCGAGCGCCCCTCCGGGGTCTCGTCGGCGAGCGATGACATCTGTGCCGCCTCGGCCAGCTCCTCCGCGCTCACTCCCGGCATCGGCGTGAACTCGACCGCCTCGCGGTTGCCGAGCGTAATCGTGCCGGTCTTGTCGAGCAGCAGCAGGTCGCAATCGCCCGACGCCTCGACCGCGCGGCCGGAGAGGGCGAGCACGTTGCGGCGCACGAGCCGGTCCATGCCGGCGATCCCAATCGCCGAGAGCAGGGCCCCGATCGTGGTCGGGATCAGGGCGACGAGCAGGGCGATCAGGGTCGTCTCGGAGAGTTCGGTGCCCGCGAAGAGAGCGAAGGGCCGCAGCGAGACGACGACGATCACGAAGACCAGCGTCAGCGCCGCGAGCAAGATGCCGAGCGCGATCTCGTTCGGGGTCTTGCGCCGTTCGGCACCCTCGACCAGGGCGATCATGCGGT
>Ga0207687_10000058_pt1 | contig 85860 bp, 83 predicted proteins | sample KBSM54metaG_FD_184399 | JGI IMG/M metagenome (GOLD analysis project Ga0207687, IMG submission 184399) | Miscanthus rhizosphere microbial communities from Kellogg Biological Station, Michigan, USA - KBS M5-4 metaG (SPAdes) (version 2) | ecosystem: Host-associated > Plants > Roots > Rhizosphere >...
ACCTCAACCGCAGGGGCTTCATCAGCGCGGGCTGTCCCGCTCCCAACGGTCTCTCCAAGGTCGCCTTCCCGATGATGAGGACCTCCTTCGGCTTCGCCGGGGGCCTGCAGATGTCTGAAACCCTGAATCGCAGCTGCAAGGCAATTGGCTAGGCGGCTGGCTCTTCCCGCGCTGGGGATAGCCCTTGCCCTGCTTTGCCTGGCGGGCTGCGGGGGAGGGGATTCCCCCTCCCAGGGGCAGGGCTCAACCCAGAGCTCCAGCGAAGCCACGAGCGCTCAGGGCGCCGCCAAGGAACAAAGCGCCGAAGCGAGCATCGAAGGCTTCGGGGAAGAGGCAGAGGGACCTGAAAGAGAAGAGGTGGAAGGCACCTTCCACTCCTACCTGGGGGCGATCGCCGAAGGAGACGAGCAGGAAGCCTGCTCCTACCTGGGGAAGACGGTCACCGAAACGCTCTCCGAGCTCGCCGCGAAAGCCAAGAAGCCCCTCAGCTGCCCCGAGCTCTTGGAAGCGCTGCTCTCCCCCGAAGCCGCCGAGATCGCCAAGGGCCAAGACGAAAGCAAGGTCACCAAGGTGAGGATCAAGGGCGATACCGCCTTCGTCGTCTTCCACGCCCCGGGGGCGGGGCTCTTTCAGCTGAACCTGGCCAGGGAAGGGGGGGAGTGGAAGGTGACCTCGCTCTCTGCTTCGGTGCTGGCGCCTTCGGGATAGGGGCGTCTCAAGGAATCGCTGTTGCCTCGGTCTCGACCCCGCCCCCCTCGATTCGCTTGCCGCCGCCGCCACGGGCCGCGGCGGGGCCGCCTTCCTCTCGGGTGAGGCGGTAGGCGAGGTAGACGGGAAGGATCGAGATCAGGACGACGATCACAGCGACGGCGTTGACGATCGGCCGCTGCTGGGCGCGGAAGAGGTTGCTGAAGATCCAGTAGGGGAGGGTCTGTTCGCCGGCGCCGATCGTGAAAGTGGTGACGATGATCTCGTCGAAGGAGAGTCCGAAGGCGAGCAGGCCGCCGGCACCCAGCGCCGAGCGCATGTTGGGGAGCGTGACGAAGCGGAACGTCTGCCAGGTGTCGGCGCCGAGGTCGGCCGAGGCCTCCTCGAAGGAGGAGGACATCCGGCGCAGGCGCGCGATCGAGTTGTTGTAGACGACGACGATGCAGAAGGTGGCGTGGGCGACGATCACCGTGAACAGCGAGAGGTCGATGCCGAGCACCTGGGTGAAGGTGTTGTTGAGCGCGACGCCGGTCACGATTCCGGGCAGGGCGATCGGCAGGACGACGAGGAAGGAGATCGTCTCGCGGCCGAAGAAGCGGTGCCGCGCGACCGCCAGCGACGCGAGCGTGCCCAGCAACAGGGCGATCGCGGTGGCGACGAGCCCGACCTTGATCGAGGTCCAAAAGGCGTCCTTGGCGGTGCTTTCGATCGCCTTGGGGAACCATTCGAAGGTGAGGCCCGGCGGCGGCCATTCGAGGATCCTGCTCGAGTTGAACGCGTAGATCCCGAGGACGAGCAGCGGTACGTAGATGAACGCCAGCACCACGCCGATCGCGACGCGCAGCAGGATCCTGGATCTCTTCGAGAGCCGCACCGTTCTCCTATATGTGCTCGAAGGCGCCGAGCTTTCGCGCGACCAGCAGGTAGCCGATCATCACCACGATTGGCACCAGCGCCAGCGCCGCGGCGAAGGGCAGGTTGTTGGAGATGTTGTTGAAGACGACGTTGCCGATGAACTGGTTGTTGGAGACCAGCTTGGGCGTGATGTAGTCGCCGAGGGTGAGGGCGAAGGTGAAGATCGAACCGGCGACCACAGCCGGGAAGGAGAGCGGCAGGATCACCCGGCGGAAGGTGGTGAAGGGTGAGGCGCCGAGATCCTCGGAGGCGCTGATCAGCGAGTTGGGGATCCGCTCCAGCCCCGCGAAGATCGGCAGGATCATGTAGGGCAGCCAGAGGTAGCTCATCACCAGCCACACCGCCGTGTTGCCGTAGCCGGGGCCGCTGAGTCCGAACGGTTCGAGCAGCCAGTCGATCAGGCCGCCGCCGGAGAGCATGTTGCGCCAGGAAAGGACCTTGACCAGGTAGCTGGACCAGAGTGGGATCAGCACGGCGACGACGAGGATCGCCTTGCCCCGGCGGCTGGCCACCTTGGCCATGTAGAAGGCGATCGGAAAGGCGAGCAGCGCGTCGGTGACCGTCACCAGCGCCGCGATCGCCACCGTCCTCACGACGATGGTCCGGTACACCGGTTCGTCGAAGAGGGTTTCGAAGTTTTCGAAGCTGAGGCTTCTGACGAGCTCGCCGCTGACCGCGTTGACCGACCACAGCGAGGCGACGAGGAGAAGCGCGAGCGAGCCGAGGTAGCCGACGACCAGCCAGCCGACCGGGCCCGCCAGGAGCGCCCCCGCCTGAAGGCGGGGGCGCCCGTGGAACAGGTTGGCGAGCCGGCGGCTCAACCCTTGATCGAGGTCCAGGCCTGGACCCAGTCGTTGTAGTCCTTACAGTCTTCGGACCCGTTGCCGCAATCGGCGAGCGGGGTCTTCCAGTAGTAGACGCGCTTCCAGAAAGCCGGTTCTTCAGCGTGGTATTCGCTGCAGAAGTTCGGGTTCTTGGTCTCTTCGCACGCCTTTTCCTGAGCGGGCGCCTCGCCGAAGTATTCGGCGACCTCGGCGTTCGCTTTCGGTTCGATGATCCAGTTCATCCACATGTACATGCAGTTCGGATGTTCGGCTTCGGAGCTGATCATCCAGGTGTCGGACCATCCCGTCGCGCCCTCTTCCGGCAGGAAGCCCTGGCTCGCCGGGCTTGCCGCCACCGGCTTGCCTTCTTCCTTCAGCGCGAAGTACTGGTACTGCCACGTCGTGCCGACTTCGATGTCGCCGCTGGCGAAGGAGGAGATCTGCTTTTCGGCTTCCGACCAGTATTCGCCGACCAGCGAGCGCTGTTCTTTCATCAGCTGCACCGCCGCTTCGAACTGTTCTTCGTTCAGCTCGTAGGGATCTTCGATCCCGAGGTCGGGGCTGTGTGCCTTCAGGTAGACCGCCGCTTCGGCGATCGACATCGGATCGTCGTATTGGCTGATCTTGCCCTTGTAATTCGACGCGACTTTCGAGTCGAGCGTGACGTTCCACGACTTCGGCGCCGGCTTCACCGAGTCCCCGTTCCACATCAGCAGGTTCGCGCCGCGGCCGTGGGGGATCCCGTAGGGCTTGCCGTCGAAGGTGTTGTACGGCTGGCCCTTGAGGTCAGAGAAGACGGTCTTGTAGTTGGGCACGAGGCTTACGTTGACCGGGTCGACGTCGCCGCCTTCGAAGAGACGGGCGGTTGCGTTGCCCGATGCGGAGACGCCGTCGTATTCGCCCGTGCGCATCAGCGAGACCATTTCGTCGGAGGTGCCGGCGACCTTGTTGTTGACCTTGCAACCGGTCTTCTTTTCGAAGGGCTTGACCCATTCCGGTTCGACGTAGCCGGCCCAGGAAATCAGGTTGACCTGTCCCTCGCCCTTGCCCACCTTCTTCAGTTCATTCCCCGACGAGCTGCTGTCGTCGCTGGAGCCGCAACCGGCAAACAGGAGCATCACTGCCAGCAGGCCTCCGATGATCAGCCACGCTGTTCGCGCGGTGTTTGCATGTTGCGTTTTCACGATGGTTCCTCCTCTGTAGAACTGCCCCGGACGGCGACCGTGTGCTCAGGGCGCCAACCCACGATTACCTCTCTACCTTGCTCGGAGGTCACGCCGGCTGACGGTCCCTCCACGTTCTGGCGTATCACCTGAAGTTCTCCACCCGCGTCGAGCGCAACGGTGTAGCGGGTGACCATGCCGGCGTAGGCGACGCCGGCGATCCGCCCGCGCTCGGTCCGCAGGCCGTTCGAGGCCCCCTCGGAGTCGACCAGCTGCACCTTCTCGGGACGAATCGTGAAGCGCGAGCCATCACGTTCGAGCAGGTTGGAGACACCGACGAAGCCGGCGACGAACTCGGTCGCGGGTTGCTCGTAGAGCTCGACCGGCGGGCTCACCTGCTCGATCTTGCCCTCGTTGAAGACGGCGATGCGGTCGCTCATCGTCAGCGCCTCGTCCTGGTCATGGGTGACATAGACGAAGGTGATGCCGACCTCGCCCTGGATCGCCTTCAGCTCGACCTGCATCTGCTCGCGCAGCTTCAGGTCGAGGGCGCCGAGCGGCTCGTCGAGCAGCAGCACCTTGGGCCGGTTGACGATCGCCCGGGCCAGGGCCACCCGCTGGCGCTGGCCGCCGGAGAGCTCACCCGGTCGCCGCTCGCCGTAACCCGGCAGGCGCACCATCTCCAGCGCCTCGTCGCGGCGCTTTGCCCGCTCTGCCTTGGCCACCCCCGCGATTCGCAGCCCGTAGGCGACGTTCTCCCCGACGGTCATATGGGGGAAGAGCGCGTAGTCCTGGAAGACGGTGTTGACGGCGCGGTCGTAGGGCGGCACCCCGCTGACGTCCTCGCCCGCGAGCTCGATCGTTCCCTCGCTGGGATCCTCGAAGCCGGCGATCATCCGCAGCGTCGTCGTCTTGCCCGATCCGGAGGGGCCGAGCATCGTGAAGAACTCGCCCTGTTGTACTTCGAGGTCAATACCGGCAACCGCGACCACCTCTCCGTAGCGCTTGGAGAGCCCAGCCAAGCGGATGTCAGGTGGAGTGGCTACCCGGCAAAGTTATCCGAGCAGTTCAGGAACGCAAGGACAAACTCGCTCCGGCCAGTTGGCCGGAGCGGAGTACGTCCCAGGCGTGAGCCTGACTAGAAACCTTCGGGGTGCCGGGCTACGAAGCCGACGTTGTCACGAAGTTCTTCGTGCCAGCGGGGGCCGGTTTCGTTGGCGTTGTCGCCGGAGGTGTCCCAGCGATAGCCGGCGATCACGGCGTAGGCGTGGCCGGCATTGGTGTAGACGGTGATCCAGCGGCCTTCGCCCGGCAGGCCCCACTTGGCCATTGGGCCAGAGGGCAGGGGACTTTCGAGGAATTCGCCGCCATGGAGTGCATAGCTGACGGAGCCGGAGCAGTCGTAGCCGGCATCCCACCAGCGAGCGTGCCCGCCGCCCCAGATGTAGGGCTTGGTGCGGATTTTGTTGGCTGCGGCAATCACCTGCTTGACCTGCAGGGGCGCCGACTTCGGCGGAACCAGCATGCCGTTGCTGAGCAGCCGCGCTTTCGCGGTCGGGGTACAGATATCCGTTGCGGCAGCCGAGAGGCCGCCACCGCCGCAGTTGGCGGACGCTGCGCCAGGAACAACAGCCAGTAGCGCCAGTACCGCGGCTACGGCTATGCATAGCCTGAGCTGAATATGGGTATTGGTGCGCAAACCGATCTCCTTCGTCGGCCTACGGGGTTAGCTGTCGGGCTGGCGCGAAAGGAGCCTGCGCCCCCGCCCAAATGGGCGAGTTAGCCCCGAAAACGTGGTTCCCCCGCTCCCGCGTCGCCTCTGGCTCGGCGGGATTAGGCGTTTCGGTTATCTCGAACGGCGGCAGTCTAGACGATCCGTCGGCCGCTTGCTCATGAAACACAAATATTTTCCAGAACCGCTGCACTTTGGGGTGATTCGACACATCCGGTGGTAGCTTGCGCGCTGCGATGGAACTTGCGGGAAAGGCGGTGCTGCTGACCGGAGCCACTGGCGGCCTCGGCCGCGCGATCGCCGCAGCGCTGGCCGCCCGCGGCGCCAAGCTGGCGCTCAGCAGTCGCAAGGCCGGGGCGCTGGAGGCGCTCGCGGCGGAGCTTCCCGGGGACGGTCACCGGGCCTTGGTGGCTGACTTGGGAGAGCCCGGGGCGGCGGAGAAGCTCGCCGCCGAGGCCGGGGATGTCGACATTCTCGTCGCCAACGCCGGCCTGCCCGGCTCCGGGCGCCTGCCCGAATACAGCAGCGAGCAGCTGGCGAAAGCGCTGCGGGTCAACCTCGAGGCGCCGATGTTCCTCGCCCGCGCCCTGGAGCCGGGGATGGTCGAGCGGGGCGCGGGACAGATGGTCTTCATCTCCTCGCTCTCGGGGAAGTCGCCGACGCCGCTCTCCTCGATCTACGCGGCGACCAAGTTCGGCCTGCGCGGCTTTGCCCTTGGCCTCCGCACCGACCTTGGCCCGCAGGGCATCGGCGTCTCCCTCGTCTCCCCGGGGACGATCCGGGAAGCCGGGATGTACGCGGACTCCGGCGCCAAGCCGATTCCCGGGCTTGGAACCAGCTCGCCCCAGCAGGTCGCCGATGCCGTCGTCAAGGCGATCGCGCAGGACAAGGCCGAGATAACCGTGGCGCCGGTGCGCCAGCGCGTGCTCGCCCATTTCGCCCTCGCCAGCCCCGCTGTGTCGGTCAGGTTCGCCAGCGGCAGTTTCGGCAAAAAAGTCGCCGAGAGCGTCGTCGAAGGGCAGCACGACAAGCGATAGCTCTCCATCCCTAGGATGGAGTTGTGACCAGCAGCGACTCTTTCGGCGCCCGCTCGACCCTCGCGGTCGGCGGCCGTTCCTACGAGATCTTCCGCCTCGATTCCCTGCCCGGCAGCTTCGACGTCGCCCGCCTGCCCTACTCGATCAAGGTGCTGCTCGAGAACGTGCTGCGCCTCGAGGACGGCGTCTCGGTCAGCCGCGAGGCGATCGAGGCGATCGCGGGCTGGGACGCGGCGGCTACGCCCAGCGCCGAGATCCCCTTCCAGCCCGCTCGCGTGCTGATGCAGGACTTCACCGGCGTCCCCGCCGTGGTCGACCTGGCGGCGATGCGCGACGCGATGGCGGAGATCGGCGGCGACCCGGAGGCGATCAACCCCCTGGTCGACGTCGACCTCGTGATCGACCACTCGGTCCAGGTCGACGCCTTCGGCAACGAGCGCGCCTTCGCGGTCAATGCCGAGCGCGAGTTCGAGCGCAACCGCGAGCGCTACTCCTTCCTCAAGTGGGGGCGCGAGGCCTTCGACAACTTCGGCGTCGTGCCGCCGGCGACCGGCATCTGCCACCAGGTCAACCTCGAGTACATCTCCAAGGTCGTCTACAGCCGCGAGAACGACGGCGTCCTGCAGGCCTACCCCGACACCCTGGTCGGCACCGACTCGCACACGACGATGGTCAACGGCCTCGGCGTGCTCGGCTGGGGCGTCGGCGGGATCGAGGCCGAGGCGGCGATGCTCGGCCAGCCGATCTCGATGCTGCTGCCGCAGGTGGTCGGCTTCAAGCTCGGCGGCGAGCTGCCCGAGGGCGCGACCGCGACCGACCTGGTCCTCACCGTGACCGAGATGCTGCGCGAGCGCGGCGTCGTCTCCAAGTTCGTCGAGTTCTTCGGCCCCGGCCTGGCGACGCTGGGCCTCGCCGACCGGGCGACGATCGGCAACATGTCGCCCGAGTTCGGCTCGACCTGCGCGATCTTCCCGGTCGACGCCGAGACGCTGCGCTACCTCGACCTGACCGGGCGGCCGACAGAGACGATCGAGCTGGTCGACGCCTACACCCGCGAGCAGGGCATGTTCTTCGAGCCAGGTGCGCCCGACCCGGTCTTCTCCGACCTGCTCGAGCTAGACCTGGGCGACGTCGTGCCCAGCATCGCCGGGCCCAAGCGCCCCCAGGACCGGGTGGCGCTGGCGGAAGCCAAGGAGGCCTTCCTCGAGGCGATGGAGGAGTTCGACCCCGAGGCCGGGGAGCAGCTCGGCAACGGCCGCGACGAGGCGATCGAGGAGTCCTTCCCCGCCTCGGATCCGCCGGCCGAGGATCACGATGACGAGCGCGGGCGGCCGCGACAGGCAGTCACCGGTGCCACGGCGCTCGCCGCACACGCCAGCGACGACGCGATCGAGGTGACGCTCGAGGACGGCACCGCGTTCGAGCTCGACCACGGCCGCGTCGTGATCGCGGCGATCACCAGCTGCACCAACACCTCGAACCCGAGCGTGATGGTCGGCGCCGGCCTGCTCGCCCGCAACGCGGTCGAAAGGGGCCTCGCGCGCAAGCCCTGGGTGAAGACCTCGCTGGCGCCCGGCTCGACCGTCGTCACCGACTACCTCGAGAAGGCAGGCCTGACCAAGTACCTCGACGCGCTGCAGTTCAACCTGGTCGGCTACGGCTGCACCACCTGCATTGGCAACTCGGGCCCGCTGCCGCCGGAGATCTCGGCCGCTGTCGAGGAGAAGGACCTGGCGGTCTGCGCGGTGCTCTCCGGCAACCGCAACTTCGAGGGACGGATCAACCAGGACGTGAAGGCGAACTACCTGGCCAGCCCGCCGCTGGTCGTCGCCTACGCGCTGGCGGGACGCATGGACCTCGACCTGACCAGCGAGCCGCTGGGCGAGGGCAGCGACGGCGAGCCGGTCTACCTGCGCGACATCTGGCCCGACTCCGGCGAGGTGAAGGAGCTGGTCGGCCGCTCGATCGCCTCGGAGATGTTCACCCGCAACTACGGCGAGGTGATGACGGGCGACGAGAACTGGCAGGCGGTCGAGGTGCCGGAGGGCGACCGCTACGACTGGCCCGACTCGACCTACGTGCGCCGTCCCTCCTTCTTCGAGGGAATGCCCGCCGAGGCTCCCGGAGTCGAGCCGATCGAGGGCGCGCGGGTGCTGGCGCTGCTCGGCGACTCGATCACCACCGACCACATCTCGCCCGCGGGGGCGATCAAGAAGTCGAGCCCGGCCGGCGAGTGGCTGATCGAGCAGGGAGTCGAGCCGCGGGACTTCAATTCCTACGGCTCGCGCCGCGGCAACCACGAGGTGATGATCCGCGGCACCTTCGCCAACATCCGCCTGCGCAACCTGCTCGCCGAGCGCACCGGGGGGTTCACCCGCCACTTCCCCGACGGAGAGGAAACGACGATCTACGAGGCGGCGATGGCCTACGCCGAGGAGGACCTGCCCCTCGTGGTGCTGGCGGGCAAGGAGTACGGCTCGGGCTCCTCGCGCGATTGGGCCGCCAAGGGGACGAAGCTGCTCGGCGTCCGCGCCGTGATCGCGGAGAGCTTCGAGCGCATCCACCGCTCCAACCTGATCGGCATGGGCGTGCTGCCGCTGCAGTTCCCGGAGGGTGAGAGCGTCGAGTCGCTCGGCCTCGGCGGCGAGGAGGTATTCGACTTCGGCGACCTGCAGAACGGCGAAGCGAAGACGGTTGCGGTCACCGCGCGCCGCGCGGGCGGCGAGCCGATCGAGTTCGAGGCGACGGTCAGGCTCGACACGCCGAACGAGATCTCCTACTTCCAGAACGGCGGAATTCTCCAGACCGTTCTGCGAAATCTGAAGTAATTACAGGCAGGCGGCGCAGCGGGGCCGCGGGAGGCAGGGGGGTCCGCGCGACCCTCACTGCACCTGCGCGTCGGTAGCCAGGGAGGGATGCCGACGCGGCCGTTCCCCTAAACGGGACTGCTCAGAGGAACAGTCAAGGTTTAGCTATACAGCCTCGACCCCTTCAGGTCAAGGCTTCCTGAGCGGATCTACGGCGATTCCGCGATTCTTTGCGGGGATTCCGCAACGCCCCACCCCTTCCGCTCGATCAGCTCGATGCCGATCACGCTGCCGACGGGCCCGACCGGGGTGAGGGTTGCGGCCAGCAATGTGTAAGGGGCTTGGCGCTTGCCGCAGGCGACCCAGATCACGATGCAGAGCACGACGAACCCCAGGCCGTGCGCCCAGCCAAAGAGCATCGTCTCGGTGTCGAAGCCGGGTACCAGCCAGAAGAAGATCAGCCCGGCGAAGATCGCCAGCTCGATCCAGGAGAGCCACTTGACCCAGGTGAAGAGGGGCCCGGGGACCGGCTTGCCGAGTGGGTTGCTCATGCGTAGGAAAACCGTTGCACATCGGTGACGTTGCACGCGCCACGCGTTGCAGACAGATCGTTACGGTCTGGCATGATGGAGGCGATGACGAAAAGCTGGACCGACGAGCGGCTGGAGGAGCGTTTCGACGCGATCGACCGGCGCTTCGATGGCGTCGACCAACGCTTCGATCGCATCGAAGGCGAGATACGAGATCTGCGGCTTGACATGAAAGCGGGCTTCGATCGCGTGGACGAGCGCTTCGAAACGATGAACACCGATATGAAAGCGGGCTTCGAGCGTGTCGACGAGCGTTTCGAAGCGATGCACCGCTTGATGATCCAGGGCGGCATCGTGATCATCGCCGCCCTGCTCGGGCTGATCGGCACGCAGCTCTGAGGCAGCGCCCGAGCCGAGCTAAGCGCCGGGCGTGAGCGCGGTGAGGACGATGCGTTCCTGCTCGCGGGCGTGGGCGCCGGAGTAGCCCTCGCCGGTGCTGGCGCGGGTCGGGCGGCCGACGTAGCCGAGCTCGACGCCCTCGGGAAGAAGCTCGGGCAGGCGGCGGGACATCACCTTCCAGCAGCCCATGTTGCGCGGCTCCTCCTGGGTCCAGACGATCTCTTTCAGGTTCGGGTAGGTCGCGATCACGCTCTTCAGCTGCTCGTCGGCGAAGGGGTAGAGCAGCTCGACGCGGGCGATCGCGACGTTCTCAGCGCTCTCGCGGCGTTCGCTGCCGTCGAGGTCGTAGTAGATCTTGCCGGTGCAGAGGACGAGGCGCTCGACCTTCTCGCGCCGCTCCTGTGCCTTCGGGTCGTCGAGGATGAAGTGGAAGTGACCCTCGGTCAGCTCCTCCGGCGTGGCGGTCGCGCGATCGAGGCGGAGCAGGCCCTTGGGGGTGAAGACGACCAGCGGCCGCGGCTTGCGGATCAGCGCCTGGCGGCGCAGCAGGTGGAAGTACTGGGCCGCGGTGGTCGGGTTGGCGATGCGGATGTTGCCCTCGGCGCCGAGCGCGAGGAAGCGCTCGATGCGGGCGCTGGAGTGCTCCGGCCCCGAGCCCTCGTAGCCGTGCGGCAGCAGCAGCGTGAGGCGGCTGGTCTGCCCCCACTTGGCCTCGCCGGAGACGATGAAGCTGTCGATGATCACCTGGCCGGCGTTGGCGAAGTCGCCGTACTGGGCCTCCCAGAGGACCAGGGCGTTCGGCATCGCCGCCGAGTAGCCGTACTCGAAGCCGAGGCAGGCGGTCTCCGAGAGCGGGCTGTTGTAGAGCTCGAAGGGGGCGCTGGCTTCGTTGAGGTTCTGCATCGGGGTGTACTCGAGGCCGGTGTTCTCGTCGTGGAGGACGAGGTGGCGATGCGAGAAGGTGCCGCGCTCGGTGTCCTGGCCGGTGAGGCGGATGTGGACGCCCTCGGTCAGCAGCGAGGCAAAGGCCAGCGCCTCGGCGTGGCCGAATTCGATGCCGCCGTTCTCGAGCGTCTCGAGGCGCTTGGCGAGCGGTTTGCGCAGCTTGCGGTGGATCGTGAAGCTCTCCGGCACCTCGATCAGCGCCTCGTTGAGCGTGCGCAGCTTCTCGATCGGAACCGCCGTCTCGACCGGCGGGCTGGCGCTGCGGTCGAGCTCGCCGGTGCTGGTCGTCGTCACCGTCGGGTCCTCGTAGTCGCCCAGCTCCATCTTGTGGCGCAGGTCTTTCAGGGCGGCCGACATCTCGTCGTGGCGCTCTTTGGCGGCGGCCTCGACCTCCTCCTCGCTGAGCACCCCCTCCTCGACCAGCTGCTTGGCGTAGATCTCGGAGACCGGCGGGTGCGCCTTGATCTGGGCGGCGACCTGCGGCTGCGTGTAGGCGGGCTCGTCGGTCTCGTTGTGGCCGTAGCGGCGGTAGCCGATCACGTCGATGACGATGTCGCGACTGAAGCGCTCGCGGTAGGCCATCGCCAGGCGCACCGCGGCCGAGCAGGCTTCGACGTCGTCGGCGTTGACGTGGACGATCGGCACGTTGAAGCCCTTCGCCATGTCGGCCGCGTACGGGGTCGAGCGGGCGTCGTCGGGATCGGTGGTGAAGCCGACCTGGTTGTTCTGGATGACGTGGATCGTGCCGCCGGTCGCGTACCCCTTCAGCGCCTGCAGGTTGAGCGTCTCGGCGACGACTCCCTGGCCGGGGAAGGCGGCGTCGCCGTGCAGCAGCACCGGCACCGCGCACTTCGGCTTGTGCTCGATCTCGGCGCCCTCGAAGTCGGACTGGATCAGGCGGGTGGCGCCCTCGACCACGGGGTTGACGAACTCGAGGTGGCTCGGGTTGGGGTAGAGGCGGACGGCGATCTTCTGCCCGTCGTGGGTCTCGTAGACCCCCTGGTGGCCGTAGTGGTACTTGACGTCGCCGGTACCGCCGTGGGGGATGCCGGCCACGGCCTTGACCTGGTCGATCTTCTTCGAGCCCTCGAACTCGGCCAGGATCGACTCGACCGAGCGGCCGAGGTTGTGGGCGAGGACGCTGAGGCGGCCGCGGTGGGCCATGCCGAAGACGACCTCTTCGGCGCCGTCGCGGCCGGCGAGGGCGATCAGCTCGTCGAGCATCGGCACGACCGCGTCGAGTCCCTCGATCGTGAAGATCTTCTGGCCCAGGTAGGCCTTCTCGATGAAGCGCTCGAACTGGAAGACGTCGATCAGCCGCATCAGCAGGCGCTGTTTCTCCTCGGCCGCTAGCGGCGCCCGGTGGGCGCCGGTCTCGACCATCTCGCGCAGCCAGGTGCGCTGCTGGTGCGAGGAGAGGTGCTCGAACTGGTAGGCGATCGTGCCGCAGTAGGCCTCGCGCATGCGCGGCAGCGCCTCGAGCAGGGTCTCGCCGGGGACGCCGATGCGCAGGATCGAGGCCGGCACCCGGGACATCAGCTCCGGGGTCAGGTTGAGGGTCTCGGGCTGGATCGCGGGGTCGCCCTTCGGCTCCGAGCCGAGCGGGTCGAGGCGGGCCGAGAGGTGGCCGTGGGTGCGGTAGCCCTTGAGCAGCGAGGTTGCCGCCTGGACCGCCTGCAGCAGCTCCTCGTCGGGCTGGGTGGCGGTGACGCCGGCGTCGGCGCTGGGCGCGCCGGTGCCGAGCGGCGGTGCCGAGGCGGAGGCCGGGTGGGCGGCGGAGATCGGGCTGGCGTCGAGGCCGAGGTCGGCGGCGACGCTCTCGTAGAACCCATTCTCGCCCTGCAGCAGGTTCTCGATGCTGCGCAGGAAGGCACCCGACTCGGCGCCCTGGATCACCCGGTGGTCGTAGGTCGAGGTCAGCGTCATCACCTTGGAGACGCCGATCTGGCGCAGCCGCTCCGGGGTGGCGTGTGCCCACTCCGGCGGGTAGGCGATCGAGCCGGTGGCGATGATCGCGCTCTGGCCGCTCATCAGCCGGGGCACCGAGGCGACGGTGCCGATCCCGCCGGGGTTGGTCAGCGAGATGTTGGTGCCCTGGAAGTCGTCGGCGGTGAGCTTGTTCTCCCGCGTCTTGGTGATCAGGTCCTCGTAGTAGCTGTGGAAGCCGGCGAAGCCGAGGTCCTGCGAGCCCTTGATCGCGGGGACCATCAGGCTGTGCGAGCCGTCCTTGCGCTCGACGTCGACGGCGATGCCGAGGTTGACCGGACCGTTCTCGATCGCGAACGGTTTCCCGTCGCGACGCTCGAAGACCCGCGTCATCACCGGGTGCTCCTTCGCCGCCTGCACGATCGCCCAGGCGACCAGATGGGTGAAGGACACCTTCATCCCCCGCTCCTTCAGCTGCGCGTTAAGCGCCTTGCGCTTCGCGTCGAGCGTGTCCACGGCGATCGTCCTGAACGACGTCGCCGTCGGCACTTCCCGGCTCTCATCCATCGCCTGCGCCAGCATCGCCGCAGGCCCCCTGAGCTGCTTCTCCTCACCCACGACGCCCGGCCCGGCGCCATTGCCCGCCGCCAGCACATCGTCCTTGGTGACCTTCGCGCCCGGTCCCGTCCCGCTCACGGACTTGAGATCGACGCCGTTGTCCTGCGCGACGCGACGAGCCACCGGCGTCGCCCGGACTCCGTCGCCCCCGTTGGGCCCGGGAGCGCTTCCAGCGGTTTCGCCCGCGGGTGGCGCCGTGGGGGGGCCCGCCGCCGAGGAAGCTTCAGCTACCGCAGGCGGTGGGGGGTCCCCTGCGGCGGCAGGACCCGCGGCCGAACCGTTCGAACCCTCCTCGCCCGGTTCCATCTCAGCCAACGGAGCCCCAACCGGAACCTCGTCGTCCACGGAGACCAGAAGCTTTGTGATGACGCCCGCCTGCGGCGCCGGCACCTCGGCGTCGACCTTGTCCGTCGACACCTCGACGACCGTGTCCCCCTCGTTGACGAAATCGCCCTCGGCAACGTGCCACTCGAGCACGATCCCCTCGGTGACCGACTCGCCCATTTCGGGCATTGCGATCTGCACGGTCGCCGTCTCCGTCATTTCTTCTTCGCAGTCTATGAAAACGGCACAGCCTGCTTCGGGCTCAAGGTAGGCTGCATGCGTGAACTACTTCGTCACCGGCGCCACCGGGTTCATCGGCCGCAACCTCGTGCAGCGCCTGCTGCAGCGCGAGGGCACCGTCTACGCCTTGGTGCGGGCCGGCTCGCGCGGCCGCCTCGAGGAGCTGCGCACCTCCTTTGGTCCCGACGGGGCGCGGGTCGTGCCGATCTCCGGCGACCTCGCCCAGCCCGGCCTCGGCGTCTCCGAGGAGGACCTGCTCGAGCTGCGCGGCAAGGTCGACCACTTCTTCCACCTGGCGGCGATCTACGACATGACCGCCGGCACCGAAGCTCAGGAGATCGCCAACGTCGAGGGCACCCGCCACGCGGTCGAACTCGCGGGCTCGATCGAGGCCGGCTGCTTCAACCACGTCAGCTCGATCGCCGTGGCCGGCATGTACCGCGGCGAATGGCGCGAGGACATGTTCGAGGAGGCCGAAGGGCTCGACACCCATCCCTACTTCCGCACCAAGCACGAGTCGGAGCGGGTCGTGCGCGAGGAGTCCCGCCGCCCCTGGCGCGTCTACCGGCCGGGAATCGTCGTCGGCGACTCGCGTACCGGTGCGATCGACAAGGTCGACGGTCCCTACTACGGCTTCAAGCTGCTGCAGCAGATGCGCCGGGTGCTGCCGAGCTGGCTGCCGACCCTGGGGGTCGAGGGCGGCGAGATCAACATCGTGCCGGTCGACTACGTCGCCGACGCGATCGACTACATCGCCCACCAGCCTGACCTCGACGGCCAGGCCTTCAGCCTCACCGACCCCAACCCGAAGACCGCGGGCGAGATGATCAACCTCTTCGCCCGCGCCGCCGACGCGCCGCAGGCGGCGCTGCGGCTGGAGTCCAACGTGACCGACCCAGCGACCTCGCTGGTGCGAACCGGCCTGCGCTTCTTCCCGCCGGCGAAGCGGGTGGTGAAAGCGGGGCTCGGCCAGATCGGCATCCCGGCCGGTGTGCTCAGCTACTTCAGCTACCCGACCCACTTCGACTCGAGCAACGCCGAGAAGGCGCTGGAGGGCTCGGGCATCTCGGTGCCGCCGCTGGAGTCCTACGCCGACCGGATCTGGGACTACTGGGAGCGCACGCTCGATCCCGACCTCTTCAAGGACCGCACGCTGAGCGCCGCGGTGCGGGGCAAGGTGGTGCTGATCACCGGCGCCTCCTCGGGGATCGGCAAGGCGACCGCGGTCAAGGTCGCCGACGCCGGCGCGACCGTGCTGCTGGTGGCGCGCTCGGTCGACAAGCTCGAGGAGACCAAGCGCGAGATCGAGGACGCGGGCGGCGTCGCCCACATCCACCGCTGCGACCTCGCCGACATGGAGGACATCGAGCGGATGGCCGAGGAGGTGCTCGCCTACCACGGGCGGGTCGACATCCTGGTCAACAACGCGGGCCGCTCGATCCGCCGCTCGGTCGGCCTCGCCTACGAGCGCTTCCACGACTACGAGCGGACGATCCAGCTCAACTACCTCGGCGCGGTGAGGCTGATCCTCGCCCTGCTGCCCTCGATGCGGGCCCACAAGTCGGGCCACGTGATCAACATCAGCTCGATCGGCACCCAGACCAACCCGCCGCGTTTCTCAGCCTACGTCGCCTCGAAGGCGGCACTCGACGCCTTCGGCCGCGTGATCGCCTCCGAGGTGATCGACGACGGCGTCCACATCACCACGATCCACATGCCGCTGGTGCGCACGCCGATGATCGCGCCGACGCGGATGTACGACGTTTTCCCGGCGATCGCGCCCGAGGAGGCGGCGGAGATGATCGCCGGGGCGATGATCCACCAGCCGAAGAAGGTGGCGACGCGGCTGGGGACCTTTGGGGAGCTGCTCTACGCGGTGGCGCCGAAGGCGAGCGACCGGATCTTGAACCAGGCCTACAAGTTGTTCCCGGATAGCCAGGCGGCCAAGGGGAAGGGGGAGGAGGCGCCGGACAAGGCTCCCTCTACCGAGGCCGTTGCGTTTGCTCACTTGATGAAAGGCGTGCACTGGTAGGGGCGTCGCGCTCAGTCTGCGAAGGCGCCCGGTCCCGGCCAGTGCTCGACGATCAACTCGGCCAGAGTCGCACCTCGCTGATCGATCGTCCTCTCATTCCAATATTCCGCGTGATCTCGTACGAGGTCGCGGTTCAGGTGGAGGATCGAGTGGGCATCGAGCGCGGCGCACTTGCCGGGCCAGGCCGAATTTCCGACTGAGGGATTGAGCCGTTTCGTCACCAGGGTCAGGTTGCCGAGCCGGTGCACGTGAGCTTCCCGCTCCGCCTCCGCCTGTTCGTGTTCGTCCGGCGACAGGTCCAGCGGTAGCGCCCAGTTCTCCTGCCACGCTTGCGGCATCAGGTGCTCGACCGTGAGCGACATCTTCAGTTGGGGTGCTTCCTGTTCGTTGATCTCCGCATAGCCGCCGCTCTCCATCCGCCGCTGCAGCTCGCAGGCTTCGAGCAGGAGTTTCACTCGTCGCACGGGCTTGATTCGGCTGTAGAGCGATTGTTCGACTAGCGCTTGCATGACCTGGGCGTCGCTTGGCCAGAGCTCGGTGTCGACGCTAGCCGCACGCAGGAACTCGACTATGGGGACGTGCGGTTCCTCGCTGGAGGTCTCGATCGCCTTGAGTAGGTCGACCGCGATCCGGTTGTAGTTCTTCGGGGTGTAGTCGCAAATCGTGCGGCGCACCACCCAGCTTTCGAGCGCCTGCAGGGCCCTGTCGCGCCCCTGCTTATGGAGTTCGCCGTCGCGCTCGGCGATGAAGAGCTGCAGCGCGACCGGATAGAGCGTCGTGGTGTCGAGCAGCTCGAGGCGATCGAAGAAGCGCCGCGGAACCGTGCCTGTCGGCAAGTTGTCGAAGCCGCGATAGAGGCGGGCGTCGGAGATAAACCGCTCGACGAAGTCGTGGATCCCGCTGTCCGGAATCACTTTGGGATCGACCTGCCGCTGGAATTCGCTGAAGAGGCCGAGAGCGGGCGTCTCCCGGCGATTGCGCATGGTGAGCCAGTGCATGAGAAATAGCTCAGCACGGGGCCGCTTGAATCTGCCCTGGCGCTGCTCAGTCCGCCACCACTTGGCGTCGAGCTCGCGCCAAAGCTGCTCGTCGAGCTGGTCGAGATCGATCTTCGCACCAGCGGCCCGGCGAAATACGTGGTTCTTGACGAGGTCGATGGCCAGCAATGGCGTCCCCTGTGCGTTCAGTGACTCGAAGATCTCCTGGGGGTTGTCACCCTCCTCCAGCTCGATCACGACGAACTTGAGGTGTCCGCGCAGGACCCGATTGAGGGCCTTGATCTGACGCTCGCGATCGCTGGGATCGATTTCGCCGATCCACTCGGTGAGCGCTTCCTCGAAGTAGGCATAGGCCTCTTGGATGCGGTTGTTGGGGTCATCGGGAACGCCTTGCGGTCCATCGGCCCCCATCACCGCCGCGTAGGCGTCGCGGTTGGCGTTCGTCGGCCAGAGCTTCGAGTGCTCGTGCGACTTCGGCTCGTGCTTGGCGGGGTTCAGGTAGAGATCGCGCAGGGCGTCTGCGGTGGTCTCGAACCCGGTGGCCTCGGCCATGCGGTGCGCGGCCGCGATCAGCAGCTGCGCAGTGGTGAACCTTTGCTGCCCGTCGATCACCTCTTGGCTGGGTATCCCGTCGAAGGACTTGTCGAGCTTGCCGAGGACGACCGCCCCGAAGAAGTGGTCGGTGAAGGCGGCGAGTTCGCTCTCCGGCACGCTTTCTAGGTTTTCTTCACGGGCGATGTAACGGGCCACGGTGGCACGGATGTCCTCCCAGAAGGGCGTGAGGCGATCCTCACTCGGATCCTCGACGTTTCGCTCCCAGACGTAGGGTCGTTGGTAGAGCGGCACGCGATACTGGATCGGCGTGTCGAAGATCTTCTCGATTGCGTAGGCCTCGGCCCGCATGGATACGAGAGGCTATCCCGATGGACAGAGATAGAAGGCTGAAGCATTGGGGGTGGGGGTATGAGGACCAGGCCCCCTCCAAGGAGCAGCTTGCGGAGGCGGCTGCTGGGATCAGGGAGCGGTTTGGGTTTGGCGGGGAGCCTGAGGAGCCGGTTGCTCTCGATCGGGTGGAGTTGCGCAAGCCGCGGTTGAAAGCTCCCGGGGCTCTGGGGGATCTCTTTACCGCCGACCATTACGAGCGGACCGTGCATGCGCTTGGGAAGGCCTATCGGGATGTGGTGCGGGGGTTCAGGGGGGAATTCGAGAATCCGCCGGATCTCGTCGCTTATCCGAAGGACGAGTCCGAGATAGAGACGGTGTTGGAGTGGGCTGAGGCTGAGGGGGCCGCGGTTGTGCCGTTTGGGGGCGGGACGAGCGTGGTCGGCGGGGTGGAGGCGCGGCTTGGCGACAGGCCGGTGGTGTCGCTTGACCTGAAGCGGCTCGACAAGGTGCTGGAAGTGGATGCGGAGTCGCTGGCGGCGCGGATTCAGGCTGGGGCCCTGGGGCCGGGTTTGGAGGAGCAGCTGAAGGAGCACGGGCTGACGTTGCGGCACTTTCCGCAGAGCTTCGAGTATTCGACCTTGGGTGGTTGGATCGCGACGCGGGCCGGGGGGCACTTCGCGACGCTCTACACGCACATCGAGGACCTGGTCGAGTCGGTGCGGGCGATCACGCCGCGAGGGACCTGGGAGAGCCGGCGGCTTCCCGGCTCCGGCGCGGGGCCTTCGCCCGACCGGGCGCTGGCCGGCTCGGAGGGGATCCTCGGCGTGATCGCCGAGAGCTGGGTGCGGGTCAGGCCGCGGCCGCGTTTCAAGACCTCGGCTGGAGTCGAGTTCGATGACTTCCTTGCCGCGGTCGCGGCGGTGCGGGAGATCTCCCAGTCCGGCCTGAACCCCTCCAACTGCCGCCTGCTCGACGCGCTCGAGGCCGGGACGACTGGCGCGGGCACAGGGGAGAAGAACCTGCTCGTGCTCGGCTTCGAGTCGCCAGGGCTGCCGGTCGACGAGCCGATGCGGCTGGCGCTCGACATCGCCCAGTCGCACGGCGGCCTGCCCAACTCGCCGCCGCCCGGCCGCAAGCCCGATGGCGGTGCCGGCAAGAGCGGTGAGTCGGCGGTCGACACCTGGCGCGGCGCCTTCCTGCTCGCCCCCTACCTGCGCGACACCTTCGTCGCCTGCGGCGTGCTCAGCGAGACCTTCGAGACGGCGATTACCTGGGATCGCTTCGAGGAGTTTCACGGCAGCGTCATGGAGACGGTGCGCAGCAAGGTCGCCGAGGCCTGCGGCGCGCCAGCGGAGGGGGAGGGAGCGCCTCGGGTCAGCTGCCGCTTCACCCACGTCTATCCCGATGGCCCGGCTCCCTACTTCACCGTGATCGCTCCGGCGATTCGCGGCGGCGAGGTCGAGCAGTGGGACGAGATCAAGATCGCGGCGGGCGAGGCCCTGATCGAGAGCGGCGGCACGATCACCCACCACCATGCCGTCGGGCGAGACCACCGGCCCTGGTATGACCGCCAGCGCCCGGCACCCTTCGCCGCCGCCCTGCGCGCCGCCAAGGCCGAGCTCGACCCCGCCGGCATGCTCAATCCCGGCGTCCTGATCGATCCCTGATCAAACTGCAACGCGTAGGGGCTCCAGGGCATCCCGAATGCGTTGCACCTGCCCAGGGCACCCGCTTCGCGATTCGCCTACCGGCCCGAGCGCTACCCTTTCGCGACCGCTTCTCCCCGGCCGGGTACCTGTCACCTGTCCTCCCCGGCACCCCAGATGGAAACCATCACTTCCGAACAGCCGACAGTCCCGGCTACCGCCGCCGAAGCTCCGCCGCCGCTGGGGGAGCCGGTGACGCCCAGGCGCTCGCCGCTGCGGGCGGCGATCAAGACCGGCCGGCCGCAGGAGTGGATCAAGAACGTCTTCGTCTTCGCCGGCCTGCTCTTCTCCGGCAAGTTCAACCAGTCGCACGAGGTCTTCGAGGCGTTCCTCACCTTCGTCGCCTTCTGCCTCATCTCCAGCGCCGGCTACTACGTCAACGACCTGATCGACGTCGAGCTCGACCGCAACCACCCGAAGAAGCGCTTCCGGCCGCTGGCGGCGCGCGAGCTCTCCGAGGGCACGGCCAAGCTGATCGCGCCGTGCCTGGCGATCGTCGCGATCGCGCTCGGCTTCGCCGCGATCAACTGGGAAGTCGGCCTGATGGTGGTCGGCTACGGCATCGCCCAGATGGCCTACAGCCTCGGCCTCAAGCAGATCGTGATCGTCGACGTGATGACCCTGGCCGGCCTGTTCATCCTCCGCGTCGCCGCCGGCGCGGTCGCCGTCGACGCCCATGCCTCGGAATGGCTGCTGCTCTGCACCGGCATGTTCGCCCTCTTCCTCGGCGTCACCAAGCGCCGCCAGGAGGCCGTCTCCGAGCTGCACGAGGGAACCAGCAGCCGCCCGGTGCTCGAGCACTACTCGCTGCCCTTCCTCGACCAGATGGTCGCGATGGTCACCACCGGCACGGTGATCAGCTACTCGATCTACGCGGTCAACTCACCGCTGATCGGCAACCAGATGATGTGGACGATCCCCTCCGTCCTCTACTGCGTCTTCCGCTACCTGTACCTGATCTACGACCGCGCCGACGATCGCTCCACCGCCGCGATCGTGGTTGACGACAAGCCGCTGATCGCCGGCGCCGCCAGCTTCGCCGTGATCGCTTTCCTACTGCTCTACGCCTTCAATTAGGTAGAAGCGGGCGCGGCCGATCTCCTCGTCGTTGACGTGGACGACTGCGGCGTGGGGGCCGGCGGTGGAGAAGGTGGCCGTGGTGCCGATCGACATCACCAGGCGCTGGTCCTGGCCGGCGGGCATGCCGGGCGGGCGGCCGGTCTCGAAGTCGGCGGAGAGGCCCTCGCCGAGCTCAACCCCGTCGGGATCGTGGATGACCACGCTGAGGTTGTGCGGCTGGTTGGTCTCGCTCCAGCCGACGTCGAGGCCGAGGGCGATGTGGAAGCCCCATTCGTGGGGCAGCTCGGGCAGGTGCAGCACGTTCCAGCCGCCGCCGACCATGTAGAGCTTGCCGTTCACCGACTCGGCGTGGTCGGCAAGCATGAGGAAACCGATCTCCATCGGTTCAGGATACGGGCGAGCGCTTCGAGGCGGGACCGTTCAGTCGGGCGTGACCGCGAGGTCGGAGAGCAGTTCGGTCTTGCCCTTGCGCTGAAACTGGAGGTCGATCGTCTCGTCCTTGCGGTAGGTGCCAAAGAGCCCCAGGTACATCGCCAGCCAGCGCCCGGTGCCTACCTTCTCCTTGACGATCTGGCGGGTGAAGACGATCTCGCCCGCCCGCATCTCGTAGTCCTCGCCCTCGCTCTGCTCGACCCCGTTGATGAAGACGACGTAAGGAGCTTCCGCTCCCGCCGGCAGCTTCACGCGCCGCCCGGCCGCGTAACTCCCCTTTGGAACCTCGGCTTCAGCCATCGCTCTCGAGAGTCTCGCGCACGAGGTCGAACGGCGTCTCGTGCCTGCTCGGATCTAGCTCTTCCCGCCGCATGCCGCCGCGGTACGGCATGAACGTCCCGTCCCCCCGCACGTCTATCCCGGCAACCACCTTGTTCAGCCACCCGCCGCCACGCAGCTGCAACCGTGCCTGAACCTGATCCTCCGGCTTGAAATCCCTCAGCACCGAAGTCGGCTCCGCCGGCCCCTCAGCCCGAATCTCCAACGCCCGAGCCCTCATCACCTCCACAGCCTCCCCAAGCTCATCGAACGAGGCGTGCTCAACCTCAGAGCCATTTCGGACGGTCAACTTCCACCTCGGACGAGCCACAAGCTGAGCGTAAGCGATGGCACGAGCCCGAAGCTTCCGGGAAGAGGGTCGCGTTGGAGGGGCGGTTGCCCCTTCACCGAAGGCTCCTGCTCAACGGTTTGAACTACCGAAGACGATCAGCTGCGCGACGGTCTTCGGGGAAGGGGCAACCGCCCCTCCCTCACGCCCCACGCCTAGGCCGCTTTGGCCTCCGCGCCGGCGGCCCGACGATCTTCTCCGGCCCCTCGCGATCGTCCACCTGCAAGTACTCCCGCTCCCGCGGGCCGGTGTAGACCTGGCGCGGGCGGGCAATTTTCTGCTCGGGGTCGTCCTTCATCTCCATCCACTGCGCGACCCAGCCGGCCGTGCGGGGGATGGCGAAGATCACGGTGAACATCTCGGTCGGCACGCCGAGCGCCTCGTAGATGATTCCCGAGTAGAAGTCGACGTTGGGATAGAGCTTGCGGGAGGTGAAGTACTCGTCGTCGAGCGCCCGCTTCTCCAGCTCCTGGGCGATCTCGATCAGCGGGTTGTACTCGGTCGCCTCGAAGATCTCGTCGAGGTGCTGCTGGATGATCCGCGCCCGCGGGTCGTAGTTCTTGTAGACGCGGTGGCCGAAGCCCATCAGCTTCTCCTCGCGCTCCTTCACCTTATTGAGGAAGTCTGGGATGTTCTCGACTGAGTCGATCCGGCGCAGCATCCGCAGCACCGCCTCGTTGGCGCCCCCGTGCAGCGGCCCGTAGAGCGCCGCGACCCCGGCGGCGACCGCCGAGTAGGGATCGACGTCGGAGGAGCCGACGCCGCGCACGGCGTTGGTCGAGCAGTTCTGTTCGTGGTCGGCGTGGAGGATGAAGAGCACGTCGAGCGCGTGCGAGAGGGCCGGCTTGGGCACGTGCTTGGCTTCCGTCTTCTTGAACATCATCGAGAGGAAGTTCTCGGCGAAGCTGAGGTCGTTGTCGGGGTAGACGTAGGGCAGGCCCATGTTGTGGCGGTAGGAGAAGGCGGCAAGGGTCGGCACCTTGGCGATCAGGCGGACCGCCGCCATGTAGCGCTCTTCCTCGTCTTCGGTGTGCTTGGCGTCGGGGTAGAAGGTCGAGAGGGCGCCCACCCCGGCCAGCAGCATCCCCATCGGATGGGCGTCGTAGCGGAAGCCCTCGAAGAACTGCTTGAGATCCTCGTGGACGAAGGTGTGGTGGGTGATGTCGTAGACCCAGCGATCGAGCTGCGGCCCGGTCGGCAGCTCGCCGAAGATCAAGAGGTAGGCGACCTCGAGGAAGGTCGATCTCTCGCAGAGCTGCTCGATCGAGTAGCCGCGGTGTTCGAGGATCCCCGCCTCGCCGTCGATGTAGGTGATCGCCGAGCGGCAGGAGGCCGTGTTGGTGAAGGCCGGGTCGTAGGCCAGCATCCCGAATTCGTCCTCGTCGACCTTGATCTGCCGCAGGTCCATTGCCCGCACCGTGCCGTCGGTGATCGGCAGCTCATACGTCTTGCCAGTACGGTTGTCGGTGACGCTGAGCGTCTCGGAATTGGGCTCGACCACGCCGTCGTTGGCCTGCTGTCCTACTTCCTGCTGGGTGGCCATGCCCACCTCCTCATCACTTGCTTGCTGGTCTCCCGAATTCTCGCAGTTCGGGGCGAGCGGCCATGTTATGCGCCTGCTACCGAGCGGACGGCAGCGGCTCGAAGCTGGTCATCGCATGGAGCTGCTGAAAGCGCTCCTCGATCTCCTCGCGGCTGAGGGCGGCGACGCGCTCGGTTCCGAACTGCTCGACGTTGAAGGAGGCGAGCACGGTGCCGTAGCCCATCGCCCGCCGCAGGCAGGCCTCGTCGAGCTCGCCCTCCTGGCCGTCGAGATAGCCGATGAAGCCGCCGGCGAAGCTGTCGCCGGCGCCGGTCGGGTCGCGCACGTCCTCGAGCGGGAAGCCGGGCAGGGCGAAGAAGCCGTCGCCGGTGAAGAGCGCGGCGCCGTACTCGCCCTGCTTGGCGACGACGGCGCGCGGGCCGTGCTCCATCACCGCGCGGGCGGCGCGGGCCAGGTTGGACTCGCCGGTCAGCTGGCGGATCTCGGCGTCGTTGACGATCAGGCAATCGACCTCGGCGATCGCAGCCAGCAGCGAGTCCTTGGCGGTTTCGATCCAGAGGTTCATCGAGTCGAGGGCCGAGAAGCGCGGGGCGCCGCACTGGGCGCGCACCTGGCGCTGCAGGTCCGGCTGGATGTTGGCGAGGAAGAGCGTGTCGGCGGCCTGTGAGGCGGGTGAGAGCTTTGGCTCGAACTCGCCGAAGACGCCGAGCTGGGTGTCCTCGGTGTGGGCGACGTTGAGGTCGTACTCGTAGCGGCCGCGCCAGAAGAAGGACTGTCCCCCGGCGACCCGCTCGATGTCGTCGGTGATCACGCCGCGGCGCTCCAGCACCTCGAACTCGGCTGGCCCGAAGTCGTCTCCGACCGGCCCGACCGGGCGCACCTCTGTGAAGAAGCTGGCGGCCAGCGAGAAGTGCACGGCGGCGCCGCCGAGCATGCGGTCGCGCTCGCCGAATGGCGTCGAAACCGAATCGAATGCAATTGAGCCGACTACCGCGAGAGACATGGATTGGGAGCGTATAGGGAGTCGGGTGTCCCTCGGCTGCGCAACAGCGGGGAGGCGCCGCCGAGGGACACCCGACTCCCTTTTCCCCGGCGCCGACTATGGTTCCCCGCCGATGAGGGCGGTGCAGATAGACGAGTTCGGCGGGCCGGAGAAGCTTCGGCTCGTCGACGCAGAGGTTCCGGTACCCGGAGAAGGGGAAGTTCTGGTCGACGTTGCGCGGAGTGGGATCAACTTTGCCGACACGCACGCGACTCGCAACGACTACCTGGCCGAGCAGACCCTGCCGCTGATTCCCGGTGGCGAGGTGAGCGGGCGCACGGCCGACGGGCGTCGCGTCGCGGCGCTGCTGGCCAGCGGCGGTTACGCGGAGAAGGTGGCCGTGCCCGAGGCGGGGCTGATTCCGATCCCCGACGAGGTCGATGACGACAAGGCGGCGGCGTTGCTGCTGCAGGGACTGACCGCGATGGCGCTGGTGGGGCGCTGCGCCGCGATCCAGCCGGACGAGACGCTGGTGGTCGAGGCGGCCGCAGGCGGCACCGGGGCGCTCGCCGTCCAGCTCGGCAAGCGCGCGGGGGCCAAGGTGATCGGGCTCGCCTCCAGCGAGGAGAAGCGGGCCCTGGTCGAGCGGCTCGGTGCCGACATCACCGTCGACTCGCGCGCGCCCGAGCTCGGCGCGGCGATCCGCGAGGCCAACGGCGGCGCCCGCGTCGACGCGGTGCTGCACATGAGCGGCGGCGACGCCTTCGACGAGGAGCTCGGCATCCTGGCGCCGCTCGGTCGCATGGTCGTTTTCGGCATCGCTTCGCGCGAGCAGCGCGAGGTCTCGACCGCGGCCCTGCTGCGCGGCTCCAAGGCGGTGATCGGCTTTTGGCTCGCCCACCTCTTGGCCCGCCGGGACCTGGTCGCGCCGATGATCGGCGAGCTGCTCGGCATCGCCGCCTCGGGTGAGCTCGAGGTCACGGTCGGCGGCGTCTACCCGCTCTCCGAAGCCTCCCGCGCCCACGAAGACCTGATCGCTCGCCGCACCAGCGGCAAGCTCATCCTGGACCCGTCGAAGTGATCTCCTTCAAAGAACTCGGCCTCTCGCCGCAGATCCAGCAGGCCCTCGACGAGCTCGGCTTCGACGAGCCGACGCCGATCCAGGACCAGGCGATCCCGGAGCTGCTCGGCGGCCACGACGTGATCGGCCAGGCCCAGACCGGCACCGGCAAGACGGCGGCCTTTGGCTTGCCGCTGCTGCAATACCTCGACCCGGACAACGACGAGGTGCAGGCGGTCGTGCTGACACCGACGCGCGAGCTCTGCATCCAGGTGACCCAAGCCCTCCGTTCTTATGCCGAGCACCTCGACGTCGAGATCGTCGCAGTCTTCGGCGGCGCCCCGATCAAATCCCAGCAAGCGCAGCTGCGCTCCGGCGCGCATGTCGTCGTCGCCACCGTCGGCCGGATGATGGACCTGATGAGCCGCCGCTCGCTGGTCCTCACCGCGGCCCGCTACGTCGTCCTCGACGAGGCCGACGAGATGCTCGACCTCGGCTTCATCGAGGACGTCGAGAAGATCCTTCGCATGTGCCCGAGCGGCCGCCAGACGGCGCTCTTCTCGGCGACGATGCCGCCGCCGGTCAAACGGCTGGCCGAGAGCTACATGTATGACCCGACGACTATCTCGATCACGCCGAAGACGCTGACCGTCGACGCGATCGCCCAGGCCTACGTTGAGGTTGGGGCCAAAGAGAAGGCGGCGAAGCTGGTCGAGCTGCTGAAGATCGAGGAACCCGAGCAGGCGATCATCTTCTGCCGCACCAAGATCGGCGCCGACCGGCTCGAGAAGACCCTGAAGAACAAGGGCCTCGACGTCAAGGCCCTGCACGGCGACATGAGCCAGGGCTCACGCGACGGCGTGATGATCGCCTTCAAGGACCATCGCGTGCGGCTGCTGGTCGCCACCGACATCGCCGCCCGCGGGCTCGACATCGAGCACGTCACCCACGTCATCAACTACGACGTGCCGGCCTCCTCGGAGGTCTACGTGCACCGGATCGGGCGCACCGGCCGCGTCGGGCGCACCGGCCGCGCGATCACCTTCGTCACTCCCGCCCAGCGCGACGAGATCGCCCGCATCGAGCGCGACGTGAAGACGACGATCGGCGAGTGGGAAACGCCGGAGGAGCGGCTCGAGCACGCGCCGCGGCCGCGGCGGCGCGAGCGGCGCAGCGAGCGCTCCGTTGAGCCCGAGGCGAAGCCGGCGCCAGGCGCCGCGGCGGGGGAGGCCGAGCCCGCTGGCGCGGCGGCGGAAGCGGGCGCGGACGGAACCTCGAGCTCGGGCAAGGCGACCAAGCTCTTCGTCAACCGCGGCGAGCGCAGCGGCATCACCGAGGAGGACCTGCGCTGGGCCCTGCGCGAGGGCGCAGTCCTGCCCGAGGAGGCGATCCACGACGTCCACGTCCTGCACCGCTTCTCCTTCGTCCACGTCGACCCCGAGCTGGCCGAGCGCACCGTCGAGTACCTCGACGGCACCAAGGTCAAGGGCAAGGAGATCCGGCTCGAGGTTGCGAAGAGCTGAGCCGCCGGCTCAGGCCGCGGTCAGCTCTGCGATGCGAGCAAAGAGCTGGTCGAAGTCGATCGGCTTGGTGATGTAGCCGCTCACCTCGACGTCGGTGGGCGCGCCGGCGTCCATCTCGTCCTGGTGGGCGCTGACGATCAGCACCGGGGTATCGACGCCGCCTGCGCGCAGCTCGCGCAGGGCGTCGATGCCCGACTTGCGCGGCATCATCGCGTCGAGCAGGAGGATGTCTGGCGGCGGCCCGTTCTGGATCGCTTCGATCACCTCGACTCCGTCCTCGGCCGTGACCACTTCGTAGCCCTCCATCTCCAGTCGCGTGCGCAGCAGGAGCAGGATCGTCTCCGAGTCGTCGGCGATCAACACCCGCGCGCTCACGCCGAACCGCCGTTGTAGGCGGGGAGCCAGACGCGGAAGGTCGAGCCGTGTCCCTCGGTCGATTCGACCGCGAGCGTGCCGCCGTGCAGCTCGACCAGCGATTTCGAGATCGCCAGGCCGAGGCCGGTCCCGCCCACGTACTGGGTCAGCCCGGCGTCGCCGCGGGTAAAGCGCTCGAATATGTGCTCTAGCTGGTCGGCTGCCATCCCGGGCCCGTCGTCGCTGACGGCCAGCTGCACTCCATCAGCCTGACCGGTCGCCGTGACGAGAATCGACGCTCCTTCGGGACAGTACTGGTGCGCGTTGGTAAGAAGATTTACGAGGACCTGGCGGATCCGGTCGCGGTCGACGCTCACCCGCGGCAGTCCCGGCTGGATCTCCTGCGCCAGTGCCTGGCCCTTGGCCTGGGTTTGGCTCTGCATCGTGCGCACCGGGTCTTCGACCACCGAGGCGACGTCGGCGGGGGAGGGTTTGATCGTCAGCCGGCCGGCGTCGCTGCGGGCCAGGTCGAGCAGGTCGTTGAGCAGGCGCACCAGGTGGCGCGTGTTGTCGAGGATGATCTCGACCGTGTCGGCCTGCTTGGGCTCGAGCTTGTCGCGCTCGAGCATCAGCAGCTCGGCGAAGCCCTGCACCGAGGTCAGCGGGCTGCGCAGCTCGTGCGAGGCGGTGAGCACGAACTCGTCCTTCATCGTTTCCAGCTGGTCGCGTTCGCCGGCCCGGCGCTGAAGTTCCGCGGCCATTTCGTTGAAGGCGGAGCCGAGCGCCGCCGTCTCGGAGAGGCCGCCGACTTTGACGCGGGCGTTGAGGTCACCGGCGGCAAGCTGCCCGGAGGCATCGACCAGCTCCTCGAGCGGGCGCCGCATCGAGGAGATCAGGCCGCTGAAGAGCAGGGCGGCGCCGGTCAGCCCGGCGATCAAGCCGGCGCCGACCAGCAGCGCGGTGTCACGGGTCTCGCCGCCGATGTCGTCGCGCAGGTTCTGGCGCTTGCGCTGCTGGTTGAGGATCACCGTTCGGGCCGCCGCCGGGTGATCGCCGCTGGCGAGCCGGTTTCGTGCCGCAATCTCGACCTGGTAGGAGCGGGCGGTGGAGTCCTCGAAGTCCTGGCGCTGCTGCAGGAAGCGGGCGACACCGACCACGGCGAGGCCGGTGAGCACCGCGAAAGCGATCGCAAAGCCGATCGTCAGCCGGTTGGCGAGCGATGGACTGAGGCGAAAGCGGCGTCGGGAATATGCTTGGCCCGCGATGGGGGACGAGGCTACAGGCACGGCTAACGGGACTTCCGAGGCGCCGGAGGGCATCGATCAGGCCCGGGTCGAAGCATGGTTCGCCGAACACGTACCCAGCGCCCGCCCTCCCCTCACCTTCGAGCGGATCTCAGGCGGGCACTCGAATCTCACCTACGGGGTGCGCGACAGCGCAGGTAGGCGCTGGGCGCTGCGCCGGCCGCCGCTCGGCAAGCGGCTCGGCTCCGCCCACGACATGGGGCGCGAGCAGCGAGTGGTCTCGGCGCTGGCCGAGACGCCGGTGCCGGTCGCGCCGATCGCCGGCTTTTGCGAGGACGAGAGCGTCAACGAAGCGCCCTTCTACGTGATGGAGTTCGTCGAGGGCCCGATCCTGCGCGGCCTGGCCGAGGCCGATGCCTTCCCCGACGAGGCTGACCGGCGGGCGATCGGCGAGCGCGTGGTCGACACGCTGGTCGAGATCCACGCGGTCGATCCCGACGCGGTCGGACTTGGCGATCTCGGTCGCAAGGAGGACTACGTCGCCCGCCAGCTGCACCGCTGGCAGGGCCAGTGGGAGAAGTCGAAGACGCGCGAGCTGCCGGCGATCGACGCCGTCCACGAGCGTCTCGCCGCGCGCATCCCCGAGCAGGGCCCGGCGACGATCGTCCACGGCGACTACCGGCTCGACAACATGATCCTTACTCCGCAGGGGGAGGTCGCGGCTGTGGTGGATTGGGAGCTCTGCACTTTGGGCGACCCGCTCGCCGACGTCGGCCTGCTGATGGTCTACTGGCCCGAGCCGGGCGAAGAGACGATCGCCCTGGGCCTGCCTGCGACCCTGGCTCCCGGCTTCCCCAAGCGCGAGGAGCTCAAGGCCCGCTACGCCGAACGCTCCGGCCGCGACCTCTCCCAGCTGGACTTCTTCATCGCCCTCGGTTACTGGAAGCTGGCGATCATCCTCGAGGGCGTCTACGCCCGCTACGCCGCCGGCCAGTACGGCAAGGTCGACCCCGGCATCGAAGCCTTCGCCCGCCTGGTGGAGCGCCTCGCCGAGGCCGCGGATGAGGCCGAGCAGCGCGGTTAAACGCAACGTCCAGGCCGCTTGACATTGTCACGCGCGACCTGAAAGGGTCGATTTGAAGGAATAAAGCAACCAGCGCCGAAGCGCGTTCTTGCTACCCCTCAATCCTCAAGGAGAGTAATTCCGTGAAGCAGATTCGCAAGCGCATCACGTACGCGAACGTGATGTCGTCGATCGCCGTCTTCCTCGTCCTCGGCGGCGGCGCCGCCTACGCGGCGAAGAAGATTGGCGCCAACGAACTTAAGGCCAACTCGGTCAAGACCGGCAAGATCGTCAAGGAAGCTGTGACGACGAGCAAGCTGAAGAACGGAAGCGTGACCACGAACAAGCTAGCCAAAGAAGCGGTCGCAAGCGACAAGCTCGCCGATAACGCTGTCACCACCCCGAAGCTAGCCAACAATGCTGTGACGACCGGAAAGATCGCCGACGATTCGGTCACCGGTGCGAAGGTGAACGAGTCAACACTCAGCGGGGTCGTTCAGAACGTAACGTTCGCCGGCGCCGCCAGCAGCGCCGATTCCGAAGACGAAAAGACACTCACGGTTGACTGCGGCGCTGGTAAGAGGGCTCTCGGAGGCTTCTACGAAGCGTTTGACTTTGGGCCTGACGTGAAAGTCACAGTCCACATCATGCGTCGCGTCACCATCGCGGGAGAAACGGGCCGCGGTATCCAGGTATTCGCTGAAGAGATCGCGCCCACGGCCAACATCTGGCAGCTGACCGCGTCAGCGACCTGCGCGACTATTTAAGCCGAGCTTCCATCTCGGAGCTGTACCCAGAGGCCGGGCCATTGCCCGGCCTCTGGGCTGCAAGACGCAGAAACGAAAGGGTCTCGTGCAGCAGTAGATAGGACACGAGACCTTCAAACACCATTCAAGGAGAACAATCCGTGAAGAAGATTCGCAAGCGCATCACGTACGCAAACGTGATGTCTTCGATCGCCGTCTTCCTGGTCCTCGGCGGCGCCAGCGCCTACGCCGCCAAGAAGATCGGCTCGAACGAAATCAAGGGCAACTCGATCACCACCGGCAAGATCAAGAAGAACGCGATCACCGCCTCGAAGATCAAGAAGAACTCTGTCACTACTGCCAAGATCAAGAACGGTGCCGTGACGGGCGCCAAGGTGAACCTCGGCACCTTGGGTACGGTTCCTAGTGCGACGAACTCCGCAACGACCGATGTCATCAAGACGTCGAAGGGAACCCTAGGTGTAAATCAACAAGCGACGGCACTGCAGTACGGTCCTCTTAGCATCGTCGTCAGGTGCTACGACAGCGATGAACCAGTGCCGGATGGCGACCTTGACGCAAGGGTTTACATTGCATCGAGTACTCCGGGATCTGTCTTCGCGAGCTGGGAAGACGGCTCAAAGAACCTCGGGCCGGACACCCCAGAAAACGAACGCGCGTTGAACGGTGCAACCTGGGTCGACAGCACTGGTCCGTTCGAGTACGACGGTCCGTCTGATGTCAATGTCAGCGCCACCGCCTCCAATGGACAGGGCTTCAACGCTTACGTTGGATTGGCTTCGGAGAAAGACTCCGGCACCTGCTGGTGGTGGCTCAACGCCACGGTCGTCGGGTAGAGGGACCAACAGACTCTCAAGGCGAAGCCGGGCAAAGCCCGGCTTCGCCTTGTAAAGCGAGATCACTCATCACGGGTATTCACTCGGGCCTTCTTGACAGCGGCGAGGGCGCTTGCCATCGTCGGCGGCCGTGCAGCGGATCCGCCAGCGCCTGACCTACGCCAATGTGATGTCGACGATCGCGGTTTTTCTTCTCCTCGGCGGCGGGGCGGCCTTTGCCGCCAAGAAGATGAGCACCCACAAGATCGGCAGCGGCCAGCTGCGCGGCGCCTCGGTGACAAAGGCCAAGATCAAGCGGGGGGCGGTCACTGCCTCCAAGATCCGCAAAGGGGCGGTGCGCGCGAACAAGATCGCGCAAGGGGCGGTGACCAGCGGCAAGCTGGCCAACGGGGCGGTGACGCAGGAAAAGCTGGTGCCGGGCTTCGTCGCGCCGGCTGCCGAAAAGCCCTCGCGGGCCGCCAACGTCTCGGCAGAAGGGACCGTGCTCGCCGGCAGTGTCGGGATCGCTCAGGCCAACGTCAGCCATCCCAAAGTCGGCTTCTATTGCTTCTCGGGCCTCAATCCCGTCCCTGCGGGCGGCGTCGCGACCATCGACTACTCCGAGTCGGGAGCAAGCGTCGTCTCCCAGTTCGACACTGGGCAGGGTCCGCAAAACATCTGCCCCGCCGGGACACAGGCTTTCGTCAATGCTCGCGAAATCGGCTTCAAAGAAAACAAATTCGGGGCAGAACCGGTTGACGCCGGCTTCTTCGTCGTCCTTTACTAGCCAGGCCACCGCAACTCCGTTTTTGCGAGGGGTTGGGGGCTTGAAGGCGCCGAGACCGGGCGCGTGCAAACGAGCGAAAGGGAGTGATCCGTGAAGCGAGCCCGCAGCAAGCTCAGCTACGCCAACGTGATGTCGACGATCGCCGTCTTCCTGGTGTTGGGCGGTGCCACCGCCTTTGCCGCGAGCAAGGTTGGCCCCCACCGCCTCAAGGCGAACTCCGTGACCACCCCGAAGATCAAGGCCAACGCGGTCACGACCCGCAAGATCAAGAAGAACGCGGTAACCAGGCTGAAGATCCGCGATGGCGCGATCGACGACGACAGGCTCGCCAGCAGCGCGGTCGTGACCAGCAAGATCGCCGACGGTGCCGTCACGGCAGCGAAGCTCGAAAGCGACGGCATGCCGTTCTCGCGCGTTACCGACCGCCTGCGCGGCACTGCCCGCCTTCCCTTTGCCGCCGGCCAGGTCTATCCGCTCAACAGCGCCACCTACACGCAGCCGGCTGGACGCGATGACCAGTACGTGGCCGGATTCGAAGTCGAATTCGCGGCGGACTGCGAAGCTCCCCGCTCGGCGACCGCCCAGCTCCTGGTCGATCCCGCGGATCCGCAGTCCCCGACCCCGTATGACACCGCCGCGCAGGGCGGAGTGATCGACGACGGCACGGGGGCGTCCATCCGCACGATCAACTTCGTGCCGTCCGTGGGCCTGCGGGGCCTCACCAGCTTTGCCCCCAGGGCGGCGATGGAGCACTCCTTCTCAATCCACATGCAGAGCGTCAGCTGCAACAACGGCTCAGCCTCGGTCGCCGCAGTCGGCGCCGGCGTCGACGTCATCGGGACGAAATAGCGGGCGTGGCGGGTCGGCTTGGGCCGGTCCGCCCGCCTAGATCGCGCGGCGGGCGTGCTTGGGGTCCAGCTCGCCGGCGGCCGCTGCCTCGGCGCGCTTGGACCAGCGGTTGAGCTCGCGGCGGGCGAGGACCATCTTGTGGACCTCGTCGGGGCCGTCTGCCAGGCGCAGCATGCGGCTGAAGCGCCAGAGGGCGGCGAGCGGGGTGTCGTCGGTCATGCCGAGCGAGCCGTGGACCTGGATCGCCCGGTCGAGCACGTCCATGACGATGTTGGCGGCGACGATCTTGATCGCCGAGATCGCCTGGCGGGCGGCGCGCTTGCCCTCGGTGTCCATCTTCCAGGCGGCGTAGAGGGTGAGCAGGCGGGCCTGGTCGATCTCCATCCGCGAGGCGGCGATTGCCTCCTGGACGAACTGCTTCTCGCCCAGCGGGCCGCCGAAAGCTTCGCGCTCGTTGGCGCGGTGGCACATCATCTCCAGCGCCCGCTCGGCGGTGCCGATCGCCCGCATGCAGTGGTGGATGCGGCCGGGGCCGAGCCGGTCCTGGGCGACGACGAAGCCCATGCCCTGGCCGCCGAGCAGGTTGCTGGCCGGCACGCGGCAGTCTTCGTAGCGGATCTCGCAGTGGCCGGGCCCCTTGTCGTGGCCCATCACCGGGATCGGCCGCACCAGGTTGAACCCCGGGTTGTCGGTCGGCACGCAGATCATCGAGGCGCGGGCGTAGGGGTTGGCCTCGGGGTCGGTGACGACCATCGCGATCGCCAGCTCGGCGCCCATGGCGCCAGAGGTGAACCACTTGTGCCCGTTGATCACCCACTCGTCGCCGTCGCGCTCGGCCCGCGCCTGCAGCAGCGTGGGGTCGGAGCCCGACACCTCGGGCTCGGTCATCGAGAAGCAGGAGCGGATTCGGCCCTCGAGCAGCGGCTCCAGCCACCGTTCGCGCTGCTCGTCCGAGCCGTGCTCGGCGAGGATCTCCATGTTGCCGGTGTCCGGGGCAGCGCAGTTGAAGACCATCGGCGCCGCGGCTGGGCTGCGCCCCATCTCCTCGCAGAGCAGCCCGTACTCCCAGTTGCTCAGGCCCGGCCCGTAGCGCTCGTCTGGCATGAAGAGATTCCAAAGGCCCTCGGACTTGGCCTGCTCGCGGGCCTCGACCAGGATCTTGGGATAAGGGACGCCCGGCCCCACCTCGGCGTCGAGCGCTTCCATGATCTCCCGCTCCTGCGGGTAGATGTGCTCGTCCATGAAGTCGAGAATGCGCTCGCGCAGCGTCTCGACCTGGGGGCTGGGCTTGAAGTCCATCGGGGTCCTCTCCTCGGGGCTGGGCCGTTCGAACGCTAGCGCCACCGTGGTGACTTCGCGTTTACTCCCGCATAGCGACAGAAAAGGCGAAGTCAGCGGACGCGGTAGCGGGCGAAGAGCTCGCCGTCCTGCTCGAGCAGCCAGAGCAGCTCCAGCCCCATCACCTCGTCGAGCCCGCCTTCGAGAATGTTGGGAGCACCGCTGCCGGTCAGCTTCGGCGCGATCGTGAGGAAGAGCTCGTCGACGAGGCCGGCGGCCTGCAGGGAGCCGTGCAGGGTGGGGCCTCCCTCGCAGATCACCGCTCGCACGCCTTCCCCGTGCAGGGAGCGCAGCAGCTCGGAGAGGTCGGCCCATTTCCCCCGGCCGCTCTCGACGACGATCAGTCGTTTGCTGAGGTTGGCGTAGCGCTCCGCCCGCATCGTCCCGGCGCCGATCATCACCGCGTCGAAGCGCTTGCGCAGGCCGGAGAGCATCGCGGTGTCGGTATCCGAGCCGATCGGGCCCGAGACGCCGCCGATCGTCGCCCGCCCGTCCGCGGTGGCGGCGAAGTTCATCGCGACGAAGGGCCGCTCCTCGCGCTCCTGCTCCCAGGGCCGGTAGGAGTCGAGCTGCTGCTCGACCGTGGTCTGTCCGGAATCGGGAATCAGGCGCCTCATCGCACTGAGCCTATGACGGCGGCATTACCCGCGTCCGGCGGGACCTAAATCTTCAGCGGACGTGAATTTCAGGAGTAGTCGTGCCAGCCGGCGAACTCGCGGCCGGCGAATTTCTGCAGCTCGGCGACGTCGGAGCCGAAGTGGCCGCGGATCGTCTCGAAAAGATCGTCGGGAAGCTTCGGCTTCGGCGCCGGCGGCTTCTCGGGATCGTGGACGACCTTCTCGACGATCCAGCGCATCGACTCGGGCAGCCGGTCGAAGTTGCGATCGAAGGAGCGGAAGCCCGGCAGTTTGATCAGCTTCTCCATCAGCTGGTATTTGTCGCCCTGCTTGGCGCTCGACTTCTCCCACTCACGGTCGAACTGCTCGGAGGTGAAGGTCTCGTCGACGCCGGCAAAGGCGAAGGCCTTGCGCATCGTCTCCTCGCGTTCGGTCTGCAGCTCCTCCTGCGTGACCACCTCGATCTGCTCCTGCTCGAACAGCTCCAGGTAGGGCTGCAGCTGCATCCAGTACTTGGAGCGGTTGATGTAGGAGGTGTCGGGCCGGGAGAGGACCTCGACCAGGTCACCGGTCTCATAGCCGGCGCCGGTGGCGTGGACCCAGTGCGAGAGGATGCGCTTGATCGGGTCGCGGACCATGTAGAGCAGGCGGGCGTCGGGGCAGTGCTCGCGGATGCGCGCCGGCACGCCCTTGAAGCGGGGCAGGTTGGTGTAGTGGGGCGAGGACTCGCCGCTGACCTTGAAGCGGTCGTCGAAGCGGCTCGCGTACCAGTCGAGGCCAAGGTCCCAGTTGAGCTCCTCGACGAAGAAGTTGAGCTCCTTCGGCTTCGACATGTGGATCTCGGGGTGCAGGCCGAGGTAGTGGTGGATGCTCGTCGTGCCGCACTTGAGGCCGCCGATGATGATCAGGCTCGGCAGCGTCGCATGCGCTTTGCGCCGCCGCCGCATGCGGCTCTTGCGGTCGGCGGTGTAACGCTCGCGGGCTCGCGCGCACATCGCCTCGTCGGCGGGGTCACGCGGGGCCTGCGCAGTGGCGATCTGAGTCTCGGCCTCTGACACGGAGCGGGCTAGTGTAGCTGCGATGCCCGTTGCAGATCTTGCATCCAGCTTCAACTCGTTCTTCCACGCCGCGAGCTCGTTCTTCGAGCATCTCTCGGACATTCGCTGGACGCCGTTCATGCTCGCGCTCGGCTTCCTGCTGGCGATGCAGCTCGCCCGTGCCTGGGCCTGGCGCAACGTGCTGCGCGCCGCCTATCCCGACAAGCCAATCTCCTTCCTGCAGCTGGGCGCCGCCTACCTGGCCGGTGCGGGCATCAACGCGATCCTCCCGGCCCGGGCTGGGGACGTGACCAAGGTCTTCCTGGTCAAGCGCCAGATCCCCGGCTCCTCCTACCCCGCCGTCACCTCATCCTTCCTGGTCCAGTCGGTCTTCGACACCACGATCGGCATCCTCGTCCTCCTCTTCGCGATCTCCCAGGGGCTCTTGCCCGAACCGCCCGAGCTGCCGCACCTGCCGGCCTTCGAGATCTCCTTTTGGGCCAACCACCCACGGACGCTGCTGATCACCCTCGGCGTGCTGGCGCTGGCGCTGGGGGTCGGCATCTACTACCTCGCCCACCACGTACGCCGCTTCTGGGCGCGCGTCCGCCAGGGGCTGGTGGTCCTCACCCAGCCGCGGCGCTACCTGCGCCAGGTCGCCGCCTGGCAGGGAGTGGGGTGGATCTGCCGCTTCCTCGCTTTCTGGTTCTTCCTCGAGGCTTTCGGCATCGGCGGCTCGGTCGGCAACGTGCTGCTGGTGATGAGCGTGCAGGCGATCGCCACGATCATCCCCTTCACTCCCGGTGGCGCCGGTGCCCAGCAGGCGCTGCTCGTCGCCACCCTGCACGGCCCCTCGCGCGCGGCGGTGCTCTCCTTCTCGGTCGGCACCCAGATCGCGATGGCGGCCTGGTCGGTCCTGCTCGGCTTCGCGGTCCTCCTGCTGGTCTTCAGGACGGCCGACTGGAAAGGCCTGATCCGCCAAGCGCAGGACGAGGCCGAGCGGGAGGAAGCAGCGCCTTCGGTTGCGCAGCCCTAGGTTGCGGCCAGCGGATCGCGGCCGTCCCACTCGCCCAGGGAGGCATAGGGGCGGAAGCGAATGAAGGCGGACTCGTGGTGGAAGGAGCTCTGCCGGTGCGCCCGCGTCGCCGCCGGGTGCGCGCCGTCGCGGTGCCCGCGGGCGTACTCGCGCATCGCTCTGACGTTGCGCCAGATCGAGAAGGTGGAGACGAGCCGCGGGGGGCGGGCGAGTCCGGTTGAGGCGAGCATCGCGGGGTTGGCGACGGCCTCGCCCTCGGCGGCGGCGCTTGCGCGCAGGAAGGGGCGAACGCGGCGCAGGCGCAGCCGGCCGATCGTCAGCACCGCGACCGGCTCGTCCTCACCGACAGCGATCTCCTCGTTCGGCAGGCCGGGGAGTCGCGACCAGGAGCCGTAGGCGTGGAGCGGTTGCAGGCGGACCTGCCAGCCGCCCGCAAGGCGATGGGCCAGGGGGTGCCCGGCGAGGAAGGCATCGAAGGCCGCGTCCTCCTCCCAGGCGGCGATCAGGCCGACCCGGCCCGGCCGTGGCTTGGGCAGGAGGTGGCCGCTGAGCGGCGCCGCGGCTACCGGCTCCCCGTAGAGAAGGCCGTCGACGTCGCGGGGCTTGCGGCGGAGGATGCCAGGTGTGCTTCGCGCCCCGACGTCGGCGAGTTGCACTGTGACGATCATCGAAACCCTCCAGTCTGGAAGCTAACCTAGGGGTTACTAGGTTAGCGTATGACCGTCGCCGCGAAGAGACCCAGGAAGCGAATCGGCCGTGCCGCCCGCCGCGCCTTGATCGAAGCCGCCGCCTCCGAGCTCTTCGCCGCCCGCGGCTACCGCGGCGCCTCGATCGAGGAGATCGCCAGGCGCTCTGGGGTGACTCCGCCGGTCGTCTACGATCACTTCGAGTCGAAGCTGGACCTCTACCGGCAGCTGCTCGAGCGCCATTTCGCCGAGCTGCGCGAGGTCTGGCGCCGCCACTTCACCGGCGGCGATCCCCCCCGCGAGAGGGTCGCCCGCTCGTTCGACGCCTGGTTTGCCTATGTCGAGGAGCACCCCTTTGCCGGTCGCGTTCTCTTTCGCGACGCGAGCGCGGACCCCGAAGTGGCCGCTGTGCACGCCGCGGTGGCGGCCAGCAGTCGCAACGCGATACTGCCGCTCTTCGCCGCCGAGCCCGGCGCCGCCGAGTTGACGGGATCGGCCGAGGGTGAGGGGCTCGAGATGGCCTGGGTCGTCCTGCGCGGCGTCCTCCAAGGCCTCGCGATCTGGTGGACAGACAACCCGGACGTGCCGCGTGAGCGAGTGGTCAGCACCGCGATGAACGCCCTTTGGCTCGGCTTCGAGCGCGTCCAGCGGGGCGAGAGCTGGAGCTAGGACTCAGCATGCCTCGCAGGCGGGTCTCCTTCTTCAGCTTGTACTGGGCGCGGGATCAGCTCGACCAACCCGGATAGCGCCCCACGACGCGCCATTGCCAGGGTGGGCGTTCCGAGGGCGGGAAGTCGTAGTGGTTGCGTCCCGGGAGGGTCTCGAGGGGGACGAGGGCCGGGTCGTCGCTGAGCAGGACGGGAACGTTGCGCGCGGCTTCGACCTGGGCCTGGCCGGCACGGCGGGCGGTGCGCTGCCAGCCGAGGCCGGGCCGGTAGAGCCAGTAGACGAACTCGACCCAGCCGCGCGAGCGGCGCCTGTCGATCAGCTCGGTGAAGGCGGTGGTGCGGCGGCGCGAGGCGGTCAGGTGCGGCCCGGCTGCGACGGCACAGCTTTCGCGGCGGCAGTGGCGGAAGTCGACCGGGACGAGGGAGAGGCCGGTCGGGCCGGGCTCGGCGAGCGGCACCGGTGCGAGCGCCCGCGCCAGGCGCGCCAGCGGCCAGCCGTAGGCGGGGACGAGGGGATGGTGGCGGCAGGCTCCCGGCAGCTGGGGCGCGCAGGCGATCCGCTTGGAGATCGCACCGGCGAGCCCGCGGCTCGCCTCGATTTCGCCGCCCGCGGCGACGGCGGCTATCCCGGCGAGCAGCAGGAGAGCGACCAGCGCGACCAGGCCCGCCTGCTCGACGCTCGCCGAGCCACGTTCGCGGGCCGGGCCGATCGCCCGCCCGCCGTGCCTGTGCGCTTGCTTCCAAACCACGCCTCGACGCTAGATGCCCGCGGCGCACGGGTGGCGCGCAGCCTGTCGCGACTTCTCCCCGGAAGTCCCTTCTGCTATTCATGTGACAGATGGAGGGCAGCCCCTTCAACCTCTTTGGCGACCCCGACGAGTTCCGCGCCCGCATGGAGGAGCTCTCGGAGCAGATGCAGTCCTCCCAGCGCGTCGCCTGGGCCGACAACGCGATCAAGCTCGCGGTCGAGATGACCGTGGCCTCGATTGGCCAGCTCGACCTCACCGGCGGCCCCGACCAGCAGGCGATGCAGGTTCGGGACGCGATCCGCGTTCTCTTCCCAGAGGCCGTCACCCTCGTGCGCGAGGCGCGCGAAGGCCTCTCCTAGCCCGGCCGGGTCAGAGAAGCTCGAGGCGCAGCTTCGTCGCGCCGCCGCGGCGCAGGGCCGCTGCTGTCAGCTCCATCGGGATCGCGAAGATCATCGCCGGGATCGCGACGGCGATGCTGATCACGGCATCGAGCCGCCGCTGCCAGGGACGCTCGGCCGGAGCCGCCACGCCGCGGCCCAGGGCACCGAGGGCGACGTTGCGGCCGAAGGTGAAGCCGTTGAGGATCGTCTGCCACATCAACCCGATTCCGGTGCCCGCGGCCCAGCGAGCGGAGACGACCTGGTCGCGACTGGCGACGAGGCGGCGCACCGCCTCGGCCGTGAAGAGATAGCGAGTGCCGGGCTCCAGCCCGGCCCAGCCGGCGCCGCCGATCCAGGCCGCGAAGCTGTTGCGATCGGCGATCCGGATCGTCTCCTCGCTCGTCTGCCAGTCGAGCGTCGCCAGGGCGCTCTCCAGGTCACCGCCGGCGACCACGCCGAGCCCGCAGCTCTCGCAGCGCTGCACGGGCCCGGCCAGGCCGGCGCGCGCATCGATCCAGCCGAAGAGCGGCTCGCCGCAGGCAGGGCAGGGCGGATTGTCCGGCCCGGCGCCCGCCTCGAGCGGCACGACCGGGGTCGGCTCGCGGCCGTCTCGGGTCGTTCGCGTGGTTCTCATCGGTCGTAGCGTACGCCCCGTGCGGTCCCCCCCGTCGTCGATGCGGGTAGGCTCGCCGCCGTGCATCGCAGTCAGGTCATTTCCTGGGAGGAACGCTGGCGGACACCCACGGTCCTGGCCACCTTCGGCGCGGTGGCGCTGCTCCTCGCCTCGGTCGTGATCGGCTCCTCGCTCGGTGGCGGGGGTGAAGCGGACAGCCTTCGCGATCTCCACGGCCACGCCTCGACGGTGACCTTGGTCAGCGTCATCCAGGCGCTCGGGTTCCTGCTTCTTGCGATGCCCCTGCTCTACCTCTTCCGCGCGGTAAGGGAGCGAAGCCCGCGGGTTCGCTCACAGTTCCTTCCCCTGGTCATGCTGGCGCCGGTCGCGCTGTCGGTGGCGGCGGTGCTGAACGGGATGGCGGCCAACGATGCGGCCACCGCCTTCGTCAACGGCGAGGGGACGAGCAGCCTCACCCGCGCCGAGGCAACGAAGGAATGCCGCGCCGAACAGAGCGATGACGCGAGTGCCTTCCGCGACGACTTCGGGACGGGGAACAGTGCGCTTTCGGACTGCGCGACCACCCAGGTCGAAGACGACAGGGCCGAAGACGCGATCAAAGGCACCTCGATTCGCAAGGTCGCCGAATTGGTTCAGCTCGTCGCTTTGCTCGCGCTGGCCTTCGCCTTCATCTACAGCTGCCTGAACGGAATGCGAGTGGGCCTCTTGACTCGCTTTTGGGGGGCCTTGGGGATCGCGATCGGCGCCGCCTCCATCTTCGGCCTCTACCAGCTGGGCATCATCTGGTTCATCTACTTTGGCCTGCTCGTCGCCGGCTGGCTCCCCGGCGGCAGGCCCCCGGCCTGGGCGGCCGGGGAAGCGGTTCCCTGGCCGTCACCGGGGGAGAGGGCCGCGGCTGGGCTGGAAGGGCCCGGCGAGGATGCCGGCGAGGACAGCGAGAACGACGACGAGGACAGCGAGGGCGCTAGCGGGAGCGCTCCGCGGCCGCCCTCTTCCTCTGAGTCCGAATCTCGCTGAGGATCCGCTCGAGGCGCGGCTCCTGGGAGGTGTCGACGAAGCTCATCGCGCTCGCGACGCCGGGATGTATGGCGGCGATCCGCTCGTGCATGGCCTGGGCGACGGCGCGGTAGGTGGGGTGGCCCTCGCGGCCTGAGCGCAGCTCGATCAGGTGCATCGCCTCGCGGGCGTTGAGATCGAGCGTGTAGCGGATCCGGTAGGCGAGGCTGAGGGCGTAAGGAGCCTGCTCGCGAAGACCCGCCGCGGCGAGCCGCTCGTACTCGTCGCGGGAGATCTCCAGGGCGCGCTCGAACTCGTCGCCCGCCCCCGCTTCGCGCACCTCCTCCGGGACCCCGGCGCCCAGGTCCGGCCCGAGGCGCTGCCACTGCACGGTCAGCATGCGGTGCCGCTGCAGGTCGCGGAAGGCGCCGTAGTCGGAGACGATCTCGAAGCGGTAGCGCAGCGACTCGAAGCCGCGCCCAGGGCGGTGGCGGCGATTGGCACGCTCGCCGGTCATCGCCGCCAGCAGCTCGGCGCGTTCCTCGCGGTCGAGCACGTCGAGCCGGGCGAGCACCTCGGTCTCCGGCACCGCGGCCGACTCGAGCAGGCAGGCCGCGAGCAGGCTCTCTTCGCTGCCGTCGACGTGGACCAGCTCAACCGAAGGGGTCGCCCCGCCCTCCTCGCGCCGGTCGAGCCCGAGGCGCGAGACCCACTGCTCTGCGCGCTCGCGCCGCTGCTGCAGGTAGGCGATCCACTCGCCGCCGCGGTCGGGGCGCTCGACCCTGGAGACGAAGCTGGGCATCACCTGCTTCAGCTCGGCGAGGATCATGCCGCCGTACTCGCGCGCCTCCGGCAGGGGCGAGGCCATCAGCCGCAGCAGCAGCTGCTCGTAGGCCTGGCCGGAGGCGTAGATGCCGACGTGGCTGAGCGTCGCCGCCGGCAGCAGGCCGCGCAGCAGGTCGAGCGCCTTGGCCCGGATCGAGCGCTGCCACGGCCCCTCGGGTTCCTCTGCGCCGCGCGGCCAGCGCTCGGCCGCCCACTCCTCGACCCGCCGCAGCGAGGCCGAGTAGATCGAGAAGATCTCGTCCATCGCGGCACCGAACTCGGGGCCGAGCTCCTCGTCACGGTAATAGCGGTAGCCCTCGCCGCCGTCAATCGCCATCGGCTTGTCGTAGGGGATGTAGCGGGTCGACTGCTCGAGGTAGGCGGCGAGGCGGCCGCGCTGCAGCACCTTGGTCAGCACGTTCGAGACCCACTCGCAGGCGATGTGGGCGCCACCCACCTGGGCGATCGAGTCGTCGCCGTAGCCGAGGAAGACGCGTTCGTAGAGACCCGCGGCCCTCTCGCCCTCCGCACCGTCGAAAGGCCGTGCACCGGCTGCGGCGTCGGCCGCGAACTCCTCCAGGTAGAGGCGGCGGACCGTCCCGGAATAGCGCGAATAGCGGGCAAAAAGCGCCCCCTTTACGGTTTCCGGCAGGTTGACCAAGGCGAAGACAGGACGGTCGAGGTTGGTGAAATGGGGCGCCAGCAGCGCCCGCTCCTCAGCGGTGAAATCCTCGACCGGGTAACGCACCGGGGCATCGTAGCCCTGGCTTCGGCGGGTGCCGGAAACCCCCGATGAAGCATTACGCGGGCCATCGCCCCGGTAATGCTTCATCGAACAGTTGGAGCCGGCGGCGCGGCCATCAGCTCGATGCGGTGACCGTCCGGCGTGAAGGCCAGCGCCCGCGGCGCGCCCCAGTGCTCGCGTCGCCGTTCGACCGCAAAACCGTGCGCGGCCAGCGCATCGAAGGCGCGCTCGAAGTCGGGCGCGACCACCGCCGTGTGCCCGGGCGAGGGCACGGTTGGCGACTCGCTCGGCATCAGGTGGACCTGGGTGCCCTCGCGTTCGAGCCAGGTGAACTCGCGCAGCGTCTCCGGCGGCTCGACCAGCTCGAAGCCGAGCAGCTCGAAGAGCTCGACGGTCCGCTCGATCGCCCGCGGCGTCACCTCGATCCCGACGTGGTGCAGCATCAGAACAAGAGTGACACGAGGGCGGCGCCGACGACGATGATCGTCGACCAGGTGACGGCCTCGGCGGTGATCTCCATGTCGAGGCCGTAGGCGTGGGCGACGACGAGCGAGTTCAGGCCGGAGGGCATTGCCGAGAGCAGTCGGTAGGCGGCGGGGAGGTCGATCAGCGGCGCCGCCATCAGCATCAGCAGTCCCGGCACCACAGCGAGGCGGGTGACGACCGTGAGCGCGACCGGGCGGGTGACGGGCGGCGGCATAGGCAGCTGGCCGTGCTCGGCGTTCTCGGCCAGGGTGGCGCCGACGGCAAAGAAGCCAATCGGCAGGATGGCGACGATCAGCGCCTGGGAGATGTCGACGAGCGCGTCGGGCGCCAGCGCCCGCGGCGCCAGCAGGCCGAGGATCGCGGCGTAGAGGGCGGGGTTGCGGGTGAAGAAGGCGCGGACGCGCTGGCGCGGCGTTTCGCCCGCCTTGGTGCCGAAGGCGGCGCCGATCGCGAAGGCGCCGAGCAGCAGGCACGGGCCTGTGACGAGCACGTCGTAGAGGACGGCGGTGGAGAGCTGGTCGCGGCCGAGCAGGGCGACCGTCAGCGGGTAGCCGAGGTAGCCGGTGTTGACGCTGAGGATCGTGCAGACCACGGCGCCGGTCTGAAAGCGCGGCAGCCGCAGCACCCGGCTCGCGATCAGGTAGGCGAAGAGCGCGCCGAGGGAGGAGGCGACGATGCCGAGGAGGAGGCCGACCCCGTGGCTGAGATCGATGTTCGCCTTGGCGATGTTGAAGAAGATCACCGGCGGCAGGAAGACGTAGAGCAGCAGGGTCAGCGCCCGCCGCGCGACCATCGCCGCACCCGCCGGCCAGCGGTGCTCGGAAGCGACCCCGATCCCGACGGAGATCACGATCGCGGCGGTTGTGAGAAGGACCCCGATCCGCGGACCCTTTCAGGTCACCGAGGGCTCGCGCCTAGCTGTAGAGAGCTTCGATCTCCGCTTCGTACTTGCGCTCGATCGGGCGGCGCTTCAGCTTCAGCGTCGGCGTCAGCTCCTCGCCGCCGGGCGTCCACTCACCGGGGAGGATCTTGAAGCGCTTGATCTGCTCGACCCGGGAGAGGCGAGCGTTGGCGGTCTCGACCGCGGTGGCGATCTCTTCGCCCACGGCGGGATCCTCCGGAGCGAGCCCACGCGCGGCAAGCGATTCCGGGTCGAGCGCGAAGAGGGCGACGTTGTAGGGGCGGTTGTCCCCGATCGCGACCGCCTGGGCGATCAACGGCGTCGCCGCCTTCAGCTTCGCCTCGATGTTGGCCGGCGACATGTTCTTGCCGGCGGCGTTGATGATCAGCTCCTTCTTGCGGTCGACGATGCGCAGGTAGCCCGACTCGTCGAATTCGCCGACGTCGCCGGTCAGCAGCCAGCCATCCTCGCTCAGCGCCTCGGCCGTCTTCTCCGGCATGTTGCGGTAGCCCAGCATCACCTGCGGGCCGCGCACCATCACCTCGCCGTCCTCGGCCAGCTTCACCTCGGTGTTGGGGATCGGCGGCCCGACCGTGCCGACCCGCGCGCCGCCAGGCGGGTTGAGCGTCGCGATCGCGGTGGTCTCCGACATCCCCCAGGTCTCGCGGATCTCGATGCCGAGGGCGAGGAAGAACTCGAGAACCTCCGGCGGGGTGGGCGCCGCGCCGACGACGAACGACTCGACCTGGTCGAGGCCGAGCATCGCCCGGATCGTCGAAAGCACCTGTTCGTCGGCCCGCTCCCATTCCGCCTCGAGCTCGGCCGGGGCGCCGCCGTCCATCATCGCGCGGGCCCGGCGGCGGCCGAGCTCGATCGCCGCCACCGTCGCTTCGCGTTTTGCCTCATCCGCCTCGGCGGCTATCCCGACCTCGATCGCCGCCTTCAGCTTTTCCCAGATCCGCGGCACGCCACCCCAGACCGTCGGCTTCACCTCGATCGAGTAGGCGACCATCTGGCGCGGGTCGGGGCAGCAGTAGACGCAGCTGCCATAGATCATCTGGGCGTAGATCCCCGCCCAGCGGTCGGCGATGTGCGCGCTCGGCAGGTAGGAGATCATCCGCCCGCCGGGAGTGGTCTGCTGCACCTCGTCGCAGGCCCGCCAGACGGACACCATGTTGGCGTGGGTGAGCTGCACCCCCTTGGACGGCCCGGTCGTGCCCGAGGTGTAGATCAGGCAGAGCACGTCGTCGGGCTCGACCGCCCGCCAGGCCGCCTCGAAGTCGAAGCCGGGCTCGCCCATGGCCTCGAGCTCGGCGATCGCGATCGTCCCCTCCGGCGCCTCGCCGTCGATCACGACCACGTGCTCGAGCGTGCCGACCGCGTCCCGCGCCGCCAGCACCGTCTCGAGGAACGCCTGCTCGGTGACGATCACCCGGCTGGCGGCGTCTTTGACCACGTACTCGACCTGCTCCGGCGACGACGTGTTGTACACGGAGAAACAAGTGGCCCCTAGGTGCATCGCTGCCGCATCGGTCAGGTGCAACGCGGGCCGGTTGACCAGCATGAACCCAACCGTGTCGCCCCGCTCAACCCCAAGCTTCGCGAGCCCCGCCGCCCGCTTCCGCACCGCCTCCGCGTAATCGGCCCACGACGCCTCGTAATCACTGTCCTTGAACCGCAGCGCCGGGCTATCCGCCCACTCCTCCGCGGTGATCTGAAACGCCCCGCACATCGTCTCCGCTTGAAGCGCTTGCGGCCGCTCACCCATGTCCTGACCATACGTCACTCGCGGGGGGTGGCGCCGTAGGGGGACCCACCCCTGAGGAAGCTTTAGCTACCGGAAGGGGTGGGGGTTCCTGCGGCGACAGGACCCGCCGCGCCGAGACGCCTGTCAGAACAGCGAAGACCCGGCGTGTTCCGCGAACTCGACCAGAGGCTGGGGAATGACACCGAAGAAGATCGTCGCGGCGGCCGCGAGCAATGCCGGCACGACGAGATACGGACGCCGCCCCGCCTCCGGGTCGATCGGATCCGCCTCCGGAGACGCCCCCGCAATTGCCGGCACGGCGCCGGCCGACTCGCTCCTCATCCACATCGCCGCCACCACCCGCAGGTAGTAGGCGAGCGAGATCATCGTGCCGACGGCGATGAAGACGGCGAGCCAGGTGTAATCGCCTTCGACCAGGGCCTCGATCAGGTAGAGCTTGCCGATGAAGCCGGCCGTGGCGGGCAGGCCGGCGAGGCCGAGCATCGAGATCGTCAGCGGCCAGGCGAGCTGCGGGCGCTCGGCGCCGAGGCCGCGCACCGCGTCGATGTGGTCGCCGAAGACGGTCTCGCGCTCGCGGGCGATGACGACGGCGAAGGCGGCGAGGTTCATGAAGGCGTAGGCGGCGAGGTAGAAGACGATCGCGTTGACGCCTGCCTCGCTGGCGACGACGAGGCCGCCGAGGATGTAGCCGGCCTGGGCGACGCCGGAGTAGCCGAGTAGGCGCTTGAGCGAGTCCTGGCCCAGCGCGCCGACGTTGCCGATGACGATCGAGATCGCGGCGAGGGCGGCGAGGGCCGGTTGCCAGTCGCTGGCCTGGGGGGCGAGGGCGACATCGAAGAAGCGGATGAAGACGGCGAAGGCGGCAGCCTTGGTCGCCACCGCCATGAAGCCGGTGACCGGCGAGGGCGCGCCCTCGTAGACGTCGGGCGTCCACTGGTGAAAGGGGGCGATCGAGGTCTTGAAGGCGAGCCCGACCGCGGTCATCGCGATCCCGACAAGGACGAGTGGGTCGCCGAGCACGCCCTCCTTGGCGATGCCCGTGGCGATCCCGGCGAAGTCGGTCGAGCCCGAGCCGCCGTAGACCAGGGCCATCCCGTAGAGCAGCGTCGCCGAGCCGAGTGAGCCGACGATCAGGTACTTGAGCCCCGACTCGAGCGACTTCTCACGGCGCAGGTTGGTGGCGCAGAGGATGTAGAGCGGGATCGAGAGCGTCTCGATCGCGACGAAGAAGGTGACCAGGTTTTGCGCCTGCGCGAGCAGAACCATGCCGAGCACCGAGCCGACCAGCAGCGCGTGGTACTCGCCCGAGCCGGCTTCCTCGACCGCGGGCTCGCGGGTGGAGAAGAAGATCGCGAAGGCGGCGGTGAGGATCGCGATCAAGGAGATCGAGATCGCCAGGTCGTCGAGCCGCAGTGCGCCCGAGACCAGGTCCTGGGGGTTGTCCCAGCGCCAGGCCAGCAGCCCGGCTGTGGCGGCGAGCGTGATCATCGTGAGTCCCGGCACGGTCCGCTTGAGCGGCTTGAAGACGCCGCTGAGCAGGACGACGCAGAGCCCCACGGTCAGCGCCAGCACCGGAGAGAGGGCGGCGTAATCGATGTGGGGGGCGTTGAAGTTCATCGCTTCCCTCCGCGGTATTCCTGGAAGGTGAATACGTTCGGGGCCTTCGCCGCTCCGCCGCCGGTCGCCGGGGCCACGCTCTGCTGTACCGACTCATCGGTCCGCTTCAGGATCAGCTGGGGATACAGCGCCAGGCCGATGATGCAGAGCACGAGTGGGACCAGGACGATGCCGTCCCGCAAGCCGATCTCCCGCGACGGCAGCGAGTCCGGCTTGCGGTTGTGCATGGTGCGCTGGTAGAGGCGCAGCGCGTAGTAGGCGCTCATCGCGACGCCGGAGATGGCGACGAAGGCGAAGACGATCTTCGAGTCGAAGAGGCCGTTGAGGATGTAGAACTCGCCGACGAAGTTGGCCGAGCCGGGCATCGCCAGGGTAGCCAGGGTGACGATCAGGAAGAGCGCCGCCAGGACCGGTGCCCTCACCGCCATCCCGCCCATCTCGCGCAGGTCTTCGGTGCCGGACCGCTCGGCCAGGATCGCGACGATGACGAAGAGCGGCGCGACGACCAGGCCGTGGTTGACCATCTGCAGGATCGCCCCGTCGGAACCGTCGGCGCTCAGGGCGAAGATGCCGGCCGTGATGAAGCCGAGCTGCGCCACCGAGGAGTAGCCGGCGACCAGCCGGATATTGGTCTGGGTGAAGGCCATCACCGAGCCGTAGAGGATCGAGGCCAGGGCGATGACCAGGATCACCTCCTGGAATTCCACGGTCGCCGCTGGAAAGAGCGGCAGCACCACGCGCAGGAAGCCGTAGGCGCCGACCTTGGCCAGCACGCCGGAGAAGACCGCCAGCGCCGGCAGCGGCGCCGCCCGGTAGGCGTCGGGCATCCAGCCGTGGAGGAGGAAGGCGGGCATCTTGACCAGGAAGGCGGCGGCGAAGAACCAGAAGATCCAGCGCTGGCTGCCTTCCCCGATCGGGTGCTGGGCCAGCTCGGCGATCGAGAAGGTGAGGTGGCCGCCGTCCTGGGCCGAGATGATCGCGGTGGCGATCGCCGCGACCAGCATCAGCAGCGAGCCGATCAGCGTGTAGACGATCATCTTCAGGGTCGCCGCTGCGGCGGTCGGCCCGTCCTCGCGGTCGCTGCCCCAGGCGCCGAAGAGGAAGTAGAACGGCACCAGCATTAGGTCGAAGAAGAGGACGAAGAGCAGCAGGTCCTGGGCCAGGAACGAGCCCAGGGTTGCGGTCTCGCCGAGCAGCATCATCAGGAAGAAGAGGTGCGGGCGCTCCTGCTCGCGGAAGGCGGCGAAGGCCGTCCCGGCCACCCAGAGCACGGTGGTGAGCAGGACCAGGAAGACGTTGAGCCCGTCGACGCCGAGGCTGTAGTCGACGCCGAGGCCGGGGATCCAGTTGACGTCGACGGTGTCCTGCAGGCCGGCGCCCGAGTTGAAGCCGGCCACCATCGAGATCGCCAGGCCGAGCGTCACCGCCGTGCCCAGCGTCGCCCACCAGCCCGCGTAGCGGCGCGGCATCAGCAGGCCGACGAAGCCGAAGACGAGCGGTGTCCAGAGCAGCGAGTTGATCATGAGGAGGTGAGCAGGAAGTAGAGGGCGAGGCCGGCGAAGCCGACGATCAGCAGCAGGGCGTAGCTGCGTACGAAGCCGCTCTGCACGAGCTGGACGAGGCGGCCACCGCCGCCGACCACGTCCTCGGTCCCGCTGACGAGGCCGTCGACGACGAGCCGCTCGAAGGTGCGGTTGGCGAAGCGGCCGATCGCCAGCGCCGGGCGGACGATGAGGAAGTCGATTGCCTCGTCGAAGTACCACTTGTTGTAGAGGAAGGCGTGGACTGCGGAGAAGCGCCGCTGCAGGGCGGCGGGGGTCTCCGGGCGCGCCACGTAGAGGAAGTAGGCGATGCCGATCCCAGCCAGCGAGATCGCCGCGCCGATCGCCAGGCCGATCCAGTCGGCGGTGAGCGAGGGGTGGATCTCAGAGAGCGGCGAATCGGCGAAGACCGGATCGAGGAACTTGGTCACCACGTCGTCGACGCCCGGCACCTGGACCAGGCCGGCGAAGAGGGCTCCGAAGGCGAGCACGCCCATCGCGATCCGCATCGGCAGCGAGGACTCGGCGATGTGGTGCTCGGGGCCGGGGAAGCCGACCTCGGTGTCCTCCTCTTCGCCGGTCGCCGGGTTGAAGGGGTGGGCGTGGTGGACGTGGCCGGTGTCGATCAGCTCCTGCGCCTCCGGGCACGGCTTGCCCGGGAGGACGCGGAAGATCAGGCGAAAGGTGTAGATCGCGGTCAGCAGCGCGCCGAAGTAGCCGAGCACGGTGAAGATCAGGTACATGCCGCCGCGGGCCGAGGCGTAGGCGAGGATCTCGTCCTTGGAGAAGAAGCCCGAGGTGCCGGGGAAGGCGGCGAGGGCGAGGCCGCCGCAGAGCATCGTCACCGAGGTGAAGCGCATCGCCCTGCCGAAGCCGCTCATCCTGTCGATGTTCTGCTCGTTGGCCATCGCGGCGATGATCGAGCCGGCCGCCATGAAGAGCAGCGCCTTGAAGAAGGCGTGCGTCATCAGGTGGAACATGCCGGCGCTGTAGGCGCCGATCGAGACGCCGACGACCATGTAGCCGATCTGGCTCATCGTCGAGTAGGCGATCGCCCGCTTCAGGTCGGTCATCACCAGCGCGATCGTCGCCGCCACGAGCAGCGTCGCCAGGCCGGTGAAGGCGGCGATGTCGGCGGCGGTGGGGGCGAGGACGAAGAGCGCGTGGGTGCGGGCGATCAGGTAGACGCCGGCTGTGACCATCGTCGCCGCGTGGATCAGCGAGGAGACCGGGGTGGGACCCTCCATCGCGTCGGGCAGCCAGGTGTGGAAGGGCAGCTGCGCCGACTTGGCGAAGGCGCCGACGAGGAGCAGCAGGCAGATCGCGGTGATCGTCCACTCGTTGGTGCTGAAGACCTGCGGCGCCTTGGCGAAGACCTCGCTGTATTCGAAGGTCCCCAGCTCGCGGAAGATCAGGAAGGCGGCGAGCACGAGGCCGATGTCGCCGACGACGTTGATCACGAAGGCCTTCATTCCAGCCCTGGTCGCGGTCTGGCGCCGGTACCAGAAGCTGATCAGCGCGTAGGAGGCGAAGCCGACGAAGGCCCAGCCGACGATCAGCAGCACGAAGTTGCCGGCGAGGACGAGCAGCAGCATCGAGAAGACGAAGAAGTTGAGGTAGCTGAAGAAGCGGTGATAGCCCTCGTCGGACTGCATGTAGCCGAACGAGTAGAGGTGGATCAGGGTCGAGACGCCGGTGACGACGAGCACCATGAAGACCGAGAGCGGGTCGACGAAGATGCCGAGCTTGATGTCGAGCCCGGCGACGCTGGCGTAGTCCCAGAGCGAGGAGGCATGGTGGCGGGCGTCGGGCGCCTCGCCGAGCAGGTGGATCAGGGCGCCGACGCCGCAGAGGAAGGCGAGGCCGATCGCGGCGGTGCCGATCGCCCCGGCGGCCTTCGCCGGCAGCGCCCTGAAGCCGAGCGCGATCGCGATCGAGCCGAGCAGCGGCAAGAGCAGGACCAGCCAGGACCAGGAGGTCGCCGTCATCATGAACTCCGCTTCGCTCCCGGCGCGAAGAACCAGGGATGCACGCTTGGTCGCTCCGCGATCGTCATCCGCGCAGCTCCCGCAGCTCATCGACGTCGAGCGGCAGCTTGCGGCGGAAGATCGCGACGATCAGGCCGAGGCCGACGACCACCTCGCAGGCGGCGACGACCATGACGACGATCGCGAAGACCTGTCCCTGCTGGTTGCCCACCATCTTGCTGAAGGCGACCAGGGCCAGGTTGCCGGCGTTGAGCATCAGCTCGAGGCAGAGCAGGATCACTACCGGGCTGCGGCGCAGGAGGATCCCCATGGCTCCTACCGCGAAGAGGAGGCTGGAGAGGACGATGTACCACTCGACGTTCACTCCGCGCTCCCCTTGCCAGGCCCGTCCGTCACCACGCGACCGGCTAGGACGATCGCCCCGACCGCTGCAAGCAGGAGCAGGATGGAGGAGGCCTCGAAAGGCAGCAGGAAGCGTTCCAGGAGGAGCTTGCCGATGCCGGCGGGGTCGCCGAAGCCGGGCTTGACGTCGGCTCCGTGGGTTCCCAGGGCGATCAGGGATGAGGAGAGGACGGCGATCGAGAGCTCGATGAAGATCGCGGCTCCCAGCAAGGGGCCGAGGAAGCGCTGGCCTGGGATCGGCTCCCAGGCCGACTCGGTGTCGCCGCCGACGTAGGCGACCACGAAGACGTAGAGCACCATCACCGCGCCGGCGTAGACGACCACTTGGGCGGCGGCGACGAAGGCGGAGCTGAGCAGCAGGAAGAGAACCGCCAGCGAGAAGAGGTGGACGAGCAGGGCTAGGACGCCGTAGAAGGGCGTGCGCATGGCGACGACGCCGACCGCGCCTCCGAGGGCGCCGAGCGCCGCCAGGAAGAAGAGCACCGCTTCCATCTATTCGCCCTCCGCCCGCAGCGGCGTGCGCTCGATCGGCTCCGCCAGCAGCATCTCCTTGGTGAAGATCAGGTCGCTGCGGTCGTAGTCGGACATCTCGTAGTCGTGGCCCATCGTGATCGCGTCGAAGGGACAGGCGATCTCGCAGTAGCCGCAGAAGATGCAGCGCGAGAGGTTGATCTCGTAGACCGCGGCGTAGCGCTCGCCGGCCGAGACCCGTTCGCCCGGGATGTTCTCCGCGGCGACGACGCGGATGCAGTCGGCCGGGCAGGCGGCCGCGCAGAGCGAGCAGCCGACGCACTTCTCCAGCCCGGAGTCCTCGAACTTATGCAGCTTGTGGCGGCCGCGGAAGCGCGGGTAGACCGGTGTCTTCTCCTCCGGGTACTCGATCGTCAGCGGGCCCTCGATCAGGCGCGACATCGTCGTCTTCAGCCCGCGCAGGGTCTCCCCGAAGGCGCGGTAGGCGCCACCGACTCCACCGGGCTCCGGCCCCCGTTGCACCTCGACCACGTCCTGGTCTTTGAGGTAGGGAAACTCAGCCACACTCCACCTCCTGGCCGTAACGCTTTTTCCATGCATAGGGACGAAAACGCGTTACGGCCCTCACGTCACCACCACCAGGACTGCGGTCACCAGAACGTTCAGCGTCGCCAGCGGCAGCAGGATCTTCCAGCCGAGGCTCATCAGCTGGTCGTAACGGAGGCGCGGCAGTGTCGCCCGCACCCAGATGAAGACCAGCACCAGGCCGAGCATCTTGGCCAGCATCCAGATCGGGTCGAGGAAGCTGGGACCGGGACCCATCCAGCCGCCCAGGAACATCGCCGCGGCGACGCCGGAGACGACCAGGATCTCCATGTATTCGACGAGGAGGAAGCTGCCGAAGCGCATGCCGCCGTACTCGGTCATGAAGCCCTGGACGAGTTCGGCGTCGGCCTCGGGCATGTCGAAGGGCGTGCGGTTGGTCTCGGCGAAGCCGGCCAGCATGAAGATCAGGAAGCCGACGAACTGGGGGACGATGTACCAGATCGTGCCCTGGGCCTCGACGATGTCGACCAGCGAGAGCGAGCCGCCCATCATGATCACGCCGAGCAGGGCGAGGCCCATCGATACCTCGTAGGAGATCAGCTGGGCGGCGCCGCGCATCGCGCCGAGCAGGCTGTACTTGGAACCCGAGGACCAGCCGCCGAGCAGCAGCCCGTAGAAGGCGATCGAGCCGACGGCGAAGAAGTAGAGGATGCCGATCGGCACGTCGATGCCGTAGAAGCCGACGCCGCCCTGGACGTCGCCCCAGGGAATGATCGCCAGGGCGAGCACGCCGGAGAGCACCGGCAGCAGCGGCCCGAGGATGAAGAGCGTGCCGATCGCGTTGGCCGGCCGGAACGCCTCCTTGGAGATCAGCTTGCCGACGTCGGCAAGCGGCTGGAGCAGGCCGAACGGACCGACCCGGTTGGGCCCGTAGCGATGCTGGAAGCGCCCGATCAGCTTGCGCTCGAGCACCGTCATCAGCGGCAGGATGCCGAAGATCACGGCGAAGATGACGAGGCTCTTGACCACCATGATCCAGGTGGCTTCGACGAACTGGGTATCGGCGGCGGGCAGCATCTAGGCGGCGGGGATCTTCTCGATTTGGACAGAGACGGGGGAGCCGTTCAGCAGTGCGTTGGCATTGTCCTCGGCGGTCCCCTCGAGAAGGAAGCAGACGCCCTCGGGGACCCGTTCCTTGATCAGCGTCTTCGCCTCGACACTGCTGCTGCTCTGGGAGACGCGAACGGCGTCGCCGTTCTTCAGCCCGAGCCGCTCGGCGTCCTGCGGGGAAAGCTCAAGGCGCTGTCTCGGCTGCAGGAATCTCAGCGGCGCGTTCAGCTCGGTGATCGGTCCTGCCCAAAGGTCCCGGTAGGTGCCCAGGAGGAGGCCCTTGGCAGGCTCATCGCCAGCGCTGCGAGATTCGTACCAGGTGGTGCTGCCGCTGATCGGCTTGGGCAGGGCCGCGGCTCCGTCGGTCTCCTGCCACCTGATGCCGCGGCCACCGATGTCAGAGTCGGCAATGCCCGAATAGAAAGGAACAGCCTCGGTCAGGGCTGCGAAGGCCGAAGGCTGGGAAGAGATGCCCGTGTCGTGACCGAGGGCGAGGGAGAGCTCGGCGAGGACGCCCCAATTCGGGCGGATGTTTCCGGGGCGGGAGGCACTGGGGCGGACGCGCTGCAGACGACCATCGGGATGAGTGATCGTGCCGTCTTTCTCGGCATGGGTCTCTAGTGGGAAGACCACGTCGGCCATTGCGGTAGTGGCTGTGTCGAACGTCGAGAAGGCGATTAGGTGATCCGCTGCGGCTAGCGCTTCTTTCCAAGCTTCTGTATCGGAGAAGTCGCGCAGGGGGTCGGTGCCGAAAAGAAGAAGGGTTTTGATCTGGCCGGCCTTCAGCGCGGCGCGGATTTCCTCTGTCGACTTGCCCTCCTCGATCGGCGTGACCGGCGAGAGGCCCGGACCGGCATCGGGAAGAACTCCGACCTCGCGCAGGCCGCGGGCATTTGTCGTATCGGGGATTTCGAGCAGCCCGGCGCCGTCGACCCTGGCGATGTCCAGTGCCTTGGCGAGCTCGAGCAGCGCGCTCACTCCCAGGTCGCCGATTCGCTCACCCCAAATCACGACGGTCCGGTCGGCGTCTCGGAGGCTCTCGGCCAATGGAGTTGCAACGTTCTCTTCGCCACCAACCGCTTTTGCGAGTTCGTGGATGAAATGGATGTCCTCTCCGGGCGCGTAGCGGACGATTGCCTCGGCGCCGCCGTCGAGTGCCGTCGGTCGCTCGGTCGCGACTGCCAGTCGGGCCCCGTTGCGGCGGATCGCCTTGCGGACCCGCAAGTCGAGGATCGGCGAGCTCTGCAGTGGGTCGGTACCGATGACGAGGATTAGCTCGGCTTGATCGATGTCGGCCACCTTTGCGCTGAGCTCGGGCTGGGCCAGCTCGAGGATGCTCTGCTGATCGGGACCGTCTGAGCGGCGCGAGTCGACGTGAGCCGAACCGAGCGCCTCGCGCACGATCCGCTGGACCAGGTAGCCCTCCTCGTTGGAGGCGTCGCCGACGATCGCGGCGCTCGCTGGCCCGCCGTGCTTCAAAGCCGCGGCGGCCTTGGCGATCGCCTCGGTCCACTCCACCTCGACGCCGCCGCGCAGCTTCGGCCCGCGCACGCGCTCCGCCGCGTCGAACATCTCGAAGCCGTAGCGGCCGCGGTCGCAGAGCCAGCCGTCGTCGACGTCGGGGTTGTCGCGGGCGATTACCCGCTTCACCCGCTCGTCGCGCACGGTGAAGCTGACGTTGCACTGGCTGGGGCAGAGCGTGCAGACCGAGCCGGCCTGCTCGATGTCCCAGGGCCGGGCGCGGAAGCGGTAGGTGTAGTTGGTCAGCGCCCCGACCGGGCAGAGGTCGGTGATGTTGCCGTGGAAGGGGCTGGCGTAGGGCCGGTCGTCGAAGGTGCCGACGAAGGTGCGGTCGCCGCGCTCCAGCAACTGCAGCTGCGAGTCCTCGGAGACCTCCTGGCTGAAGCGCACGCAGCGGTAGCAGAGGATGCAGCGCTCGCGGTCGATCGCGACCAGCGGCGAGAGCTCGACCGGCTTCTCGAAGTGGCGCTTCTGGTCGGTGAAGCGGCTCTTGCCCGGGCCCCAGCCGTAGGAGATGTCCTGCAGCGGGCACTCGCCGCCCTTGTCGCAGACCGGGCAGTCGAGCGGGTGGTTGACGAGCAGGAACTCGACCACGGCGCTCTGCGCGTGCTTGACCTGGTCCGTTCGCGTGTGGACGACCATGCCGTCGCGGACCGGGGTCGAGCAGGAGGTCTGCAGCTTCGGGATCCCCTCGATCTCGACCAGGCACATGCGGCAGGCGCCGACGGGGTCGCCGAGCTTCGGCTCGTAACAGAAGACCGGGATCTCGACGTCGCCGCGCTTGGCGGCGTCATGGAGCATCTCGCCCTCGCTCGCGGTCACCTCGCGCCCGTCGATGATCAGCGTGATCTCTTTGCCGCTCATCACAAATACCTCCGCTTCGCTCCCGGCGCGAAGAACCAGGGATGCACGCTTGGTCGCTCCGCGATCACGTGCTCGCCCCCAGGGTCTCGGCCGGTCCCTGCACGACCGGGAGCCGCTCGCCAACCGCGGGCTCGCCTTCGCTCGCCGCGGCGATCACGTCCTCGAACTCGTCGCGGAACTTGCGCACCATCGCCCCGACCGGCATCGCCATCGAGTCGCCGAGCACGCAGAGGCAGTGGCCGATGATGTTCTCCTGCACCGAGGCGACGATGTCGAGGTCCATCGGCGTCGCCTCGCCGCGCACCACCCGTTCCAGCATCTTCACCGTCCAGTTGGTGCCCTCGCGGCAGGGGGTGCACTTGCCGCAGGACTCGTGGTGGTAGAAGCGCGCCGTGCGCAGCGCCATGTGCGGGATCGAGACCCTGTCGTCGGCGACGATGATCGAGCCCGAGCCGAGCATCGAGCCCGCTTCGGCCATCGCCTCGAAGGAGTAGGGGAGGTCGATCCCTTCCTCGGCCCGCAGGACCGGGGAGGAGGAGCCGCCCGGGTAGAAGGCCTTCACTTCGCGCCCCTCGAGCGGGCCGCCGGCCAGGTCCATGATCAGCTCGCGGGTCGGGATCCCCAGCTCGACCTCGTAGTTGCCCGGCCGCCGCACGCAGCCGGAGACCGAGACGACCTTGGTCCCGGGCGACTGCTCGGTGCCGAAGCCCTTGAACCACTCGGCACCGTGCTTGACGATGTTCGGCACGTTGGAGAGCGTCTCGACGTTGTTGATCAGGGTCGGCCCGCCGTAGAGGCCCTGGACCGCCGGGAAGGGCGGCTTCAGGCGCGGGTTGCCGCGCTTGCCCTCGAGCGCGTCGAGCAGCGCCGTCTCCTCGCCGCAGATGTAGGCGCCGGCGCCGCGGTGGACGACCAGCTCCAGCCTGCAGCGGGTGCCGAGGATGTCCTCGCCCAGATAGCCCGCCTCGTACGCTTCGGCGACCGCGGCGTCGAGGACGTCGGCCTGCGAGTCGTACTCGCCGCGGATGAAGATGAAGGCGTGGCCGGCTCCGGCGGCGAGGGCGGCGATCGCGATCCCCTCGATCAGCTGGTGCGGGTTGCGCTGCATCAGCTCGCGGTCCTTGAAGGCGCCCGGCTCGGACTCGTCGGCGTTGCAGCAGAGGTACTTGTCCATCTCGCCGCGGGGCAGGAAGGAGGCCTTCTTGCCCATCGAGAAGCCGGCGCCGCCGCGCCCGCGCAGGCCCGAGTCTTCGAGCTCTTTGAGGACCTCCTCGGCCTCCATCTCCTTGTAGGCCTTGGCGAGCGCCTCGTAGCCGCCGAAGCTCCTGTAGCCGTCGAGCGTGCGCAGCTTCGGGTCTTCGGCGTTCTTCAGCAGCATCCGCGTCTCAGGCATCGGGACCTCCCGCCAGCGGCCGCTTCTCCAGCGCCTTCTCGGGCAGCACCGCTTCGCCGGCGCGCAGCTGGTCGATCGCCGCCTGCGCCTCGGCCGCCTCGAGCGGGCCGAAATAGCGCTCGTCGATCGAGGCCATCGGCGCGATGTCGCAGGCGCCGAGGCACTCGAAGCCGGTGACGAAGAAGCGCTCGTCGTCCTCGCCCGCGGCCGCCTTGAAGGCGTCGAGCAGCTCGTCGCCCCCGCGCATCCAGCAGCTGATGTTGGTGCAGACATGGACCTTGTGGGTGCCGACCGGCTCGGTGTGCAGGAGGTCGTAGAAGCTCGCCACCGACTCCAGGTAGGCGGGCGTCACCCGCATCACCGCGGCGGCCTGGCGGATCCCCTCCGGCGTGCACCAGCCGTAGAGCCGCTGCACCGCCCAGAGCGCCGGGATCGAGGCCGACTTGCGGTCGGGGTAGCGGCCCATCAGCGCTTCGATCCGCTCGCGCAGCTCGGCCGGGCAGTCGACCTCGTGCAGCTCGGGCACCTGCTCGGGCGAGCGATCCGGGACGCGCCCCTCGCTGACGGCGGGGTCGACCGGCAGGTTGGGGTTGACGATCCCCGGTCCGTCGACGGGACTCACCGGTCCACCCCCCCGAGGATCGGATCGAGCATTCCCAGCGAGCAGATCATGTCGGCCACGTAGCTGTCGACGGACATGTCGCGGAAGGCCTGCAGGTTGACGAAGGAGGGGTCGCGGAAGTGGACGCGGGCCGGCTTCGCCGAGCCGTCGGCGAGGACGAAGCAGCCGAGCTCGCCGCGCGGGCTCTCGATCGCGTAGTAGATCTCGCTGGGCGGCACCCGGTAGCCCTCTGTGACGAGCTTGAAGTGGTGGATCAGCGACTCCATCGAGGTGGAGAGCTCCGAGCGCGGCGGCAGCACGTACTTGCGGTCGTCGGCGATGTAGGGCCCTTCGGGCAGCCCGTCGAGAGCCTGCTCGATGATCCGCACCGACTCGACCATCTCCGCCACCCGCACCCGGTAGCGGTCGTAGTTGTCGCCGACCGTGCCGACCGGGACCTTGAAGTCGAACTTGGGGTAGGCGAGGTAGTCGAAGGCCTTGCGCAGGTCCCAGGGCTCGCCGGCGGCGCGCAGCAGCGGCCCGGTCACGCCCAGCTCCAGCAGCCGCTCGCGCGAGACGATGCCGGTGTTCTTGGTCCGCTGCAGGAAGACCTCGTTGCGGTCGAGCAGCGCCTCATACTGGCCGACCCGCACCGGCATGTCGGCGATGAAGGAGCGCAGCTTGGCCTCGAAGCCGCGCGGGATGTCCTCGATCACGCCGCCGACCTGGAAGTAGCGAGTGTGCATGCGCTGGCCCGTCGCCATCTCGAAGAGGTCGAGGATGCGGTCGCGCTCGCGGAAGCAGTACCAGAGCATCGAGATCGCGCCGAGGTCGAGCGCCGTCGTCCCCAGCCAGACCAGGTGGGAGTGGATGCGGTTGAGCTCGAGGAAGATCACCCGCAGGTGCTTGGCCCGCTCCGGGATCTCCAGCTCGACCAGCCGCTCGACCGCGCCGCAGAAGGCCTCCATCTGGAAGAAGTAAGAGACGTAGTCCATCCGCTCGACGAAGGGGATGACCTTCCAGTAGCTCTTGTCCTCGCAGGACTTTTCGATCCCCGTGTGGACGTAGCCGATCACCGGCCGCACCTCGCGCACGAGCTCGCCTTCGAGGTCGACGACCAGGCGCAGCACCCCGTGCGTGGCGGGGTGGTGCGGCCCGATGTTCACGGTCATCACCTCGCTGGCGCGGTCCGCTCCCGGCGCTTCGTCGAGCAGCTCGCTGCTCATGCCGACCTCGGCCTGCGGCGCGCGCTCAGCCATAGTTCCGCTCGTTGTAGGTGAAGGTGACGGGCTCGCCGCCGACCGGGAAGTCGCGGCGCTGCGGCCACCCGGCGTAGTCCTCGGGCAGCAGGATCCGGGTCAACTCCGGGTGGCCCTCGAAGACGATGCCGAAGAAGTCGAAGACTTCGCGCTCTTGGAAGTTGGCGGTGGGGAAGAGACCCACGCATGAGTCGATAGACGGCAGCGCCTGGCCCGCGGGTCCTGTCACCGCAGGGGACCCCCCACCCCCTGCGGTCGCTGAAGCGTCCTCGGGGGCGGGCCCCCCTACGGTGCCACCCGCGGGAGAGGCCGGGTCGTCCAACAGGGCCTTGACGCGGAGGCGCTCTACTCGGTCGCGGTTCAAAAGCTCGTAGTGGACGGCGAAGCGGGGGGCGGCCGGAAGGTAGTCGGCGGCGTGGAGGCTGGAGAGGAACGTGTATTCCTGGCCCGGGGCCTCTCGCAGCCAGGTGAGCACCGCTAGTACGTGGGCGGGGTCGATCGAGAGGACGGCGCGGTCTTGGGCGAAGCCGGTGTCGAGGACGGCGCCGGGGTGGGCGGCCTCGATCTCGCCGCGGATCAGCTCCAGTCCGGGGGCGTCAGGCACCGAGCAGCTCCCTGGCGGCGAGGTAGGCCTCGGCGGCCTCGGCACTCGGTTCGCTTCGCGGCCCTCCCCGGGCCCACTCCTCGGTTCCCTCGGCCTGGTAGCGCGCCCGCCAGCCCTGGTCCGGGTTGCCCTGGATCTTGCGCTGCAGCTTGGTGAAGCCGTAGAGGACCGCCTCCGGCCGCGGCGGGCAGCCGGGGATGTGGAGGTCGATCGGCATGAACTTGTCGGCGCCCTGGACCACCGCGTAGTTGGAGAACATGCCGCCGCTGGAGGAGCAGGCGCCCATCGAGATCGCCCACTTCGGCTCGAGCATCTGGTCGTAGAGGCGGCGGACGACCGGCGCCATCTTGATCGAGACCCGGCCCGAGAGAATGATCATGTCGGCCTGCCGCGGCGAGGCCCGCAGTGCCTCGGCGCCGAAGCGGGCGAGGTCGTAGCGGGCGGTGACGATCGAGATCGGCGCCTCGATCGCGCAGCAGGCGAGGCCGAAGGTGAGCGGGAAGATCGAGTTCGAGCGCGCCCAGCCGAGCATCTTCTCGAAGTTGGTCATCACGACCTTCTCCTCGACGTAGCGCTCCAGCTCCTCGCCCTCGAGGTCGCCGCGCAGCATGTCGCGGGCGCGCAGCTGGCGCTCGCGCATCGTCGTCCGCTCAACCGCCAGCGGCTGCCGTTCTACCTCCAATTCAACGCTCCCTTGCGCCAGACGTAGACGAAGGCGACGAGCAGCAGGGCGATGAAGGTGACCAGCTCGCCGAGGACGAAGACGCTGTCGGCTCCCCTGAGGATGACCCCGATCGGGTAGAGGAAGACGACCTCGATGTCGAAGAGGATGAAGAGCATCGCGATCAGGTAGAAGCTGACGCCGAAGCGCAGGCCGTGGGTTGGCTCGACCGGGATGCCCGACTCGTACGGTTCAGACTGGCGCAGGCTCGCGGCCGTCGGCCGCTGCGGCCGCTTCGGCCCGATCAGGTGATTCAGCATCGCGAAGGCGCCCCCAACCGTGAGGCCGAGGACGGCAAAGACGAGAATCGGCAGGTAGCTCTTCAGCACTGGTAGATGAAGTTTCAGGGCGGCGGCTCGCGAGACGCGCTGGCCGCCTGTGGGGCGAGTTATATACCCGCTTGTAACACATTGCTACATAGTGCTTTTCCGCATCAGCAAGCCGAATCCCGACCCTTTTGAGAGGAAATAGACCTTGGCCGTAGTGCACCTCGTCGTCGGTTGTGCCGTCATCGCGCTCAACCTCGTCGCCTTCGCGACCGGCGGCATCGCCTGGCTGCGGGATCGCAACTCGGCTCCCTTCTGGCTGCTGCTGCGCGCCGCCCAAGTCTCCGTCTTCATCCAGGTGATGCTGGGCGGCCTGCTCGTCTTCACCAACCACAAGCCGGACGACAGCCTCCACTACCTCTACGGCATCCTGCCCCTCGTCGTCTCGCTGATCGCCGAGGGCGCCCGGGCCGGCGCCGCCGAGCGCGAGCTGGGCGACGTCGACTTCGAATCGCTCCCCACCGACAGCCAGCAGGCCCTCGCCCTGGCCATCGTCCGCCGCGAGATGGGCATCATGGCCGTCTCCTGCGGCGTGATCCTCTTCCTAGCCCTGCGAGCAGCGGGTACCAGCGGCGCTTTTTAAAGCGCGAGTCTGCGTCAACCGGCGAATACCGCCGGTCAGCGCGGACTCGGTGAAGCGCCGCGGTCGAGGCCGAGCTGGATCGCGGCGATGAGGCCGAAGAGGACGCCGGTGGTGATGTGGAGGATCGCGTCGGCGTCGTTGTTGGGGAAGGTGAAGATGCCGGCGGGGCTGGTCGACCAGGCGGCCCAGACGCCGGTGGCGATCAGGGCGACGGAGACGTAGATCGCGTAGAGGACCGCCCAGCGCGGCTTCAGGGCGAAGAAAAAGGCCGGGCCGAAGAGCAGGAAGCCGGAGAGGGCATGGACGCCGTTGAAGTCGACGCCGAGCACGCGCTGCGTCGGCGCCCCGTCGCCGAAGTGGAAGCTCGGTTCGGCGACCAGGCCCGCCAGCGCCCAGAGCAGTTGCAGGGATGCGAGGACGACGATGCCCCATTGGGCGAACGTCCACCGCGAGCGCGAGACCGCTGCCGCCTCCATCGCCCCGGAGCCTACTCTCGTTCCCGGGTATTCGAGACCAGGGACACGCCATGCCGATTCCAACGATGCAACCGGTCGAGTCCAGCGCGGTGGCGAGGATCGGCTATGACGCCGAGCTGGAAGAAGCGTTCGTCGAATATCTGGACGGCGACCTATACGCCTACGAAGGCGTGCCGGCCGAAGTATTCGAAGAGTTGGCGAACGCCGAATCGAAGGGAACGTTCGTCAACGAGGTGATCAAGGGATATCCGTTTCGCAGGCCCTAGCCCAGCGGCCGGTACTCGCCGCCGTGGAAGACGAGCGGGGTGCCCTCGCCGCTCTCCAGGCCGCGGACCTCGCCGGTGACGATCACGTGATCGCCGGCGGCGACCACGTCGCGCAGCTCGCAGGCGATCCAGGCAAGCGAGCCGTCGATCGCCGGGATGCCGTCGCGCTCGCGCCAGGCGACTCCCCGCCACTTGTCTGCCACCGGGGCCTTGGTGGCAAAGGAGCGGGCGGTTTCCTCCTGGCCGGAATGGAGGACGCTGATCCCGAAGTGGTTGGCGGCCTGCACGGCGAGCAGGGTGCGGGAGCCGCGGTCGAGGCAGGCGAGCATCAGCATCGGCTCGATCGAGAGCGAGCAGACGGCATTTGCGGTCGCTCCGGCCGGTCCCTCGGGCCCAGCTGCACTGACCACGGTGACGCCCGTCGGCAGCATTGCCATCGCGGCGCGGAAACGGGCTGGGTCGGGCGGCGGCATCGTCGGAGAGCGGAATCGGGTCAAGACAATATGATGCGCGCCGCGTGCGTCCAGCGCTGATCACAGTCATGGCTCTCCTCGCCGCCTTCGGGCTTGCCGCCTGCGGCTTTGGCGAAGAAGGAGTCTCGGTGTCCGATAACGACCCCAACCACGAAGGGGCCGTTCTCTTCGCCACGCACTGTTCCGGCTGCCACACGCTCAGCGCCGCCGGCACCCAGGGCAGCGGCAACCGCGGCGAGCGCACCCAGGGCCCGAACCTCAACCAGAGGACGGAGACCTATGAAGACGCTCTCTTCGCGATCCAGAACGGCGGCTTCTCCGGCGCGATCATGCCGCAGAACATCGTCGTCGGCGATGAAGCCGAGGCCGTCGCCCGCTTCGTCGCCAAGTACGCCGGTGAAGAAGCCGAAGAATCGCCGCGCCCCGGCGAGGCGTCTTCCTCTGAGTCCTCTCCTTAACCTTCACGGGCAATGCTTGACCTGAAGCTGATCCGCTCCGACCCTGAGCGGGTCAAGGCGGCGCTGGCGCGCCGCGGCGCCGCCGGGCAGGTCGATGAGCTGCTCGCCCTCGACGAGCGCCGCCGTGAGCTGCTGCCGCGGATCGAGGGCGCCCAGGCCGAGCGCAAGACGATCTCCAAGCAGATCGGCGAGGCGAAGCAGCGCGGGGAGGATGCGGCCAAGCAGATGGCCGCCGTCGCCGGGCTGAAGCAGGCGATCGAGACGGGGAAAGCCGAGCTGGAGCAGGTTGACGCCGACCTGCAGCGGGTCGCCGCCGCCCTGCCCAACCTGCCCGATCCCGACGCACCCGAAGGCATGACCGAGGAGGACGCCGTCGTCCTGCGCGAGGAGGGCGAGCGGCCGAGCTTCGGCTTTGAGCCCCGCGACCACCTCGACATCGGCACCGAGCTTGGCCTGATCGACATGGAGGCGGGAGCACGAGTGTCCGGCTCGCGTTTCGCCTACCTCAAGGGCGACCTGGTGATGCTCGAGCTGGCGCTCGTCCGCTTCGCCCTCGACCTGGTCCGCGGCGAGGGCCACGAGCCGGTCGTGCCGCCGGTCCTAGTGAGAGAAGAGGCGCTTGTGGGTACTGGGTTCCTGCCCGGTGACCGCGACCAGATCTATGAGATTCCCAAGGACGAGCTCTTTCTCGTCGGCACGTCGGAGGTACCGCTCGCCGCGCTGCATGCCGACGAGATCCTCGCCGCCGAGCGGCTGCCGATCCGCTACGCCGGTCTCTCCACCTGCTTCCGCCGCGAGGCAGGCGCCGCCGGTCGCGACACGCGCGGCATCTTCCGCGTTCACCAGTTCGACAAGGTCGAGATGTTCTCGTTCGTCGAGCCATCCGAGTCGCCGGCTGAGCACGATCGGCTGCTGGCGATCGAGGAGCGCATTCTCTCCGAGCTCGAGATTCCCTATCGCGTGGTGAACGTCGCCGCGGGTGATCTGGGAGCCCCCGCAGCGAAGAAGTATGACTGTGAGGCTTGGATTCCCAGCCAAAAGAGATACCGTGAGTTGACTTCCTGCTCAAACACAACGGATTACCAGGCGCGTCGCCTCGCCTGTAGGTATCGGCGCCAGGACGGCGAATCCCCTCAAGTGGTGCATACCCTGAACGGCACTGCTGTGGCCGTGGGAAGGACGATGATCGCGCTGATCGAGAACCGACAAGAGCGGGATGGGGGGTTCACGCTACCTACTATTCTGCATTCTCATGGTGCGCCTGAGAGGATTGGACCACCATGAGCACTAGCGTCAGGGAAGCCAAACGAGTTGTCCTATGCGACGACCATGAGATCGTGCGCGAGGCGATCAAGGCCCGCATGGCGAGCTCGAGCATCGTCGAGATCGTCGGCGAGGCCAGCAACGGGCGCGATGTGGTCGACGTGGTCAAGGAACTCGAGCCCGACGTATTGATCATCGACGTCGAGCTGCCCAAGCGCGACGGGATCGAGGCGACCAAGGAAGTGCTGAAAGTCCGGCCGCGCACCAAAGTGATCATCTTCACCGCGCACGCCCAGCCGGACCTGCTTGCCCTCGCCCTGCGCGCCGGAGCCTCCGGCTACGTGCTCAAGTCGGCGCCAGCCGAGGACATCGCCCGCGCCGTCAAAGCGGTGACCAGCGGCGGCACCTTCCTCGGCGGCGACTTCGCCGGCGGCAAGCCTTCCGAGGTCGAGAAGCTGCTCGAGCTCTCGCCGCGCGAGCGCCAGATCCTCGAGCTGCTCGCCGAGGGCCTGCGGGTGAAAGAGATCGCCGAGCGGCTGCAACTGAGCCCGGCGACCGTGCACACCCACGTGCGCAACGCGATCGCCAAGCTCGAGGTCGATACCCGCACCGAGGCGGTGGCGCTGGCGGTGAAGTTCAGCTACCTCGGCGCCGGCGGCAAGGCCTAGCTCTCTGCGGCCGGCTTCAGCTCCAGGGCGCAGCCGTTGATGCAGTAGCGCTGCCCGCCCTTGTCCGCGGGGCCGTCGTCGAAGACGTGGCCGAGGTGGGCGTCGCAGTGCTTGCAGGCGACCTCGGTACGGCGCATGAAGAGGCTGTTGTCGGGTCGCAGCTCGACGTGCTCGAGGTTGGCCGGCTCGGTGAAGCTGGGCCAGCCGGTGCCCGAATCGAACTTCGTGCCCGAGGAGAACAGCTCGGCGCCACAACACACGCAGTGGTACATGCCCTCGCTTTTCTCGTCCCAGTAGGGACCGGTGAAGGCACGCTCGGTGCCGGCCTTGCGCGTCACCTCGTACTGCTCGGGCGTCAACTGCTCGCGCCACTCTTGGTCGGTCTTCTGGACCTTGGTCATTTCACTCCTTTCGTCTCTTTCAGGTTACGCGGACGGTCTTACAGGGAGGTGACGGGGAGTGCCTCGGCTGCGCAACAGCGGGGAGGCGCCGCCGAGACACTCCCCGTCACCTCTCCGTACGATGCGGCGCAATGCCCGAGGCGTTCTACAGGCGGGTCGGTGACGCCGAATACCTTGCCACTGAGCTCACTAGGGGACCCTGGGATCCGGGGGCCCAGCACGCCGGGCCACCCTCCGCGTTGCTTGGGAGAGCCGTGGAGCAGGTGGATGGTTCGGAGGCGTTTCAGGTGGGGCGAATCGTCTTCGAGATCCTGCGGCCGGTGCCGATCGGCCCGGTGCGGGTGGACGCGCGGGTGCTGCGGCCCGGGCGCAAGGTGCGGCTGGTCGAGGCCTCGCTCGCCGGCGAGGCGGGGGAGCTGATGCGCGCCACCGCCTGGCAGCTGCGCACGACCGAGCTCGAGATGCCGGCGGAGGCGACCGCCGAGGATCCGGCGCCGCAGGGTCCCGGCGAAGGTTGGGTGCCGGAGTTCTTTCCGACCGGGCAGGACGTTGGCTACCAGTCCGCGATGGAGTTCCGCGCCGTGGCCGGGGCCTTCATCGAGCCCGGCCCGGCGACCTTCTGGCTGCGCATGCGACACCCGCTCGTTGCCGGGGAGGAGCCGACGCCGCTGCAACGAGCCCTGGTCGCCGCCGACGTCGGCAACGGAATCAGCGCCGTGCTCGACTGGCGCTCCTTCGTCTTCATCAACGTCGACCTCACCGTTCACTTCGAGCGGATGCCCGTGGGGGAGTGGGTCTGTGTCGACGCCGTCACCCGACCGGAGCCGAGCGGCATCGGCACCGCCGAGTCGGTCCTCTCCGACCAGCGCGGCCGCATCGGCCGTGCCGCCCAGTCCCTCCTGATCGAAGCGCGCTAGCGCGTCGCGAGCAGGGCGCGCGTGTGGGGCGCGATCGCGACTGCGGTCATCGCCGCGGACCCGAGGGCGATCGCGGCGGCGAGCATGAAGGCGCCCTCGTAGCTCGTCAGCGCCGAGGCGGCGCCGGCCAGCGGGGCGCCGAAGCCGACGCCGGCGTCGAAGAAGGCGGTGAAGGTTCCAAGGGCGGCGCCGCGCCGGCGGTCCGAGACGCTGCTGACGACGATCAACGAGAGCGCGGGATAGAGCAGCGAGAAGGCGGCTCCCATCGCCAGCGAGCCGGCGATGGCGACGGGCAGGCTGTGGGCGACCGCGATCGTCGCCAGGCCGGCGGCCTCGACGCAGGCCGCGCCGACGGCGACGCGGGCGGGGCCAATGCGATCGGGCAGGTCACCGCCGGCCAGCCGGGTCAGCACGACCATCGTCGCGAAGGCACCGAACGCCAGCGCGCCGTGGCCGACGCCGCGCGCTTCGAGCAGAAGGACGATGAACGCAGCGATCGTGCCGTAGCCGATCGCGCCCAGCGCGAGCGCGGTTCCGGGCCGCACGGCCTCCCTGGCGATCAGCGGATGGTGTTCGTCCTCGATCCGGGGCGAGGGACGGAACGGGTCCGGCACGCGGGTGGCGATCGCCGCCCCCACCAGTGGCAGCACTCCGGCCAGCAGCCAGACAGCGGTGTAGCCGGAGGCGTGCTGCGCCAGCTCGCCGGCCAGCGGGCCGACGCTGAGCCCGGCCCAGACCGCGAGGCCGTAGAGGCCGATCACGCGGCCGCGCCGTTCGACCGGCGCCAGGTCGACGATCCAGGCCGAGCCGGCGGTGAAGACGGCGCCCTCGCCCGCGCCGAGCACCAGCCGCGCCGCGATCAGGCCCGGCACCCCGAACGGCAGCAGGTACATGAAGCCGCCAACGGCGACGAGGGCGGCGCCGACCAGGACCGTCGGCTTCCGTCCCCGGTGGTCGGCGAAGCGGCCGGCAAACGGCCGCAGCAGCAGGCCGGTGATCGCGTAGGACCCAATCACCACGCCTACGGCGATGTTGCCGGCGTCGAGCGGGCCGTCCACGTAGCGGGGCAGCACGGGCAGGACGGCCCCAATCGCGAGCAGGCAGAAGAAGGTGACGGCGAAGATTCCGGCGAAGGCGGCCCCCGGCCGGTCGTGCTCAGTCACCGCCACGCCTCCCGCTCACCCGAGCAGCGCGGCGAGATCGTCGGCGACCAGGTCCGGCACCAGCTCGGCATCCGCCGCCTCCTCGCGGGAGGTCGCACCGCTGAGGACGAGGATCGTCGACAGCCCGGCCCGGCGCCCCCCCTCGATATCCGAGGCGATGCGGTCCCCGACCATGGCGACGCGCTCCGCAGCGCCGATCAAGGCCCGCGCCTTCTCGAAGAGGTGGCGTTCCGGCTTGCCACCTATCTCTGCCCGTTTCCCCGATGCGGTCTCGACCGCGGCAAGGATCGAACCGGTGCCAGGCCAGGCGCCGCCCGGCATCGGCAGGGTCGGGTCGCGGCTGGTGGCGAACAGCGCCGCGCCACCCTGCAGCGCCAGCGTCGCCGTCAGCAGCTCTTCGTAATCGAAGCCGCGGTGGCCGGAGACGATCACCGCACCCGCCGCGCGCGCCGCCTCTCCCTCGAGCAGCCTGAGGCCGGCTTCGGCAACGGAGTCGTGGAAGGCCGGCGCGCCGATCACGAAGGCGCTCGCACCGGCACCTGCCCGCTCCGCCGCCAGCCCGGCTGTCGCGACACCAGCGGTGACCACGCGACCGTCCTCCACCGGCACGCCTGCCTCGCGCAGCCTTTCGACGTAGGTCGACGGCGGCCGCCCCGGGTTGTTGGTGACGAACACAACCTCCTTGCCCGCTTCGTGCAGGTCGCACAGAGCTTTAACCGCTCCCGGAATCAGCTCTCGGCCAGTCCATACCACCCCGTCGAGGTCAACCAGAAACCCATCGAATCGATCCGCCGCGGCCATCTCTCCGCCCAGGCTATTGAGCCGGTCCGGGCAGGGGTGGAACGTCTTGTACTTTTTCCGAAATGCGGCTAGCGGACAGCCTCAACCGATCCTTCGGGAAAAGTTAAGTGAAGCCCCTGCCCGGACCGGCCAACGGCCAGGTGGTGATCGCCAACGGCGTGTCCCGTCGCTACGGCGAAGGCCCGGCCGCCGTCGACGCCCTAGTCGATGTCAGCACGGGATTCGAGCGCAGCCGCTTCACCGCGATCATGGGCCCCTCGGGCTCTGGCAAGTCGACCCTGATGCACATCCTCGCCGGCCTCGACAAGCCGACCGCGGGCGAGGTCCTGCTCGACGGCGAGGCGATAACCGGCCTCGATGACGGCGAGCTGACCAAGCTGCGCCGCGAGAAGCTCGGCTTCGTCTTCCAGTTCTTCAACCTGCTGCCCGTGCTGACGGCTGAGGAGAACCTCGTCCTGCCGCTCTCGATCGCCGGCCGCAAGCCCGACTCGGCCTGGGTCGACCAGCTGATCCGCACCGTCGGCCTGGAGGAGCGCCGCACGCACCGGCCCGCCGAGCTCTCCGGCGGCCAGCAGCAGCGCGTCGCGGTCGCCCGCGCGCTGGTCTCAAAACCAGCCGTGGTCTTCGCCGACGAGCCGACCGGCAACCTCGACTCGAAAGCGAGCGAGGACGTGCTGCGCCTGCTGCGCCAGGCCGTCGACGAGTTCGGGCAGACCGTAATCATGGTCACCCACGATCCCGCCGCCGCGGCCCACGCCGACCGCCTGATCACCCTGCGCGACGGCAAGATCGTCCATGACGACGCCCCCGGCTCGGCCGACGACGTGATCGAGGTGATGAAGCAGGTTGACTAGCCTCAGCCTGAAGAGCCTCTGGGCGCGCAAGGCTCGCGCGCTCTCCACGACCCTCGCGGTCGTCATCGGGGTCGCCTTCGTCGCCGGCTCCTACGTCCTCACCGACACCACCTTCGCCGCCTTCGACGAAATCTTCGGCGAGTCGCTGAAGGGGACCAGCGTCGTCATCACCGCCGAAAACCCGGTCAAACAGGAAAACGGCGAAACCCCGACGATCAGCGATTCCCTGCTGCCGCGGGTGCAGAGGACGCCGGGCGTGAAAGTTGCCGCCGGCGCGATCTTCACCCCGGGCGGTTTCTTCGATTCCGAAGGCGACAAGATCGGGGTCAAATTCGGGATCAATTTCATCTCGTCGACCCAGCCCGACGGGCTCGAGTCGCTGACCTACGTGGATGGCCACCCGCCGCGGGGACCGGCGGAAGCCTCGCTCACGGAAGTCGCCGCCCGCGACGCCGGCATGTCCCTGGGCAGCACGCTCAAAATCGTCGGCCAGGGCAGGGTGCGCTCCTTCAAGCTGGTTGGGCTCACCCGCCTCGGCGGCGCCTCCTTCGGCGGCACCAGCATCGCCCAGGTGACGCTGCCGATGGCGCAGCGGCTGACGCACAAGACCGGGCGCTTCGACCAGATCTCGGTCGCGGCGGACGAGGGGGTCTCGGAGACGACCTTGAAGGATCGGATCGCGCGGCAGGTGCCCCCGGGGGTCAAGGTCGAGACGGCCGTGGAAAATGCCGACCGCAGTGCCGAAGAAATCCGCGAAGGCCTCACGTTTTTGCGGATCTTCCTGCTCGTCTTCGCCTTCATTGCCCTGCTCGTCGGCTCCTTCCTGATCTTCAACACCTTCTCGATCACCGTCGCCCAGCGAGTCACGGAGTTCGGCATGCTGCGCACCCTCGGCGCCTCGCGCCGCCAGATCCTCAGCACGGTTCTGGTCGAGGCGCTGGTGATCGGCTTGTTCGGCGCCGTGCTTGGAATCGGAGGCGGGTTCGTCATCGCCAAGCTGCTCAACCTCCTGCTCGAAGTGTTCGGGGTCGACCTGCCGACCACCGGCCTGGTGATGGAGACCCGCACGATCGTCGTCTCGCTGCTGATCGGGATCGTCGTCACCTCGTTCTCGTCGCTGGTCCCCGCCGTGCGGTCGACCAGGGTGCCGCCGATCGCCGCCCTGCACGCGTTCACCCCGGCGCCAAGCCGCCGCCGCCGCTTGCTCGGCATCGCGTTCTCGCTGCTGCTCGGGGCGGCCGGGCTGGCGATGGTCCTGCTCGGGCTCTTCGGCAGCGCCTCGGCGGGGACGAAAGCCGGCTTCATCGGCGCCGGCGCCGTCGTCATCGTCTTCGCCGTCTCGCTCTTCAGCCCGCACCTGGTGCCACCGCTTGCGAAGGTCGCGGGCTGGCCGCTGGAGCGACTGCGCCGCCTGCTGGGGCGACTCTCGCGCGAGAACGCCCAGCGCAATCCCGCCCGCACCGCCGTCACCGCGGCGGCGCTGATGATCGGCCTGATGGTCGTCGCTTTCGTGACCGTCTTTGCCGCCGGCCTGAAGAGCTCGGTCGCCCAGGTCGTCGACGAAAACTTCGCCGGCGGCCTGGTGATCCAGAACAGCGACGGCTTCTCGCCGATTCCCGCTGGCGCCGCGGTTGCCGCTCGCAAGGTTCCTGGGGTCGGGGCTGTGGCCAGCGTCCGTTCGGTCCAGGCAAAGCTGCTGCCGGAGGGAGCGGGGGCGAGGATCTCAGCACCGAGCCGCGACGTCGAACGGACCGTCGCGATCGAATGGAAGAAAGGCGGCCCGCCGGCGCTGCGGCACCTGCGCGACGACCAGGCAATCCTTTCGGACTCCTTCGCCTCGGCCCACGACCTCGAACTCGGCGATCGCTTCCGCCTGCTCTCGCAGGCGCGCAGCCGGCCGAGCTTCCGGGTCGTCGGCGAGTTCGACTCGAAGCTCGGCATCTTCGGCAGCGTGCTGGTGACGCAGGCGGTCATGGCCCGGGACTTCCGACAGACCCAGGACACGATCGACTTCATCGAACCCGAAAAAGGCGCCAACCCGGCGCGGGTGCAGGCGATCCTGGCCAAGGGTGTTGAAGCGGCTTTTCCAGTTGCCGAAGTGCTGAACCAGCAGGAACTGAAGGAAAACCGGGAAGAACAGGTCCAGCAGCTGGTCAACCTCGTCTACGCCCTGCTCTTCCTGGCGATCGTGATCTCGATTTTCGGCATCGCCAACACATTGGCGCTCTCGATCCACGAACGCAGGCGGGAGCTGGGGATGTTGCGGGCGATCGGGATGTCGCGCCGCCAGGTACGGACGATGATCCGCTACGAGGCCGTGATCACGGCCCTGATCGGCGCCATCCTCGGCATGGCTCTCGGCCTCGTCTTCGCCGCCCTGATCGCGCAGCCGCTCAAGGACGAAGGCTTCACGCTCTCCTACCCGATCGGCTCGCTGGCCGGGCTGCTCGTCTTCGCCGCGATCATCGGCGTGCTCGCCGCGATCGCGCCAGCCCGCCGCGCCTCGCGCCTCGACGTGCTCGAGTCTTTGCAGTTCGAGTAGCTGCTCAGCGCTTGAGCAGCCGCTTCACCGCCGCCATCAGCTCCTCGGTCATCTCCGCCCCCTCACCGCCGGCGGCGCCGGCCACGCAGTGGGCGGCGTGGTCGGAGAGCAGCTCGAGAGCGACCTTGTCGAGCGCGGCCTGGATCGCCGCCACCTGGGTGACGACGTCGATGCAGTAGCGGTTCTCCTCGACCATCCGCTCGACCCCGCGCACCTGTCCCTCGATCCGGCGCAAGCGCTTCAGCACCGCATCGCGGTTCTCGGTGTAGCCGTGGATCGTCTCGGCCTCGCTGGTCATATGGACTCGGTGCAACGTTTTTCGGTCCCGGGAGGACCGCTGCGCGGCGCAGTGGAGTATGGCATACCCCCTAGGGGTATTAGGCGAGGGCGACCGCGGGCTGCACGGCCCGCAGGCCGAGTCCCATCCGCAGCGCGCCCGCAGCTTCGAGCATCGCGGCGCGGGCGCTGGGGCAGACCGCGGTCAGGTTGGCGAAGCCGTGGATCATGCTCGGGTGCCGCTGCAGCACGACCTGCACGCCGGCCTCGCGCATCCGCTCCGCGTAGATCTCGCCCTCGTCGCGCAGCGGGTCGAAGCCGGCCGTGGCGAGGTAGGCGGGAGGGAGGCCGGAGACGTCCTCCGCCCGCATCATCGAGGCACGCGGGTCGGCGTCGTCGATGCCCTCGGGGATGTAGTGGTCCTCGAACCACTTCATGTCCTCGCGGGTGAGCAGGAAGCCTTCGGCGTAGGTGTCGCGCGACTGCTGGCCGCCGACAGCGTCGGTAACGGGGTAAAGCAGCAGCTGCATCGCCGGCTGCGGGCTGCCCGCGTCGCGATTCTGCAGGCAGAGAGCGGTGGAGAGGTTGCCGCCGGCGCTGTCGCCGCCGACTGCGATGCGATCCGGGTCGGCGCCGAGCGAAGCGGCGTTTTCGTGCGCCCAGGCGAAGGCGGCGACGGCGTCTTCGACCGGGAGCGGAAAGGGGAACTCGGGCGCCAGCCGGTAATCGACAGAGAGCACCCGGCAGCCACTGTGGCTGGCGAGGAAGCGGCAGGCACCGTCGTGGGTGTTGAGATCGCCGATCACCCAGCCGCCGCCGTGGAAGTAGACGAGCAGGGGCTGCGGCGGTTGCGGTGCGCCCAGGGCGACGTAGAGCCGCGCCGCCATCTCGCCACCGGGTCCCGGGATCGAGAGACTTTCGACCCGCGCCACTGGCCGCGGCGGGCCGGTGACGACGGTTGCACCCACCCGGTTCTCTGCTCGCGCCTGCTCGACCGTGCGGCCCTCGACCAGCGAGGTCGTGCCTGCCCGCCGGTCCAGCTCGAGCAGCATCTGGATGTCAGGCGCCAGCTCCTGGCCGTCGAGCCGCGGCGGCGGGCCGATCAGCCGGCGAATCACCAGGGGTGGAAGTCCGCAGGCGGTGCGCACGATCCGGTGCTCGATCTGCGGGGGAAGCCGCGGCGGTGCCACGCCCAGAGGCTACGCGACTCAGTGTGATCGAGCTAACAGGAAGTTCATCCAACGGCCGATAGCCTCGCTGGCAGGCGCGATGGAGGCAGCGACCACAACCGCTCCGCAGCCCTTCTCGGGAACACCCGAACGTCGCCTGCCGCCCAGCCCGCCTTTCCCCAGGGCGATCCAGACCGCGATCTGGTCGCGCCAGGCCCGGCGCCTGCTCTATGGCTGCCAGGACCGCTACGGCGACATGTTCACGCTGAACATCGCCTACGAAGGCACCTGGGTGATTCTCGCTGGCCCGGAGGCGGTCAAGCAGGTCTTCACCGGCGATCCAAGGGTCTTCCACGCGGGCGAGGGCAACCAGATCCTCGCCCCGATTCTCGGCCGCAACTCGCTCCTCGTGCTCGACGAGAAGCCACACATGAACCAGCGCAAGCTGCTGCTGCCGCCCTTCCACGGCGCCCGCATGCAGGGCTACGAGCAGACGATGCGCGAGATCGCCGAGCGCGAGATCGCCAGCTGGCCCAGCCACACGCCCTACGAACTGCGCCCCCGCATGCAGGCGCTGACGCTCGAGATCATCCTGGAGACGGTTTTCGGCGTGCGCGGGGGAGAGCGGATGGTCGAGCTGCGCGAGGCCCTGCGCAACTTCCTCGATCTCACCACCGATCCCAAGGCCCTGTTGCCGGTGCTGCTGATCGGCCCGGGACGCGTGCGCGGCTTCGGCCCCTTCCGGCGCCGCATCGACCGCGTGGACGAGCTGATCTACAGCGAGATCGCCGAGCGGCGCGGTGCCGGGGACCTCGAGGATCGCGACGACGTGCTCTCGATGCTCGCCGCCGCTCGTCACGAGGACGGCAGCCCGATGAGCGGCGCCGAGATCCGCGACGAGCTGCTCACCCTGCTCGTCGCCGGCCACGAGACCACCGCGACCTCGCTCGCCTGGGCGGTCGAGCGCCTCTCCCGCAACGCGGACAAGCTCGAGCGGCTGCGGGCGGAGGTCGAGGAAGGCCAAGAGGGCTACGTGACCGCGACGATCCAGGAGACGCTGCGCCTGCGTCCGGTCATCTCGGTCGTCCTGCGCAGGCTCACCGAGCCCGTGGAGATCGGCGGCTACGAGCTGCCCGCCGGTGTCACGGTTGCTCCCAGCATCTACCTCGTCCACCGCAATCCCGAGGTCTACCCCGAGCCACAGCGCTTCCTTCCCGAGCGCTTCCTCGACAACCCGCCCGGCACCTACACCTGGATCCCGTTCGGCGGCGGCGTGCGCCGCTGTCTCGGCGCCTCCTTCGCCCAGTTCGAGATGGCGGTCGTGCTCGAGGAGCTGGTTAAGCGCTGGCAAATCCGGCCCGCCGATCCCAAGCCCGAGCGCGTCTTTCGCCGCGCCATCACCGAGACCCCGCGCCACAACGCGCGGGTCGTGCTCAGCTAAGGGTTTTCGAGAACACACAAAAAAAACTGTTCGTTGCAGGCGTTTTCGGTTAGGACAACCGACTACTCAGGAGCGGACAAATGGCAGAAGAAACAACCTCGGGCCCTACGCGCGCCGACGAACAGGCCGGTCGCTATCGCGAGGCGATGGAAACAATTCGGCAGCGCACCGACTACAGCTCGAAGGCGCTGGCCACGATCGGCACCGCGGCAATCAGCGGCATCGGTTACGCGAAACTCGCCGATGTTTTCCCGTGGGCGGGCTGGAGCTGGGCGATTCTGGCCCTGGCAGCCGGAGCGGCTTTGATGATCGCCGCCGTGCTCTCGCTTGTCCTGCGTTTCGCCGGCGCCAGCGAATCCGTATTCACCAGCTCCGGCGTGAAGGAGACCCTTGATCGCAACGGGATCGAAGATGCCCAAGAGAAGAGCCTGGTCGAAAAGGTCTACTTAGAAGCCGCTCTCAAAAATGGGGCGGACTCGCTGGCCGCATACGAGGGCACAGGCCGTGAGCTGGAAAAAGAAGCGGCCGAGCTGAAAGACCCTGAGGATGAGAAAGCAAAGGCGCTTCGAGATCGTGCGGGCCGGATCTTCGGCGAGGTCCAGCTGGCTCAGGATCGCGCTGCGGCGCTGCTGCTGCGGAGGCGCGCTCATGCCGCGGTCTTTGGCAGTGGCATGGCCCTCTGGGTAATCGTGTTCATCATCGGCTGGTACACGATCGCCGTCGCCGCCGACTCCCTGCAGGGTGAGCACGTCGATCAGGTGGCCTTGGTCAAAGCCTGCGCCGAAGCGCGGGCGGCGAAAAAGAGCGTCAAGGACAAGCTGCCCGGTATTTGCGGCACGCAGTTAGCGAAAGAAGAAACCGAAGAAGAAGAAGAAGCGAAGAAGGCCGCTGCCCTCGCTGCATCCAGCTCTCAAGCAGCAGCTCCCAGCGGCGCAACCTCTCCCAGCGGCGGCAAGTGAGCCGCCGCTGGGCTCGCGGGACCGTGCGGCGGGCGGCTCAGCCGCAGCCGGTGTTGTTGCCGCAGCTGCTGCACGTGTAACAGCTGCCGGTGCGCTGCATCATGCCGCCGCACTGTTCGCAGGCGGGGCCGAGCTCGCCGCCGGCCATCCGGGCCGGGACGACCGGGGGGGTTTCGGTCAGGGCCGAGGCGGCCGGCTTGGACCCCCCGTTGCCGTTGCCCCCGTTCCCGCCGTTGGCCGGGCTCGCCGTGTCGGTGGCGATGCCGAGGCCGAGCTGGCTCGTCTCCGCGTCCTTCTTTGCCCGCACCTCCTGGGTGAGGATGCCGAGCTCCTCGAGCTCTTCGACGTCCTCGATGAAACGGCTCGCCAGCCAGCGCATGATGTAGTCGGGCATCGACTTGGCAAAGGGGATCTCCGGGTTCTGGGTGATGCCCTCCGGCTCGAAGCGCATGTAGCTGAACTTGCGCACGAAGACATCGAGCGGGACGCCGTACTGGAGGCCGAGCGAGATCGCCGTGGCGAAGGCGTTGAGCAGCCCGCGCATCGTCGAGCCCTCCTTGCCGATGTCGGTGAGGAAGATCTCGCCGACCGAGCCGTCCTCGTACTTGCCGGCGGTGATGTAGCCCTCGTGACCGGCGATCGAGAACTTGTGGGTGATCGACTCGCGCTCGCGCGGCATCCTCTTGCGCACTGGCCCGGCGGCCGCCTCGACCTCTGTCTCCTTTTCCTCCTGGGCGTCGGTGCGCAGCGCCTGCGCCGTCTTCGAGCCGTCGCGGTAGATCGCCAGCGCCTTGAGGCCGCCCTTCCAGCCGCGCGTGTAGGCGTCGGCGATGTCCTCGACCGTGGCGCTCTGCGGCAGGTTGACCGTCTTCGAGATCGCGCCCGAGATGAACGGTTGGGTCGCGGCCATCATGTCGATGTGGCCGGTGTGGGAGATCGCCCGCTCGCCGACCGCGACGTCGAAGACCGGCAGGTGCTCCTCCTTGAGGTCGGGGGCGCCGACGATCGTGCTGTTCTCGGTGATGTAGGCGGCGATCTGCTCGACCTGCGGCTCGGCATAGCCGAGCGTGCGCAGCGCCAGCGGTACCGAGCGGTTGGTGATCGTCATCTGGCCGCCGCCGACCAGCTCCTTGAACTTGACCAGTGAGAAGTCGGGCTCGATCCCGGTCGTGTCGCAGTCCATCAGGAAGCTGATCGTGCCGGTCGGAGCCAGCACCGTCGCTTGGGCGTTGCGGTAGCCGTGCTCCTTGCCGAGCTCGACCGCCTCGTCCCAGGAGCGCTGCGCGGCCTCGAGCAGGTCGCCCTTGATCCCGGTCGGGTCGACGTCGTAGGAGGCGTCGCGGTGCATCCGCATCACGCCGTTGTGGGCGTCGCGGTTCTTCTCGTACTCCTCGTAGGGCCCGGTCGCCCCGGCGGCGATCAGCGCCGACTGGCGGTAGGCGCGACCGGTCATCAGCGCCGTGATCGCGGCGGCCACGTTGCGGCCCGTGTCCGAGTCGTAGGGGAGACCGTCCGACATCAGCAGGGCGCCGAGGTTGGCGTAGCCGAGGCCGAGCTGGCGGAACTTGTTGGCGTTCTCGGTGATCTCCTCGGTCGGGTAGCTGGAGAAGCCGACGACGATCTCCTGGGCGAGGAAGACGATGTCGACCGCGTGCTGGAAGTCCTCGACGTCGAAGCTGCCGTCCTCGCGGCGGAATTTCATCAGGTTGAGCGAGGCGAGGTTGCAGGCCGAGTCGTCGACGTGCATGTACTCGCTGCAGGGGTTGGAGGCGTTGATCCGGCCCGACTCCGGGCAGGTGTGCCAGCGGTTGATGATCGTGTCGTACTGGACGCCCGGGTCGGCGCAGCGCCAGGCGGCGTCGGCGATCTGGTTCATCAGCTCGCGCGCGTCCAGCGTCTTCACGGTCTCACCGCTGGTGCGCGCGGTCAGGTGCCAGTCCTCGCCGGCCTCGACCGCCTCCATGAACTCGTCGCTGACCCGCACCGAGTTGTTGGCGTTTTGGTACTGGATCGAGGTGAAGCCCTCGCCGTCGATCGACATGTCGAAGCCGGCGTCGCGCAGCGCCTCGGCCTTCTTCTCCTCGTCGGCCTTGCACCAGATGAAGTGCTCGATGTCCGGGTGGTCGACGTCGAGCACGACCATCTTCGCCGCTCGGCGGGTCTTGCCGCCGGACTTGATCGTGCCGGCCCAGGAATCGGCGCCGCGCATGAAGCTGACCGGGCCGCTGGCGGTGCCGCCCTTGGCCAGCTGCTCCATCGAGCCGCGGATGTTGGAGAGGTTGATCCCCGAGCCGGAGCCGCCGCGGAAGATCTTGCCCTCCTTGGTGTTCCAGCCCAGGATCGAGTCCATGTTGTCTTCGACGCTGAGGATGAAGCAGGCCGAGCACTGGGGCCGCTCCTCGAAGCCGACGTTGAACCAGACCGGCGAGTTGAAGGCCGCCTTCTGGTTGAGCAGGATCGAGGTCAGCTCCGCTTCGAAGGCCTCGGCGTCCTCGGCGGAGGCGAAGTAGCCGCCGGTCCGTCCCCAATCGGAGATCGTGCCGGCGACGCGGCCGATCATCTGTTTGACCGAGGACTCCCTCTTGTCGCTGCCGAGTTGGCCCCGGAAGTACTTCTGGGCGACGATGTTGGTCGCGTTCTGCGACCAGCTCTTGGGGAACTCGACGCCGCGCTGCTCGAAGGCCGGGCTCTCGGGATTGCCGATCACCGCATCGCGCACTTCCCACTCGATCTCGTCGAAGGGGTGCGTCCCCGGAGAGGAAAAACGGCGTTCGATCGCGAGGCCCTTGAGACCGTTTTTCGGGGCACTGGTGGCGGTCTGGGACATCAAACTTCTCCTCTCGCAGCGACTTTTAGGGGTAACTCCGCAGGATCGCTAAAGCCTCAGACGGAAAAGTGGCGAAAAGCGCAAATAAGGAACTTGATTCGCCGGGCCACACCGGCCCTACATGGTGGCAATTCCGCAATATCGGCATAAAGTCCGGGTACCCTGGGGACATGGCCGAAGACCTGCGCGGGGGCGCAGAACGGATGGGCGAGCGGGCGAGCGCCGCGAAGGACGCGGCGGTTGAAAAGGCCGGGGCCGCCAAGGACGCTCTCGCCGCGGTCAAGCCCCGCCTGCGCGGCGTCTCGCACGAGTGGGCCTTCTTCATCTCGCTCTTCCTCGGCGCCGGGCTGATCATCGCCGCGAAGACGCCGAAGGCCACGCTGGCGGTGGCGATCTACGCGGTCAGCCTCTCGGCCCTGCTCGGCACCAGCGCCCTCTACCACCGGGTCGACTGGAAACGGCCCAGCGCGCGCCGCTGGATGCGCAGGCTCGATCACTCGATGATCTTCTTCCTCATCGCCGGCACCTACACGCCGTTCGCCCTGCTCGTCCTCAGCGGCCCGCTGGCCGACGCGATCCTCGTCGTCGTCTGGATCGGCGCGATCGCGGGCGCCGTGGTCGAGATGGTCTGGATCGAACACCCGAAGTGGGTCGCGGCCCTGATCTACCTCTCGCTTGGCTGGGTCGCCGTCGTTGCCTTCCCCCAGCTCTGGGACGACATGGGCGTCGCCGGCACCCTCCTAGTCGCCGCTGGCGGCCTCCTCTACACCGCTGGCGCCGTCGTCTACGCGCTCCAGCGCCCCAACCCGAATCCCCGCGTCTTCGGCTACCACGAGATCTTCCACGCCTTCGTCATCGCCGCCGCCGCCGCCCACTTCGCCGCAATCGCCTTCTTCGCCCTGCCGGCTGCCTGATTGGCGGAAAGGTGGCGCATAGCGCCACTTTCACGCCAAGCTAGGCCGCGACCGCCAGCTGCGCCTCGCGCTCGCGCTCGGCCTCGGCGATCAGCTCGGCGAGGATCTCCTCCAGCCGCTCGGACTGCTGGGGGGTGAGCTCCAGCCGTTCGCCAGCCAGCTGCTCGGAGGCGTGGCCGACGGGCAGCTCGGCCTCGACCACGCGGCCGCCGAGGGCGCCGAGGACCTTGCGCAGCTCGGCCTGGGCCCAGACGGCGCCGAACATCCCGGTCGAGGCGCCGATCGCGGCGGCCGGGGTGCCGTTGAGCGCGCTCTTGCCCGCTGGTCGGGAAACCCAGTCGAGCGCGTTCTTGAGCTGGCCCGGGATCGAGTGGTTGTACTCGGGCGTCGCGATCAGGACCGCGTCGGCCTCGCGCACCGCCTGGCGCAGCTCCTCGACCACGGCCGGCGTTCCATCCGCTTCGACGTCCTCGTCGTATGGCGGGATCTCGCGCAGGCGGTCGAACTCGACCAGCTCCGCCCCGGCGGGCAGCCGCTCGGCGGCTACCCGCAGCAGGGCGCTGTTCAGCGAGCCGCGCCGCAGGCTGCCGGATATGCCCAGCACCCGCATCGCTACTCGGCCTCCTCGACCAGCTCGAGCTCGACGTTGATCGCGACCGCGTAGTCGAGCACCTCGCCACCGCTCGGCAGCTCGGCATTCCAGTCGAGGCCGAAGTCGCGCCGGTCGACCTCGGCGCTGACCGAGAGCCCGACGCGCGCGTTGCCGGCGAGGTCCTGCCCCAGCTGGCCGAGCTTGCCACTCGCCTCGACCTCTCGCGTCTCGCCGCGGATCTCGAGCTCGCCGCGCAGCGTCGCGGTGCCGTCCGCGGCGACGTCGAGCGCGCTGGAGCGGAATCGGACCTGCGGGTAGCGGCTGGCGTCGAAGAAATCGGGGGAGAGCAGGTGGCCCTTGAGCTGCTCCTCGTCGATCTCGATGCTGGCGACGTCGACGCTGCCCTCCAGCGATGGCTCATCGCCGTTGAGCCGGGCCTCATATGCGGCGAAGCCGCTGCGGAACGTGGCCACGCCGTTGTGGGTGATCGCAAAGGTGACTGAAGAGTGGACGGGGTCCACCGTGTAGGTGCCTGCCGGAACCTGCTGCTTGACGGTCTGGGTGCTCATGCTTGCTCTCCTCTGGCTCGTTGACGTTTCAATGATTGACGCAGAAACAATCTTAGCAGAAACACTTTGCTAGTCAACTATTGTCAAGACAACGTTCACCTGCGACAATGGGCTCGATGAGCCCGCAGGCAACAGCGACTCCAGCCGCGAAGCCCAAGCGCAACGCCCACGGCGACGCCTGGGGGGCGCTTGCCCGCACCCATGCCGCGATCGCCGGGCGGCTTCAGGAGGCCCTCGCGGCCGCCGACTTCCCGCCGCTTCCCTGGTACGAGGTCCTGGCCACGGTCGCCGAGGCACCCGGGCAGCGAATGAAGATGGGGGACCTGGCCGAGGCGCTGGTGATCACCCGCGGCGGCCTGACCAAGCTGGTCGATCGCCTGGTCAAAGCGGGCCTGCTGGAACGGACCTTCTGCGAGACCGATCGCCGCGTCAGCTACGCGACGCTGTGCGACGCCGGCACCGAGCTGCTCGAGGAGATGCGACCTGTGGTCGTCGCCGAGCTGAAGGTCAGCTTTGCCTCCAAGCTCAGTGCCGCCGAGGCCGACGCGCTGCGCGAGACGCTGGAGCGTGTCCGCGTTTCAGCCTGCGGCGGCGAGTAGCGCCGGTTCAGCCTGCGGCGGCGAGTGACTCGGCGGCGCGCGCCTTCGCCGCCTCGACCAGCGCCAGCACCTCGGTCTCCTGGCCGGTGCCGAGCAGCTCGATCGGGTCGGGGTCGCCGTTGACGATCCCCTCGAAGAACTCCTTGCGGTCCTGGTAGGTCGGCAGCGTTCCCTTGGCCCAGCCGCGGGCGTCGTTGAGGATCACCGCCAGCCGCGCGTACTCCTCGCCGAAGAGGTCGGAGATCTCGCGCTTCATCCGCTTCGCCAGGGCGGGGGAGGCCCCGGCGGTGGAGATCGCGATCGCCAGCGGGCCGGTGCGCACGATCGCCGGCAGGATGAAGTTGCAGAGCGGCGGCACGTCGACGATGTTGACCAGCATCGCCCGGCGCTCGGCGTCGTCGTAGACCTGGATGTTGACCTCGGTGTCGTCGGTCGAAGCGATCGCCATGAAGACGCCCTCGAGGTCCGCGGGCCCGGCGTAAGGGCGCTTTTCCCACTCGATCGAGCTCTCGGCCGCGAGGCTTTCCAGCTCGGGGTGGGCGACCGGCGCGATCAGGGTCACACTGGCATCGCAGGCGAGCAGCCCCTCGACCTTCTCGAGGCCGATGTCGCCGCCGCCGACCACCACGCAGCGCCGCCCCTTCAGCTTCAGGCAGGCGATGTAGAAGGGGGTCTCGAGCATGTCGCGCACGCACGACTGGTCGCAGATCCCCTTGCGCAACTGGCAGACGCACTCCTTGCCGGCATAGGCCTGGGCGGGCATGCGATGAAGGTTAGTGCTCAGATCGAGTCGAGGGTGACGCGCAGGCCGTCGCTGAGGCCCATCTCCGGGCGCCAGCCTAGCTCGCGCTCGGCGCGGGCCGGGTCGATCGAGATCCGCTGCACCTCGCCGGTGCGCGGCGGCGCGAACTCGGGCTCGAAGTTGCCGTTGCCACCCAGCTCGCCGAGCTGGCGGACCAGCTCCAGCACGTCGGTCTCGATCCCGGTGCCGACGTTGATCGGCCCCGTCGTCTCGGCCTCCGCGGCGGCCAGCATCGCGCTCACCACGTCCCCCACGTATATGTAGTCGCGGGTCTGCTTGCCGTCGCCGAAGACGGTCGGCCGCCCTCCCTCGCGCAGCTTGCCGCAGAAGATCGCGATCACGCCCGCCTCGCCGAGCGGGTCCTGGCGCGGGCCGTAGACGTTGCCGAGGCGCAGCGGCACGCTGGAAAGCCCGTAGAGGCGCTCATACAGCGCCAGGTAGCCCTCGCCGGCGAACTTGCTCTGGCCGTAGGGGGCCTCGGGCGCCAGCGGCGCGTCCTCGGCCAGCGGCAGCTGCTGCCCGTCCCCCTCGCCGTAGATCGCGCCGCCGGTGGAGCTGAAGACGACGCGGCGGGACTCGGCCACCCGGGCGGCCTCGAGCACGTTGGCGGTGCCGCCGACGTTGATCGAGGCGTCGAAGGCGGGGTCGGCGATCGACTTGCGCACGTCGATCTGGGCGGCCAGGTGGAAAATGACCTCAGGGCGCTCCCGCCCGAACAGCTCTTCCAGCGCCTCGCGGTCGCGGATGTCCGCCTCGACCAGGGCCGCGCCGTTGGCAAGCCCCGGCTCGAGGTTCTCGCGGCGGCCGGTGGAGAGGTCGTCGACCACGATCACCTCGTCGCCGCGCGCCAGCAGCGCGTCGGTCAGATTCGAGCCGATGAAGCCGGCTCCGCCTGTTATGAGGGCCTTCATTGCGCCGCGATCCTACAGGCGTCGCCGAGCGCCCCTGCTACCCTCGCCGCCCGATGCGACTAATCGTCACCGAGAAGAACAACAGCGCCGAGAAGATCGCGACCTACCTCAGCAAGGGCACCGCGACCAGCGACAAAACCTTCAAAGTCCCGTATTACACGTGGACCGACGATGCCGGCGAGATCCACCGCACGATCGGCCTCAAGGGCCACGTGCTCGGCCCGGCCTTCCCCGAGGGCTACTCGAACTGGCAGAAAACCGACCTGCACGACCTGATCGACGCCGAGCTGATCAAGGAGCCGACCGACAAGAACGTGGTCAAAGCGATCCGCAAGGTGGCGAAAGAGGCCGACGAGCTGGTGATCGCGACCGACTTCGACCGCGAGGGCGAGCTGATCGGGCTCGAGGCGCTGGAGGAGATGCTCGACGCCAACCCGGCCCTCGGCAACCGTGAGGAAACCAAGGCCGGCACGCTGCAGATCAAGCGCGCCCGCTACTCGGCCCTGACCAAAGAAGAGATCGAGCGCGCCTTCAACGAGCTCGACGAGCTCTCCTACCCGCTCGCCAACGCCGGTGCCGCCCGCCAGGACATCGACCTGCTCTGGGGCGCGACGCTGACCCGCGCGGTCTCGCTCTCGACCCGCCGCTTCGGCTCCAACTTCCTCTCGGTAGGCCGCGTGCAGAGCCCCACCCTGGGCCTGATCGTCGAGCGCGAGATGGAGCGGCGCGCCCACGTCGCCAAACCCTTCTGGGAACTGTTCGCCAAGTTCCAGCATCCCGACGGCAGCTTCGAGACCCACCACGAGACCGACAAGTTCTGGGAGAAGGCCGAGGCCGATGCGGCATTCGCTGGCACCGCCGGGCCCGGCACGGTCAAGTCTGTGACGGCGCGCAAAAACACGCGCAAGCCGCCGACCCCCTACAACACCACCGCCTTCACCACCGACGCCTCCAGCCGCCTCGGCATCACCCCCGCCAGCGCGATGCGCCTCGCCGAGGACCTCTACATGGACGGCTTCATCTCCTACCCGCGCACCGACAACACCGTCTACCCCCAATCGCTGCCGCTGCGCGAGCTGGTCACCTCGCTGGTCAAGGTCAAGGAGTTCTCCGCCGCCTCGGGCCTGCTCGACGGGGAGCTCAAACCGACACGCGGCAAAAAAGAGACGACCGACCACCCGCCGATCTACCCGACCCAGGCGATCCATCCCGGCGCCCTCGGCGACGGTCCCAAGAAGCGCGTCTACGAACTGGTCGTGCGCCGCTTCCTTGCCACCTTCAGCCCGCCGATGATCACCGAGTCGACCCGCGCCGACATCCAGGCCGGCTCGCAGGCCTACTTCGTCCGCGGCTCGGTCGTCGTCGACCCCGGCTTCGCCGGCATCTACACCTACGCCCGCTCCTCCGACGAGGAGATCCCGGCCCTCCAGGAGGGCCAGACCCTGGAGCTCGACGGCGAGCCCTGGATCGTCGACAAGGAGACGCAGCCGCCCGGGCGCATCTCGCAGGCGAAGCTGGTCGAGATGATGGAGGAGCGCGGCCTCGGCACCAAGGCGACCCGCGCCGACATCATCAAGAAGCTCTTCGACCGCGGCTACGTCTACAGCAACCCGCCGATCCCGACCGAGACCGGGATCGCGATGTACGAGGCGTTCAAGAAATACGTGCCGGCGATGGCGACGCCGGAGATGACCGCCCAGCTCGAGGCCGAGATGGACCAGATCGCCGCCGGCGCGATGAGCAAGGACGGCGTCGTCGGCGACAGCCGCGAACTGCTGCACAAAACCTGGACCGAAATCGACGCGAGCCGCGAAGACCTGGCCAAAGTCGTCTGGAAGGGCATGGACGAGGACCGCATCCTCGGTCCCTGCAAGGTCTGCGAAGAAGCCGGCCGCACCAAGGAGGACGGCTCGCCCAACATGCTGCGGGTGATCCGGGCGAAAAAGTCCGGCAAGCGCTTCGTCGGCTGCAGCGGCTGGGTTCTCGACGATCCCGAGTCCTGCGACCAGACTTTCCCGCTGCCGCAGCGCGGCGACGTCTTCAAACTCGAGGAACGCTGCTCGATCTGCGGCGAGACGCCGCGGCTGAAAGTGCAGCCGTGGCGCGGCCGGCCCTGGAACCTCTGCCTCAACGACGACTGCGAGTCGATGCAGGAGATGAAGAAACGCCGCGCCGAGCGCGAAGCCGCGAAAGCGGCCAAAGAAGCGATGGCGGAGAAGCCGCTGCCCGAGGGCGACGAGGACAAGGTCCCCGCCAAAGCCAAGAAAACCAAGGTCGCGAGCAAAGCCGACACCGCCACCCGCGGTCGTAAACGCGCCAGGGCCGCGGCCAGCGCCAAATAGATGAGCCATCAGCTTCCGGTGCGCTTTATGTGGTCGTATCCCGCATAAGGACCACCGGAACGGGGTCGACGTGTTCATTTCTCTCGAGGGCATCGATGGATCGGGCAAGTCCACCCAGGCGAAGCTGCTGGCCGAGAAGCTCGGCGAGGAGACGCTGCTGATCCGCGAGCCGGGGGGGACCGAGGCGGCGGAGCGGATCCGCGCACTGCTCGCCGACCCGGCCCTCGAGCTCGATCCCTTCGCCGAGCTGCTGCTCTTCCTCGCCGCCCGGGCCGACCTCACCGCCCGCGTGATCCGCCCGGCCCTCGAGGCGGGCCGCCACGTCGTCGCCGATCGCTTCGCCGACTCCAGCGTCGCCTACCAAGGAGAGGGGCGGGGGCTCGGTGCCTCCGAGGTGATCACGCTCACCGACAACGCCACAGACGGCCTATGGCCCGACCTGACGATCCTGCTCCGGGTCGACCCGGAGGCCGGCCTCGCCCGTGCCGAAGGCAACGACCGCTTCGAGTCCGAGGGCCTGGAGCTGCAGCGCGCCGTCGCAACGGCCTACGAGGAAATCGCCAAGATCGCCTCGGACCGGGTCGTCGTCATCGACGGCGACGGCAGCGTCGAGGAGGTCCATGAGCGCGTGATGTCCACCGTCCGGAGCGCCCAATGACGCTGAGTTCGTGTTTTCTCCCGCTATGCGGGAGAAAACACGAACTCACCCTATGACGATGATGCTGGAGAGCACGACCGAGCATCAGGTGCGGGCGAGGGTGGCGTTGACGGCGGCACTGGCAAGCGGGCCCTCTCACGCGTATCTGTTT
>Ga0207687_10000059_pt1 | contig 85285 bp, 147 predicted proteins | sample KBSM54metaG_FD_184399 | JGI IMG/M metagenome (GOLD analysis project Ga0207687, IMG submission 184399) | Miscanthus rhizosphere microbial communities from Kellogg Biological Station, Michigan, USA - KBS M5-4 metaG (SPAdes) (version 2) | ecosystem: Host-associated > Plants > Roots > Rhizosphere...
GAAAACAGGTCCACCAACTCACACCGGTATGGTTTTCCATTCACGGTCAGCGTTAGCACCTTCAACGGTTCTATCCCTCAATTCTTCGTGCGGTCGCAGCCACGGCTTCAGTAACACTGGCTTCGACAGTGGGGATGACCGCGTCGACCGGTTTCGACCACCAACCAGCGTTGACCTTCTCGTCATACCAATGCGCGGTGTTGCCGAACAGTGGGTGCCGGACGATGCCCTCATCGAGCAACGCAATGTTGTGCGTTGACGCAGCGGTCGTGGTGACCGTCACTGAACCCACATCAGAATGCGACGACTGGCTGATCTGGGTGTGTTCGGTCAACCACGGACCTAAAGCACCACCGCCGAGATGCGCGAGGTGTTTCGGGAGTATCGCCACTGCGTTATCTAGGGCGGCTTGCGGTAAACCCGCGACGGCGCGGGTGATCGCGTTGTTCAACTCCCGGTCAAGTCCCGCGTCCGCCGCTTCCGTCGCCCGAGCCGCCGCCGCAGTGAACTGGTCATCACCGGTCACGGTCAACGAAATCGGTAACTGCGTCACAGTCACTCCCAATCCGGGTTCCGGATCAAACCGACGCTGCGACCCCGACCCTCATTCATTTCCGGTGCCTGCTCGGTGCGTTCCAGCGCGATACACCCTTCGCATTCGATGATGCGAGGTAGGTACGCGCGCCGGTGACCGCCTTCGTCTTCGTCCCACTCCTCCGGTCGGGTCATGCACCGGGGACACTCTTTGCGTTTCCGCAACCACCACCAGATCGCTTTGTCCCGATCGTCACTGGACCGGGACAAAAACTGGGTGTGGAAAATCCGGTACTCCGCGCAGACCGCCAGCTCAAGCTGCAACTGCCAATCCGCGTCTAACCTTTTTTTAGGTTAATGTCCGGTACCCGGTAGTTGATTTCCCACGCGGCATTGAACAGCGAGTTCACTTCACCGGAGTTCAAAGACCCCGTGGTGGTGTACTCCGCCCATTCCGCTTCAGTGATATCCGAGTCCACGCACGCCGCCAACAACGCTGGAACGAACGTCGCCGGATCCCACTCCGCTTTCTTATCCCGGTCGCGTTGAATATCAGTGGGTGGGTGCGCGGCCCGAAGCTCCTCCATCGTCTTCGGGGCGACCGCGGTGATCGTGACCTGCTCATAACACGCATCGACCACCGCTTGAGCGGCAGCGACCCGAGCGTCGTCCCCAGCGGCCTGAGCCGCGGCGAGTTCCGCGCGGGCCGCGGTGTCGTCGTCGATCCGCAACGAATACGTGGTACTGGGCCGTTTCCGGTTGGCAAGCCGATCCTTCAGGCTCACGCCGGGACAACCACACCTTGGGCGGGCTGACGAGTAATCGCGAACTCAACAAGCACCTTCGACGCGGCTTTACCGTCAGCGGTGCGCTTCACACCATTCGCGGTCACCGTGATCGGATACACCTCGGCCTTATTCGACACAATGTCGCCGCCGTCGAGGAACATGATGTAACCGGTCGTGCCACGAGGCAGCAAGGTCCGGACATCAACACCCGTCTTCGATGTGTAGAACGTAATATCCGACTTCGGTGAATCAGTCGAACCAGGAATGGACGACTTGAACAACGTCGCCATGTCGGGCGTGTCGATCTGCGCCGCGGTGACGGTCCAACCGGTGATGTCATTAACTTCACCGGACAGGTCAGTTCCTGCGTTCATCTCCGCGCGGGTCGGCGTCAAGTTCGTTGCCGCGATCGACGGGAGGTAATACAGCTTCGTTACTGCTTGGTCGGTGAAACGGGTGCTCGCGGTCAACGTAGGTGTCGGCATCGTTTACTCCTCACCATCTGCTTCGGTCGGGGTTTCGGGCCGCCGTTCCGGGAAGATGGGGGCAGCGGTAAAAGAATCAAATTGGGAACTTTTTGGGAGACTGTTATCGGTTACGGGCCCCATTGGTGTGTTGAGGTCGGGCAAACCGGCTTCGGTGTCCTGATCGGCGTCGCCGGCCTCGTTGGCTAGTTCAGGCAAAGGCGGCGGGTCGGTAACCAACCAACCCGACCGCATATGGCCGTCAACGGCTTGTTCGGGGACCTGAATGAGCGCGTCCGGCAGGGTCGGGTGATCCATCCAAACAGTCATTAGACGCTCGCCCCGATCAGGATCACGTCGTAAGTCACCCCAGTACCGGCGGCACTGTTAGTGAACAACAGGAGGTCAGCTGTCGCGGCGGTAACCGCGTAAGCAGTCGCGTCAGGGGCGTAAAGCGCGAACACGCCGCCGGGGCGGACAGTCACGGTGTGCGTCGCGCCACCAACCCATGTAATGAACCCATTTGTGGCGGAGTTACCCACAATGACGTTGTTGGTGTTACCGGCCGCCGCGGCCACGACCATCGCTTTGATACGTGCAAAGGTGACCGTCGCGCCGAAAATGTCAGTCAGCACACCAGCGAGGTCCAAGGTCGCCGTACCGGACGCGGCCAAAGTCGGTTGAGCGTGGTAGATCCGGTCCGCCTGGTTCGCGCCGGTACCAGTGGACAGCAACATTTGATAGTTGCGGGCGATTTGCGCGACGCCCGTGCTCAGGGCAAGCGCGCTACTTTGTGAACCTGTCACCGACAGGCTCACACTGCTGGTGTCTAGTGCCATTCCGGTTGCCTCCGATTGGGCATGGGTAAGAGCCCGCACGAAGGCGGGTTAGACAAACAAATGGGTACTAATTACGGCGGTGGTGGCTGTGGATCGCAGAGGACCCACCCGCAGTGTTGGAGACCGGCCGTGGCTTCTACAGGTTCGTAAATAAGCTGATCCGGTGGTAGCAGCGGGTTGGTCAGCCATATAAAAATGTCGTCGATGTCGTCAGCCTCCCATCGAACTATCAAAACGCAGACAGTTCCATTTGCACCGTGAACTGGTACGCCGGAACCGGCCCATCAGGGCCGTGATACAAAACCGGCGCAGCCGACAGAACAGCAGCTAAGGTGCCTTTGTCGATCGCCGCAGCCACCGCAGGTACCAAATCAATCAACACTTCAGCCGCGTACTCATTCAACTCATAAGTCAAATACACGTTCCATTGGGCGGTTTTCGGTAAACCGTCGTTAGTGAACCCGTGCCACATCAACCTCGGTGGCGCGATGATCACCGCTGGTGGTGGAACTGACCGGCCGATGCTGGTCGTTACCCGCAAATCCGGCAGCGACGCCGTCAACGCGTCAGCGATGGATTGCCCTGCCCGCGAGATCACGTTCGTCACGCGAGGCCACCCACGATCCCCAACAGCATGTAAATGTCGGGGTCAGCGCGCATCATTTCGATCATCGACACTGACCCGCTGGTGAACCTCACATTGGGTGCGACGACCCGACGCACGAACCAGCGGGCAGCTAACCGGATAGTCCCGAGGCGAACATCCGCGGGAACCGACCACGCGCCGTGGTAATCCAAATCCGGGCGGTGCGCCTGGACCCAGACCATCGCCGCATCCAACGTCCGCTGCAACGCCACATCGTCACGAGTGGTGAGCTGCCCATCGAGGACTTGATCACTTTTCAGGTCCGCGAGGGTCACCCAAGTCGGGCTTGCCATCAGCTCACACCTCTCCTTGGTCTACTTAGCGGCAGGAGCAGGCGCAGCAGCAGGAGCCGCCGCTGGGGCCGTGACCACCGGGGCGGTCACATCCGGCTTCCCGGAACTACGCCCAACAGGGCCTTTATCGCCAGCCGCGAACGCCGCAGGATCACCGGTAAACCCGGCTTCTTTCAGGTCCCGGTCGATCCCAACAATCCGGTCGGTTTGCCCATACGCCACCGCATTAGCGCGCTCATTAAGCATCCGGCGAACATCACCCGCAGCCGCGTAAGCAACACCCGGAATCCCGCCATCAGCCGTCGATGAAGAACCAGCGGTAGTCACCTTGTCGTCCTTAGGGGTAGTCATGCTGGGATCACCATCACAGCGACGCTGTACGTCGCGGTCGTCGCCGCACCAGCCTCAGTCGACGTCACCCGCACATACTCGTTATTCACCGCAGCTGTCGCGATGGCATTACCAGCCGCGGTCAACGCAGTGATCGCGCTACCAGGAATCAACGTCCATGTCGTACCATCCGGGGAAGACTCCAACGCCGCAGTCACCGTCGCAGACCCACTCACCGCAGTAACATGCACATAAAGCATCACCCACTGCGCGTACCCAGCATTAGCGACCGGACCCGCCTTATAAGTACCCGGCACCTGCGCAACATACGTCGCAAGCGGCTCGACCAAAGCTGTTCTCAACCCTGCTACCATAAGGTTTCCCCTCTTAAAGTGCGGTCGGGGTGATGAGCGCGTCCACGCCAGCCTTCGCCGCCGCCAAATTCGCCCCGAAGCTCGCCGTAAAGTAATTCTCGCCTTCGTAATAAAACCGGGCGGTGCCGTCAGCTTGCGGTGTAATCCGATGAACACTGTTCAAGTTAAAATACGCACTCGTATCGTTGAGCTTCACGAACTGAACCGACAAAGCCATACCGCCCCTTTTCTAACACCTAAACAACGAAGCAAGGTCAGCACCGTGTACCAACCTTGCCTCGACTCCCTATTCATTTCGAAATAGCTACACCAGCATTCTAGAATGCTGGGCTGATCATGCCCGAACCACCAATTACGGAATTAGCGTTCGGGTACCGCCGGAATGAATAAGCGAAATATCCATAGAGCACTAGCAGTACTCCAAGATTAGCAGCGGACGGTTGTTCGCAACGCAAGAACACTGGGGCAGATGGGTCTTCCCAGAGGTGGCATTCCTGTGTTGAAACCACGAACAGCTGATCTTCTGTACCGGCGCCGAGTGTGGTCCCGATGTTATTATCGGCGATCGCGACCATCCCATTTGGTAGCACGCCGCGGGCGCCATGACCGTACGTGGCCGCAACGTTTTCACCGGCGGCGACACCGCCGATGCCGGGCTGACCGAACATGGGCCATTGACTGGTCAGCTGAGCTGACAGCCAGTACCAGCGCCGACTGTGCATGATTACAGCGTTGGGTTGGGCGAATCCGAGTAGCGCGGATTCTGATGCGGCCGCACCTTGGAGCAGCTTCGGCCATAGCGCTTCACCGGATGGTGCGGAGTCGGTGTAGGTGATGGCGTTGGCTACGGCAGCGAGACCGGTCGTGGCCTGGTTGATGAGGGTCGAATCAACAGCTGTTGCGTAACGACGGTACAAGTCGTCCATGACGACTTCTTCGATTCCGGTACCCCGCTCGATCGCGGCGCGGGAGACGATTTGCTGACCGGCAGCGGTTTGCACGTTTTCGGTAAGCAACGTGTCTGCCATGTCGGTGCTCGACACCGCCGAGTTCTGCGACGCCTGCAACGCCACCGAGGCTGGGGTTGTGATCCTGGAAATGTTGATGGTCATACCGTCCGCCGGCAGATCGTGGTGATTACAGGCGTCCGCGAAGGGACGCATAGCGGCCACCGCCGGTGCATACATTTCGGTTAGATACTGCGGAACTGTCAATCCGGTGAATGCACCGGTGCCGACTGCACGGGTCAGGTACTGGCCGCGTTCGACCTTTTCTTCGGCCATGTGTCGGGAAACCCGGTCCTTGGCGTTGGCGTCGCCAAGGAACATGTTGACGGCGTCCTTCATGAACTGGACACCCTTGCGGTCGTTACCGGGGTGGTAGGTGCGTTCCTCGGCGCCGACGCGCGCCACTTCATCGTATGCGGGCTTCTTCACGCCAGTCGACTTAACTTCACGGCTGATCCGTTGCGTTTCGACTTCTTCGGCCTTCACTCGTTGGGCGTTGCCGAGCTGGACCTCAATGGCCTTCATTTTGTCTTTGGCGTCTTTGCGGGCCGCAACGAGGCTGCGCACGTGAGTGTCTTCATCAGCGGTGAGGTTGAGCCGCCCGGCGTTCTCAGCCATTTCGGTGATGGCTTCGATTCCGGCGGTGGCGCTGTCCCGGGAACGCCGTTGGGTGTCGAGTTCAGCCTCGATCCCCGAGATCATTTCATCGATAGTCGCCGGCATGGCGGCCGTCCTTTCGTTTTCCTTTGGGTGACCGCCGTCGGCGGATACTTTCGCGGCGTCGTCTAAATGGGCCTGTATGTGCGCTTTAACTCCAGCGTCATCGGTGCTTGGGATGTCCGCTGAGCTCAAACGGGCTAGGGCGTTTCGGCAGCCATTGAGATTCGCCGGTCCGCCTTGAGATGTGTGATGGGGAAATGAGAAGCTGTTTTTCGCGGCGGGATCGCCGGACGAATCCACCCACGCGTAGCAGTACCGGTAGGTGGCTTCGTCGTGGTCGGGCATCGCCGCCACAGCGGCAGGACCGTCCCAAGTGCCTTTAGTTGTTGCGGTGTGATGCACGGCAATAGCACCCACCCGGCACCTTCTTTCTCGGTTTCCGATGTGGGGCTGTGCGGTGTTCGGTTATTCGTCGGCGAGCAGTGCTGTTCTCACCAGGTTGATGGACCGGCCCATCACTGGGGGCTCGGCGGGTGCTTGCACCACTGGGGCCGGCGGGGCTTGACGTGCCAGCAGGCCCCCGTTGTCTCCGGTGGGGTCGAGCCGGACCTGCAAATGCCGCATCGCGATGCGGGCAGCACCGGAAGGCAACCGATCCACTTCGTCTACGATCCGCCGCGCCCGCGCCGAAATGCTGGTCGTCGGATTAGCGCCGTAGTTCACAGCGGACACGTCACCGCAATGCAAATTCAGGGCGAGCATCGTGAACTCGGTGTAGTCGTCGTTCCATTGGCCCTCTTCGAGCATCGCCGCGAAACTCATTTGGTCGATGCAGCGATCGTTGATGGCCAACGCGAGGTCGCTGACGTCGCTGCGGGCGGGGTTGAGCCACGCGTCGGTGATAAGCCCTTCCGGTCCAGCGGAAAGGGTGAGGGTCCCGTTGGTGGTTCGGGCCATCGTCAAACCGGTGTGGTTAACAAGGAAAGCCACGTCGGGTTTGCGTGCCAACGATGCGGTGAACGCGCTCGACGCCACCTTCTCGACGTAGGGACCGAACATGTCCCACATTTCGTAAGGTGTTTCCGTTGTTGACGCGACACCGGACAGGTGATGCCACGCCTGGTCTTCGTCGGCGCTACCGGTGCGCTTCTCCAGGGTGGAGCGGAGCACCGCTGGGAAAGTCATGCGACGTACCAGGCCAACGTCGAGCGGTGGTGCGCTACGTGCCCGTGCGATGCCTTCGGGGCTGGTGTCGGAGACCGCTTCACGGCGCGCACGAGATGCTTGTTCCCGAGCCACTTCAATGTCGATCATTCATACGCTCCTTGAAAGCGGGTCCGGGCCGGTTTAGAAACCGCTCGGTGTGTTCGGTTCGCCGGTGGAGTTATTCGCGGGAGTGTCGGCGTTGGCGTTGGCGTCGTAACCGTGTTCGTTACCGTGCATCGGCTTGAAGTCACCACCGTCACCAGCGGCGTTTTTGACGTCAGAGTTCTTCTTGTGGTTCGGCTTCCCGGTGTCCTTGCCGCCACCGGGGTTGTCGGGGCCCCCGGGGTCGTTGTCTTCGTTTTCACCGGTCAAACCGGGCTTGCCCGCCATGACGTCAGCTGGTTTCTTGCTGCCCTTGCTGGGGGTGTCAGAGGTGTCGGGAGTGGCCGCGCGGGTGACGTCACGGAACACTCCGTGTGCCTGGGCCCGGGTCGGCACAGCAGTGGAAGCGCCCCGTTGCGCAGCGGTTTGAGCCGCCGCACGGAAAGCGGTTTGGCGTGCGTTGTTACTCATTCATTAACTCCTTTGGACATAGGCCGCCCCGAAGGGATTACTACAGTTACCGGCATGGATGAACAGCTCGCCAGGCTTCGAGCGCTAGTGCAGTAGTGCGAACATCACAGCGAGCGCGAAAGCAACGACGGAAATGATGCGGGATGTGGTTGCCGCTGACGGTGCGGGCAGCAGGAAGCTCAGCGCGAGGAGTAGCAGCCCGGCGGCGATAGCGACCGAATAATAGGTGGCGACGTCCACAGCTATGCCCCTTTTCACACAGCCCGGTTTAGAAGTCGGGTTGCACGGTGGGTGGGTGATGACCAGCGGGTTTCGGTGGCCAGAAACGGTCGAATTCCTTCGCCTGCTCGTCCGTCAACGGTGGCCGGTCTTCGAGTAGCCGCGCCTCGGATGGTGTCAACACCCGGCCAGCGATTTGAAGGTTGATTGTTTGCGCGCGGGTCATTGGGTCCATTCGCAGCAGCGAATCTGTGTTCAGTTTGCAGAACTGCTGCTTCGGGAGGAGCTTGTTCAAAGTGTTCTCGCGCCTGATCACCGCCGGGCCGAGTGACATCGTCAGGAATTGCAGGTTGCGTTGGGTCACGTTCGCGTAGGTGACGCTACTACCGGAAACAGCGCTATCGATGAGGTCCGCGGGGCAGTCAAAGAACCTGGCGATGTCCGTGGGCCCGAGTTTCCGGGCTTCGATCCATTCCATTCCGGTTTGTTCCGCCTGGACCATCGAATAGGTCCAGTCCTTACCGGTCACTAACGCATCACCAGAGTGCACGGACTCCTTCAGGCGGGCTTTGATGCCTTCGGCTTGGGAGTCAGTGATCGTCGCTTGGGTGTTGTTCTGCAAATGGCTTCTCGGTATGCCACCTTGGGTGAACCACGAGATCGCGAAGTCTTGGATCGACAGGTGCTCCGAAATGCACCACGCCGCGAACATGATCGGTGACAAACCCAGGTGGAAACCAGCGACCGTGTATTGTTTTTCGTGCCAAATCCGGTTCGGTGGGTACGGCTTACCGCGAATGTGGTATTCGATGAGTTTGTTGTCGACGATGTTGACGCCGACCCACGCTAACGGCACCAGCTCAATGCACGCGGGTAGACCGAACCCGTTCACCGCGGTAATGATGCCTACGCTGTTCCCGGCCCTATCCAGGTCGAACTGCGTGGAATACATCCACTCCATGTAGTCGCATTCGTCGCCACCGGGTTTCACGATTATCGGTGGTTTGTTGACCTCGACGTCAGCTAGACCGTAGGAGCCTTTGCGGTACACGTCGATGGGGAACCCGGAAATGAGGTTCGCGCGTAGCCGTAAACACGCCCACACCGCGGAGTGCCTCAGGGCGCTTTCGTTGTTCACGAGGTGACCTGGGGCCAGTGCGGTACTGATCCGCGGTGGAATCACACTGGACGCGGTAGCACCCGGGTACTCACCGAAAAACGGTCCCTCAATGTTCGCGGTACGAAAAAGGAGGCTCACGGTTGTTTACCTCCGGTCGGGGGTGGTCGTGGCCGCTGTTGGCGAGCTGACAAACCCGCTGCGCACAGCAGCACCGCACCGGACACCGCGAGGCCAACCCACCCGATCCAGGTGCCGGCTAGGACCCCGAGGCCAGCAGCGACCAGGAGAATCCCCATGGTTTCCAATACGACGATCAGCAGTTCGTTAATAAACGTCAACGGATCGGTTCCGGCACGTTCGGCTCCTCAAAGGGCCAGCGCAGTGGGTAAAAGTGCAACGGCTACGGTTGCGGCCATGACAATTCATGTGGTCTACGACCGGGACTGGACGTGGTGGCTCAGCGAGGTGACATCACTGCTGCTCCTGGGCGTCGTGGTCGCGTTGCTCGTGCTACTAGTGGCGAACTGGCGCAGGGACTGCCGGAACAAACAGTGAGCCCGCATCGGGGACACGATCAGGGCCTCCGAAGGCGTCGTGGCCTTGGACCGCCAGGAGGGTCACCGGTGAGGACCACAACCGCGAGGAACAACACGATGAGCACACCGTGGGCGGCGAGCAGGAACCCGAGTCGGTTACCCGGACCGCGCCAAACCGACGCGGCACCGTTAAGACCCACGAACACCACCGTTGTTAGCGCACCCCGCCAGCTTTTGACCGCCCAACCCCACCCGAAGTACCGTTTAGGGCCGAACCACGCTGTGCGCGTTACGCGGTGGGAACGCATCGGGTGCGATCACGGAGCATTGGAGTCAGCGACCCTTTCGGTGCGGCAGTGGCCTGCAGGGCACGTAAAACCGACAGGGCGGGCATCAAATACCCGTGGGCGAGGTTGAAAACAGCGTCATCGATCATGCGTCGTTCTTGGGTGTTCATCACGCCTCGGATCTACCTTAGGAGATTGGGGTTGGGTTCCGCTTCGAGGCGGTCCGCGAACAGCCGTGCGGTCTTCGCTGCAATCCCAGCGGCGACTGTCATGGCGAAACCCTGGTTCGGGCCGCGGAATTCCATCGCCTGGGCGAAGCGCCGCAAAGCCGGTGCGTCTTCGAAGCGCAACGGGGCCAGGGGGCGTGGTTTCTTCTTACCGGTCACGAGTTCAATCCCCCATCGGGCCGGTACACAGCGAGCTGCGCGACGTTATCCAACACCACGACAATCACACCGGGCGCCAGGTCAGCGAACCGTTCCCTGACCAACGCCGCGTCCTGTGTCGTACAGCGACCAGTGAAACCGATTATCAGGGTGTCACCCGCCCGGATAGGCCCAGCCCACGCCTGGACCACCACATTCTTCTCAGCCACAGGCCAACCCTAAACTGTCCGCTTATGTCCCAAACGAGCGTGTACGCGGCCATCATCACCGACCACCACGCTGACGTTGAAGTCAACGTATTCCAAACCGCCGGTGCGGCCATCGAATGGGCCCAAACAGAAGCCCGGTCCGCAGACCGCCACGGTGTCCTCGACGAGGAACTCACCGACCTCATGCGCCGAGACGGATGGCTATATTACGGGTGCTACTCCGACGAAGACGACTTCATTTACGTCATCGAATTGGAACTGTATCGCTGCCCCACGCCGTGTGATAGCGAATGCGATGCACCATGCCATGAAGTCCACGAGGTCACCTATAAACGTGAGCACAACCCCAGGGACTGTCGGTCCCGTGGACCGTCTTAGCGAATGGAATCGAGTGGGTCGTAGTCGTCGCCACCGAACAGCGCGAGGCCATGCAACGCGAGCGTAACCACCATCAACGGTGAAATGTCCTGCTCGGACAAGCGGCGACCGAAAGCCCACGCACCATCCCCGATGTCACGTTTTTTCGCTGCCCGCACCGACTCATCGAGAGTTAACTGCCCCAAATGCCGCAGACCGTCACGGTCCGGTGCGTTCGCCGCAGCGAGCATCGACCCGCACGCTTGGGCCAGCTCCCGGCCGTTAACAAGTTTCGGTTCAATCCCAGCGTCAGCGAGGTCAGTGAGTAGCGCACCAGCTGGACCGGAAGCGTCCATCACCCACGCGATCGGACCCCACTGGGCTTGTAACTCGATGACCCGGGCGACCATCCAATCAACCCCGCGTCGGTGATCCAACACACCGTCACGGCCGGTGATCTCAACGTGCGGGATCTTGTCCGCCCGGTAACCAGCCACCCCGATACACCCGGACTCAAGACCGGGGCTCACATCGAGGGCGAACACCATCGGCGAGTCATAAATCTGTGAAACCGGGTCGAAAAGGGCACCCCACGTGATCGGGTCGATCAGCGGTGCGCCACGCGGATCATCCCAAATACCGAGGACTTCCCGGGCGTACTCAACAGGGTCCATGGAACGTTGCGCCAACACCAAAGTGTCCCGGGAAATCCGGATACCCAACGCTGGGTTGGCTTGCGCGAGCACGTGCGGATCAGTGGCCGCAGTCTCAGGGTCCGCCCGGTAATGGTCCTCGTCAGCTGACCACTCGAAGTACGCGAGGCCAGGGTCGCGGGCCATACCACGTTCCCGGATCCGCCGCAACGCGTGCGAACCAGGCTTCCCGGCGCTCGACAAATACCACAACTGCCAGTTCTTTCGCGCGAACAGAATCGGCATCAACGCACCAACGTGATCCGTGGCCAGCGCGAAAGCCTCGTCGAAAAAGACCATGTCACCGGACCAACCACGGGCCGTCGACCCCGACCGGGCCACGAAGTCAATCCGGGCCCGACTCTTCAGCTCGATCGACTGTTCTTCGTTGCTCACCCGGATTTGTTTCACTTCACGGTCAAGGTCCGGGTGCGACTCGATGAGCAACTGGATTCGTTCCCGCATCTTCCTCGACGTAGCCATCAAGTGTGCGGTATAAACGATTTTCAGGCCCTTTAAGTAGATACCATTCAGCGCCGCTACTTCGGCTATGTAACTTTTTCCGTTCTGGCGCGGAATGACTAACCCGACTTCAGGTGCAGCCCATCTCTCATTAACGTTCTGCCCCAACGCGCCTTTGAGAACACGACACTGCCACGGGTCGAGGGGGGTGCCGACCATCCTGGCCAGCTCGATCGCTTCATCACCGGCGGTGGTCACCCACGGCGGGACCGACTCGATCCGTGGTATCTGGGATCCGAGAACTACCAGTTCGGCGAGCCCTGAGGTCATCCAGCTCGCTCCTCACCGGGGTTACCGGCGAGGCCGGTGCTGCTTTTGCTTGGCGCACCGCCAGGCGGCGCAACTCAGCGAGGACACGTTGGACACCACCACCGCTGGGGCTGTGGCCGTCGTCGAAGTTGCGGGCGTGGATCCGACCGACCTCGATCAAGCCGCACTCACGGGCTTGGAGGTCTTGCGGTAGCTGCCTGACCTGCTTGTTGTAAGCCATCAGGGCGGTGACACGGACCACCAGCACCCCCATGTCTGATTTGACGATGTCGTTAAGGTGTGCGCATCACCCCCCTACGCGCCTAGAGAGGGTAAAAATGATTCCAAGACTGGTGCTGTGCGCGATCGTGGCTATCGGGATCAGCGTCGACGGGATCATCGCGACCAGTCACGCGCTGCCAGCGCTGGTTCTCGCGGTGATGGCTGTGACTAACACCGCGAGCTGTACGATCGCTTTCCTGCTCGGTCAGCTAAGCGTCGTCAGCGAAGTCAAACGGCAGCTAACGGCCAGAGACGGTGAGACTGGATGATGAAACTCCGAGAGTTCTATCGGAAAGTCATGGAGCGTTAGGGGACGTGTCAGTAGTAGTGCCGGCGGCCACCGACGGGATGCCCAACCGCACCCAAAATCTCCAAAATCACACCAATAACGATCAGCACGATACCCAACTGGATCACCAGCGGAATCGTCGGAATGAGCCAACCCACGATCAGCAGAACAATACCTAATACGATCACGGCATCAGCTCCTTAATCCGGTTCAGATAAGTTGTCTCAACCCACTCTTCGCCGAACGAAAACGTTTCCGTACCATCCCCAAGTAGCACAAACTGATGATTACCTTCTTCGTAACCCAACGCATAACCACGCGGGTGGAACACCACGCGATTGATCAACCACAGCAAACCATCAGTCCGCAAATCAACCTCGCGCAAATCCCCTCCAAGGACACGAAATGCTAATACGCATGTTTCGCAGCGCCATCAGTGAGATCCGGTTCGCCTACCAGCGGGTAGTGCGAGGCTGGGATGACCGCGCACTGTGGAGTCTCGACCACCACCTGGCGAAGACGCTCGGGGCACAGCTACTTCGCATGGCTGATATCGCTCACGGATACCCCTGCGAGGACGGCTGGACGTTCGAGCGATGGACCGCAGAGCTGCGCCAGCACGGGAAAACGTTGGCTGCTTACGGTGACAGCGAAGGTCGGGAGTACGACACCGTCTATCCATCAGCCCGTGAGGCGCTGGAGTGGGTAGCGGCGAACCTCGGTTCCCTGTGGGATTGACACTCGGCCTAATCCTCCATCGGGAACACCCGGCCAGATCCACTGGCCGTAACGACCGCGACACCAGTGACCAGCAACGCGACCACACCAACCGCGACCCAATACCGTCTCCGCTTCGGCGGTGACATCAAACCCAAACCCACCAGCAGCCGCTGGACCTCACCGCACAGGGCCTCAGCACGATCCACAGCCCGGTCCGACACTTCCCCCACGATCAAATCCTTTCTGACTCGTCTACGGCGATCCAGCGGCGCGGTGTACTAGCGCCCGGCAGCCACCGGTGCCGCAACGGATCCGGGCACCCAACCAACGCACCTCACGACGACGCGGCCGACCGCCGCCACCAGGATCTTGCTGAGTGATCAACGAAAGCCTCCCCAATACACTTGTCGCGCGGAATGTCCCCATCATCTAGCGGCCAAGGATCCTGCCCTTTCACGGCAGGTGCGCGGGTTCGAATCCCGCTGGGGATACGTGACGACCGAACCCGCGCTGCTACTCGCGCACCCACCCGCACCATGCCGCCGATGCGGGCAAACCGCCTACACCGCCTACACCGACTGCGTCACCTGCCGGCGACCCATCTGCCACCGCGGGTGCGTCGCCGACCACCACTGCGGCGGGCAACAGCAAACCCAAGACGTCCTACCCAGCAACCAACTCGTCTAAAACGGTCACCGGCAACGGGGCACCCTCACAACAACTCGCCTTCTGACGGCACCCCGGATTCGGGCACAACCAGCGGCACGCGATCGGATCGAACACCTCACCACACGCATCGCAAACCAAACCCGTCACAAAATCCGGTGGACGGCGGACCTGCTGGATCTTCTCGATCGGTTCGTCGTCTACGTAAAAGTCGTCGCTCATTCCAACTGCTCCAGCCTGCATTGTCGGCCGCCACAGTCAGGGCACGAAACTGATTCACAGTCATCATGCACGAGTGCCCAATGCTCCCAATGGCGCGGATCGATCCGCTCGGATAGTCCAAGTAGTCGGATAGACGCAGCGCAGGAAAGCCACCGTCGCCCTACGCAACGGAACCCGCGCGGGTTATCTGCCAGCTCGTACGTGCGTTGCCAGGTCTTCACGCAGGAGAGCCACCCGGCGCACCGGAAGACGGCCCGGGCGATCGCCGTACGGGCAGGGTCAGCTTCGCAGCTGAGCAGTCGAGCCACGTCAGACAGGTGGGACTCGAACCCACGATCATCGCGTCCCAAACGCGAGGGCCTAGCCGCTAGCCGACTGTCTGCCAACAACATCACCAGCTCGGCAACACACCCGCGATCGTCAACGCCAGCAGCAAAACCAACAACACCAACACCACCGTCAACGCGAGCTGAACATCATCAAGAAGGTTCACGGCACGTGACGATAGCCGTTCGCCGATAGCGAACCAAACGTGGTACTTATTTGTTTCACTAGCAGGAACTATCTCGCGGCACTGAAAAGCCTTGCTCAATCAGAAAAGAGGCTCGACGAAGCGATCCTGAAACTCAGAACGTGATGTCGAAACACCATATAAATGCCGCTCGCGGTAACAGGCAATAGCTGAACCACTACAGGCAATTACAAACGCGCCGTGACCACAGCTACGACCAGTAGTAGTCCCGCGCCACGGCGTCGACCCGACAGCGGGTCCGTAATCAACCGACATCGGCCCGTTAACGCCCTGAAACGCACCGTAATTGAGTGACATCGGCCAGTCACAATTGCATTTCCACATTGTGGAGAGAGATTTCCGGCGACTGGTCCCCGCTTTACGCCCGTCGGCTCTAAAAACGGTCACCCTACGTAGCGGCACGTGCGGTAATGGTTGGTGACGGCGAATTACCACCGTTTGGGGGGCGGCCATTGGGGTGGCGCGTTCGGGTGAAAACGGTGTGTGGTGGATCAGCGACTCCAAATTACCACTGGTTGGTCTAGTGGGTTGAACTTCACCCGTTTGCTAGCGGGTTTGTGCTGGTCACGGCCCTATATCGGGGACATTCGGGCTAGGCTTAGGGCCTGTCCCGACCCCGACCGGAAAGGCGGTCCGACCCTCACGCGTTGCGCGTGATCACAAGTGGTGCGCCCCCGCATTTATCGCGGGTGAGCCAACGAGCCGAGGACGCTAGGAAGCGCGCCCGGGAAGCTGTCCGCGAGGTATGCCCCTTAGGGGCGGTAGCGCGTAGCTCCGACCGGGTGTCGCGGGTACAGGGTGCGGCAGCCACGTCATAGATCGAAGGTTCCGCGATTAGCGGGAGGCTGCCGGATCGAATCCGGCCGGAACCGCTCTGTAATCAATCAAGTCTAGCGCGAAGGATGATCGGTATGACGTTCTGTTACTCCACCTACATATCCGTCGACACATTACGTTCCGAGTGTTGTGACGCGGAGGTCACTCGCACTGTTGACGGTAACGGTGCGTGTGAGTGCGACACGTGCGGCAACCTTTGTTTCGTTTACGAGATCTAGGGAGTTATGGATCATGAGTCAATCAATGACGAACCTATGTGGTCGCGACCTAGGCGACGGTACGCGATGCGACAACGTTAACGGACCTTGGCACTGTGGTCCGTGCGGTAACGGCCCGTGGGTGGTGACCGTGGGTACCAGCGCAGCGGTTAAGCAGCTGGACGCGGTGTTGCGTACAGCGCTGGAAACGATCAGGCCATGCGACTAGCTCACCGGGTGTGGCTTGGTGTCGCAGCGGCGGTGATGGTGGCCGGCATCGCGCATGCCGAGTTGGCGGGGCCGCCGCAGCACGCGGTTACGCCGGTGCAGGTGATAGCAGCACCGGCACCGGCTGAGGCTTACCTGTGTGCCGTGCGGTGCCCCGGTTATGTGGAGCCCGCGGACGGGCCGACCACGATGGCTGAGGCACGGGCGATGGCTGAGGCGCAGCGCGCGGACGCCGGGTACTGGACGGCCCATAAGGGCGTGGGTGTGGTGCCACCTAACGGCCCGGTGATCGTGACCCAGTACGTACCGGTACCGGCGGCTGGTCAGCAGGCCACGGTGCAGCCAAAGGCGAGCAAGGCGACCAGCACGCGGGCTACTGCGCAACCTAAGGCAGCGAAAGCGCCTAAGGCACCCGCGGCATCTAAGGCGCCGAAGCAGGCGCAGCCGAGCACGACGGTGACGTCGAAGCAGTCCACTCGAACTACCGCTACGGGCACCGTGACGGTGACTAACAGCACGACCACAACCACGAAGGGTTAACCATGCCTGACATGACGAATAACCAGGTGATTGCGCTTAGCAACCTCTGCGAGCGGTACGGGGTCGACTTCGATCCGGCTAACTTCCTGCCCCGCTTCGACCTACCTGCTGGGTATGTGGCCGGATGGGTCGGGACGTTGTATGTGGGGTGTGATCCGGATGGCGCGATCTCCTCTTGACCCGTATTGCCGTACGTGCGGGCTACTGCACCATCCGTTTGAGCGGCTCGAATCGATTGTGGCGGCGTGCCTTAACGGTGTGTTCGCTGCGGGTACGTGGCTTACCCACGCTAAGTGACCTAGCTAGTTCCCAGCTGTCCGATGGGGCGGACGGTTGGATTGCCTGCTATGGCAACTACAGCGCGAAAGGAAACGAGGCATGCAAGCATATATGAAGGTGGTAGATAGCGGGTGGGCACCACCTACGTTCATCGTTACGCGGTTCGATGACGCTATCAAGTATCACGTGATGATAGGTGGCTCGAACGTCGGTAGCGTGATGCGTTATCACGCGGACAATTGGTACGCGACTCCGGACGATTGCACGGGCGGACCGTGCTCTGCTGACGCCGCCCGCTATAGGTGGGCTGGTGGGTTCCGTACACGTCGTGAGGCTGTAGCGCACCTACGGGGGCATGCAAACGCCGGTAGCGCGTGGTGGGCCGAAGCGGCATCACCGGAATGGCAGGCACGGCCATGAGGACGACTGTCCGCGCTGGCCTAGCCGCTGTGCTGGCCGCTGGCATTGCCGCCACGGGGCTGTTCACGGGCGCGGTGCACGTGTACGGCCTGGACGCGCACTCGTTGAACTACGGGGTCACGGCTAGCGGGTACGGGTTCGAGATTCAGGGTGTCGACGGCCCCGGGTGGTTCCACTGCGGGCACAGCGTCGGCCCGATACCAGGAACGGACTGCTGACGATGAAAACAGATGAGGCCCGCGCGATGGGTATGGCTTACGTGTGGGGCCGCCAGGATGCGGGCGAAAGTGAACGTGACACCGGGTTCAGTATCCACTTTGGTGAGGCGTACGCGTTGCGGGCTGAGGCTTACAACACGGAGCGCACGTGGTCGATGATCCCGCTGCAGTCCGCGTGGGATGAGTGGCAAGCGACGAAGTGTCTCACGTACAAAACCCGCGACGGGTACCGGGAGATCGGTTTAGGGCATCCGGAAGGGCACCCTAGCGACCTACGGGTTATCGAGACGGTGTCCGCTGGCCCTGAATTCTGGGAACGCCCCGAATACACACGCAGGGCCGGTCCGACCCGCGTAACGCTGTAACGCGTAATGCGGAATGTGAAGGGAGGAACGGTGAGTACGCAGGTACAAACGGTAACGACGATTGAGCGTCCGTTACAGGATGTGACCAGTCAAGCACTTGACGCGGTACAGGGCGAATTCGACAAATATCTAGTGTTCCCGTCGCCTGAGGCACGGGACGCTGTTGTTCTGTGGACGTTGCACACGTACGTGTTCGATCAGTTCGGTTCGACACCGCGGTTGTCTATCCGGAGTACGGGGCCGGGTAGCGGTAAGTCCCGGGTGCTGGAGCTGATCGCGGAACTGGCACCTAAGGCGGTGTCCGCGGTGTATTTAGAGCCCGCTGTGATGTGGCGGTTGATTAACGCGGGTGCACCGACGCTGTTGCTAGATGAGTGCGACACGGTTTTCGGTAAGGCCGGTAGCGGGACGTCGCACGTTGGGTTGCGGTCCATTATCAACGCTGGGCACCGTGCGGGTTCGACGGTACCTAGGTGTGTTGGCAGTGAGGACGTTAAGGAATTCCGGGTGTTTTCACCGGTCGCGCTGGCGGGTATCGGGCGGCTACCGGACACGATCGCCACGCGGTCTGTGGAGATCGTGATGCGCAAACGGCGTGACGGTGACCCGGTCGTTAAGCCGTTCCGGTTGAAGTTGGCCGGTGACAGTCTGAAAGTCACGGCCGGTCTACTCAGCTTCTGGGCTACCCGGGCGGCGTTGCCGTTGTCCGTGGCGATGCCGGACCTACCGGTCGAAGACCGCGCGGCCGACGTGTGGGAACCGCTGGTAGCGATAGCGGACCTAGCGGGCCCCGTGTGGGCCGCTAGGGCACGGGCGGCGTGTACCCGGCTGGTAGCTGAGGCCAGTAGCCGACCGGTCGCGAGTGTCGGTGTCCGGTTGCTGACGGATATCCGGGCGGTGTTCGACACGGAGGTACTGGTACCAGCGGACCTAATCCAGCGGCTGCACGGGGTCCCTGAAAGCCCATGGGAGGGCGGTCAGTTCACTAGCCGCCAGATGGCACGGGTGCTAGCGGAGTACGGCGTGCGGGCCACCACGGCGCGGGTAGCGGGCACCCCGTGCCGCGCGTACCTACGTGACGCGTTCACCGCGGCGTGGGCGATGTACCTGCCAGCGGAACGCGTCGCAGAGCAGGCGCAAGTCGAAGCAGAGGCAGTGATCTAGACGGGGTGCGCTATCCGGCGCACCCACAACAGCGCGAAACGAAGGGCAGTGCAATGCGTGGCATAGTAGGAATTATGGCTATCGGTATGGCGGCCATATACACGATAGGTTTGGCCATATACGCGATAGCTTCGGCGCTTCACCACTGGTATGTGACGGTGCCCGCTGTGATCGTGATCACGGTACTCGTGCTGCACTACCAGTCTAAACAGCGCAAGCCGCCGGCGAATACATCACAAGCCCGCTGGTCGAATCGGCGATAACGGCAGGACGGTCGGGGACGGCATGACTAGACGACGGATATGCGCCCGTGAGGGTTGCACCAACGAGATCCCACTACGGGTCGATAGGCGGACCGGGCAAACGGTCCCACCCAACGAGGACAAACAATTCTGTTCACCGCGTTGCCGTAAAGCTGACTGGCGGAAACGGCAACGCGACGGACCGGCGAAAGAAAAGGACTGATCACAATGTCGCAGGAAACACTGAACTGGTTGAACACGCACGTGCTAGTCGGTATGACGGACGCGCGTGGCAACGCGTGGCATTACCGGGCAAGTGAGCAAGGCGCCGAGTCGAACCATTACGCGGGTGCGATCCCGATTGAGGATGTTAACCGGCGGTTATTCGGTTGGGATGCTGTGCCTAGGCGCGTCGGTGTTGAGCTGCCCGCCACGTTCGACGACATGACCCACATATCCGACGACGGCCTACCGATGCGGTGGACGGTGCAGGATGACCGCCAGGCCATCACGGCGTCGGATAGCGGGCACGTGTTCGAATTCTTCAAAGACGGTTACCGGTCCCACCAGTACCAGGAGTGGTTACTGCGCAACGTGGGCACGATTCTCGATGGTGACCTAGGTATTAGCTCCGCTGGGTTGCTCCGTAACCGTGGCGTGGCGTGGGTCGAGGTCTCCGTGCCCGACACTATCCAGGGGCCCGCTGGTGTGGCATTCAGGCCCAATCTGGTGGGGTGTACGTCGCACGACGGGAAGCTGTCGACCACGTATAAGCGCACGATCACCGCGACGGTGTGCGACAACACCCTGGCCGCTGCGCTGGGTGAGCACGGTCAGACAGTGAAAGTGAAGCACTCACGTTATTCAGGGTTGCGGATCACTGACGCGCGGGTAGCGCTGGCCATGGTGGACGAAACGGCGGACGCGTTCTCCGCGCAGGTGAGGCGACTCACCGATTGGAAGGTAGGACCGCTACAGCTCAAGACGGTGATTAACGCTCTCGTGCCTGTGCCTGATGAGTCCGGGAGGGCACAAACGATCGCCCAGACTAAGCAGGCCGACATTCGTAAGCTACTGGCCACTGACCTGCGTGTGCAGCCATGGGCCGGTACAGCGTTTGGTGTGCTCCAAGCGTTCAACACGTGGGAGCACCATATTAAGGGCACCCGTGGTGGGGAAGGTGGCCGGGCGGAACGCAACATGCTGTCAGCACTGGACGGCAGCACTGACAAATCTGACGCGCTAGTCCTTAGCGTGTTGGCGGCTACAAACGTTTAGCAGTGGGCCCCTGAACATGGCGTGAGGCTACCGGATCGAATCCGGCCGGGGTCACTCTTTCGTTTCACCGATCTAGCGCAGGAGAAAGTAATCATGGATGAGCAAACGCATCTAGACGGGTTCAGGGTCGGCGACCGAGTAAGGCTATCGCCCCTCGCAAAAGTGGATTTGCGCGACACGGGTGCATGGGTGCAAGACGCTAGCGGAATCGGACTAGTGATCGAATCACCGACGAAACATTGCTATGTCGAGGTGCAATGGAAGTACGGAACCGCTGCCTACCGGCCTGAACACTTAGAAAGGGTAAAGTGACCATGGAGTACTCAGAGCACTCAGAGCGTGGCGCGTACGTCACCCATCAGGTATCCGTGTGGATCTGTAACGACGGTGACCTAATCGAGGCAGCACGGGCCGCGGTGCGAGTAGGCGACCTCGCCAGGTGGGTGAAACAAACCATCCGCAGTGCCCCGAGGTATTCGAGCCCATGGCATGTGGGGCAGGAGCTAGCCGCCAACGATTACGACCGTGTGGACTGGCAATCCGTCGCTGATGACCTGAGGCCCGAGGAGTCGAGATGAACAACCGCACGCCGTTCGGCAAACCACTACAGATGCCGCAACCCCCACCGCTACGGGCGTACGCGATGTACGACGCTGGCGACCCCTGCCTCGACCACAGTGTCGCCTACACCGGCAGCATTCCCTGCACGGGCGTATTGCGCTGCCACCTATGTGGCTGTTGCTGGAATGAGGACGGTAAGTACCTCGAACCCGAACCGACAGATTGACGGATCCCGTAGTACGTGGCCTAGCCGCCGTGTGCTGCGGGATTTTTTTGTGCCCTGGCACCGGAGCCGCTGAGTGCCACGGTGAGGCTAGATCTTTCCGGGTGGCTATGGTCGGCATGACCTGGACCGACTTAATCCCGCAGCGTGCATTGTGCGGCCAGCACTGCGGGATTTGGCCGTGAGGCGTGCCGTGCGTGCCGTCAGCCGCGACCGGCTGATCAGCGGAAAGTAGTCGGTCGGTCGCTCAGCGTGGGTTTGCGATCGTGAACGTTTGCGGGTGCAAAGTGACGGACCGTGTCGATCTTGGAACTCTCCGTGACTAGGCCATTCGGCCTAAGATCAACTGGCATTTGGTCTAGTCGTGTGTCGATCTTGTGACGCGGAGCGACTGGGCCAAACGGCCTAAGGTCAACGATCTTGGTGTGTGGTCAAGATCGTTGATCTTGCCTCGCGCGTGCAAATTGCATGTGTGTGCACACCGTGACCGGCCGTCACGCGCAGTAGAGCTAGGGCGTTTGGCCTAAGATCCACATCGCATTCGGCCTATCGGCATTCAGCCTAAGGTCAACTCGCATTCGGAGTAGTCACTGGCCGTGTCGATCTTGGGACGCAGGGTTACTAGGCCATCCAGGTGAAGATCAACGATCTTGGGAGGCAAGATCGACGATCAAGCCCTCGCGCGTGCAGATTGCACGTGTGTGTGTATACACGTATTAAGTCCGTCACCACCGGCGGGACGTCTGATCGCCACCAGCTAGCCACGGTGAAACCCGCTTGCTAAGCCTCACCCTATTGCCCTCGACACTGTTACACCGCCGATGAGCAGGCACCAGATTCGCCGGATCCAACGGGTCACCGCCCTCAGCCAAACCAACAATGTGGTGAGCGGTACCAGCCAACGGATGCAGATGCAGCACCTTCGTCATCTCATAGTTGATCGGCTGACCACACAACCAGCACGGCGTGTTATTCATCGCACCAGCGTGCATGCACTCGGCTTGAGCCCGCCGCCACCGGGAACCTTGACGACCAGGACCCTTGCTAACCATCGTTGCCTACTCGGTTAGACTCCCAGCCCCGTTTTTTGGTGGGTGCGTGAGAGTATGTGATTCCAAGCGGTGGTCTGGGCAAAATAAAGAATGCCTTTTTTGGTACCAGACAAAATAAAGCATGCCTCTGGCTTTTTTGGTTGGAGGACTACTACTGACTACTACTCTACCGTGCAGTGACTGCGGTGGGTTGTAGTACCTGCCCATTTGGTGTCATCTGCACCTCCGATAGGTTCCAGCGCATGACAAATCGCGCGAACCCTGAGGTGTACGAAGGCCGAGAGTGCAATCGATGCGGGTCGACCATTCGACTCACGTCAAACAAGCAATGCAGGCGCTGCAACATCGTCTGGTCGAGAAGGAATGCAGCCACGCGAATCGAGCGGAACCGACGCCGTGGCACTCCCTGTGACAGTTGCAGTGATCCCATGGACCAGCCGTGCTGCGACGTAGATCCAGTCACTGAGAAACCTCGTGGCTGGTTGTGTCACTACTGCAATAAGGGCCTCGGCATGTTCAAAGACGATATCCGTCGCTTGGAGCTTGCGATTGCGTACCTGAGGTCCCGAGGTAAGTCCGTTGATGAACCTGTTAGCGCGAGAGGATGACTATAATGACCCGTGATCCTGATTGGATCCTGAAGCAGGATTGGCTAACGCATTGTTTCGCGTGTTCGTCGGTTACTAGTGGCATTTTGGATGAGTGTCCGGTGGATCCGTCTCATTCAGTGAATGTGATCGACGGGCAGAGCCCGGATTTCCAGGCGTGGGTGTTGGCTCGTCGTGCTGCGGCTGCGGCCCGCCGGAATTAACGCGTACCTCAGTTCACGGGTACGGCGATGGTGGTCCAGTAGGCCAGCTTCTTGCGCAGGATGGGCGCGCACATCGTGATCTTGCCGTTCTCGACGACGTACCCGGCGCAGAGATAGCGGGTAGTGACTTGGTGGAGACCATCGGTTAGGGTGCCGGTGGTGGTGGTCGACCTCGCGTGAACGGGAGGCAGCGCACTCGGCGGGGTTTCGGGTGCGGGCACAATGTCCGATGTGAGTGCAGGTTTGTAGTCCACCAACTGTCCTCCCGGCCACCACCGCTATGCGGCGTAGCTCAGTGCGTAGAGCGCTCGGTGCATGGCAAGCGAACGGTTCCGGTACCAACCCGCTTGTGGTGGGCCGGGAGCTGCATCCAGCGCCGTCCGCGGCGACCCATCGCCGCAGCCGCCTCGGGATCGGCAAGCAGGGTCGCTACGGCTTCGAGTTACCGCCGCTACCTCACGACCGTTGACCAACTCGCTGCGATGACCAGCGGACCCAGAGTATGCCCCGGTTCTCTGACCGGCGGGAGGACGCAGGTTCAACTCCTGCCGCCGCAGCTTTTTCAGTGAGTCACTGGTAGGTGTTCTTCCACTACGACCGGCGGTGGTGCTGGCGCTGGTTCCACGATCACTTGCGGGGCGGGTACCACGGTTTTGGTGATGATGATCGGTGGGGGCGGTGGTTGGGTCACGATCGACGTGACTGCCACGGGTGGTGGTGTCGTTGTCGTCGGTGCCGGGGTCGTTGTCGGCGCTGGAGTTGTGGTCGGTGGCGGCGTGGTCGTTGGCTTGGGATGACATTTCGCTTCGTCATCGTCGCCGCCGACAGCTTCTTTCGAGTGGTCGTGGCGTGTGCAGTCATCGCCACCACGACCACCGCCACCTGCGTTTGCGGGTGATGCGCTGGTTACGAGGATTCCCGCGGTGACAACACTGGCGGCGAGTAGCGCAGCGTAACGAGGACGCAAGTCGGGTCTCCTTGAAGATTTAGAGCAGTTTCGCTTGGAGGATGACGAGGGCGAAGGCGATCTCGAATGCGAGCAGTTTCGAGTAGATCTCGATCATCTGCGGCACCCGTTATGTGTTTTAGAGCAGGTTGCTGAGGTCGAGGACGTCGACGCAGGTGAGCACGTTAATCGCGTGGGGTGAGGAGCAGTCGTCGTAGTAGTGGTGGTGTCGCCAGGTCTGGTCGTTATCGGTGTTGGCGAGAGCGGTTGCACTACCAGCGAGGGCCATACCGGCGGTCGCGGCGAGGATTGCTGCTGAAGCTGCGAGCTTGCGCATGCGATTGGGTCTCTCAATCGTGTCGGAAGTAGTTGGTGGTTCGTCGTCGTCGCGGTGATGTGGTGCCTGGGTCCAGTGACGACGGTGATACTAGAGGTTGGCCGTCTTGGTCTTGTTGGGGCCATAACCCGAGGGCGTCGAGTAGGTGCCGTAGGTCGTCGGCGTTTACCGCGTAGCAACTTACGGTGCGTCGGGCTTTCGCTCGGGTTGTTGGGTGTTCGGTGATCGCGGCCACGATCCCTCTTTGTTAGTGCACCAGCAGGAGGATGAGTCCGGCGGCGAACCCGGTGGCGATGGTGAGCACGAGGATCACGATGGTGGCGATCCCGGCTATGAGTTGGATCGTTCGGGTCACGTATCCGCGGTGTCTGGTAACGGTGAACGACCCGCCTTCGACTGTTGTGGGGGCGTCGAGTGGCGGGTCGGAGTTCTTGGGTGGCTGGACAGCTTTCGTCAGCCTGGCTGAAAGTAGCGTTCGGTCTGATTTAACGCAACTGTGTTGGTGCTGGCGTGTTTTTACCGGTGGTGGCATTTGTCACGTGGTGGTGTGCGGTTAATGGTGTTTGACGGTGCGCGGTGAATTATGGTGTGTCGACTATAGGTGTTTTGTGTGTGTGGTGTTGGGAATTAAGTTCAGGCCGGGGTGGTTCAGGACGCTTTGTGGTGCCGGTAGCGGTCTTCGAGGGCGTGTAGGACGTCGCGGATGCGGTACAGCGGTGGGTGTTGGTCTGGTGCGGAGGTTAACCGACCGCGTAACGCGTAGCCGCGGATCATGCTAGAGGTGCACCGAACCCCAACGATGCGCAGAAACGCGCTGATCTCCACGGACGTCCCGAGGTGATCACGGGCGACGTTGTTCATCCAGGTTTGCCGGGCAGCGATGTCGTGGCGGGCGCCGCAGGCGGTACAGGTAGCGAATTTGTTCCCCGGTAGGCCCCACACTTCGGTGACGCAGGTACCGGTGGAGCAGGGCCCCAGGAACAGCCGGCGGTCGTCGGGTCGGTCGATGGCCCTGCGGGCTTGGTGGATGGCGTCAGTGACCTCGTCAACGAGCCCAGCGGCGGCGGGGTGTATTCGGATAGCCGCAATGCTGCGGAGCAGCCAGCGGGCCAGCTGGGCGGTCGCAACGGGCCTGCTGGTGTTGATGCGGCAACCGAGTTCGGTCGCCCAGGCGTCGAGGGTGTGGTGCAGGACCCAAACCACTTCGGCGACGTGGGTTTTAAACGGTAATGGGTCCTCGCTACCCCTGGGTCCGCGGTTCGTGGGATCGGTGAGCTGGTCTTGCCGTGATCTGGTGATGTCTAAATCGACCAGCAGGGCGGGGACGTCGCCCAGTTCGATGCGTAACGCGATCCCGCAGGTGTCGCACAGGTACACGTCGGTGGCCGCGCCGCATTTGCAGTAGTTCACGGTGTCACCGGCGGTGGGATCGCGGAGACGCGGCGTTGTTGGTGCCAGCGGCGCAGCATCGCCCACGCTGAGTGCGCGGCGCGTTTCGCGTCAGGGTGTGAGGTGCGGGTGTTTTCGTGACAGAGAACGACACCGCCGGGCGCTAGGAAATCTGTTGGGGCGTCGTCGATAACGCACCAGTCGGTACCGACTGTGGGGCCGCTGGCGACCCGGTATTGCGGGCTGATGCTCACTCGGGTGCGCGCATGGCCCCACAGTAGGGCCTAGGTCGCTAATAGCACTCGACCCGCACCCCGAATTAACGAGGGCGGGTCGAGGTGTAGCGGGTTGCGTAGGCTTCAGGTGTGGCAGCAGTCTAGTCCAATGAATCAGCCGCTGAACGCTGGTACTGGCACGGACGCTGGTTCCCACCCGATTTCAGCGACGTCAACGGTGCCGGTTTCGACGGCGGGCGGGGCGCCGTTCTTCGCGGCCATGGCCTTGTCGTATGCCTGTTCTACGGCCACGGGCAGGCGACCGTACTCGCTGATGTTGAACTCATCCTGGTCCGCGGCCCATGTCCTGATGGCCTTGATGCGTTCCTTGCGGGCCGCGGCATCTTCTTTGCCCTTCTTGGCGTTGCCGCCAGATGATGCCCTGTACTGGCTGTTGGTTGTCTTGGATCCGGCTTTGCGGGCCACCGCGAGGTAGCGGTCCAGTGACGCCCGTAGCTGGTCGGCGTTGTCCGCGGACAGGTCGATTTCGTAGTCGACGCCGTCGAGGCCGAAGTCGACCAGTTCGACGTCAGCACCGTGTTGTCCGGTTAGGTCGTCGATCCTGTGGATGACTACCTTCTCTGCCATGCGCGTGCCCCCCTTTGGGAATGTTGGGATGTTATCAAAGCGTGTCGTTGGGTCTAGTGGTGACTGGGTGGGTCGTTACCACCACTTGCCGAACAGGTAGATCACACCGAGTATGAACAGCGCGGTGATCAGGTCGTCGACTACGTGCGACCAGTTCACGATGGTGTTGGGGATGTCATCGTTGTCCATTGCTGGGCGGTCACGATCCGGCGTAGCACCCACGCACCGGGTACGTGTTCGGCTAAAGCCAGCGCCTCGTCGATGGTGGTGCAGTCGTCGACGAGGCAGATCGCACCGTCGACGGGGTTGGTGGCGTTAACGAACACGGCGTATTCGCACCATTCGTCTGCACCGATGGTGACGTTAACTGTGCACGACGCGGCGGTGTTCGTGTCGGGCGTTGTTTCGGTTTCGTCGTCTGGGGTCCACGGTTCGCTGTTGGTGCCACGGAGCACCACGACGCCGGGACCGACCCTGGCCAGGTCTGCTACTACGCCTTCAGCGAGATCGCGGGCTGCTTCGTCGGTCATCCACAGTGGGCACGCGTTGACGATGAGATCGCTAAGGAGGTCACCATCGGTTTTCAGGGTTTGTCGTTCGGCGTCGAGCTGCTCACGGGCCACGACGCACTTGTCCCGCCAGTGGTCCCGTTGCTTACGGAACCCGGCCACATCGATTTGGGCGTTTTTCAGCTCGTCGTCAAGTGCGCGGCGGCTGGCGATGCTGGCTTCGTGGTAGTCGCCGACATCCCCAGGGATTTTGGCCAGTTCCTGGCGCAGCACGTAGTAGTCGTTGCGTGCGTCGTCACGTTCCTCGCGTAGCTCGTCGCGTTCCCTGCGTGCCCTATGGGCTTGGTCTTGCCAGTAGTTCAGTAGCGCCTCCAGCTGTTTCACTCCGTCGTCGCTCATGTTGTGTCCCTTTGGCGGGCGTAAACACTGATGATGGTGACGATCAACGCGATGAGCCATCCGATGGGCCACGCCAACCACCACTGACTGCTGTCGGCGACCATGACGAGGATCACCGCGATCAGTGGCGCCCCGGGGAGCAGGAAAATCACAAACCAGGATTCCGGCGGTGGTTTTTTCTTCGCAGTGGTGGGTAGCAACGGGTCTGGTGGCCAGTCCCGTCCGTTGACTTTCACTTTCTTTCCTCGTCGGTGAGAACCGCCAGCATCACCGCACGGTTCTTCGCGTCCCACAAGTGGTTCAGTGACGTGGTCAGTAGCTGGTCGTCGGGCAACATCCCCACGAGTGTTTCGGCTAGGTCCGCGAAGAGCGCGGACACGTGCTGCAATGGTGGCGTCAGGTGCGTGTATCGGAACATCCGCATTGCGGCGATGGTGGCCGGGTGACGTCCAGTCAAGTCCATTGGTTTTCTCCCTTTTTCACGCGGCGGCCAGCGCGGACTGTTGTTGTTGTGTGAAGTGCACGATTTGTTCGACGGTGTCCTTGATTTGGGTTTCCACTGCTTGTGTGGTGGCGTGTCGTTGCGCGGCGTCCAGCGCGGTACCCCACGTGCGTGCCGCCCCGGGCATTAAGGTGCTGAAAATTTCACCGTCCGGGGTTTTAGAGATCCACACGAACGCGGCGCCGTCTTGGATTAGTTGGGCTATGTTGAGGACTTCAACGGCTTGGCTTGTGAAGCTGTAGCCGTGTTCGCGTAACCGTTGCGCGAGTTCCGCGATGCTCGCCTTGTTGCCCAGCTTCGCCACCAGTTGCAGTGGTATACCGAGGGCCGCTAACGCGTACCCGACCATGCACCGAGGCTCCAAGGTGCCGTCGACTTCGTCGGTGTACATGCACTGAGTCCACTGGTAGACGTAAGGCGCACCTTTACCACTCACTGCTTGACGGAGCCCATTTAGGGCATCACGTTCGTCGAAAACAATCATTCCGTTGGTGTTCCTTTCTGGTCTCCGCCGATGGTGAGTCGGCGGTCGGCGGTTCCGTTGAGGATCGTTGCGACTGTGCCTGGTTTCCACCCGAGGGCTTTTTCCAACCGGGCTAACGTGGCAGCGTCATACCGGGATCGTCGAAAATTTTCGATCCGCAGCATGGTTTGCTCACCTGGGCCCCCGGCTTTGAATACATCTGGTTGGCTCATGCCGAGCCAGTTCCGGCGAGCCTTCACGCAGGCTGCTAAAGCTTTCCAGTCAAGACCCTCACCGCGGGTTGGTCGCAAATCCGGTTGTTGTTGGTTTTGTTCTCCTGTTGTGTCGTAGGTGGCGAAGACCACCTGCAGGGTGCCGGCGGCGACACCCATCGCGGCGATGGTCTGCCCGCGGTGGGTGGGTTCTTGTGTTTCGACGTCGATCGCGGCGTGCAGGGCGCTCGTCGCGTACGCGATCGCGTTTCGTATCTCCTCGCCGCTGGTGTAGCTGTTCATTGTTGGTCACACGACTCGTCGCCTGGGTGGCGGATCATGCGGATACCGGGCTGTTGGATCACCGGATGCGGATTGCGAGTGATCCGGTCTTTAGTTTTCACCTGACGCGGTGGTCGACATGAGATCAACGCAGCCTCAGTTAACGAAAACCCGATCGGTCCGACCGGCTCGCCCGCATCCCACCGTCTGATGAAACCGACCGCTGTGGGTGGGGTGCGGAATTTGAACCGCAACTGCCGGTCCTTATCGAGATAGGAAATGGTGTCTTTGGTGACTTTGATGTACCGGGCGGCGGGGACTCGCCGCATGATCGCGGCTGCGATAGCGCAGCGGGTTGTGATACCGCGTTGCGCTATCGAGATCTCCTCGTCGTCGACCACTATGTCCGTTCTCATGGTTCCTCCGTTGGCCCGTAACGGGCACTGACCCGTAGCGAATTGTTGGTGGCCGCTAACTCGTCGGCGGCGTATTGCGCTTCGAGTACCGCTGTCATGTCGCCCACGGCGGGAACTTCGGTGGGTTGGTCGGAGCGGTGCAGGATCCGCCAGTGGTGCGCACCCCAACGCGCCACCAGCTGGATCCCGACCTCAGCTTTGCCGCCACCTAAATCCTCGATGTAGGACTCCCAGCGGGCCTCGCGGACCGCTCGCGCTTCCCGCCATCCCGCGATCAGCGTGGTCAGGCACCACACGGCGGCCACGACGAAAGCGACCAGTACCAGCGCGAGCACCGGGTAAAGCAAGACCCGTCCCATGTCAGCCGCCTGAAACGATCACGGGTGAGCCTTGCGGGATGGGAATGATCCGGACTTTGCCGTCTTTGATGGCTTCGTTCACGGCCAGTTTCTGCTGGTAATCGAGGTAGCCTTGGATACCACCGGGGAACTGCTCCGCGGCACTGCGGTCGGTGTCGGCGGTGGCTTTACGCAGACCAGCGGCCTGGTTGTTTTCGATCTCACCGTTCATCACATCCGGCAGGGTGGGTTGCAGGAGCTGCACGTTGTCGATGATGAAATGATCCGCGCCGGATTGTTGGATGACCCTGTTCGGCAAGTCCGCGGCGACTGCTTGCTGCCATGCAGCGTTCGCCACCGGGTCGCCGTAAAGCTCCTGCCACGTGTAACGCAAACCAGCGTCGTTCGCTGCCTTGCTGATGGGGTCACCCACATAGCGACGCACAACCTCATCCCACCCAGCGGGTTGGGGGTCACCACCGCTAGTGGCGAAAGCGTTGTTATGCCTCCCGATGTTGTCGTGGAACCTCTGAAATAACCCTCCTGGCCAGTCGCGGTCGAACACCTGCTTATCACCCGTCGCGGTTTTGACGGTTCTGTATTCCTTGTAGTCGGTGCAATCAGTGTTCAAGCGGAATGTGACGGTGCCGCGTACGGTGAGCTTGACCCCAGCACTGGTTGGTGTGCTTTTAGTTGACACCAGCAACGGTGGTGCGTCCGCGCCTGGCGCGTCGGAGAACGTGAACGTGCGTTGGCCTTGCGGGTAGTAGAAGTGTTGCATCCCGGGACTGGTGACGTCTCGAACACCGGGCCCGATGCACTTGTCGAACGCTTGGGACGAGAACCAGCCACCGGAGTACCGCAAAACGGCTTGGCTGGTGTCTGGGTCGGCTACCGCGCACGCACCGGCCAGCGTTGCGCAACCCACCAACGCGGCCAAGGTGAGCACGGCCCTACGGGTATTCATTTGTTTTTGTTCCCTTCGAATTAGACGGTGGCTAGTGCCGCGTCGGTGGTGAGCGCTTCAGCGGTCGCGATCACGTCATTGATCACGGCGGTGTCGATGTTTGGCTGTTCTGTGTCGTCGGCGCCCCGGGCGACCATCAATGCGGTCGCGAGCGCTTCGCCCCACGTGTGCCTACCCGCTGCTGCGCAGTCTGCGCACATACACAAAGGAGCTTTATCTTGGACTGATTGTGCGGCGACGAGGACGTTCATGGCGCCGGTGGTGAAGTTGTAGCCGTGGTGGACCAGCCGGGACGCAAGCGCGCCGACAACCTGCGCATTGCAGCCCGATTCGTAGATCAGGCGCAGGGGCACACCCATGCACCCCAGGGCGTAACCGACGATGCAGCTGGGTTTGAGTTCGGAGGTGCCGTAAACGTCGGTGACGTAAATGCATCTGCCCGCGGGGTAGATGTAGCTCTCGCCGCGGGCGGCGACGGCTTGGCGCAGTCCGTTCAGGGCATCGCGCTCAGTGAATGTGATCACTGTGTCTCCTCTGTGTCATTTCCTTGGTGAATCGTGCCCGGTATTTTTCGGCGGCGGCCCACAGGGGGTCGGTCGGGTCGAATCGGTGCCACGTGCCCCAACAGTCAGGGCAGGCGTAGAACAGTGACCCGTCGTAGACGCCACGGATCTCAATGGCGAGCCCGCGGGCGTATCGCGTACCGACACCGGGATGCTGGAATCGTTCGGGGACTGGTTCACCGAGGAGGTCCGCACCGCAATGCGGGCAAACCTCCTCGGTGGGTGAATCAGGCATCGACGGTTTGACGTGCACCGTTGCGTGACGGACTGGGCGCTGGCACCAGCGTCGCGTTCAACAGTCCCGGTTGGGTCACGCGCATACCAGCGGCGCCGCCGGTGACAAGGTTCTGCACGACCCTGTCCAGGGTGGGCAGTGGCGGTGGTTCAGTGGCGTCTTGGTGCAACTTCAGCTGCGGGTGCAAACTGCGGGCCGCGCCCACCAGGTCTTCGGTTGTTAAGACGTAGTCGGTGCGCCCGTTGCTGCGGTGGATCGCGAACGACCGGGCCCGGTCGGCGGTGGCGCGGATGAACGCGGGCAGGAAACCGTCCATTTCGGCGTGCACCGAATCGAAGTCAACGTCGGCGGCGAGTTTCCCGGGGGCGACGACCACGCGAATGAGTTGCTCCGTCGCGGGCCGGTCAAGTCCCGCGATCTCCAACACGTAATCGAGGCGACCTGGCCGCAGCATCCCCGGTGGGACTTTACTGATGTGATTAGTTGACAACGCGACGATAACCTCACCGTGTTTCGACGTGATCCCATCGAACGCGTCGAGCATCCGCGATACAGCTTTAGCGTTGCTGGTGGTGGTATCGGTATCGACGTCTTCGACCCACACCACAGCGGGTGCGTAAAGCCGGGCGGTGGTCAGGACATCTTCGACGCGGTCACGACCCGGCCTGGCCATGATGAACGTCCACCCAGCGCGGACAGCGACCTGCGCGGTCATCATCCCGATGCTGGTTTTACCGGTCCCGTACGGTCCGTAAAGCAGCACCGCGCGCTTCAGTGGGATGCCTTCGTTGCGGAACGACTGCGGGTGGCGCAACGGTGAGAACAACGCCGCATCCAGGGACGCTTGGACACCGGACGCGAACACGATCTGCGTCGGGTCGAACTGGTCGAGGTCTTCGATGAACGTCAACTCGTCAGCACCAGCAACAGCCTGACCACGGTAGATGGACGCGTTCGCGAGTTGCTCCGCGACGTCAGCGAAGAACTCCTCGACCTCTTTAGCGTATTTGCGCTTCGCTCGAATGTGGATCTCGAAGATCATGCCGTAGTCGTCGTGCTCGGTGGCGCCGAGATACACTTCGCCGCCGTCGATGACGGGGATCTGGATGAGACCCCACGGTGCCTGCACGGTTCGCCCACCGGGACCGGTCGGGACCTCCAGCACCTGCGGTGGGTTGTTCCCGAACATGGTTTGGATGGCTTTGCCCATGACCAGGCCGTACCGGGTTTTCAGGACGATCGCGGTGGCCACGGCACCGTCGTGGGGCCGGTAGTTGTATTGCTTACGGAACTCGGAAACGGTGTCCTGTTCGCGGCGTTTCGCCTCCAAGATCCGCATAAGTTCGGTGTACGTGCACCCCCTCGGTACGGTGATCAGCTTCTTGTCGTCTTTACGGAACTCGATTTCATCTCCGGTGATCAGATCGGAGTCCACTGCACTTATGGTCCTTTTTGACACGGGTATCTTTCCTTCAGATATGTGGGGTGGGCGCGGATCAAGCGGTTGGGGTGTCGCCGGTGCCGTTGCCGGTAGGGGTCTCACCGGGGATGGTCGCGGCGGCCTTCTCGGCGGCACGCAATGCCGCACCCCAGGTTGCGTCACAGTTCGGGGGGGGATCATCGAACCGCAACACCTGGTCTTGGACGATTTGTGCGGACCGGAGAACAAACGCCGCATCGGTGGTGATGATGTAACCGACCTGCGCGAGCCGGCCCGCCAACGCCACCACTTTGATGGCATCGCATCCAGCGCCGGCTATCAACGGCAACGGGACACCCAGGTGGTGTAGGGCGTAACCCACGATGCACTGCGGCTGGAGTTGACCGTCAACACGCCACGCGTACACACACGTGCCCGTGGGGCCGCCAGCCGGGGGCTTGTAAACGTAGTCCGGTCCCTTCTCGGCGACCACGGCACGCAAAGCTCGTAGCGCGTCGTCGACAGTGATGGTCAGGACAGCTTCGGTGGGCGAAGTCATCTTTGATGCGTTCCTATCTCTTCGTGGTTGATTTCACTCGGCGATCAGGTAATAGCCCAGTGAGTTGTCCAGCTTCGAGCAGCCAGCGCGGTAATGACCCCAACCGACTCTCGCAGCCATGTGATGTTCGTGTTCAGCACCGCAATGAGGGCAGTCAACTACCGCAACCACCCAATGCAATGGCACAGGCGGTGGGTACAACTGTTCGGCGATTTCCCCGCTGGCAGTGACCCGCCGGTAAGGATCTATCCAACACGGCACAATCGGATAGCTGTCACCCATATAGAAACGCGGTTGGTCGTCCATCGTGCTGCCTCGTTGATGGTTCCTACTTTTCTGCGAACGAAATCACGTCAGCTGGGACGCTGCGTTTCGCTTGGCTCGTGACCATGAGCTGAGTTCGCACTGTTCGAAGGATCTCCCTGGCCTGCGCGGCAATCGCATCACCTTGACCCGGCTGAATTGCACCACTCTGGAGATCAATCATGGTGGTCCATAGGACTTCCTTCAGATTGACGGCAGTCAATTCTTTATTGTTAGCTGCCATAGTTCCCTCCTTCGCTGTTGAGCTGAACGTGTGTAGTAGCCCCGTGCTTTACGGCGCTCGTAGCCGCTGGCCCTTGAACGGATTTCCCGCTCCAAGTCCAGAAGTAGTAGGTACGCTTCGGCGTATTCGCCGTATTCTTCGGCACGTGACTTCCGGTCGTAGTCCGCCTTGTAAGCCCGGTACTCAGGTCGCCGGCAGTATTCGACATGCCCACTCATATTCTTTTGCCGGCGCTCGCGTTCTTTAACAGGGTCACGGGTGCGCTGGTAATACGCCGCTTTCTGCGCGCGTAGCTCGGTGGCCTTCTCCACGCGGCGCCGAGCATCGTAGATACGTTTCGCGTTCTTTTTTTGATCCAGCGGGACACGGCGCGCCATTCCGGAGCAGGCACGGTCGCAGTAAAGTGGCTTGCCTTCGCGGACTGCCCGCCTGACACTGCTTTGTGATTGCCGCACCACGTCGCCACAAAATGAACAGAAGGCGATCATGACGCGCCCGCTAGCGTGGGCCATTTAACGACAGCGAGAGCCGCACCGTGATGAGATCGAACAGGAACCGGCCACTGAAGGCGTTGCGCCGCAACGTGCGCAAGAGCAAGCGCGTCGCACTCGTTGTGGCGTAATTCACTGGAAGTGCACGGCAAACCAGGCCACATTTGGTGCATGGCGGCAACAACGTGACGTTTTTCGACAGGTTTTTTCGACGAACCACCGGACCCGGTGGCCCATTTTTTTAGGGTACTCGGGGCGATCGTGGCGATGGGGATATCAAGGTGATGGAGGATACCAATGATTCGATACCAGACCGCGGCGCGTTCCAACGGGTTCCCGCCGAATGAATCGTAGGATGGCGCTTCGATGATCGCTAATTGGCCACCGTCAACGGGGATCACCGTTTTCACACCAGCGGCTACCGCTTCAATTCGGCGGTGCTGGCCGATGAACGAATCATCAGTTAGGGCGGTGGAGATAACGAACGTCCGGGCCCGGACAGTGGCCCCGACTCGTTCAATTATCGCCACACCAGTTCTAGCGAGAGCCGAATCGATCCCAATAACGTAGGGTCGGTCCGAGTCAATTCGCAGCAGCTCGCTATTCATTTGTCTGGTACCCATCGCAGCACTGCGGATCGTAATCCCGGTCCCCGCATTTCGGCGAGACCCCGAAGACATTGAACCAGTGCGAACGACAAATCGACATCGGTGGCGCTGCCTGGAAGCGTAACAGACGCGTTTCGGGCCGTTCCATCGGCCTCGATCAGACCGACGTTCACTTCGATGGTCGGTTCTTCGTCTTCGTCGTCAGCGGTCGCCAGAAACGGCGGAATGATGCTGGTGCTAACTCCGGTCATCTGATGTCCTTCCGCCCCGTTTCGGTTAGCGCTGCCTTTGAATGATTCATGTTTTTTAGTCGAGCCCAGTGGGCTGGCGCGTTTCTTAGAACGTCACCGGTTTTCGAGTTGACGCACAGCTGGCCTTTAATTGCGTGGCAATAGTCGCAAGGTTCGGATTGGGCCAACGCTTCCGCCCGGAGTTGTTCGAATAATAAATCTTTCACGTGGCCTCCTTCCTTTTTTGCGCGCACGCGTTCTGGTGGTTACTGATCAACTCCAGTTTCGTAAACAACCACGGACTCAGGTTGAGTTGATCTTCCGTAGGCAACCCCCGGAGCGAAGCGGAGGGGGGCGGCAGGCGACTACCGGAGCGAAGCGGAGGTAGGAGGGGTTTACGTAGTTGGTAAGGGTGGACACCAGTGTCTACCTTTGAGATCTTGTAAAGGGGGTCACCAGTGTCCACCTTTGGCCTCCTGCGCGGACGCTCAAAGGGGGTCACCAGTGTCTACCTTTGAGTCCCGGAACACGGGCACCTCGAATATGGTCCGGTGGCCCTTGTTGGCGAACACGAACTTTCCCTTCTTGTCAACTCCGGCGGGCACGCGAACCTCGTAACCACAGGCCGCGAGTTGCGTCAGAACCCGCGTGAGGTGACGGTGGTCGAGTCCCGTCCTGCGGATTAGCGCATCCCTCCCAGGACTGCATCGGCGGGTTGTCCCGTCAGCGAACTCGGCGATGACCACAAGTAGTAAACGTTCCGCCGGTGTCAGCTCGGCGGGCGCGTGGTCGAGCACTTCGATAACCAGCCGAACGCTCACCGTTAACGCGCCGCCCCCTCGCCGATGTCATACGGTCCATGCGAGCAATTCACTGGGTGTGGCGTTGTCGTCAACCATCCCGGCTAGCACGAGTATCAATGCGGTCCGCCAATACGGATGGTCATCGGTAGCGGTGCGCGCACTAGCGATGGCAGCGGTAATTTCGGTCGCGTTGCCTTCCCGGACCGCGCCGACTAAACGCAGCGCGGCCGGGAGGACAGCATCACCAACGGGGTGGCCCGTCAAGGTCGACGGCGGACTCCGACCGGAGTTTGCAGCGTCCACTTCAGTCCTCGTCGTCGTCGACGCTGAAAAGGTTCGGTTCGCCAGTGGGCTTCGATGGGCCCTCTTTCACGTCCATTTCCAGTACCGACATTGTGGCTTCCCGACGAAGTTCACCGTCTTTCATTCGTTTCACACCGCGACCGGTGCACACGACTTTGATGAGCAGTGTCATCACGTCGTCGATGTTCGGTGGTTCAGCGATTTCATCGAGCCCGACACCAACGACTTTCAGGCGGGCGGTGGCGAAACCGTCGAGGGGTTCCTGCTGCTCCATGATGGACAGTGAATTCGCTGGCATGGTGTTCTCCTCAGTTGTTGGGGACAAGCGATGAGGCGTCGTCTGGGACTTCAGCGGTGAGCGGTTTCTTGAATGCGTCTCGGAGGTCGTCCAGGGCGCACATGAACAAGCTCATTGTGACCAAGCTGACTAGCGCGTCGGTGTAGTTCTCGGCGCGTAACGCTTTAGCGGTCCTGGTTGCTTCCTTCGCCACCAAATCGAGTGCTGAAGCGAAACGGGCACGCTCCTCGAAGTCCAGGTTAATATCTGTAATGCTCATTTGATCGCATCCTTGCGCTGGTCGGTGGTGAAAGCAGCCGACTGCCCGGAAGCGGCTGCAAAGACATAGGAGTTCATTGAGCCAACAGCTGATCGGGTGCCGTGGTCGGTGGCGGCGTAAGTCATTGTGCTGTCGGCGCGGATACCCATCTTGGCTGCGGTTTCGATGGCGTCCTGGTTCGCACCCAAATAAACGATGTTCCAGCCGTAATCCTTTTCTTGACGCTGCACCATCGTTTTGATCTGAGGCCACGTGAATTCGCTGGACGCGTTTTCGACACCATCGGTCATGACCGCGAGGACCACCACACCGGGACGGTCGTCTTCGGGTAGCGCCGCTAGTTCCTCACCGAATTCGAGGATGGAACGGCCCATCGCGTCAAGTAGTGGCGTACCACCCCGCGGACTTAGGTGAAACGCCGCCATCCCAGCGGGGTCCATCGATGGGCACACCGTGTCGTACCGGGTTTCGGATTGGTACCAGTCGAACTGCGCGATCCGGATGGTGCGTTTACCAGTGCTCTTGGCTTGGTCGGCGATGAATCCGTTGATCGCTTCTTCGGCTGATGTGCGGATCAAATCCATCGACCCGCTGCGGTCGATGACGAGCATCACCGCGCAATAGTCAGGGTTAGTCACGTGTTTCTCCCTCGGCGGGGCGTCGGGTATTCATTCGTAAGTAGCATTCCGGGCGAATCTGGCGCCGGTTTACCGAGCAGGTTCGGTTTCATGTGAACCTTGCAACCGGCCTCATGGGCCTGGTCGTGGATCCGTGCGACCCAGTCGAACGGTGGCGAGAACGCAGGCACCGTGCCTTTCCCTGGCTGGTGGGTTTCGCTTTGCGCACCGATGACGACCCAATCGAACATGGAAAGGTCGGTGAACTCCAGGGGCTCGCGCAACGGTTCGAGGGACAGCCATTTGACTGCTGCGTCGATGTCTCGGAACGCGTCCTCGGCAATACGCACGCGTTTTTGTTCGTCGACTGAGGTGCCGACCCACGCGCCGGGTGGCATGTCCAAGCCGCTGTAGCGAGTCGGAAATTTCGTGAGCAGCAGGTAGTCCCACTCCGGGCTGGCGAGCATCGACGCGTGCACCTGAGTGATCCACTCGTCGGGTACCCACCGGCCGTAGAGGTCAGCCATCGAGCACACGAACACTCGCCGGTACTCAGGGTCGTCGCGGTGAGCGGCGGGGATGGTGGTGTGCGCGGGCGCGTCGAGGCGTTCGTGATGAAATAGCGGGGTGAACCCAGCTGGGTAGCGGTCCTTCAGTCGGTCGCTCACTGCTCCTTCGCGGGCGTAGCAGTACTCGCAACCGTGAAGACACCCGGTGACTGGGTTCCACGACCACGCAGCCCAAGAGATCCCGTCACCTTTAGTCGGATTGAATGTTGCTTTCCCTTTCGGCTGGGGGTAGGGGACGTCGATGCCGTCGTGGGTTTTCAGTGTGAGCATGACGGGCCCGGGCTTTTCGGTTGGTTTATCTTCCCGTAGGGCCGCGATTCGCTTTTTCCGTTGTTTGTCCGCGGCATCGAGCGCGACGTCGCCAGCGAGGACCTTCTTGTAGAGGTCGGGCGCATCACGTTTCACCGCCTTAGCTTGCTGCACACCACGCCCGGATCCGCCGGAGATCTTCGCGGCCTTCTCCCGAGACTTCCGCGCAATGGCTTGTTCCGTAGTAGACCGACTTTGTGGCAGATCTGCCACAAAGTCATTGAACGGCCGCAAGTCGCTACGGCGGCCTTGTGTTTCCTTCGCCGCCTTGGCGTAGAACTGTTCGTATTCCAGTCCGATGGCGTTGCGTTGACTCGGGTTGAGGTGTCGGCGGGCAATGTTTTTCGACACGATCAGATCGAGAATCTGCTGCTCGGTGCAGGAGGCCGGTAACGTCTCGAACACCGGGTCGACGGTCGCCTCCAGGCACGCTCGGTACCGGTTCCGGCCGTCGATCAGCGTCTTCTTGTCCGCCGATAGCGTGATGGGGTCGTTGAGGCCGTTTAGCTTGATGTCAGCTACCAGTCGGTCGAACTCTTCGCCCTCCACGAGGGGGAACACGTCAGCAAAGGGATGCACCCGGTAGGGCCCGTACTGCTGCACGATCAGTTCTCCTTTCCGTGAAGTTCGCAGTGGCATGGATGGCATACGGCGATTATGTTCTGGGGGACGTCGAATTCACCCCATGGCGGGTAGCGCAGGTGATGTGGTTCGGTTGGTCGCCGCGTTTTGCAGCGCTCGCACCGTCCGCCGGCGCGTTTGAATACTTCAGCCCTGATCTCCAGAAACCGGGGATGGTTAAGGTATTCACGGTAAGTTCGATATGGTTCATACGGCGTCTGGGTGACCATCACGCCAATCCCATCTCCCGGAGTTCTTGGCGTGTGTAAAACAGGGTCTGTTTCGTTGCCTCGAACGCCTCTCGGTCAGTGCGATACCAGCTCATCGCCACGGTGCGTCCCACGGTATTGAAAGCGGTGCGGACAACGCTCTCAGTTTTGCTGCGCCATTTACACGGTTGACTAATCAGGTACGCCCACTGGGCGTCGTCCCGTTCGATCGCCGTTAAGAGCAAGTCCCGGTACGGTGGTAGCGCACGCTCTTCACGCTCAACAAGTGCGAACCATTCGTCACGCTCAGGCCGTTTTGTGCGCTTCAACCCAACAGGATTGCATCCCATCGACGATAGGCTCCGGGACGCCCACGCGCGATCTTTGAGTTCCTGGGCGAAGGTCGGGCGCATGGCCCACTCGGTAATGGCGTTCGGGTCGTTGAGGACGAGAACAGCGTCACGTTTACTGACGAATGACGAGTCAACATCCCACCCGCTGGCATTCCGTACCGCTAGCTCAATGAGCGAACCGCTCACAGTTTCCGCCGTCCACAGGCCGACGTCCTGGCGTGTGTAGCCCAGTTCGGGGAGCTGCTCATCAAGTTTGGCCAGCAATCGGTCATGCGTCGCCCGCTGAATCTCGGACATGGTTATACGCGCTGGGATTAAAAGGTTCTTAGCATGACTCGCGAGGATCCCCGGTGAGCATCCCGTCGTCCAAGTTGTGTCGTCGGCCGCGACCCCGTCCCCGGCTGTCTGATCGAACCAGACAGCTCGGCTGATGACGTCCCCGTATTTTTTGTTCAGCCCGGCTACCGCACCGACCTCTTGTCCTACGACGTTGCGCATCAGCGCGTGTTTCGCCACGGTTCGCCAGCTGCGACCGACGTCTAGTCGCTTAGTCATCTCCGGGGCCGCCGAGTTCGGCGAGAGTGTGAATGAGGTCGCCGTCGTCTTTGTGGTTTTGGAGGAAATCGTTGATCGTGGTGACTTCACTGCCGGTGAGCTGGTCGAAACTTGTGACAGGCGTCGCGGGGGGCATCTTGAGGATTCGACTGACAATGCGCAGCCGCATTGCCCGGTCGGATCCGTTGACCCCACCGTCGCGCAGCAACGCGAATAGGCGGTTCCGCTGGGTTTTCTCGGCTGGTCCGCTGTCGCCGGACACGGTCTCGTCGACCACGCACGCGTTAACGGCCGGTTCGGATGTTGGAGGCTCTGCCGCGAGGGCGGCTTTGACGCGCTCACCGGCGGTGGCGATGCGTTCCAGCAACTGCCCATCATTGGGTCGTAGTCCGCGAGCGAGTTTCCAGATCTCGCCGAGCGCGGGCCGGTCCTGACGGTTCTCGGCGTTGACGATCATTGTGTCCCAGTCGGGGTCTTGGTCCTGTTGTCGCTGCGGGGAATCAATGACCATCGGGTTCCTCGGGTTTTCGAGGTGCCCCATCTCCTCGTCGGTGTAAATGCCGCCCAAATCTTGCGGAAATAAACGGCGACGGGCGGCTGATTCCGCGCACTTCGCCAACTGCCCCGCTGCTTTTGTTTTCCAAATATGATTCGGTTCGCCGTCGAATTTCGTTTGGACGTATTCGCGGTAGTGCGCGATGCCTTGGACGGGATTAGCGTGGTCTTTGCGCATCACGGTGAAGCGGGCGGCTACTGGTGGGTTGTCGTTGTCGGTCCACACGTCGCGCCACACGCCATCGGGCCCACACCATTCCGCTGCGGGGTTTCCTTCGCCGGCGTACCGGTTGTCCCGTTCGCAGAACACCCGGAACCCGTCAACCCCGGTTTGGATGGTCCACTTTTTCCCGGTCGGTGAGTCCCGGTCCTTACGTGCGATCAGATAGATCTGTCGGGCGAAGGGGTCCAAGCCGACGCGTTGGCACACGTGGAGGAAAACTTGCTGGTCGCCGGGTGGTGCGTCAGCGATCCCGATTTGGTCGAGCGCGGCGCGTTGTGCTGGTGTCCAGTCGATTTGGTCCCCGCGGAGCGCCAACGTGCCACTTTGGCCGGTTTGGGTGGCCACTTCGGTACCGGTCATGCGACACACCCGTTCGAGTTCGGTAAGGCGACCTTTTCGAAAAACCGCTGCTTGATGGGAACTCGCTTTCTTCCTGTCATGCCGACTCCCATCCGCGGACGATCCGAATGTGGCGGTGTGTACCGCGTTTTACGTAGGCTTCCCAAATGTCGGGGTGGTCGTATTCCAGCGCGGGCATCACCCTTGGGGGGTTCTGCTGGGTTTTCAGTGTCATCACCGGCCGGTCACCGACTAGTAGGGCCTCGGCGTCCCCGGCCATCACTTTCAGTGCCTGGTCGATTTCCTTTTTCCGTTTCGTGGCTTCGGCTTCGAGTTTCAGCACTTCGGCGCGTTCGGCGAGCAGTGTGCGTAAATGCGCCGGCCATTCCGCTGTTTTCGTGGTGCCTGGTTGTTCTGTGGGCCACCGCAACGCGATCTCTTCGTCAGTGATCGTGTCCAGGTCGATTGGTGGTGGTTGGTCACCGACAACGTGCGTTTCCCACCACAGCGACACACGTTTGCGCATCCGGTCGATCAGGGCGTCGTCACGTTCCAGCGGCCCACGAATTTGCGGTTCTTGGTCGATGGCGTACGCGCAAAGCCATAGGTGCGTGCGGCCGGTGACCATCAGCTGCCATTGGCCTTGGACGTAAGCATTCCGCGCGATCCCACCGTCACGCCATTCTTTACCGACTTTCGCGAAAGCGCCTAAGGTTTTCACCTCAAGGCAGCCGCCGTCGTCGGTGAGCCGATCGGGGGTGGCCCGTAGGATTGGGGTTTCCCGGTTGGCGACGAGGCCGCATCGCCGGACTCCGACTTTGGTTTCTTCCGCGAAGTAATCCACTACGTGGCCCTCAAGCCAATTGCCGCGTCGCATCGCTTCGGTTTGTTCCTGATGTTGTGCCCTACCCGTTTTGTCCAGCCAAAGTTCGTACTCGGTTCCGTAGGCTGATACTCCCATCAGCAGTGGGACGTCGCTGCCACCGATTCCTTTGCGGCGTTCGTCGAGCCACTGGTCGCGTGGTGCGTCAGCGGGTAGAACGAGTTGACCATCGGGCATGGCCCACGGATTAACGGGTTTGACTTTGGGTGTGGTCATTGTGGTGCGCCCACGATCATGTTGAGGCTGGTGGCGACGATGTCGAGGAGCGCACACACGTTGTCAGTGAATTCTTCGTCGTTGGCGATGGATTCGTATAGTGCGGCGCATGCTGGTTCGTCGAGGGCGGCCCTCGCGGCAATGAACCGACCTGCCCACCGCAGCGGCGGTGGTACGTCGTCAGCGAAAAGCGTGGTGTCACCGGACGGGTCGACCCACATGGGTAGGACCATTGCGTCTTGCTGTGGTTTGGCGTCTTGGTGGATCAGGAGGGTGTCAGCTAAGCCGAGCAGGAACAGCTGGATGCCTTCGCCGCCTTCGTAGTTGTCGTGCAGCTCTTGAACGGCTTCACCAGCTCGGGACCAGTCTTTGACTCTCGCGTAGGCCAGTGCTTTCGCGCCGGTCCGTATCGCGGCGTCGCGTTGTTCGGAGTTCATGCTGAGAACACCTCCGCGGCGTGCACCGCTGCTGCGCGTAGCTCCGTCCAGATCCGGTGGACAACACCAGCGGTGCGGTGGTGGCGGCCACGGCACCGCGTACCAGCTCGGAGGGTTCCGTGGCCTTCCCGGGTGAGGATTTCGTTGACGGCCATCAGGCCGCGTTTAGGTACCCGCCGTTTGATGGTGATAGGTCTTTTGATGGCTTTCATGCGGCGTTACCCCATTCCGGCAAACGGTTAGTCTGGCGCCGTTTGTTGTGTAGATTGACGAGGATTTCGGCCATGGCGTCGGAGATGAGGCCACCTCGAATGTCTCTGAGCTGTTTGGCTTTGCCGATCAGGTTCAGTGGGCCGCCTTCGAGTTTCCCGAGTTCGGTGATGAGCTTCGGGTGGTCCAGGTGCGGGTGTTTGCGCAGCAGCGCACCTAACCCGGATACGATTTCAGCGCGGAGACCATTCGATTCGTGTCCCCACGCGTGGGTCGCGACCCGAAGTAGTGCATCGCACGTTTCAATGTCTTTACCGGGGGGTTTGTTGTAAACCTTCTCCAACGCACCGACCGCATAGAATGAGCCTTGGGCTTGTGCTTTGCGGATGGTCCAGCCGTGTGATTGGAGTAGCTCGTTCAGTGTGCAGGCAACGGGATCACCTTCAACGATACGAACCCGGAATTTATCCAAAACTTGGATTTGGCGTGTGTTGTTGAGTCGGCGCCACATCGCTGCTTCGTCAGCGCGGGACAACCCTTTCCAGAGCACGCATCGCACGGGGATGGTGTCTTTGCCGATGACGCGCATCGCTGCGATACGGTGCTGGCCGTCAACGATGTGCTGCGTACCGTCGGGGCGTTCGCTAACGGTGATCACGTTCAGTGAGTCGACTTCGAAGTCGGCTGCGATTTGCGCGACCCGAACCCCATCGAGGGGGCGTTGCACAGTGTGGTCGACGGTGAGCAACGCCGGCTCGATTTCCATCACGACGGACGTTGCCGCGGGGTTTTTTGACACGGGTCGTCTCGCTTCGAGTTCCATAGCTGAAGACGGCGGTGCCTTAGCCTTGGTCGTTGGGGCGGTCATCCGCTACGCTCCTTGAGCAGTAGTTGCAGTTGTCGGATTGCTTTGGCTCGCCGGGACAGGTCGCTCCTCCACTGGGCGGCCTGTTTTGGTGTCAGGGCCGGATCAAGACCCTCAGCGCTGGCTAAAACCATCGCTAGACCATCGAGTGAGTCGGCGAGAACTCGCAACGTGGTTTCTTGGACATAGCGATAGCGGGCTTCGCGCCGGGTGATAGGCGCGACTGGATCGTCGAATGGACCACCTGGGCGACCCAACTCCCTAGCGTTGGCGCCTTCTTTGACGCGGGTAACGAAAATGTTTTGCTCGGCCGGTGAAAGTAATGCGACACGGGCCGCGGTGGTGAGTTGCACGCTTTCGTTCGCGGTGAGTTCTTTCAACGCCGGGATACCGGATCGGACTACCCTTTTGGCGCGGTCCAGGGACCCGATACTGACCCCGAGGAGTCGTTCAGCTTGTTTACGGGTGGGCGGTAGATGTACCCGGTCTGATATTGAGATCGAGGTGCGGCCTTTGGGGCGGTCGGCGAGTTCAGCGGCGATCATCGCCCGGTGCGAGTGGGTGAGTTTGCGGCGGTGCAGGTTCGCGCCGATCGAGAACAGCCACGGGTCACCGCGGTGGACCACGAACCGTGGGTCGGTTCCGGTTTCCTGGCAGGCCCGCCACCGGCTACGACCGTCGAGTAGCGCACCGGATGGGGTCCGCGCTATCGGTGTCGTCAACCCGTTTTTGCGGATGTCCGCGACCAGGCTGGCGTAGTCCTGGTCACTCATCAGCGGGAACAGCTCAGCCGCGGGGTGTACCGGCAGGGCCGTCCCGGCCCACGCTGGGGGCAATGTCGTGGTCATGCGGCCCGCCACACGAGGTAGGCCAGGGAACCGACCGCGAGGACCGTGCCGACACCGATCAGTAGGCACGCGGCGAGGACGGTGACCGCGTTGAGTACCAGTGCCAAAGCGACACCCAGCGCGGCACCCACGCCGATGGTCGCGACCACCAGGGCAACAGCTGACGCGAACGCGTGCTGGTTGACGTGGTCATCTAGCACTAGTTCTTCTAAGGAGCGGATCTCGTCGATCCATGCGGCGAAACTGGGGTCGTCGTCGGGTGGGATGTGTGCGCGCATCACGCACCACCTGTTGCGGCGACCGCCCGAAGGTGCGCTGCGGTGGTAGTCCAGATCACTGCTTCGTCGAGTGGTCGCGCGGCGAGGGACTGCAAGAACGCGACGCGGGCCCCGTACTGGACGATGGTTTTCACGGTGACCGTGAGCCCATCAGTCGTCCCCGAAACCGTGAGGCGAGTAACTCCAGCGACGTCATCCAGGTCGGTCACTTCGATGGTCGAGTCAGCCAGCGCGTCGGCGGCGTCCGCGATGGTGGTCAGCGCTTGGAAACCGCCGGGAATACCAGAGGTCAGCTCGGCTTCTAGGTCGTCGGCGTATTCGAGGTAGTCGATGGGGATGTTGGGATGGCGCGTTAACCAGTCCGCCAAGGCGGTGATGGCGGTGCGGAAGCTGGTCGCGGTGGTGGTGGGCATCGCGGTCTACCCGGCTAGCGCTTTGATGGCGTGGGGCCGGTCACCGCCGTTGCGTCTGGCTTTCGCGCGTTGTTCGCGGACTTTGGCTGCTTCGGCGCGTTGCCGGGCGAGGTAGTCGTTGATCTCTTCGGGTTCGATCCATGACTTACCGCCGTGCCTGATCGCCGCGAGCCTGCCGTCAACGATCATGCGGTAGATCGAGTTCTCTGACAGTGCGAGAGCCTTCGCGGCCATAGGCACGGTCATCAGCCCAGCTAGGGGGTTGTATGTGGTGGCGTCGTCCATGACGCGATAGCCCTCCCTCATCTAGGGCGCTACCAGGCACTAGTGGGTGAGGGGTTCGATCCCGGAGGGGCCACCGCGCGTGCGCGTGCTGGTGTGGTGACTACTCCGGGTTGATCCTTGGTTAACGCTCCGTGTCTGGTAGCGACAGGAAGAGGATCACGGCACGACACGCCGTGTGTCAAGTTTCGACAAAAAGTCGGTTAATTGTGCTACAAGCTGACACGCGCTGAGAGTGTGTGAGACTGTGTGGTGGACAGCGCGAGAGGACGGCAGGCATGGCCGTAGAGCAGCTACAGGAGCTGAAGGACAGGTACGCTCCCGGCGAGAGCGTCGCGGAGCTGTGCCGCAAAGCCGGTGTGCCATACAACCGGGTGGCCTACTACCTGCGGCCCGACTTCCAGCTACGTAAGCCGCCCACGTGGACCCGGATGACCGAAATCGCAAAGGTCTTCGGGTGCGACAAGAACGAGGTCAAGCGAGCCTTTGACGCCGCCATGGCAGCCGTGGACCCCGGGTACTTCGGGGATAGCGGCGACGACCTACCGGCCGATGGTGAAGATAGGCTGATCACGGCCTGGCGGAACCTCAGCAAGGATGACCAAGCCCGGGTAGTTGTGATCGCCGAGGCCCTAGGCGAGATAAGCGGCAGATAGCAGCCCCCCCCCCAACCGAGTAACGCGCCAGGTTAAAGTCCGCGTTAAGATCCGCAGTGGCGCAGGACGCCATGCGGAATCAGGGTGGGGGTGTGCAGTGGAGCCGGTAGACAGACCCACCGTGCTGCTGGAACTCGACCCCGACATCACCGCTGGCCTGAAACAGGCCCTGCTGCGCAAAGTGGGGGGCACCGACGTCAACGGCATAGTGATCGTCGCTGAAACCGACACCGCGGTCGCTGTCCTCACCGCCGACTGGGTATCACCCGAAGTTCAGGCGTACATGATCAAAGTCGCCTACGGTGTCGTGGTGGACGGCAAGACGACCTAACAGCTGCTGCCGTTGTGGTCGTGCTGCTGGTCGGCTTCACTTGCGATCCGCGCCGCGACATCCTTAGGGATGATCAGACACCGGAAACCCCAGGCAACACGAACACCCACCCGATCTCCATCGTGATATTGCGGTGCGGATCCGTGAGGGACAGCGCCATCACCATCGGGTGACGCACCGAATCCAGGGAGACTCTGGACGGCCTGGAGGGGCGCGCCACGACCCATGGCCATCGCTGCCATCGCCACCAGGATCCTACGGAGATGATCGGGCATCTCGGGGGAATCCCACATTTCGAGCAGCTCCGCCTTCAACTGCTCCCGCGAGGAGTCGTCGGCGACCAACACCGGCTTAGGCTCGGACTGCGGGGCATACCCCACCATCGTCAGCGCTTCGTTGACGTCGATCCCACAGGCTCTGGCTACCGCAACAACCTTGGGCATCTGCGGCTGCTTGGGAGGGTGAGGTCCCTCCCAATGCGCGATCGTTTGCGCCGACACGCCGGAAAGCTCGGACAGATTGGCTCGCGTCAAGCCCCTAAGTCTGCGGCAACGCCGCACTTCCCGACCTAAATCCCGCATCGTCACCAGGCGAGTGTCGCACACCTTCGGGGCTCAGTGGGGTGATGGTCATCGGATGTAATTGCGATGGTTCTAAATTAGTTCTAATCTTGATCCTTCGCTGGTCACGAGGGGCGTTCGAGACCCAGCGAAATGTCCGTTTTGCAACTCCCAGTTTTGGAGACGACACAGGGAACTCCAACGCGGGCCGACCTAGAACCACACCCCCCTTCACGGGGAAAGGGGCACCACCGGTGACACCACTGTTCGAGCTTGGCGACAGAACGCAACGCTCGCGCATCGAACTGGGCGACGGCGACGCTGACCACCCGTGCGTACTGCGACTACGGCGGGGAACGCCCATCACCGCCAGCGTCGTCCGCGAACTCAACGACCTACTCGCAGACGAAGACGACACGAGACCCAGCACCGACCCGGCGACGGAGGGCGCACACTGACCATGGCGACCAACGGCGTTCCAGAACAAGCCAGCCTCCTGATGTGGGTGGTGTACGCCCACGTCAGCCCATACCCGCGTAGCTACCAAGCCCGGCAAGTCCGGGTCACCCGCGACGGCCCAGTGGAAACCGGCGAACACGCTGTCGGTCCGCTCGACGTACTCCGTGGGTACCTCAGTGAGCACCAGGGCCTAACCCGGCTAGACCGGTCGCCCGACGATCACCCGAGCATCGTGGAAACCTGGCTATGAGCGGTCATCTAGGTCGGTTTGGCTTGGTTCGTAGTCCACCTCGGTAAGTACGTGCGCTACCGCTTCGGTGTGGGTTTCGCCCCAGGTCTCGCGGCGGTCCCGGTAGAGCCCGAGGAGTCTGATTAGTTCTTCGACGGGCATCGATACCCATCGGTCCGGTAGTGCGCTGGTGCAGCGCTTGCCTTGGGCGATGGCTTCTTTCACGTCGGGTGCGCCGAGGCTGGATAGGTCAAGGAGTTCCCGGAACCGGGCGCGTTCCTCGGCGGCGATCACGCGGGGCGGCAGGTTGGCTTCGGTCACGGATTCACCCTACGAACGCCCTCGAATCGCCGGGTCGTCAGGCGGGTGCTCGTTTTCCCAGACTGTCGGGTCTCCGCCCAGCGCTACCCAGACCCGCTTCTGATCTTCACGGGAACGCGCACCTCTGAGTCCAGACATCCAGCGTTGCTCCGCCGGGACGAGCCGCAGCGGCTCGGGATTGATCACAAGTCGCCGAACAGCTTGATCATCGTCCATGTCAGGGATCATCCTAGGTTCGCTTGTGAATCACTAGGCCCGAACGCATGATTGACTACAGCGGCTAGGCGTCCTGCTCCAGCGTGGCGCACATAACCCATCGTGGTCTCGATGTTGCGGTGCCCGAGGATCTCCATGATCTCAAACGGATTGGCGCCTGCCTCGGCCAGGATGGTGGCGCAACCGTGGCGCAAGTCATGCCAGGTGGGTTTTTCGCCGTCGATCGCAGCCAGTTTCAGTGCGCGATCCCACTCGTCACGGATCCTGGTCGGGCGTAGGTGCTGACCAGTGCGCGGGTTGGCGAACACAGGGGCGAGTTTGCCTGCCACCGCCTGGTCGCGGACGTGGTGATCTAGCGCTGCGACAACACGAGGACTCAGCGGCACATTGCGGATGGTTTTGGATTTAGGGTAACGCCGCAAACGGCCATCAACGTCGATGATGTCGATGACTGTGACCTTGCTGTGGAGCAGGTTGAGGTTACACATCCGCAGTCCGCAGATCTCGCTGATGCGTAGTCCTGCGTCGTGGCTAAGTAGCGCTGCTGGCCACAGCCATCCGGGCAACGCGGCCAGCAGTAACATCAACTCCTCGTCGGTGAGGATCCGGGGCTGGTGCTCGTGCGGCTTCGGACCCTTGATCCCGAGGGTGGGGTCGTCGGGGCGGTAGCCAGCTTTGATCGCGGCGCGCATGGCGTGGCGCAGCACCGTCAGGCGCACGGTGCGGGTGCCGGTGCCTTTGCCGTCGTCACGCAGCTCGGCGAGGTAACCGCGGACCATGATCTCGGTGATCTCGTCGACGCGCTCAGTCGACCAACGTGCGGCCAGCGCCCGGGCGTGGCCCTGGTAGCCACACCGGGTGGACAGCTCGGCGTCGAGGACGCCGAGCTGCGCCCACCCGGTGACGTGCTCAGCGAAGCTGGGGATGCCTCGCCGCTGGCGGGCAACGTCGATCCCAGCGGTGGTGTAGCTGGAGTCCTCATCGCGTTCTTCTTGTTTCCACCACGCGTCGGCGTCGGACCAGCGGATGAACGTCTTGCTCCAGCGGCGCCCGGTGATCGCGTTGCGGGCAACGCCGCGATGGTTACCGGACGGCAAACTTTCTACCCAACCCATGATCTTGGAACCTCTCGCTACGTAGCGCACGCGCGGCGTTCCAGTGGGGAAACCTAGAGCGGTAGAGGTGGGCGTGTCCAGTCAGATGGTGATCTTCTGGGGCAAGTGGTTCCCCACGGCCTCGTTTGCGAGTTTCGTGCCGCGTCTTGAGTACGGCACTTGACCTGCTCAAACAGTCCATCCGAGACTAGCTACGACCACGACAACCGCGTTTAGGCTCCTTATAGCGGGCCGGGTGCGCTGACCTGGTGATTTACCGGTCCGAGGCTGTCACCTGCACCGTTGACTGTCAAGCAGCACCACATAGCGTCACCATGTGCCATGCGGGTGTCACGCAGCGTCCGACAGTGAGGCACCCGCCCCATGGTGTCCCCATTGCTGTTGTATGCTGGCGTCGCTCCGCAATGGAGTTGCTCATCGAGATGCGGCAGGGCAAGTCAGGCTGACCACTTAGGGTAAGAACTTGAGATAGCGCACTGGGCTGGGTGCGGGTGCGGGTGCTTGTTCCCTGTTCTTGAGGTCTCTGATGCCGTGCCGGCGAGTTCGTTCCGGTCCCCCCACCAAATCCAGCTGAAGTGATCAAGCAATGACCGACGGCAGCTTGACGTCGGAACACCCACGCGACTCTCATCGAGCGAGGAATCCCAGTGAACCTGACCTGTCCCTACTGTGATGCCCACATCGACGCCGCCGCCAGGGTGGCCCGCGGCAGTGTTCCTGAGATGTCCGATGAGGTGACCCGCGTCGCCGAGCTGCCCACCACAGCGGCCACAAAGGACACAGCGGCGCCCGAATACGAATACGCCGAGCACGTGCGCCGCATCGTTGACGATTTCCCGCCGTTGACCGCCAAGCAAAAAGACGAGATAGCCGCTCTTTTGCGGCCGATCATTCGCAGCGACCGGCAACCCGCAGCGTAGCGCCCACCGCCAACCTCAGCACTAAAAAAAGGAGCGCGGACGCGCACCGCCGCGAAAGGCATCATGCCCGGAAATGACGGGCGCCCCGGCGAGGGTAGCCGGGGCGCCGCGAACGATCACCGTTGTTCCGGCGGTACCACCTGAGCTGGCCGGCGCACTACCATCAGATTTGTGTCGAGAACATCGCGGTCGGTGCCCTGGCGGCCCGTGGTCACGTGATCCGGCCGCCGTACAAGTCAAAGGATCTGTCGGGGCTGCTCGGTTTGGACCCTGACGGGTATTGGCAGCACACCGCGTTGGGCGATGCGTATTGGGCGCGGGATATGTACGACGCCGCGATGCAACCGATTGTGCCGGTGGTAGCTGTCCCTGCTGTTGCTGACGCGCCACCCAGCAATCCGAAGGGACTGCTAGGGAAGGTGTTGGGTCGGTGAGTACCGTTGGTTGGGTGGATCGTTCCCAGCGTCGCACACGACGCCGGTTACTTCGCGTTCCGGGCTCGTCGTAAGAACGGCTTCATCCCACCACCACGCCGCGGGGACTAGCCCGTTCCCCCCGTTGGTCATCCCGCCTTTGCAGCGGGGACCACGGGGGGTTTTGGGGAGTAGTCGGGGCATTCGCGTGGCTCCAACCGGGTTTTGAGGATTTTCCCACAGGTCGTGCACCATCGTTGGTGTGAGCAGTGGTAGTGCCAGTCGTCTTTGCGCCAGTGGTTCACCCACCGGCACGCCTGGTTCGGGGCCGGTATGAGACGGCCACGGCTGACGATCCGCGGGTATCGCATGAGGCTTTCGACGTAGCTTTCGAGTCGGATCTCGGGTGTGTGTTGGACACCGACTTTGCCTTTGCACCATTTGCGTGTTGGTCGCCGCCGCCGGTGTGGTGTTGGTTGCTCATCATCAACGGCGAGGCGTTCGTTTTTCGCGTCCCAGTGTCGCCCGTTCGCGTCCCACACGGGGTGGATCATCCCACCCGAAATCCCGCCGTGCTCCACCGCGAAACGCTGCTGCGTTTAGGTCGCTAGGTTGCGCGGGTGAGCACCCTTCTCTGTCAGATCATCGCCGTCGAACCGCGAGTGAAAAACGGCGCATACAGTCTCGTCACTAAACTTCACCACGACACCCAACGGGTCCAGCAGGGCGGCCCGTTCTTCGGTCTCACCCGCACCTACACACCACTGGTCGCTGTTGAAGACGGCGGGGAGGCGCTGCCCGGCGAATCAACCCGAGTGCAGTTGACTATCGGTGGGATCCTCACTCAGATCGCTGAGGCCAGCACGAAACTGTTCGACCTGGTCGCCACGAAAGACTGGGCTAACTGCGAAGCCAAAGCCGACATCACGGTCGATGGCACGGTCCTACTCACTGATGTCCCAGTGACATACCTACTGTTTTTGGAAAAGCAGCTCAAGGACATGCGGACCATCATTTCGAAGCTGCCCACGCTGGATTTGGCGGAGACGTGGCATTACGACCACGCCCGCGGGTGTTGGGCAACGGAACCGGTGAAAACCGCCCGAACGAAGAAAATCCCGCAGAACCACGTGCTCGCTGCCGCAACGGATAAGCACGCAGCTCAGGTCCACATGTACACCGTCGATGAGATAGTCGGGTACTGGGAGACAACCAAATTCAGTGGCGCCCTGTCCGCGGATCGGGTCGCGGTGCTACTGAAACGAGTTGAGGCGCTACAGGAAGCAGTTGCGTTCGCCCGGGAACAAGCGAACACACTGACAGTCGTTGACCGGAAAGTCGGCGCGAAAGTGTTCGAGTACCTGTTCGCTGCCTCGGAGTGAAAGGCGTGCGTCGTCGTCTAGTGGCCTAAGACACCGCGCAGCATGGGGCTTGGCGCGGCAACGCTGGTTCGAATCCAGCCGACGCTCGTGATCGCAACACCAGTGTTGTACCTCGACATCGACGGCACCGTCCGCCACGGCTTCACCGAGCTAGGGAAGTTCGTCAACGGGCCCGACGACGTCGTGATTTTCCCTGAAGCGCTGGTGATGATGCGACGGTGGAAAGCCGGTGGCGGCCGGATCATCGGTGTGTCCAACCAGGGTGGGATCGCGTTAGGTCACGTCGACGCGACGGAATGCGCCGCGGCGATGGCACGCACACAGCAACTCGCTGAAGGGCTTTTCGACTGCATCCAGGTGTGTCCGCACCACCCGCAGGCACCTCATCCGGAGATGTCCCGGTGCTGGTGCCGGAAACCAGCACCGGGCTTGGTGATCGAAGCGGCGCTCGCGCTGAGGGGTCACAATGGCAACGAGGAGTTTTATCCACCGTATATGTCGCTGATGGTCGGTGACCGACCCGAGGACGAAGAATGCGCCCGTATCGCGTCCATTGATTTCCAGTGGGCGTCTGAGTGGCGGGAGCAAGCCGGGTCATATGAACAACCAGCCAAAGACGACTAGGGGCGCCCGATGGAACTGGGGATTTACCGACACTGGAAAGGCGACCATTATCTAGTGCTGTTCCTCGCGCGGGACAGCAGCAACAACGCCGCTAATCACGAAGACGTGGTGATCTACGTGTCGTTGGACCCGCCGCGTGCCGGCAACATCAACGCCCGCCGGAAAACGGAGTTCCTAGAGGAAGTGGAAACCCGTTCCGGGCACGTTGCGCGGTTCACCTACGTAGGGCCAGCTCCAGCACCGGAGACGGGGTAGCGGGTCGGGATGCGCTGCCCTGGCATCCCGACCCTTCCGACCGATAGAGGGTCTCGAACTCTCTGGTCAATCCACCCGTTTGCTGGTGCCAGCGGCGTTTAACAGACGCAGTCATGTTGAGGAGCCGTGCTCTGCCGTTTGAGCTACGACCGCACGTGGTGGAGCGGTCGGCGGGACTCGAACCCGCAACCCCGAGTCTTCTTCGCTGCGTCCGACTTGATCTGGCACCGGATGGCAAGGTGTAAGTCTGGAGCGAGAGTTTCAACCTGATGACGTGAACCCTTTGCCTCTACCGGTTGGGCAACTCGGGCTAGTGTGTCGCGTTTCCGTGCCCGAGGGAGGATTCGAACCTCCACTGGAAGGGTCGCTTTCGCCAGCTTGAGTGTCAGCTTCAGTCTTAGCTTGCGCTCCTGCGTGGGACACCGTAACAGGCCGGTTACCGCACTGGCGGGTGGGTTGAACGAACCCCCGGGACGACATCGGCGGCGATGTTAGGCTGAGTGCCGCTCAGGGTGCCGTGAGCGCAGTACCACGGTTAAATGCTGGGTCCATGTCCGGGCAGCCTTGAGCATCACCCAATTTCTTCGGGCTCTCCTGCCAGGATTCGAACCTGAACTACCGACACCAAAGGACGATGTGCTGCCATTTACACCACAGGAGATTCAACTTCACAAAGACGACTAGCATCAATCCAAAGGCTCCGCATGTAGCCCATACGTTCCCATATCCATTTCCGCACCGCCTGGTAGCTCCAAGACTTTGGGTTTACAAACGACGCACACGAGGTGCGGTTCGTCGTAAATGGTGACTGGTTCGGTGGCTGCACCGCCGCAGATTTCATCTTTAAGTTGTGTGCCAGCAGCGATAGAAAACGTTTGGGTTTGTAACGTCATGCCGCAGAATCCGTCACCGCCGGTGATCCACGCACCTGGGTTCACACCTAGGTTCATCCCCCCGCCCCACTTCCTCGTTCCTTGACCAGTGCCTCATCGCTGCGGTGTGAATATCCCGGAGCGATGCGTCCATTCCAATAACGGGCATGTCGCCGGGGTCCAATATGCGCGGTTCATTTCCGCGTGTTCGCTGGAGCAGGATCCGTTTGTCTCCGACCCACGCGAGCCCCTGACGCATATCGACAGCCGCCTCACCAAGCTGGACCTTGATTTCAATGATCAGGCAATGGGCGACCGGTGGTTCGTCGAAACGGTTCTCTAGGGCCGCCACGCCGTCTGGGTCCGCGACGCAGACCGCCATCAGTAGCAATTCCTCTGCGGGACGCAACGATGGGTACCTGAGTTGACACGGGGCGACGAGCGGTACTGGCCGGTTGCCCAGGGACGCCCAACTCAGCCGGTATACCGTCGCGGGTGTTTTTCCCCAACCGGCGTCGTGGTGTTGCTGTTCAAACCGGATAAGGAAATCCGCCACCATCGCGCGATCACCCGTGAAGGGGTGATCGACCCGGGCGGCGCTATTATAAGTGATCACTTCGACCCCTTCGGGTTTAGCAGTGGGTTCGTCGACCATCAGCCGGGTCACCTCTACCGGTAGCGGTGGGGGGTGGGACGTCGCTGGGTGGTGCGCCACCGCCGTTGTCTCGGCAGTACGGGCAGCACGGTCGGAGTCGCTGGTGCCACAGTGAGGTCCGCACGAGGCACGCGGTGGCCAACCAAACGACACTGCCGAACCACCACCAGCCGACTATCACCGAGACCACCAGCGACACGCCCAGCGCCAGTGCCAACCACGGAAGCCACCGGATGTGACCGACCAGGAAGTGGAAAGTCCGCAGGGTTCGGCGATGTTTGCCGCGCGCCAGCTCGGGTGCGTTGAGGGGGAAGTCGTTGCCGCATCTCAAACAGATCTCATCGAGATGATCGATCGCGCCCATCGTGGCCATCCCGAACAACGCCACCAGCGCGAGCCACGGGATGGTCAGCCACCACAGGAAGTACGTCGCGGAGTACAAGGCAGCTATCACGATCAACAGGGGCACCTGGTAGTGCGACAGCCAGATCGCGAACCGGTGGATCGGGCCGGATCGCCCGCCGGTGGTCGTAGTCATTTCGTTAGCGACCGTGGGAATGTCATCATCCGGCATGACTGAGGTCTCACCCGCCGCAGTTTGCTCAGAATACCGTCAGCGAGGCCGACTACGACGCGAGCCGCGTTCGCGTTTACAGCTTCATCCGCCCCGAATACGCGGGGTTGCTCCGTGGCTATTTGAACAATAAGTTCCAGCAGATCAAATTCACGTTCGGTCAGGTCGAGGTCGCCGCAGTTGACTACGACGAGGTCACGCGACGGACCGAAATTGCGTTTGTGATCGGTACCTCGTCGGTAAACACGGGTCGGGAAAACACGACTGTCTTGGGATACGCTTTTCGTTCTGGGTGCCGGTCGCATAAGGGTGGGCGCTCTCTTTCGTTCAGTCCATTGCCGTCGCTACTACCCAAAGAACTCGCGGGTAATATCTTTCGCGCGGTCCGCCTTCTTCGTCGCTGGACTGTCCCAATCAAATAACATGACAATCCACACAATGGAACCGACCACTGATAGGATGACGACCAGCAGCCCACCCCAAAAACTAGGTTCAATATGCAACGTTTTCTACCTTTCCATCGTTGTCAGCGTCTGGGGTACTGGGTTGGCGAACCACTGCCCAGCGGCGACGCAAGCCGCTGCGAGCTTCGCGTAGTCCCGCTGGCGGGACGCTTGATTGATTGCCAACGCCAGCGCGGGGGCCTCGTTGCGTAACCACGCCCAGCACGCCTTGCACGCGAAATAGTCCCAATCTTTTACCCGCGTGCCACATCCCGGACATGGGTGGTAGCGCGTCACTGCACTAGCCTTGCTAGTCCGTGATCACGGGGGACGATGTCATTAGCGTCTCGCCGCCGCTTCTGTCCGCTGCCTCGCTGCCGCGATGGCGCGCCGCCGCCGCTGCATTTCCAAGCGCTTTCGCTTCGCGACGGTTCTTTCCTTCACGTGAACTCTGCCCGCAGCCGTCGCACTGTTTTCATCATCGAAACCGTCGTGGGTCATTGGGTACCAACCGCATGGGCATTTCGGGTAGTGACGTCCTGCGACTTGGAGTACCTGGGGTTCGTGGTCAGCCATCAGCCCACGCTGCCGTGTCGCCAGAAGTCAGGCGCAGAGACGACGGTGGTGGTGCGGTCGGTCAGCAGGCGGTTGGCTCGGTGTAGTAACCGGTCCAGCTCGGTGTCTCCCGTGCCGTCAGTGGCGGAATCATCCGAACGGTGGTCATCTAGTGGCGCTGGCTCGCTCAATGGAGTTTCCTTTCCCCTTTTCCGACCGCGTCCAGTGCGCGCGGTGTCGATACATACATGCTTGGCACAACCACCGACCCGAGGGTGCTCAACGAGCAAAGTGGTGCCACGCGCGATTTTCTACCGATGCTGGGGGACGTGTGTCAACTTTTGACGCGCGGGAGTTACCCGATAGTGACACGATGATGCCCCGTGGTGCTACGCGGGAAACCGGTCGAGTCCGTGGGGGCGCGCACCGGGGGATGCGCACTCAACTCACACGGACCCGACCGGCGGTCATCACCGGCCCTGCTGCTTGGGAATCGCCGCAGGCGAAGCAGCGGCGTCCAGTACCGCTTTCGCCAACTCAGCGGCCTGCCCGCAGGTCAGCACAATCTCGGTCCTCACCGTGGCGTCCGCCGACAGAACAACCTCACGCACAACCCGCTGGTGCTCGTCATCCATCCGCGTTTCCCGCCACACGATCGCCGTGCAGTTGTGGCCCTCGCGGTCCTTGCCGGTAGTCGCGAACCGGTGGGACTTCTCGGGCTCGTTGCCGGTCACCACGCGCGCCGCTGCACCGGCGGGACCAGTGGACACCACCGGGCGCGCTTCGCGGCCAGCGCTGCCGACTCGATCTCCCTGGCGCAGCACTGGGTGCTGTACCGGCCCCGGCCAGATCGCAAGCCGTCCACGTGAGCGGTGACCGTCAGATAATGCGCTGTCCCCGCCCGGTCAACCATCTCCACTTTATGGGCGGTACGCCCGTGGCGGTCGGCCAGGCGGTGTCTCGCTGTCGATTCGCTGCTGCGTCGTTTCCACAACATTGTTGGTCCCCGCTTCCAGTGGGACCGATCGGACGCCAGGGTTCGCGGCACCAGCGCCCGATCGGGGCTCAAGGGCATGGGTCGACCGGGTCGACGATGGTCTTGGTGGTACTTGGCGTGGGTAGGCATTCACTCAGTCGGGCGAGAATTAGCACCAACACTTCTTTGGGTACGACTGCCGCGCGCCCAATCGGTGGGCCTGGTAGGTCACCCGCCGGGAAGCGCCGCGGTAGGTCGGGTCGGTCGGTCACCGCACGGGCCACCCTTCCCCGCCGTAGCGGTGCTAGCTGCATAGATGTCGCTCGGCCCGGCGATCTCGGGGCGTCCGGGCCGAGCGACTGGCGCCACGGGCTGAGCCTCTCTCAGCGGCGCCACCGCAAGGTGACCTTTGTCACCACGTTCGGCCAACAGGGTAAGGTTTGGCAAGTGCCTGAGTCAACTACCTGTGTACAGGTAGTTTGTGCGGCAGACTTGCCAAGGTGCACACTGATGCCAGCAGGCGCCACCTGATGACGGAGGCAACGATGGTGGGCAGCAGCCCAACCGTGCGCATGCGGCAGCTCGGCATGGAACTGCGGCGCCTCCGCGTCACGGCCGGCAAAAGCCAGCAGCAGGCTGCGGATTGGCTCGCCGTCACCGAATCAGCGATCAGCAGGATGGAAACCGGCGCGCGGCGGGCCACCGTACCGAACATCAGGAACCTCGGCCAGCTCTACAACGTCGACCCCACGCACACCGCGTTCCTTGAACGTCTCGCCCGTGAGGCCCGTGAACGCGGCTGGTGGGCGGACTTCGGTGACACCGTGCCCGACTGGTTCCGCGACCTACTGGGCATGGAAACCGTCGCAGACGAAGCGTGGTTCTTCGCGTCCCTGTACTTCCCAGGACTGCTCCAATGCCAGGACTACATCGACGCCGTTGTGTCGCGGCCCGACGCCAGGCGGCTACGGGCGGCGCGACAGAAGAGGCTCACCGACACCGATCCACTCGCTGTGCGGGTAGTCCTCGACGAGGCCGTAATCCATCGTCGCGTCGGTGGCCCCGACATCATGCGTCGGCAGATCCGCCACGTCATCACCATGGCGCATCTGCCGAACGTCACAATCCAGCTCCTGCCACTCAGCGCAGGGTTCATCTCCTCGGTTACCGGACCGTTCACGGCGCTTCGGTTTCCAGAGGAACCGATGAACACCGTTTATGTAGAACTCACGGGCAGTGCGATCTACCTGGAGAAGCCAGCCGCGGTCGAGCGATACACAACGAACTTCGAACGCCTCGCAGGTCTGGCGTTCGATGAGAAGGAAACAATCGCGTTCCTAGAAAAGGCAGAGGAGAGGTGGCATTGTGAAGCTGAATGAGTGGGTGACTAGCAGTTACAGCGGAGACAACGGCGAGTGCGTCGAGGTGATGTTCACCGGCGTGGGCTTCGGGGTGCGGGACTCTAAAAACCCCACCGGCGGGACGCTGACGTTCACCGATACCGAGTGGGCAGCCTTCACTGCCGGTGTCCGCGACGGCGAGTTCGACGGGTGAGCTACGCAACAGTCATCGGTGATCCACCACCGGCTGACGACGACGATCCGATGATGGGCCTGGACCCGTGGACCGCAGCTCATATTCGGATGCGGAAGTTCGTCGAGAGCGGTTCCCGCACCATGGCGGAAGTTGAGGAGCTAGCCCTGGAGATCAGGGCCACGTTGCCGGAACCGGCACCACCACCGGAGGTCGACGCGGTGATCCGTGCCGACCTCGCGCTACTGGAACTCAACCCACTCGGCGGCACACCGCTGACCGGACCCAAGTTATGGACACCACCACCAGAGGAGTGACATGGCATTACGACGACCCAATGATCTCGTTTCCGACGAGACGTGGGGGTATCTGGTCGACCAGATCATGTTCGACCACCCCGTGATGAGCCAAGCGGTAGCCGAGCGCATTTTGGGCCAAGCTCTCGGATTCATGCAGGTGTGTGCGTTGCGAACGAACGGCCAACTCGTTTCCGACCACGTTCCGGCGCAGCAAATTGGCGGGATCAGCCCGTCGCGAATCGTGGACGTGGGTTGGCACGCAGTCATCCTGACTGACACCACGGTCTGTGCGGAAATCCACGAGAAGTTGGGTGTGGACTTCCTACATCACCGGTCGTACACCGCCGAACAGAAAGCGGTGCGCAGCCGCGGCGGAGTAATCCCCGACCTACCATGCGGTGCGGGTGATCTATCCCTCACGGCAGACCTGATGCGCGCCAACGGCATCACCGTGGATGAGGAATTGTGGCAAGACGAGTTGCCGCGGGACCTGGTCGCGGAATGGGATAACCGGCCGGACTGCTACGAGAAGTGCCCCTGCTGGAAAGCCGAGGACTCGAAGGGGCTGTTGGTAGCCGGGTAGAGCAGCGGCAAAGAGCAGCGAAAAACGGGGAGTAGCGCTTCGGTAGGGCGCTACTCCCCGTTTCCTTTTCAACACCCCCCCGAAGGAGAGTAGTGACAACGTCGTTGCTGGTAGATGAAGTGGTGTGGCCCGGGTCCATACCCGAGGCCATGGACCCGTACGAGGCCATGTGTTTGTTGGTGAGCAAGGTCGGGCCATACATCAAGCAGTTGCCGTGGGAAACGTACCCGGCTTGGATCGTTCGGGAGCTGAAATTACTCGCCGCCCACCCTGACGTTGAGGTAGTCCGTGAAGGACGGTGGACGGGTTACGACGACATGACCCGTTACCGGGTTGAGGGCGAGTTCCGGTCCGAGCTGATCAACGTGGGTATCGTTGATGCATGGACGACCGGTATCGACGGTTTCCGTAAACTGCGAGACGAGTTCAACTACCCCGACACCACTCCATTTGAGCTTGGGGTGAAAAGTCCACTCAACTTCGGGTTGTTCGCGTTCGGGCCGCGGAAAGTATTAGCGTATAACCTGCATGTTCGCCCGTTCGTTGAGGCCACGGTGCGGGAAATGGCCACCGTGATGCAGCTCGCCGCGAAAGCGCGCGTCCCGGTGACGTTCCAGCTGGAAGCGCCAGGGGAACTGATCGGCGAGTGCATGATCCCCGGACCGTTACGACCGGTGTTCGCTGGTCTGATCGTGCGGTCACTGCTAGAGGTGGCGCGCGGCGCACCACATGGTTGCCGCATTGGTGCGCACACCTGCCCAGGCCGCTGGTATAACAAAGCGAAGGTGGTACCGAAGTCCGCGGCCCCATTGACAGCGCTGGTCAGTGGGCTCGATCAGCGGTGGCCGTCTAACGCCGCTGGCCCACTCGTTTACGTGCACCTTCCGTGCGGTGCGGGTGATTTGCCGCCGTCGTCTGATCCGCGGTGGTATCAACCGCTTGAGAAGCTGAGGGTGCATCCGCAGCTCACCCTCGTTGCAGGGATCCTGCACCCGAATCTTGGGGCGGCGGAAGCGCGGGTGATTTTGCAGATCATCAGGGCGTGTATCGCAAGGGCGCAGCCCCATAGCCTGGGATCACGGTTGGCGATCGGACCGACCTGCGGTAGTGGGCAGATGAGCCCTGACGATTTCAGGAAGGTACTCGATCTGGCTTCGATGCTGTGCACCGGCGACCCCGATTTCGTGTTCGAGGGATTCCCGGGTTAGCCACCGGCACAACGAAAAAGGCAGGCACTCTCAAATGCCGGGGGTGCCTGCCTTTTTCGTTAGTTTAGTTAATGTGGATAGTTGGTTGCGGGGATCTGTGCCCGGTCGGTCCAGTGTTTATCGCAGAGCACGAACCCACCTACACGGAGCTGCGCCTGGTCGCTGCATTCCGCTGTGGGGCCGCGCATGCACTCGTCGACGCCAGGCTCATATTCTGGGCGGTGGATCACTTTGAACTCCACCTCGCAGTCACCGCACTCCGCATCCTGGTCTTCTGGCCAATACGGGTGCGGTCCTTCGTAACCACATTCAGGACATGGGTAGTCGCTCAAGTCGGCGTGCGGGTTCGGGTCGGACACGAAAGCTCCTAGAAGACCGTGCGCGTGCGTACGCACTCCGCAGTTGCACGTGCACCGTGTCACGGTGGTGTCCGGAGCGTCAAGGCGCCGTCAGGGCGGTTTCGGTTTCCCGCAGTTCCCGCACCGGGTTTCGGGTTCGGGGCTGCCGCGTCGCCACCATTGGTTCCAGCGGTGTCGGCCGATGCGGCACAGGGTTTCGGCGGCGAGCTTCGGTGACCACCGGTAGGTCCACGCAAGATCGAGGTGGTTACGTGTCCCACCGGGTAGGGACCTGCATCTAGGGCCAGCTGGCCAGTGATCGAGCGGATGGAATTCGGAGAAGTCGAGGTGCTTGATGACCGGCGGTCCGGTCGGGTCGGGGCTCACGCCCCCCTGGTGTTGTTGACCATGGACACATGGTATCAAGTCCACGAACCCTGTCTAGCGCGCTTCACGGAAATGTGTAGGATGCTAGACATGGGAGAGGACGCAGACAAGGCGCTCGCGGAGGTCCGTGCCGCAGCTGAAGCCTGCAAGAGCGCCTCAGCCTGGCGCAACGATGCGATCCGGCGCGCAGCCAAAATTGAGCGCCTACCACGAATCCAGATCGCGGATGCGGCCAAGATCAGCCGCCAACGGTACTACCAGATCATCAACGGCAAATAAAAAAGCGGACCCGGCCAGCGGGGCGGCAACCCTCTGGCCAGGCCCTTGACGGAAGAGAGGCTTCCGCCCATGAACACCGTAATGGATCCACCCATCTCACCGATGCTGGCGACCACCGGCGCACCACCCACCGGCCCCGGTTGGGCGTATGAGATCAAACACGACGGCCAACGCTGCATCGCCACGATCGTAGAAGGCGGCCAACTACGGCTCTCAGCGCGACCCCGCGACCCCGGACGACCCGGTAACAACATCACCGACACCTACCCCGAACTGCGGGTACTCGCCGACGTGCTCTACGCCAGGCGGTCAGTGGTGCTCGACGGGGAAATCGTGGTACTCGACGACCAAGGCCGCCCACGTCTCGGGCTGGTCCAGCACCGGATCAACGCCAACCCTGACCCGCGGCGGGTGCGCCGATACCCCGCCATCTTCTACGCGTTCGACGTACTCGAAATCGACGGTCGGATGGTTCGGCGGGAAACCTACGACGTGCGGCGTGCACTGCTGTGCGGGCTCGACCTCAACGGCAAGTCACCGCACGTCCGGGTACCGCCGTCGTTCACCGACGCTGACGGCGTCGATGGGTGGTCGCTGCTGACCACGGCCCGGCTGTACGGCCTGGAGGGCATCGTCGCTAAGTGGCGGGACTCGAAGTACCTACCCGGGTACCGCTCACCGCAGTGGCGCAAAGCGAAAGTCGCCGACCACCCAATTTTGACAACAGGTGAAATGGGTGACAGGAAATGACCCTCACTCCGCTATTCCCGCCCGGGAAACTCGTTGCCACACACGGTGGTAGGCAAGTGATGGAACGAATCGGGTACGAAGCATTCGAATACCTGTACGGGCTGCACTGTACCGGCGACTGGGGTGCCGTGAGTAACTCCGACAAACACGCGAACGACCAAGCGGTGATGGACGGCACCCGCATCATCTCGAAATACGGTGACGGTGCCGACGTCGTGTGGTTCATCACCGAAGCCGACCGGAGCCGCACAACCGTGCTGACACCCGATGAGTACCTGAGGAAGGTCTGATCATGAGTGACCCTCGCCTAAGGTTCGGCTACAACCAGGGCCTGCCGGAATACGTCGAGGCAGCGTGGGGATGCCAAGCGAACATCAACCCGGACGGCACCATAGACCTGGTGTCGGACCGCATCAGCACCTACGGTCAAGGCGACGCGGTCAAACGGCTAGAGGCTCGCCTGGACTCGTTAGGACGGGGCGAGCGATGGCGCAAACGGGCTGAGGCGCTTCTAGTCTCCGGGATCATGGACCCCAAGGTCGCCGCTGAACACGTCCTAGTTGATGACGGGGTTGTTGTAATCAAGGCGAATACCAACAGCTTTGGACACCTCTGCGTCTGCGCGTACGACGCATACCAGCGGGTACCCGAACCCGAGATCCCTGACGGGATGCGGGTGTTCCTAGCGCATTACCTGCGGTGGCTAGCCAATGACGACGGGACACACGGCGGTATGCAATGCCGATGGGACCGGGCTGACCTAGCTGAGCGAGCTGATCGGATCCAGCCAGGGCCAGTCAAGGAATCGCTCGGCGACCTCGTGCAGGAGATGCCATGAAAAAAAACAGCCCCCCGGACGCCCTGCCGTCAAAATCGAGCTGGGCATGACCAACGCCGATGGCAGCATTGATGACGGATTCGCTGAGGCACTGAAAGCAGGTGGCGTATACGGCAGCCACGCCGGGTGGGATTTTTACGGGAACGTCTGGTGGGACGGAACCGCATTCGTAGAAGAAGTTTGGCACTACCGCAGCCCGGTCGCCACCTACCGGGCTGCATCCCTGCCAGAGCTGATGACGCTGGTGAACGCGGAGTGGGGCGAACGATGAGCGATCACAAATCGGCACTACCCGCGCCGGGCCGGACGTCGCCGCAAAGTCGCTGATGCGCGTGCCACCGGGGCTGAGTAGCGGGAGCGGGATTTGAACCCGCGACGATTATGCTCGGCGAGTGGCGTACAAGAACCCCGAGGATCAGAAGCGTGCAGCGCGGCGACACTATGAAGCGAACCGCGCTCAGTACATAGCGCGTGCAGTAGCGCACAATCGGAGGAATCGTTTGCGCGTGAATGCGAAGGTTCGCGAGTTGAAGTCGGTGCCATGCGCCGACTGTTGCCAGTCCTACCCGTATTACGTCATGCAGTTCGACCATCTCGGTGAGAAGCTGTTTGCGATCGGTCGTCGCAGTTCGAGCATGGCCTACCACAAGGTGCTTGACGAGATCGAGAAATGCGAGGTGGTTTGCTCTAACTGTCACGCCATTAGAACGTGGCAGCGTCGCCAAACGAACGAAGTAGCGGGAGTAGGATTCGAACCTACGACCTGCGGCTTATGAGGCCGCCGAGCTAACCGAGCTGCTCCATCCCGCCCAGGAACCCTACCACCCCGTGAACGCAAAGAATCGCCCCGTTCCAACCCATTGCTGCTGGGTTGGAACGGGGCGTTTCTTTTGGTGCTGGGTGCGCCCACCGCACCGGCCTGCTCAGCCGCGCCGCTTCGCAGGTGTTAGGGAGCTTACTTCGTACCGTTGGGTGGGGATACCAGCGGCCTGGGCTAAATCCGCGGTGTGGGTGGCGCCACGGGATCCGTCAGCGATGAACGCTAGGCAAAGTTCCGCGCCGAGGGCGACCATTTCAGCGTTACGTCTAAATCCAGCGGCTTTGCCGAAAATGTCCCACGCTGCTGGGTGGCGTTCCACGACACCACCCCACGACTCCCAAATCCGTTCGCAAATCGCGTCACCACCCTGGGGGCACGCACCGGAAACGAGGACCGCGGTGCCGTCACCCCACACCGTTTTCAGGGCCTCATCGATGGTGGCGACGTCGGTCCAGCGGCGGGACGCGGTGATAAGGATCCGACGCTGGCTCACCTCTACGGCTTCCTAAGAATGTGAATGACACCACCGATGATGGTGACCGCGAAAAGCACGAGTGCGACGAACCCTAGCCACAATAGTGTTTTGAATAGGAATCCGATCACGCCCAGCGCGATCCACAGGACCAGTAGGGCAGCGAGGATGACCATCGCGGGGTTTCCTTTCAGGTCCCGAGCGGACCGAAAATGGTGCTCCCACCGGCGGTGGTGGTGCTGATCGGCGGGAAAGTGGTACCCGGCGCGACCGGTGGTGGCATCACAGGTGGCAGGGTTTCCGGCACGAGACGCTGCCCGTTGTCGTTCCGCGGATCCGACACTGGCGTGACCAGCACCGAGCCGGCCGTCGCGACGTGACGGGCCGCCATGATCGTTCCGAACGCGGCGAGCGCACCAGGGATGAGGCCGTACAGGCTGGTGATCAGGCTGCTGGTGTTGACGCTGATCAACCCAGCGGACACCAAAGCGGTGGCGATACCCATCCACAGTCCGGCGGTGACAGCGACGTCTCTGGCGATTTCCTGTAACGGTTGCGGCCGGTCCGGTGTGGTGGTCACGCTGACCTGCCCGTCACTGCGTACGCGCCACCTGGGGCGGCGTAGTTCACGGTGAGCCCCACCGCGCCGTGCGGTGCCTGCCAGGGCCCGGCGATGGTGTGCGCTTCGACGGTTTGACCGCCGCCGTGCGCGGTGTGGGTCGCGTCGACGGGTACCAGCGACCCATCCCTGAGCATCCATGACGCTAAATACACGAAAGCTCGGGTGGTGTCTTTGGTGCGACCACCCCAGTCCTGGCCACCGAAACCGATCGCGCATTCCCCTTCCCACCCACCGGCGAGGTCGAACCCGATATCGAAGTTGCGTTGCGGCCATGTCGCCGGTGCGCTGTTCGGGTCGGTGGGGGTTGCAGTGGCGGGCAGTTGATCCATCGTGTGGCGGTCCTTACTTTTGGTTTGCGGTGTGGCACTGGCGACCGCGGTGGCGATGACGTAGTCCCAGGGGAAATTCGGGCCAGGATCGGTGTGCGTGCCATCTTGGGCGCCGATCGTGTAGTCATAATGCCCGATGACGCCTTTCGATCGGTTCGCTACACCTTGGGGCCCGATATGGGTCAGCGGGATACCACGTGCGTGTGCCCGGTGTGCGAGCCACTGCGCGATCCGGTCGAGCATTCCGCGGTGCGCCATCCACGTATCACGTGACCACGCAGCGAACCCGGTGCAACAAATTTGGTCGGCCCGCGGGTTGCCGCCCAGCATCGCCCACGCTTCTTGTTCATAGGGGACGATTTGGATGGTGGTGGTGTCATCGCAGACAGTGTTGTAGCTAACCTGGTTCGTGGGGTTGGCGAGGAAGTTGGCTAGGGAATCCGCGGTGGTTGCGCCTTCAGCGGTGTGCACCGCCAACCAGATCACTGATGCGTCGCTTCGGCTGGAACAGTTCGGTGACCACTTAACGTATTCAGTCATATTCCCCGGCACCCATTGTCACGTAAAAGGAGCGAGGCCAGTGCCCCCGGCGCGAATCGGGGGCACTGGCCTCGCGTGTGTGGACGCTATCAGGCAGTCGGCGCCGGTGGCAGGACCAAACCATCGGGCGGCGTCGGCACCGGGTTAGCCGGTGCACCGAGAGCCTTCAAATGCTCAATGACTGGTGCGAACTTCGCGGTGATAGCCGGGTCGCTAGGAAGGTTCGCGGTAATCCAGTCGGCGATGCGAGTGGTTTCAACCTCAACAGCAGCCAAACCGTCATCAAGAGCAGTCATGTGTTCCTCCAGTCGTTTAATGCGATGGTCATGCTGGACAACTTGTTGGTGCAGCGCCCGAATGTTGAGCGACTGCATGAGATCCACGAACTGGTTCGCCATTCAGTTCCCTTCACCGGGATGGTTATTTGCCGCTACGGAGCGCGGCGTAGGTGGCGAGCGCGGCGATGACAATCGTGGCCAGCGCGACGAAGATGGTCCACCCAGTGGAAAGCCCTGCGCTTTTACCGTCGTTGAGGTTCTGCCGCGTCTCCAACACTTGGAGGCGTTCGCTGTAACGCTCCTCGGCGACAGTCATCTCGGTTCGCGTGAGACAACCCTGAACAGTGGTGATGAGTTCCTGGATCCGTTCGGTGTTGCGGGTCGTCGCAGCTTCGGCTTCTTGGCGGGTGATGAATTTACCCTGCTCATCCTTCGATTGAGCACGGAACTCGTTGAGTAGCGTGAGGCGTTCACCGATAGCGGCTTCCGCTTTGTCGACGGCTTCTTTCGCCGCTGTGAGGGCAGCGCTCATGGCTTGTTCTTGAGCGTCGAAACGCTGCTGGTAACGCCGGTCCCGTTCGTTAAGGATGGCCACTACGTGGGCGCGGAGCGTGTCAGTGGTCCAGCCGGATACGTGCTCTTCCGTCTCACCACTCATCGCGCTGCGCTCTTATGTGGTGCGGACGTCGGCTTTCGCGGTGCCAACAAGCTCTGTGTCCTTAATCGTGTTGTGAGTCACTGAAGTGGAGGCAGTGGTGGTGTCAGTGATTTCGGTGCCCCCAATCGTGTTGTAGGTCACCGATGCCGAATCCGCGGTGCTGATATAGGTGACCGTGACTGAACCGACCTGCGGTGGCCACGCATTCGGGTTGAATCCGACAGCGACATCCGTAGCGATGGCCGGGTCGGAAACGGTGCGGACGAACACCACGAACCGGGTGACACCATCAACCACGAAACCCGCATCGCGGCAGGTCAGGCCGGTCAGTGCGGTGTCGGTTGCTGCTGCGGTGTCAGTAGCGAAACTGGTCCGTGCCTGCGTCCCGGTGGCGACGTCCGTCGCTGGGGTCGCGTCGGCCAGGGCCCGTAGCAGTAGCAGCGCCCGAGTGTTCGCGTCGGCCGCGAGCGCCGTCGCGGTGACCGGTCTCGCCGTGAGAACAGCGCGGGTGACAGCATCCGATGCGGCAGCCGAGTCGGATGCGGTGCGCCCGCCACCCGATGCGATGAGGTCCGTAGCCAGTGCGGAGTCACTGCTTGACCGGGTGAAAACCAGCGACCGGGACACCGTGTCCGTGGCCACCGCGGTGTCGGTGGCGGTGCGGGTTTTCGTTGCCGGCGACCGGGTGACCGCATCTGTCGCGAACGCAGTGTCCGTCGCGGTGGTTTGGGTAATAGACCCCGTGAACACCGCATCAACGGCTGTAGCGGTGTCCGCGACCGAACGCGCCCAGCTGGTGACGGCCCGAGTGACCGCGTCAAGGGCTGCCGCTGTATCGGTGGTCGCCCGAGCCCGCGCTGCGACCGGAGCAGTCGAGTCCCCCGCGGCAGCGACGTCGGCAACTGAACGCGTTTGGGCTGTTACCTCAACGACTGCGTCAGTCGCTAGTGCCGTGTCCGTGGTGGTGCGGGTTAGTGGTGCGGTCCGGGTGAACGCATCCGATGCGGCAGCCGAGTCGACGGCCACCCGGATTTGGGTAGACGCCTCCCTGGTGGCCGTGTCCGACGCCACCGCGAGGTCCGCTGTAGCGCGGGCCTGAGCACCCACCTGGGTTGAGCTGTCCCCTGCGGCTACCGCATCGGCGCCGGTGCGAGTGAAGGCTTGCGCCGCACGTGTCACCGAGTCGGTAGCTGCCGCTGTGTCGGTGACGGTGGCTTGGGTGAAGTGCCCCGTGAACACTGCATCGGTAGCCACCGCAGTGTCTGCGGTGCTACGGGCGACCACCACCAGGCGCGTAGTGGTGTCCGTGGCCGCCGCGGTGTCCGTGGCGAAAGCCGACCCGACTGCGTTCCGTACAGCAGAATCCGCTGCCGCCGCGATATCCGCGACGGTGCGGGCCTGAACCAGTAGACGGGCTGCTGATTCGGTGGCCCCTGCCGTGTCGGTTGTCGTCCGAGCCCACGTGTAGGCCCGTGCGACCACGTCAATCGCGGTAGCCGAATCAGCTGCCGCCCTGGCCTGGACCTCAACGCGTGAGATGAGGTCCGTGGCTGGTGCAGTGTCACTGACCGCCCGGGTCCTGACAACAGCCCGAGCGACAGCATCCGAAGCGGACGCGGTGTCCGTTGCAGATCGCGCGGTGGGGGCGGTCCGCGTGGTGGTGTCCGCGGCCGAAGCCGCGTCCGTCGCCGACCGCAATACCAGGCTCGACCCGCGGACGACGACATCCCCAGCGGGGGCCGTGTCCGCAGCGGTGCGGGTTTTCGGGGCCACCCGGGTGGTGACATCCGATGCGGACCCACTGTCGCTGACCGACCTGGCGAAGGCCACAACCCGAGCTGTGGAATCTGTGGACCCAGCCGTGTCGGTCACTGAACGGGTTTTGGCGCCAGCTGCGCCAGCCACCGAATCCGCGGCACCCGCCGCGTCCGTTGTGGTGCGAGCAAAAGCGAGCGCACCACGGGCCACCGAATCGGTCGCCGCAGCACCATCTGAAATGGAACGGGTCCAGATAGCTGCGCGGGTTGTGGTATCGCTCGCCGCCGCCGTATCCGCGGTGACCTGAGTGCGGCTCGTCGACCGAGTGACCGTGTCAGCCGCTGCTGCACTGTCGCTGACGGTGCGAGTAACAGCCCGCACAGTCGAATCCCCGGCGGCTGCGGTGTCCGCGACGGTGCGGGTCAGCGTCACGGTGCGGGTGACCGCATCGACCTCGGTCGCGGTGTCCGCTACCGGCCGCGTAGACGTCCCGGTCCGGGCACACGTGTCCGCCGCAGTCGCTGTGTCGCTGGTGACGCGAGCGGTGGCCAGTAGGCGTGCGCTGGTGTCGCCGGCAGCTGCGGTGTCCGCGATGGCGCGGGACAGCACCGGCACTCGGACCGTTGAATCGCCAGCTGCTGCCGCGTCGGCGACAGTGCGGGCAACGACAAGAAGCCGGGCGATCGTGTCTGATGCAGCTGCGGTGTCGGCTACCGGTCTGGTCCGGGCGGTAGCCCGGGCCGTTGTGTCGCTCGCAGCCGCCGTATCAGCGGCAGTCCGGTTGTAGGTTTGGGTGCCTGGAGTGAACACACCCGACGCGGCGTCCGTCGCTGCAGCGGAATCGGAAACCGGGCGGCTATCAGCCGTAGACCGCGCGGCGGTATCGCTGGCGGCTGCCGTGTCCGCAACGGCCCGGGCCTCGACGAGGCTACGGGCGATGGTGTCGCCAGCCGCTGCCGTGTCACCCGTGGTGCGCGTCAGCGTCTGGCCTGAACGCACCACGGTGTCAGTCGCGGTGGCTGTGTCGCTGGTCGACCGGGCCAAGGGCCGGGCTCGAAGCACAGCGTCCGCCGCCGCTGCGGTGTCGGTAGCGGTGCGAGTGAACACCAACATCCGCGTAGCGGCGTCAGTCAACGCAGCGGTGTCCGCTGTGGTGCCCACGTGGGACCCGGCACCACCCGCTGAGTCACCAGCGGCAGCGAGATCCACGGCGGTACGGGTGAACGCTTCCGCGCCCCGGGTCGCGGCGTCAGTCCCGGTAGCGGTGTCCGCGACCGTGCGGGCCAAAGCTAGCGGGGAACGCGTCGCAGCGTCGGTAGCTGGTGTCGTATCCGACGTTGAACGGGTCAACGCCAGCGGTGCTGGGCGTACTGCGAAAGTCGCGGCGGACCAAACCGAGTTTGGTGTGGTGAACGCACTAGGGTCTTCGCTCGTGGCGACCAGGCCGCGGGTGGCGTACGCCATGATCGGCCCGGCGAGACCATTGCTGCCGACCCGAAAACCACCCGAATAGTTAGTGGGATAACCAGTGGGACCGGATGTGGACTGGTAGCACGTGGCGGAAATCCACAAATCGCTAGCGGATCCCCAGCTGGGCGTCAACGACGCCGAATTAGGTGCCGTACTGGACCCCGTCGCGAGGGTCGTTACCGCCGGTGCGGTCGCGCCGTCACCGCCGCTGATGCGCAAACAAACCCACGCCGCGTCGGTCCCTGACGACGTCGTCAACGTTGGTGCGGTATCGCTACCCGTCGCGACCCGGTAACGGGCTTCGAACGCGTCACCGTGAGTGGTGTCGGTGATCAACGCGGTCCACCCAGCTGGCCAGGTGGTGGTGACCGCATTGATCCGGCCGAACATCATCAGCAGCAGGTCGCCGACGACGATCCCAGACGGCAACGTCGTCGCATAAGACGTGGAACCACCAGTGGACGTCGCGCCACTCGATGTGGTCGTGACAACCGGATACCCAGCCAGTGAAGCGCTGGAGTTCACCACATCCGACGCGGTAGCGGTATCAGCGACCGGACGGGCGAAGTTTTGGATGCCCCTACCCGCGCTGTCCGAAGCCGCCGCGGTGTCGGCGGTCGTGGGCGAGTGAGCGACCGACCGTGACACGATTTCCGTGGCCACCGCGGAGTCCACTGCGGTGCGGGCGTAAACCCGGGAACCAGCCACAGAGTCCGTGGCGGCGGCGGTATCCGTGGTCGTGCGGGTCAGCGGGATGTGACTAACAGACCCGGACGCCGCATCAGTGGCCGCAGCGGTGTCGCTGACGTTTCGAGTCGACTGCGCGGAGCGCTCTAGCGCATCGGTTGCCAGTGCGGAGTCGGATGTACTGCCGATAAGATTCGCTGTCTGAGGCAGCCAGTGAGCGTGGTAATGCTTGACTGCCATCGCGCTGGCACCTACTCAATCAGTCCAAAGTGAGGACAGCCCAGGGGAAAGCCCTACCGGTACCTGCTGTTTGTTTCAGCGTGAAAGTTGCTCCCTGATTGGATGAGATCGGTACGGACTCCACAATTGGTTGGCCTAATGCGTGGCAGTAGGTCAAGCAGTGCTGTTCACGGACCGTGCCGGCCGCCAGGACCGTTGTTTTGATCCGTAACTCGACGACGTCTCCAGCGACCAAGGCGCCCAGGTCTACGCGTAGCACTCTTGTCTTGTTGGTGCTCGGTGCGGCTAGGCTATGTTCGGTGTTGATTGTGGCGGTTATAGTGCCTGAGCTTTCTACCGCGAGTGCCATCAGCAGATCCCGGTGATTGTGATGTTAGGTACCGCTGCCGCTCCGGAGACAGCGTTGGCTTGATGCCTAGCCACTAACCGGACACCAGCGGGAAGGTTCACGGGGTATGTCATCGGGAACGCGGCCAAGATGTCTTCGGCCGTTGATGTGCGGTACGGAATGTCAGCGATCACTACAGCTTCCACGCCAGCCCCACCTACCCCGATATCCATCAACCCGTTCGCGGCGGCAGATGTCGCCGTGTTCGGCGCAGCCATACCAATGGCCATCCAACGCATAGGAGATGTCGTCGCCGCCGAGATCACTGTCCACGCCGTTTTTGTGTTAAGCGCACCAGGTGTCGCGAGAGTCGTTCCCTGACTGGTGGCGGTGACCGCACCGTACGTAGTGGGAAAGTGTCCCGCTTCTACGCCCGAGCCCCCGCCGTGCAGCATCATTCCGAAAATACTTGCCTTGCTTGCCACTACGGACCGCAGTCGCAGCGAAAGACGCGAACCACCAGCTACAGCTATGGGAAAATGCCACGTTGCGAATTGCGCGTTACCGCCAATGGCCACATTCGGCACAAGCACCTGCTCCGAACCGACCGGGCCCAGTCCTACGTCCAACAGCGTTTGCGAGTTCTGCGTCGACAAGAAAATCCCGCCATTACCGATAAACGGCACTACCATCGACGACGGGAACGGGGTTGAAAGGAACATTTGCACCCAGGTGCCAGGTGTATTAACAGTGGCAGATGCTGTTACGGTCGTCACCGTGGACGACGCGGTAAGTTGTCCGCCCATTGCATGCCGACCTGCGTCCGAAAGAAACCACGTACCCATGATCCCTCAGTCCAGGTCGACGTTCTGAAAAACCAGCCGGTAACGGAACGAGCCGAGTAGTTCGGCGACCCGACTCTTGAGGGCCTCGGTTTTTGTGGGATCCAAAGCTGCCCATACCGCGGTGAGCGACGCATCCGCGGGTAGATCGTCATATGCCCGATCGACCAGTGTGTCAGGTGGGCGAGGAACAAATATGCGTAGAGTCGTGTCCCATATCACGGTGCCGTCGGGAAGACCTGTTATTACGAGCAAGGCAGTACCAGTCGGAATTGTGTCCGGAGGGGTCGGCAACACTGTACCTATGGATAACAGTTCACCGGTCGTCGTATCATATAACGCATACCAAATAAGACCGATAGAGATGTTGTAATTCTGGACCAACGGTCGAATTAGGTAACTGCGGCCGAGTCTAGCCATGAGCTACCTCCTAGGCTCCCATGTGCCAGATCAGCATTCCGCCCACACGACATAGCAGTAGCAGTTCACGGCAGTTCCGGCAGTCACCCGTACTCGAAGAAACTTGCTGATCGGAACCTGGAACTCATTATCGAGAGGCCACTGCTTAATGTACTGATTAGTTGGAGCGACAAACTGGACGTCACCTTGTCGCGTAGTGGTAATAGTTCCTTCTGCGGTCGCGGTGTACCCGGTGGCGGTGGTCCCTAACGTCACCAGCGACGCTGGTGCATTAGGGTCATTGAAGGGCTGTACCCCGGCTGCGACGTGCGCCGTCACTGTCGCGGCCACATCAGTCTGCAACAGCTCACATTTGATCGGGGTGGCTGCGGCGGATCCGTCGAAACTGATGCCCCATTCCACTACCCTGATGGGCCGAGTCGAGGGAGTCGCGATCTGCAACATTGTTTTGATCGCGGTTCCTGTGGTAACCGGCGCGAACGCTGCGGTAGTGGGCATCGGGCCATTAGCTGCCCAATAAAGGTCCGGCATTCCAGGGACTCCCTATTTAGTAAAAGTAACTTCGGTTCACAGCTTGAGGTGTGTCAACAATGGTGCCGACAGGCGCTGGAGCGCCGTCAAACGTGATGCACCCGCATGCCCAAATGGTTGTAGCCGAAGCACCAAACGACGCTGCCTGAGTACCGGTCGATGCAACGACTAATGATTCCTGTGCGACGGCCACGTTAGCGGCGTCTTGTTGGTTTAAATTGGTGTAACCAGAGCCCGCGGTAAATGTGGTAGTTCCGCCAAGCATTGCAACAGCACCGATGACAATTTCATTAGCAACCGTTGTGGTCGATGTTGAACCTGACGCTGGTGAGTTACTACTCCCGGTAGCTGTCACCGACTTATCTAACGGTGATGTGACGGCAATTCCTGAATACTCGTGGGCGACAACGGCGGTAGCTCGGGTCGATGAAACCGACACCGTCACGGTCTGGCTCGCACCGCCGGTGATATTCGAGGCATACCATAAATCAGATGTTACCGATGAGTTAACAACTGACCAGACTTTCGTGTACGTGTTCCCTGCCACGTCAGTTACGCTGGTGACAGCATTCGCGGTACCGTTAGTTGAGATAGAAACGACTATAAGATTCCCGGTCGTAGTGGCACTAGGGAAAGCGCCCGTGGTGGTGGAGGTAGCGCTAGCAGCGCCTTTAGCCATCTGAACATAGGCTGGTACCATGAATACCTCCCCGACTTATCTGACATTGTTGCAAGATCCACTCACATAGTTACCGTCTGCGTGACCGGATTTTGGTCGGGTCGGTATCTCACCTGACGCCCACCGGCGCTTCATCGCTTCGCTATACTTCGCAGACACATGAGCCCGATGCTGCGGGTCTTCCCACAGCGTTGTAACCACACTGGACGCACTGTCCACCTAGGTGCTGGATGACTTTAAGCCTCAGCTTGTCGCGACTGTCCTTAGACCGCGCTACCATACACACGGCGCAGTACGGTGAAAGACCGTCCTTTCTGCCGGCATTCACATACCAGTCAGCTAACGGCTTCGCCTTCGTGCAGCTAGGGCAGTATTTCATGATTAACTCACATAGTAACCGTCTGGGTTACAGTCAAAGCATCGCCTATTGCCGACAAAGTGGCAGTCGCGGACAATAGAGTCCGGTGCAGGAGGATCCCGGTGGCACCGGTCAAAGTGTCGAATGTGCCCATTTGCGCGATGGTCACTGGGATCGAATCCGAGCCGTTGACGGTGTATGTGCCGGTCAGCGTGTACGTCGTCGCGCTCGTGGTGTGCGCGAACGCAGCGGCTTGGCGGATCAACCCACCACCAGCGGTAACAATCTCACCAGTCAAGACAGTGTCCGTAGAGGATGGGGCGGTCGCGGTCGCGGTCAACGCCATGTAAAACACCGGTGCCTGCCCGGTCATAATGACGAATACCGCCGTTGATGACGGCGTCGACGCCGCGGAACCAGTTGGGGTCGCTGGGGCGTACCACTTGTCGATGGTGAGAACGCTTGACGTATTCGAGATGATGACGCCGTACACGTTGCCGGTGGCGACCACGAAACGCCCAGCGTGGGCGTTCACCGACCACGGCGTGCCAGTCGCGGTTAGTGTTGTCGCGGACGTGGCAGTGGCGGTGCCTGTGTATCCGGCGGTAACACCATTAGCGAGCGCAGCCGCTTGCTTGTCTTGTCCAGTATTGACCTTGATTTGAACCAGCCCCTTCGAAATTTTTCGGACATGCAAAAGGCACCGCAGTCCGGAAATGGACTCGGGGGCCGTGAGAGTTAGTTACGCGAGGGTGGGTATGTCGTCGAGCGACGAAAGGTCATCCGGTGCGATTGCGTCGGGTGCGGTCGCGTCGGTGGTGTGCGCGGTCACATCCTTGATGGGGCAGCCGTAATGAGTGCTCAGCTCCACCGCCAGAGCGGTGTCCTCTGACTCCACCCACGTTGGCGCGGTAGCACCGGAATGATTACGCCACACCCCGTCCGGGGCGGTGATCGCGGTGAATAGTTGCGCGGAGGTCCAATTGTCGGGCAGCACCGCCTGGGTGACTTGCTCACCTTCGAGGACGCGGCCGCCGTCGAGCGCAGCGGGATTACCTAAACGAACTGATGGCATGCCAAATAAGCCTTTCTACGGAAAGTTTTACTACACGACGGCTTCGAAGCTGACTTCGTAAACTTCGTCGATGATTCTTTCGACGTATCCCGTGACCGGGTCAGTCATCTCCGCTTGAATGATCACCAGGGGGCACAACCAGTTCAGGGTTTGTGTCGGTGTGACATGCAACTGGACCTGGTCGGTGACCGTTCCTCCAGCGGTCGCGGTGCCTTGCGTACCGGTCGGTGTGGTGGACCATTCCGCTACCACGGGACTGCGTTGGTAGTTGTTTTGGCCTAGGGTTCGGCGTTCGTAAAGCGCCCGGGCCACGGCGTGCACGGAATAACCGGTGACGTCCAGGGGCTGGCCGGTGCGGACGCTGGTAATCGAGTTCGCTTCGATCCAACAGTCGACGCCTTGCTTAATAACACGCGTCATATCCACGCCACCGCCTTCATTGGAGTAGGGCCCCGATTTAGGCGGGTACGGTCACGTTTTGGTTCGGTGCCGCGGTGATCGCGAATTTGATTGTCACTCGCGCTGGTCCGTTTGTCCCTGTACCACCGATAGTGTTACCTGAGCTGCGTAGGACGTTGACGGCGGCGACGGTGACCGGGTACACCTCGGCGCGGTTCGCGGCGACATCACCACCATCAAGGAACATGATGTAACCCGTCGTGCCGGGCGGTAGTGACGCGCGAACATCAACACCGGTTTTCGACGTGTAAAACGTCAACGTCGAATCCGGGGTCGAGAGAACACCCGGGGCTTTCGTGCGAAACGGGGTGTTGATGTTTTGTGTGTCGAAGAACTCGGCGTCAACGACCCACCCGGATAGGTCATTGAGTTCGGGAGTGAGGTTGATGCCGTTATTCATTTCCGTTCGTGTGGGCACGAGCGTCGACGCGGCGATGACGGGGAGGTAATACACGCGGGTGATAGCAACGTCGAAGTACCGGGTGCTTGCCGTGATCGCGGGAGTTGGCATTTACCGCCTCCCAGTGTTTTTTCCAGCGTGGTTAACGGTGTTCGTTCACTGGGTTTCATCCCGCGGTGTCGGCGAGGGATCCGATCGAGTCAGCAGCCGTGACACTAACGGTGGTCACATCTGGGGCCATTGATGGCCGCAGCAGCGGTGGGGGTCCCGGTGGGTAGAACCGGCCGGGCCACCCGTGGATGTCGCATTGCCGAACGTCGGGACCACCATGGGCGCGGCACATCGGATCGAAGTCCGGGGTGCACGTGCAACAAACACAAGGGTTCATCAAACCACCCGAGCCAACGCCATAGAGGTCCCGATCTTTAAGGTCGTCGTGCCGCTCGCCGCGAGCTGAGCGAAGCCCAGAACGATGTTCCCTGAGGCTGTGATCACGGAAATGAAACCAGCGATCCGGGCCATCATCATGGTGCCCGTGGCGACACCACCGAAGGACATCGTGGCAGTGGCAACCTGATCTGTTACTGATTGGACGATCGCACCTGATGTGGTTGATGTGCCGCTAGCAATTCCCCAGGGGGCGGCTCGGATTGTGGTCCCGGCGGGAGCAGTGAACCGGATGACGACGTCCCCCGCGGACGGGGCGTCGTAAATGATTTGGGAGTCGAATATATAACCAGCGTTAGCGGACAGCGCGAACGTGAGGTCCGGGCAGTCAGTGAAGGTGGTCACCGTGCTGGACACATCCGCGAGCAGCATTTTCGTATTACGGGTGTTGTCGAAAGCCGTGGTCAGTAGCGCCGCGGTGGTGTCTTGCCCAGCGAGGAACGGTGTGAGCATGGTTCCCTTTCCTACAAGCCCATTTTGGCTGGGCGGGCGAGCGATACCACAGCTCCCGCTGATTGCGCCTTAACGATGCCGTTAACGCTGCGGACGACAGTGAACGTTTGCGGTGACGTGGCGCCCGTGACTGCGGTGACGTTCATGACTTCGCCGGCTACCCGGATGGGGATGGGCATGTCACCGGCGGCTCTAGTCCAGGTTTGTCCCACTGATGTCACCGACAGGCTGGTGGCGGAGCTGGTCACACCTGACGTGAGAGTGGAAGTGTCGCTATCAATTTTGCGTTTCCCGACTGTGTCCAGTTGCAGCAACGCGTAAGGCGATTCGGGGGCGCAATTGAAGGAGATGGTGTGTTCGAAAGCGCGGATCGTTTCGGAATAGCCCCGGACTATTTGGGAGATTGTGTCCGGGGTTTGACCTGTTTTCGGGTTAGTGATGGTGATCCGGTCGTCGACATCGACGGTAAGGGCGGCGGCTTCCAAGCCAGCGGCGACCACTTGTGGGCTCGCGAGGTTCACTTTGATCGTGGGGTACCGGGGTTCGTCGGGGGTGCCCATGGTCATGCGCCAAAACGCGAGGTCGGGGAGCTGGTCGTCGAACGCGACGACGAATGTTTCCTGGGTGCTGTACCGGCCTGCGCCACCAGCTGACGGGTCGGTGACCGACATGCGCCCCGTGAGGAGCTGGGCTTCAGCGGATGACCCGTCCCGGCGGATAGCGGTCACATCGTTGCGAGTTAGCTGGTCATCATCAACGGGTTCTAGTGGTGGCGCGACCTGGCCCGCGGTGTAATCCAACGATAGGGTCGGGTCCTGGGAATACAACGAAGTGCGAGTGCGGAAGGCTAAGCCGAAATCACCTCGGGGTTCGTACAAGGTCCCAAGGTCAGCGTCAGCGGCTTCATCGAGCAGCGTCAGCAGGGATTCGGGTCGTTGTGCGCCAGCGGCAGCGGTAGTGGTCCTGTCCCCATCACCGCTAACAGTGATTCCCTGTTGGGCACACAAGCGCACAATTCGCGCACCGGTGGTTTCCCCGGAAACGAGTGGATCACCGGTGCGCGCGTTCAAAGCGGGCGCGGTGTCATATATTTGGGTCACCGCTTTCCGGATCGCGATGTGCCCCATGGTGACGCCTTTGCATATCTGCAAAGGGTCAGCGACAAAAGTAACGACTTGACCAACAGTGCGGCCAGTGAGAGTACCTGAAGCGAACTTACCGGAAGTCTGCCCGACATCGAGACTCTCTATCGCCCAGTCGACGTTCGCGCCGTTTTGAGTAAGGTCCAAACCGAGCAACGTGTGAGTGTCGATCAAACCGAAAGCGAACGGCCCCGCACTCATAATACCAAAACCTGAGGAGTCACCGGCGTTAATGAGGATGGAACCGGGGGGGGTAAGAGTGCTAGTGCCGATGATCCAGATCGCGGCGGTCCCGGTGGTGACCAACCAAAACAGTGGAGTCCCATCAGTCAGCGGTGTTGACGGGGTGTGAATGTAAAACCGCAACGCGGTTTGCCCAGTGACGGTGTAGTTGGCTACCCCGCCGCGCCACGAACCCACATCCATCACCGGTAGCGGTGCTGAGCCGGCCAGCGATGTATCGGACGCGAAAGTGGTTTTCCCGGATAGCGACATATCCGGGGCGCCAGGGAGTCCAGACGCGATCGTGGTAGTGGTGGTGCCGTCCTCGCACGGCCAGTAAGCGACCACATCACTGGCCAGCTCATTGGTGTAGGCGCGGCGCAGTGTTGACAGCAGCGGTCCGGTGCCCTGCCCGAGACGGCGACGCAACCCCGACGCCTCAACCTGAACGTAAACGTCGGTGCCGGTGATGTCCCAGCGTTGCGGCCAGTTGGACACTTCACCGAAAAAACGGGGGACCCGGATGGTGAGGTCGTCGTAGGAGAACACAATCGGTTTGGTGTTCGTGTTGCCGGTGGCGACCCCGGAGCGGATCCCAACCCATCCGGTGAGCGGGTCGGTGCTCAGGCGCCCGGTGACGAGCCATCCGAACGGTTCGGGGCTCGCGACGGCCCAGATCTTCGCCCGCAGGGTTTGGCCCTCGGAATGGAACCGGACCCGCAGTGCTTGTGCACTGGAATGGGTGAGCCCGGTGGCCACCGCGGCGGCGACAACAGTCCCGTCGTAGTGGACGATCCCCAGGGTGATCGCGCCGCTGGTGGCGACGCTGACCCGCGCCATGTAATAGTCAGTGGTGCTCTGACCCCGCAAGACCACGTTCGCTGGCTCGACCGGCCCACCAGTGACCGAGGTGAACGGCAAGCTCACCGTGACTCCGACATCAATGTTGCGGTACGACGCGGCCGGTAGGTACGCGATCCGGTGGGCTGCCGCGACGGGCACCGATTGGGTGCCGAACCCACCGGACACCGCGAAATCACTCGCGGCGACGGTCCCGCCGAGACCGCTGGTGGTGTAGACGTGCCCGGTGTCGGCGGTGCCCCACCCGTTGGCGACGGTGCGAGCGAAAGTGTCGGAACCGGTTTGGACGGCCACCCGCAGTGGGGTGTTCCTACCCAAGGAACCGAAATAGGCGCCAACAGGGTTACGGGGACTGTAATTCCCGCTTCTATTGTTCAGGGTCAGTAAACACCGGGACGGTTCCGGGCTGCTTTGTTCGTCACGCCGGCCCCGGCTGATGGTGATGCCATCCCGGTTGTAAACATCCGGGGTGACATCAACCCACCCGCCGTTGACGAACAAATCGACTTTCGAGACTCGGGGGACCGCGGGAAACACCGCCATTTACGCCCCCAATGCTTTCTGCACATCACCGCCTTGCGCCCGGACGGCCCGGCGGAGGATTTCGCAGAGGAACGCGTCTAGGGACGCGCTGCCGCTGCCGATGGTGAAATGGATAGGTGGTGGTTTTCCACCACCAGGTGCTGGTGTTGGTGTCCCAGCGTTGAGTTTCATGTCATTGGCGAAGTCAGCTGCTCCGTAAGGCGCAGTTTGGGCTCGGGTCCGACCGGCTTGGGTGATACTCGCTGTGGACCCAGGTCCCGCTGACACGTTGCTGGTGACCATCCCCGCGACGGATGACGTACCGGGAAAAAGATTCGCTGAAGGCGGCCCATTGGGTGTACCGCCGCCACGGCCATGGCCGTGTCCGAACCAGCGCCAGATATCGTCGTCGTCGTCCCAGGACCGCCCTCCACCACGCCCAGCCACTCCGCCACGCCCAGCACCGCCACTAGTACCGGTGGTGCCACCAGACAAAGTCGACCGTAAATTGATGGAGCCGGGAGGCATTGAACTCACCGGGCCATAAATCGTTTCGTAACCTGATGGCATCTGTGAGTTCGGTTCATCCCAGTACATCCAATCCCCGGACCCCGAGACTCCGCCAGAGGCCATCGGAACAACACGTTTACCCATCCGACGGGCAGTTTCACTGAGGATCGCGGTAGACACACCTGAGTTGTTAATCGGAATGAACGCTTCGTCCCCGATTGGCCGGTCCCCGATGAGGCGCATCGAGTTCGGGGGCACAATCGCCGCCGACGCCGCTGACATTGACGTGAAACCACTCGCCATGGGCACGATCCCGCCGCTGGCCATTCCCGACACGATCATCCCGCCAGCACCGGCTTGAACGGTTTGAACCGTCACGGTCACAGTTTTGTTTTGCAACGCGTTCAATTGTTGCTGGACTTGCTGGATGGCTTGGAGGGCTTGACTGTTGTTCGCGGTGATCTGTATCGGCTGGGTTTGTTTGACCGCGTTGACTTGCGTGGTCGCGTCAGTCGATCTTTTGGTGACGTCGGTAATGTCGGCGGTGAGCTTGATCGCCGGTGGTGCCACTGCGGCAGCGGTGATCTGGGTCGTCGCATCGGTTGTTTTCGTGGTGACGTCGGTGATGTCGGCGGTGAACTTCGTCGGAGCTGGTTGCTGGACTCCGGTGATCTGAGCCTGTGCCGTTGATGTCTTCGCGGTGATATCGGTGATGTCGGCGGTGAACTTAAACGGGATGGGTTGCTGGACCCCAGCAATAGCTGCTGAAGCCTCACCAGCGCCAGCTACAAGTTGGCTGGGATCACCGACGAACTGCGTGATCGGTGGCGTTGGTACCGACCCGATCGCCGTGCTGGCTTGGCCCACGCCAGCTACAAGATTACTAGGATCTGCAGTGAAAATCACCGGAGCGGGTTTGTGCACTCCGTCGATCGCGGAATTGACCGCTCCCATTCCAGTCTGCACACCGGACGGGTCCACGGTGGGTTTGAGTTGCAGTAACGGGTTGGATTTCACATAGTTCTGAGTCAGGGTATTGAGCGAACCGTTCTGTCCGTCAAGTTTCCCCGTCGCAGCCTGAATCTGCACGCCTAGGTCGGCGTGTAGCTGGGCTAGCTGTTGGTTGCTCTGACCGTTCTTCTGCGCTTCTGTTTCCCACGATTGTGCCTTGTTGACGAGGTCGATGATGTTGGTGACGTTCTTTTGGCCAGCGGCGGTGTTGGTGTCAGTCGCGGTCCCGTTGTCTTTGATCGCCTGGGTTACCGTGTCCAGCTGAGATTTGAAGCCGACTTCCGCGCTGAGCGCACTGCCCATTTGCGTCGTTTGGTCCCGCATAGACTTAGTAGTCGCGTCCTGGGCCGTCTTGAGTAGGCCCTGCTGCGTTGTTAAGTTCTTCGCCGCATCGTCCATTTGCTTGAACGCGGCGACAGCCTGCGGGCTATCGGTACCAAATTTTTGCACCGAAGTGAGATAGTTATTCTGCGCCGCTGTCAAGTCGCTCTGCGCCCGCGTAAGCGGGTCCATCGCGGCTTTCATTTTATCGACTTCAGCGGTGACCTCCGCGAGCTTTGGTTTGGCGATGCCTAGAGCGGCGCTCAGGGCCCCGATCCAGTTACCGAACGAGTGTGCTGACGCATCCGCGTCCGCTGCCTTTAGCTTGTTGATCGCATCGGTGGCTTCCTGACCACCCTTCATGATCGCAGCGGCAGCGGTGTCGACAGCGGACTTGTGGTTCTGCCACTCGATTGTTAACGCAACGAGCGCGGCGCCAAGGATTGGTAGCGACCCTCCGAGCCCGGCCACAACAGTGCCGACCTTACCCATGGTGGATTCCATGGCCGCACCGGCTGCCGCTGATCCAGTGAACTTCGTGGTCATCGCTTCGGTGGCGGTAGCTATTTCGTTCATTTTCAGGGCGAGGCCGCCGCCCTCAAGGAACGTCCACGCTGTACCGAGCGCTGTTACTGCTGTCGTAGCACCAGTGATGGCGCTGGTTAAGGAACCGGTAATGGTGGTGACTATTCCGCTGATGCCCTGGACGACTTTTGCGAGCAACCAAGCATCAACGAACGCCTGCACAATCGTAGTGAGGGCGGGAACGTTTTCGATCAGCCACCGGATTCCGTCCGTGACGGTTTTCAATGCCTGCAAGAACGTCGGGCCGAAGCCTGGTGCAGCAGTGATGTCCGCGATAATCGCGACAACGTTTTTCAGGGAGTCCCACAGCTCTTTAACGGCCGTTATACCCGTTTGGATCCACTGTGATAGCTGCCCGGTCTCCTTAGCCTTAGAGACGAATTCGGCGGCTTTCGCCGCCGCGTCGGCAAAATGCTGCGCGAGTTGGGGAAGGAATTGCGATCCAACCTGCGTGATATCGGTGATGATTTGCAGTATCGGTTTAACGGCACCAGCGAGGTTGGACGCGGCTTGTCCAATGTTAGCGAAAATGCTTTGCCACGCGGAGACTGACGTCTGCTGCTGAATGAAAGAGCCAACATCTTTTACTGCCGTATTGATCGCGTCCGCCATCTGCGTCAAACCGGACTGCACGACCGGCAACGCAGTATTCGCAATGTCCAACAGAACCTGCTTCAAGCCCTCAAAAAGGTGCTGTTGGACTTCCATCCGCAAAGCGGTGAACGCCGGTTCCAGCTGCAACATCGCCGACACCACGCCTTGTGCGGCAGGTGCGAGGTTATTCATCGCAGCGGCTTGTTCGTCAGCCGCTTTCGCGGCTGCTTTGTGAGCTGCTGCCGCTGCCGACGCCGACGAGGACGCTTGCTTCTGCGCGGCGCTATTAGCGGTAGCAGCGGCTGTATTACCGGACGCCGCAGCGGTCGCGGTTTTTAGATCAGCGGTATAGCCAGCCTGGGCGGCCTTCGCCGCGGCGAGCTGGGTGGTTACGTCCATTCCAGCGGCTTTTTCCGCTTGCAACCGCGCAACGAGCGCAGCGCCTTCCGCTACCCGCTGCTTCAGGACCGCGATGTTTCCGGTGCCCGCCGCGGTCGACGCGGTAGTCGCAGCGGCTGCGTCTTTCTGGGCCGCTGCATCAGCCTTGACTGCGGCCTCGTTCGCTTTCTCCGACTTCTCGGCCGCTTTGAATGCCGCGTCCATGCCTTGGGTGCCGACCACGACAGCCGCGAGACCAGTCCCAGCGGCGGCGGCGATAGCGGGAATCAGGCCGAGTGCACCGGACAGTTGCCCGATCGACTGGATCAAAGGGATGATCGCGGCACTGATCCCAGCAGCCCATGTACCACCCAAGTTCAGGTTCTCGAACTTGGTTTTGAGGTTGTCCGCTTCGGTCCCGAGTTTACGAACATTCGACACAGCAGTATCAGTGTCGACTTTCACCTCAGGGTGAACTGTTTTCGCACCGAGCTTGTCTAGTTCCGCGTTGATCTCGGCGACCTTCGCGGCGATCTCACCTTGCAACTCGGCTGATGGTGTTTCCTTTTTCCGGCCCAACTCGTCGAGTTTCGCGCTCAACGCGTCGATTTCGGTGCGGGTCTCAGTGAGCCCGGTCGCGCCGATCGTTGGGTTGATTCGGTCAGCTGACAGCGCGTCGAGCTTCGCTTTCAGCGCATCAACCTCAGTACGGAGCTGGGTGGCGTTACCCAGGTTGATGGTGGGTGTCGCGGTGATCCCACCGAGTTCCCGCAGTTTCGTGCCGATACCGTCGAGGTCACCAGCGAGGGTCCGTAAACCAGCGGAAGCCTGCTCGAAAGCCGCGATGATTGTGAAAGTGAGATCAGCCACGGGTATCGCACCGCGCTTCCCGGGGTGATCCCCTATTCAGGTTTAGGTGGATTCGACCAGCGCCAACTCCGCAGGTGCGTCGGGTTCGGTCGCCAAATCGTCGGGTTGCGCTGGTGCTGGATCTGCGACGACCGGTGGCGCGTCAACGACGTCGGGTTCATCGGTCAAAGCAAACCCACGCATGACGTCGGTCAGTGACATATCGTCCAGCTCGGACCATTCCACTACCTCACCAGCGCGGGACAAGACGAGGTAGAGCACACTCGCGAGGACATCCGGGTCACCGAAATCCTGGAGCTTCTCCAACCACACCGTGATAGACATACCCGTTTCGCGTTTAATGGTCCGTGACTCGCCGATACTTAACGAAAACAGGTCCACCAACTCACACCGGTATGGTTTTCCATTCACGGTCAGCGTTAGCACCTTCAACGGTTCTATCCCTCAATTCTTCGTGCGGTCGCAGCCACGGCTTCAGTAACACTGGCTTCGAC